>Ga0193732_1000004_pt1 | contig 345386 bp, 278 predicted proteins | sample U1s1metaG_FD_145077 | JGI IMG/M metagenome (GOLD analysis project Ga0193732, IMG submission 145077) | Soil microbial communities from a riparian zone of the East river system, Colorado, United States - U1s1 | ecosystem: Environmental > Terrestrial > Soil > Riparian zone | place: USA: East...
ACCGAGAAACCGTCGCCCGCGAATTGACTGAATTGGGAATGGATAATCTGAGTGTGATGGAAGTCGGGCGGGTTTATGAATGGTAGGCTAGAAGTGTTTAGAGTACCAACTTCAGTTGGGTTCTTTTCGCGACGTAAAAGCCCGACTAAAGTCGGTACTCTAACACCTGTCACGAAGACTGTCTTTCAATCTCACCTAATCGGTTGAAATTCCTTCTCGGCGTGTTCGCCTGAGACTCCATCCAAAAGCACGCGTCCACTGGGCAGCAAACTCGTAACGTGAAAGGTGCGCTCAGCAGTGTGACGCCCGGGCATTACTTCAGCGCGAAAAACTACTTCCATGCCGGGTCGCGCCCAGGTATCGGCAGTCTTATCTCCTTTGCGGCCGGCCCGCCCTGCTCTGTTGTTTCTTTTCAGCATAACTGCGCCAATCGCACCTATCGCTCCTGCCGCCAACGCCATTCCACCGACAAAACGCTTAGTGCTCTTTTTCATTTCAAACCCCCAATCCGACCGGCCCACGCACAGCCCGAACACTCAGAAACGAATTGGAACTCTGAAATACGAAAACTCGGTTGCAAGGTCTGTTCCCCGGAATACTAAGAGGGCGCGACAGCCGCTTCGGTTGGCCGCGGCCGGCGCGCCTCTTCGGATTACTTTCAGTTAAGGTCTCAAAAACTACTGGCACAAGGGATCCATTCTAACGTTGATCGTGGGCAAGCCACTCAGTGATCGATCGGCGTTGATTTGGGTGAAACTGGCCCATTCCGCCGGCAACTTGTCTTCGGCGAAGACAGCCTCGACCGGGCATTCGGGAACGCACGCGTCACAGTCGATACAAGTTTCAGGATTAATCACCAACATGTCGTCGTCGAGATGAAATGCATCGACCGGACAAACCAAAGCACAGTCGGTGTAGCGACAATTTACACAGGGCTCGGCAACAATGTACGTCATCCGAAATCACCTCCAGGTGTCATTTATTAATTGCGTCTTTAGAAAACCAAAGCGCGTCTTAGTCATGCAACATGGCAAATATAATTAAGCATGAATCACCAAAGATTCAAAGCCCAGAGTGAGCGTCTCTTTGGACTCTGCGCGGAAGAGAATCACGGCTCTGCCTTGATGTGCGGAAAGGCTCCGCCTTTCCGCAGAGTCCTTTCTTGATAGGAGGCTGCGCCTCCGACTGACTTGGAGGCACAGCCTCCTTACATGATGACGAGCGTGACGGAAAGGCTAAGCCTTTCCGCACATCAGGGGGCGAAGCCGGGAAGGCAGAAATGGGCAATTACGGCGCTCGCTTCCACTTCAGCACCGGCGTCGCGTCGGTGAAATCGTAAAAGCCCAGATCAACTTCGGCGAACATTTTGGCGATCATGATTATCTGGCCGGTGTGCATTGAGAAGTGTTCGACCACATGAAAAATCGCTGCCAGGGCCGTGACGTCGCAACCCTGAATCAAATGCCTTTCGAGCAACTTGTCGGCGTCGAACTTCGCCAATGCAGCATCAGCGTCACTCAGTGTCTGCTTCAGCCTGGCTAACAATTCCTCGCGCGAAATCAGGTGGCGTTCGGCAAACTCGGAATCTCGATCGCGCTCATCCGGTGCACCGCCCAGGCTGCAAACGATCCATTGCCGGACATTTCCGCTCAAGTGCAACAGAAGATTTCCAATGCTGTTCGACTGTGGATTTGCGCGCCACCAGATTTGCTCGTCAGTGAGCAGCTCCAGCGAACGCTCGATCTTAGGCAGATAGTCTTCGGTGAAGTAAGCGCGCGCGCCGACGATAAACGACTGGCCGATCTCATTCATAGCCATGGCCCCCTCTTACTTCTCGGTGTCTTCGGAGCGACTTTCGAGGTCCGCGTTTCGTCCGGGTTTGTGTTTCGCTTTGCGCCCGGCCGGTCGCGCCTTTTCGTCAGGCTTGGCGTGTGTCAGCGGGTGACCGGGTGGCGCAATCGGACGGCGAATGGAATCGATAATCGATTTCCGGCGCTTTCGGCTCTGCGAGCGTGAAGACTTCATCGCGTTGTCCACAATCGATGTCCCGGGGGCGATGTCCAGGCGCGATGCTATCGCCGCGGGGCGGCGAGTGTCAATCGCTCTATCAAACAGGTTTGCGCCGGTGACAGGAAGAGGCCGGGCGGCTCTGCCGCAGCACATGGCGGTAAGACTCTGCCTTACCGTGGCGCGCCTAAAATAGTTTGAGAGGCTGCGCCTCCAGATCGGGCGGAGGCGTAGCCTCCATGAACAAAAATTTCAGCGCCGGAAAGCCGGAGGCTTTCCGCTATGTGCGGCGGCACAGCCGCGAAACGCGGATATCCTCAATTCGGCGGGCACCGACCTCACACACTTCTGCTCGCTTGGTTTGGTGACCAGGATTCCTGATGAGATTTACGGATTCTACGGAAGCGCTGCGGCTTGATTAAGCCTCGTTCGGCTGCTGACGAGAGCGAATGAGAGTCTCTACAGCTTTGGCGGTTTCGATGCTTTGCTTCTGCTGGAATTCATTTACCCAGTTGGTGACGTTGCTCACCATATCGGTAGCGGCTTTGCGCGCGGCCTCGCGGGCGACCCTGGCAGTGCCGGGCTTGCGCTGGCTGCGATCTTCGCGCTTAACTATTCTTACTTTTTTCTCTGACATATTCGTTTGGGGAACAGGCTGTTTCTATGAATTGGATTAACGAAGACTCTCTTTGAAAGTTCCGTCGCTATTTAACCTGTTTACTGTTTTTGGGAAAGCAACAATTAGACGCTCCTTGCCTCGCTTTGGTTGCAGAATTATCCCTCCACAACCAGTAATTTATTCGCCGGCAGCACTTGCTGCCTTGGCTTGCATGTCGCTTTTCCAGAGTCTCTTCTGTGCTCGGTAAGCTAGGAGGGCTAGAGCTACAGTGCCACATCCCGCGACGCACGGCAAGGCGCCCTTGAGGCCCCGCGTGCCAAACCTCACCAGCAGACCGTTAATAATGATGAGCCCAAGCCGTAGTTCAGTCGGGCCAAAGACCGAGAAGCTGACCTTGAATTCTTCGGTCGCCGCCAGCATCAGAAACGTGTGGAACATGAACGCGCTGAACACGCACAGCACCAGCATCATGTTGAAGGCGGCCCTTTGCGGCAACAGAAACGAGTAACCAATCAGAATCGAACACAGAAACGTATAGTCAAACAAATGGTCCATGTAAAAGCCCCATTTGCGCAGGCCCGTGTCGCGGAACTTGCCCAGCTTGCCGTCGAAATGATCGGTAAAGTAATGAAAAGCGATCATCAAGTTGACCATCCACAGCCAACGCAAGTCGCGCGCGGCAAAAAAGCCGAACACTACAATCAGGATTGACCAAACTGGAGTCAGCAGCGTCAGATGATAGGTTTCCAGCCACAGCGGGATCCGCGGCAGGACAAACCTCGCCAGCCGCCGTTCCACCGGCACGAGCAATCCCGTGTTGGTCTTCCCTGCCCCGGCAAATTCCTGCTTGCCGTAAACGCGCGCCGACCACTCCGGCACGTCTGCCGGGCTTAAGGAACCGGCTGCGATTTCTCTCTGCATCTTTTTCACCTCTGATTCTTGCGGCATTAGAAGAATCCAAAAACGGGTTGAGATGAGCAAGCGCCGAGCCACAGATTAAGTAGCATAGACTTCAGTCTGTGAATCCAAGCTACCATGCTGAGAACTGCGGTCGTGAAATGAAAAGGTGACAGGTGGAGGGTAAGGCCGACGATTTGTCCCAGACGTTAAAGGCCATCACAGACTGAAGTCTATGCCACTAGATGAACACCACGGACTGTGAACTGGGAATGTCGAAGCGTTTGCGGCAGGAACGGCAGGCCAGCATGTCGTCAATCCGCACCATATAGTCGCGCGAGTTTTGAAATTGCCGTTTATCCTGTTCGCCGGCGCCGCGTGGGGGCTGTGGCTTCTTGGTGCGCTTTAGCCAACGCACTTCATAGTCGTTGCGGGCGCGACAGTGCGGGCAGCTAAAACTCGCCGTTTTCGTTTCCTGCTTTTCGTTAAAAAAATCGCGTTCATTCATAGGATTTGTTGGTTTGCCGCCGCTGCTTGCCGGCTCAGCAATCTTTCAATAGAAATAATCAAACGACTCGGATCAATCGACGCTGCTTCACTCGGTTCATAGGCATCAGCCCCGGCAGAGAAGGCCAGCGCCGGCTTGCCGGTACCCCACTCAGCCACTACTAGAATCAAGATACCAGTTAATTGCGGCGTGGCGCGAACACGCTTGATCAATTCAATTCCCTCATGGGCCGAAGCGAAATCAACTACCAGAAGATCCACCCCAGGCAATTTCTCGAACGCCAGATCGCAGTCGTTCCCCATCGTGACTGCAAATCCTCGTTGTTCCAGCGCGGCGCGCGGGAAGCCCGCGTTATCACTGACAATCAGGATTCGTTGCGATTCTGACATCGAGTTACTGAACCACTCGCGGTGGAGGCTGCGTGAAAACTAAAACGGCACTCTTAAGTTCAGTCTAAACCGCAGAGGTCATCAGAGTTTTCCGCAGAGGTCGCAGAGTTAAGGCTTTCCTTTGCGTTCCTCTGCGAAACCCTCTGCGTCCTTTGCGGTTCAAAAGCAATCCCATCAAGCTCAAGTCCGAGTTTGACAGAGCCTCGGCCCGCATCTTCAACTGCCGATTCTAAACGGTTTCGCTAATCCCTCTGCTCGCAAAGATCTCTCAGATACTGAAAGCTATAAATGCCGGTTTCGTGGCCATCGCTCCAGCGAAAGTTGAGCGCGTAGCGGCCGACGATTGTGAGATCATTGATCTCGAGTTCGTCCGAAATTCTTTCCGGCTTCAGCGTCCGCTGTCCCGTCCATTCGTTCACGCACTGGGCGCAGGGGCATACGCGTCGCAAAGCAGCAGCGTTGTAGTCGCACACGCGATCATCGGCCCAGGTGATCCGCAGTTGCGTATTACTCTCTTGCGAGATTTCGCGCGGCTCAATTGCCTGCCGTCTTTCCGCAATGTCAACCATCTTGATCTACTCCGTCGCCCGCTGCTCGCTGATCTGCAGCAACGCCGCGGTAACAGCTTCAGCTTTTATCTGCCCGTGCGAAGCTGTCCACAAAGTTTTGCCGTTACGAATGATGAACACCTGCGGCGTTTCGTGTTCGACTCCCATTCGCGCCTCGATTTCATTCGACACGGCCCGCGCCGTCTGCACTGTGACCAAACCAACCGGCAACTCGATCCTCGACATCTCTGCATGCGCTCGGGCGCTGATACCGCACGAGTTGCTATGTTTGAAGATAATGGCTGGAGAACCGTTTGACTGGGCCAGGAAGCGGTCCAACGAATCCATATCGGGAAGTTCGATTAAGCCATTCGCGGGGGCGGAACTTGGTTGACTCATAACCAGTTCATCTTAGCTGACTCAACAAGGTTCTCACAAAGGCTAATCCCCACACAGACAACCATTGACACCCGGCACGATCCGTCATAGTCTCTGGCACTTACAAGCCTTTTCTCGGAGTTGACAATGAAAATCGCGTCCCCCTTTCCGAAGTCGATCCTGCTTTTCATCTTTTCCGCGCTTCTCTTTGCCTCGGCGCAGTTTAGCTCGCACGCCCAAAAACGTGGCACAGCCCCGCAGAAGTCTTCCAGTCGCGCCGCTGGCCTGGTTGACGAAGCCGACAAGATGGCCGATGACAAGAAATGGGCGGAAGCGATTGACGCGTATAAGCTCGCCATTCGCCTGGATGCGAACTATGCGCCCGCTTACGGTGGGCTGGGGGATGCGTACTTCAATAGCGGCAATTCGGAACAAGCGCTGGTCGCCTACAAGGAGCAGGTCCGCCTGGCGCCAAACGATGCCGCGGCGCAGTTTGATCTCGGCTATTTTTACAACGTGATGGGTCGCCACGGCGAGGCCTTTGCTCCTTTAGTGAAAGCCACCAGCCTCGATCCCAATTTTGCCGAGGCGTATTACGGAATTGGCTATGCTTACCTAAGGGGCGAAGACTTTGAAAAGTCGATAAGTTTTCTGAAGAGCGCGATCCGCATTAAGCCTGACTACGGCGAGGCTTATTACGGTCTGGGCCAGGCTTATGCGCGCCTGGGCAAGGCTGATCTGGCCAATGAACAGCTCAAGAAGCTGAACACCGTCGATCCAAAACTCGCGCGCAAATTGGAAAAAGAAATACCGACGGCGTTGGCGGCGGCCACGGCAAACGCTTCGACGGAGACTTCGGTAACCACCGGTCGTCCCGCGACTCAATCGCAGGAACAACCGGCCGAAAAACCCGTCCCGCGTTTAGTGGGAACTATTCAAGCGACACCAACGCAACAATCGCCCAAAACACAAACCGTCACATCGCCCACGCAGAAGCAGCCGACTGAAAAACCGGCGTTGCAGTTGGCGGAAGCCGTTGCAGTGGCGCCGACGCAAACATCATCGGGCTCCCAATCCACTGCGAAACAAACGACTCCCGAATCATCGACTTCGACTACTGAACCAGCCTCGCGACAGCTACAGCAACTGCCGCCGGCCCAAACGCCGGCGACCACATCAACAGCCGCGCCGGCTGGTCCAGCCCTGGCGCAGGGAGATCAGGTCACCACCTTTCCCGTCAGCGCCAAACGCTGGGCGCTGGTGATCGGAGTCGATAAATACACCGACCCGCAGATAAGCCCCTTGAAAGGTTCGGACAACGACGCGCGCTTGATCGCCAATGCGCTAGTCCGTTATGCCGGGTTTCCGCAGGATCAGGTGATCCTGCTCTCGACTGATCAGCCGACTGAGCGTCAGCCGACCCGCGTCAATATTCTGCGTCGCTTGTCCAACCTGAGCACCGCGGTTCCCAAAGACGGTCTCTTGCTGGTGTCCTTTGCGGGTCACGGAATGGAAAGAAGCGGACAAGCTTTTCTGCTGCCGTCCGACGCCCAGATTAGCGACCAGATTTCGTTTCTGGAAGAGACCGCCATCAGCATGAATCGCGTCAAAGAGCGAATCAAAGAAACCGGCGTGGGCCAGGTCGTGGTGCTGCTGGATGCCTGCCGCAACGATCCGGGTGGACGCGCTGATGCGCCGAACAATTTGAGCAACGCGTACACCAACGCTTTCAATTTCGACACTCGCAATCGCGAGGTCCAGGCGTTCGCGACCGTCTATGCAACCGGCATTGGTCAACGTGCTTACGAATACACCGAAAAGAAACAAGGCTATTTCAGTTGGGCCGTGGTCGAAGGATTGAAAGGCGGCGCCGCCAACGACAAAGGCGAAATCACGCTCTCGCAGTTAGTTAAGTACGTCCAGGACACCGTACCCAAGCGACTCGCCATCGATCTCGGCTCGACCAAGCAGCAGAAACCTTTTGCGGTCATCGAAGGCTATCGCGCCGACGAACTGGTCGTCGCCGTTACCAATTCCGCGTCGAATGCGAACAATAGTTCAACTCCAAATGTCGCCATGGTTGATCCCGCAGCGATCGAATTGAGTTTCTGGGAGAGTATTAAGAACAGCAACAACCCGGATGACTTCAAGGCTTATCTGGAGAAGTATCCGGACGGTCAGTTCGCGGCCCTCGCCAAATCTCGTTCGAACCCGGTCCGGTCTAATCCCAGCACTGTATCGGGCGACTCGATGGAGATGACTTACTGGAACGCCGTCAAGGACAGCCGGAACCCATCGGACTTCAAAGCTTACGTCAACAAGTTTCCCAATGGCCTCTTTGTCGAAATAGCGAACGGCAGGGTAGTGATGCTGGAAAATGAGGCTCGCGAAAAAGAGAAAGCTAAACTAGCCACCGATGAAGCTGAGAACGCGCGCAACTCGCATCTCTTTGCAGTGAAGGACAGCTCGGATACCGAAGGCACGCTCAGAGTAACGCCGGGCACGCTCTCATTCGAGCCAAAGAAAGATAATGAAAAAAAGAATCAGACCATTCAATGCTCTGACATCAAGCGCGTCGAACCTGGCCAGTCATCATTTGCGCTGCCACATGTGAATCTGTTTCTGAAGGCCGGCAGTGCCAATGGCAAGCAAGCCAAAGATGGCCAAATCATGTTCTATACCGGAACACCAGCCAGCGGAGGAATCTTCACCCCGGTGAGGCCAGCCACGAACATAACCGCGGATGTCATTAACGCGATTATCGAGGCCTGCCGGATGGCACGCATAAACAAGTGAACAGCGAGTATCTCTTCCGCTCAACCTCGTAACAGTGACGCTCAAGAATCAATCTGAGACGGTGACGCCTGACCTGACTACAGATGACCTCACGCCGAGCGTGCCCGCCGATCTTTCCGCGCCGACGGTCAGAATCGATCCAGGCCAGGACGGCCTCACTCTCAATGAAACCTCACTACCGTCACTGCCGAGTTTGATCGGCGTGACGCTCGACGGTCGTTACTCCATTGAGAAGGAACTCGGTCAGGGCGGCGTCGGCGCAGTCTACCTGGCTCGCGATCGAAGACTTCATGACAAGCCGGTCGTCATCAAAGTTCTGCTCGAAAAGTCCCTCCAAAACTCATGGGTCGTACAGAAATTCCAGCAGGAAAAGGAAGCACTCGCTCGCGTAGACCATCCCGGAGTGGTCGGCATCCTCGATACCGGCGAGCTTCCCGACGGCAAACCCTACCTGGTGATGCAGTTCATCGACGGCGTGACTCTCCGCTCTCTGATCAGGCCCGAAGGTATTCCCCTCGAACGCGCCGCAGAACTGGTTAAGCAGATCGGAAGGGCGCTGGGCGCTGCCCATGACAAAGGTATCTTTCATCGCGATCTGAAACCCGAAAACATCATGCTCCAGAGTTACGGCGGCGGCGAAGAGCAGGTGAAGATCATCGACTTTGGCATCGCGAAACTTAAGGATTCAATAGTCGCGCCCAGCACCGTCACGGGCGCCACGGCCGGAACAGTTTCCTATATGGCCCCCGAACAACTGAGCGGGCGTCCGGTTTCCGCCACGATGGACATCTACGCGATGGGCGCGATCGCTTATGAGTTGGTCACCGGGCGCAAACCCTTCAATCCAGAAACCGGATTTGAGTTGCTGGAAATGCAGCGCGCGGGCGTGCGCGTGAAACCGTCCGACTTGCGACCCAGCCTCTCTGAAGAAGCGTGTCAAATAATTCTGCGCGCGCTTAGTTTTGACTCAACAGCGCGTTTTCAAAACGCGCGCGAGCTGGGCGATCTCCTGGGACGAGCGCTGTCAGAAGATACCCTCCCAATCAATCCTGACCGTGGCGGCCAGGTTGCGATTCCGGCGACGCAGTTGGCAACCGCAGCCAACCCGCCAGTGAGACAGACTGCGGATCTATCATCAAAAACAATCGCCGCCCGTTATGAACCCGCCCAGGTGAATACGCTGGGCGGATCGATCTCTCCGGCGGCTGAAACCGGCGAGGCGCCTGCTCAACGATCGTGGTTGAAGGTAGGGCTAAGTTTAGTTCTGCTGGCTGCTATCGTGGCAAGCGCGGCTGTTGTGCTTTGGAAGCGCGGCGCACTCTCCGGCGCACGCGAGCAATCATTGGCCTATTCGCTGTCCGTGCAGAAAGTGCGCGACGGAAAACCTTATCAGGGTGAATTCGAATCTTCCGGGCAGGAGATTTTCGAAAACGGCTGGAAATTCCGGATGAACCTCTCAAGTCCACAGGAAGGCTATCTTTATTTGCTGAACGAAGGCCCGGCTGCGGGGGACGCGGTGACCTATAACCTGCTTTTCCCCGAAGCGAAGACGAACAACGGATCGCCGCGCGTTGCTGCCGATCAGAAACTCCAGACAGCGTGGATGCGGTTTGACGATCACCAGGGTACGGAAAAATTCTGGCTGGTCCTTTCCCCCACACCGGTCAAAGAGCTGGAAGCCGCTACGAACACAGTTAACGAGCGCGATCAGGGTGAAATAAAGGATTCAGCCCAGGCGCGCGCAGTGCGGGACTTTTTGCAGATGCATTCGTCGACGAAACCTGAAGTCACAAAGGATTCAGCGAAGAAACAAACGACTGTAAGAGGAAAAGGCGAGGTGCTCGTTAACTATATTGAGTTGGAACATCACTGACGAGTAGGAGCGCGGGCATCCTGCCCGCACTGAGCGCGAAGCGCGAAATGCCTGGCCCCGCCAGGGGCGGGATGTTTATAAGTTATCAGTCTTCTCAAGTTGTATAGCTCCTTTAGGAGCTTAAGAACATGCACACCAATCAATTCATCGGCCGAGCGTTTATCCTTTCGCTCTGCTTCCTGTTCTCTGGGCTAGTCGCAGCACAAACGCAGGATGAAGAGTCTTCTCGCCAAATCGTCCTCGATCGCTTTAACAAAGCACGACCGGCCGCAGAGGTAACGGCTGGCTTGGGCGGCATGCGCGTGGGTCCGAACAGTGTCTCGGTGAAGCCGCCGATCTATCGTCGCATGGGACAAATCCGTCTACCGAGGGGACGAAAGGCTGCTCCGCCCTCCTCTGAAGAAATCGGCGTTACCGTCTGGCGTTTGCGACCTTCGCAATCTTCCGACACGGGCGCGCGGGTGCTGGTTCTCGACGGTCTGAAACAATCCCAATGGACACCGGAAAGAATTGAAGCCGATACGCCGCTGAATATCGGCGACCGCGTGCGCCTGACCATCGAGTCCCCGCGAGCAGGCTTTCTCTACATCATCGATCGCGAAATGTATGCTGACGGATCATTCGGCGAACCCATGATGATCTTTCCCACCACCCGCACGCGGGGCGGCGACAATCGCGTACTTCCGGGAAAGCTGATCGACATTCCGGCCCAGGAAGATCAATACAGCTACTTCACTGCGCAACCCGGCGGAACTCGCCGCGATCAGGTTGCGGAAGTGCTGACCATAATCCTTGTTTCCCAGCCTCTGCCGCTGCAAATCAGCGATCAGCCGTTGAAGATGACGGACACGCAAGTTGCCGGATGGGAAAAGCTTTGGGGCGGCACAGCGGAGCGGCTTGAACTGGTCGGCGGCGCCGGCCAAACGTGGACCAACGAAGAGAAACTCGCGGGCGCCGCCAGGGGGCAACAACTCACGCAGTCAGGTCCGCCACCGCAAACTGTCTATCGCGTCGTGCGAAAAGCGGGCGGACCGTTGCTGGTTACGGTTCCACTCCGCTACGCAAGATGAGGGGCGCGTTTGCGGAGCGCAGGCATCCCTGCCCGCACAGCGCGCGCAGCACGCTCAAACCGTTCTAATTTTCGCAAGTCTGATTTCGCGAGGCAGCAGGACTCGCGCTTCGCGCTCAATGCGGGCAAGGATGCCCGCGCTCCACTACTTCCACTCCCCAACCAAAACAAACGGCGCCCAATAGAACGGTGCGCTGTATTTCTTAGCTGAGATCATTGAGAGCTGCGCGTCTCGCATCGCGCCCGATGCCGACGCCGGAACGGCGGTACCCAGAAAGCGCTTGTAAAAATCAGTCATCAGTTCGGCGGTGGATTTATCGGCTACTGACCACAGGCTGACTCCGACGGTCGGCGCGCCGGCGTACATAAAGGCGCGCGTTAAACCGATCACGCCTTCGCCGCGCTTCTCTTTTCCCAGGCCGGTTTCGCACGCCGAGAGCATCACCAGCGAAGGGCTCATCCGCAAGTTGAAAATCTCGTCGGTGCGCAGAAAACCATCATTGGACTTGTTGCCAACCAGGGAAAGTACGACTCCGGTGAACTGCGGTCTCTGCGCGTCGAGCAGTCCGTGCGTCGCGACATGTATGACGCGATAGTTGCTCATGTCGCGAGTGCGCACATTATCTTCGCTGGCATTCAGATCGATCCAGAGATCGGTTTGGAGGCCGCCGGTCTTGGCGATCTTGCCAATCTCTTCCGCTTCGGTGCGCGTGCCGACCAGACGCGCCAGACGCAACCCGCCCGACGCGGTAGATGAATCCGTCACATCGTTGATTGCACTCTCAAGCCCGAGACCCAGGCCACGCGCTTCGCCGGAAGCCTGCACACCGCTGTTGCCTTTCAGACGCGGATCGTCGGCATTGAAAACTGGATCGGCAACCAGCAAGATGCGCTTGCCCGCAGCCGAGCCCTCCCTCACGGTCGGGCTACTGCCCCGGATCGCCGCCACGACTGAAGCCGACGGAGCGTAAACAATTTCATTCGTCTTGATTAGATAACTGAGTGCGGAGTAATCAGCGCCATCGGTCGTCTTAACCAGCGCTTCGAACGGTACGTAATTCAGCGCGCCGTCGGCGACGATTAGCAATCGCTTGTCAGCGACCGTGGCGGCGGCTGGTTCCACCGCCGCTTTGTAAAGCGCATTCGAGGCCGCGACAAAAGCCGCCAGGTTTTCCGAAGGGCCTTCCACCAGCCCGAGACCACGCTGCTGATCAGCCACCACGTCGATGCCGACAATTCGTCGTTGCAATTTTGGCGGAATCAACTGCGCGCGAAACTCCGTGGCCAGCCTGTCCAGACTTGATCGCGGCGCCAGTTTGAAAAGCGAAACACTGGATTTAGTTATGGCGAACAAGTAAGAGCTGTCGTTGCCGAGACTGTATTCCAAAAGCACCGTGCCATCATCAAGGACCTTTTGCTGCACGTCGGCCAGCGACTGTGGCTGCGCCCCGGTCAACGCGGCATAACGCGGGCTGGCGGTGCGAATTTGATTTTCGATGTCATCGAATTCCGTCTGCAGCTTGTCGAGGTCCGCATCCATCTGCGACGGCTTCTGTTTCTGGTCGCCAGCCAGGCTGATGCCGGTAAGCTGCTGGGCGATCTCCTGCTGACGATCGAGATTGTCCTGCTTGCGCTTGAGCAGGTCCGCCGGCACGCCTTCGGTGATCTGCGCGTTCACCTCTCCCAACATGTCCAAAAGCGATCGCGCGCGCCCGGCTTCCGTAATCCGGAAAGACTCGGCGGCATAATCAAGTGACTTTCCGCTTACTGCCCCGCCTGAAGAGGAATTCAGCAAAGCCATCTCGGCAAATGCGCTGGCCGCCTCGTCATAGACGTCCTTGGTCGTCGCCAAAAACGTCGAGCGTGATTCGTCCGCGCGCAAACTGCCGGCCCGAATAGTCTCGATCGTCTTCAGCGCTTCGGTGTAAGCGTTCAGCGCATCGTCACGCTGTTTTCCAGCTTTGGGATCCTGCGCCGTCTGCATCCAGAGGCTGCGACCCACACCGCGTTGCGCCGGCCACATCAGATCGAGGCGATTGTCTTTCTTCGCGCCGCCGGCGGCGTCGGTAAACATCTTTGCCGCATCTTTATAGCGGCCCTCGCGCAACGCGACGTCGCCGAGGCTGGTGCGCGCGACCGTCCGAAAGCGGCGCGTCTGGCCCAGGTTGGCCACGCCCGGCAAACCTCCGTTGCCGGCATCCAGCGCGTTTTGAAAATGTTTGCGCGCCGTCTCCATTTCATTATTGGCGAAGGCTATGCGGCCGGTGCCCAACTCGTAAGTCATGTAGACGATCGCGACCCGATATTCATCCAGTTCTTTCTTGGCTTCGAGTAATCCGATCGCCGAACTGGTCGGCGTCGCGACATTGACGTTACCCGTCGTGATGCTGCCCACGATACCGCCAAGCCCACCAAACCGGCGCGTTGCTTTGGCCGCCGCGCCCTCGGGTTTCTTTACGCTCATCGTCAGATACGCCGTGCCTGCTTCCGACATGCGGCCCAGCCGGTAGTTCGTGTCGCCAATCTTGGCGAGCATCAGGTTGGCGTTAAAGCCGTTGTCCAGGGTGCTGGCCGCGGTTTGCGTCGCGGCGCTGGCCGTGCTGTTGCCCGCCAGGTTCGCGGCGGTACCTGCCGCGGCCTGAGATTTTTCATCCTGGCCCCGTCCCACCACAAAGGCTTGATAAGCTTTCTGATAATGATCGAGGGCAACTTTGTACTGACCCTGAATCATATAGAGATCACCCAGCCCATCTTCGCTCGCCGCAATGCCCCGCGAGTTGTTCGTCTGAGTGTAGAGATTAAGCGCAGTTTCAAGATAGCCGAGCGCCTGATCGGCATGGCCTTGTTTGAGCATAGCCCGGCCGCGACTAAGGGCGGTGCTGGGATCGTTTTGTTGGGGTTCGACGACTAAGCTTAAAGAGCGAGGATTATGCGCGCTAACCGGAAATAATAATGGCGAAGCGAAAATAGAGAGAACCAAAAGCGTAAGCAGAGCGTTTTTCACCTTCATCAAAACCCCCAAATAACTTCTTCTCCCTCTCCCGCTGGGAGAGGGTTGGGGTGAGGGTCTTAGACGCGCCCTCTCCCTCGACTTCGTTTGTCCCTGGTGAAAGAGGTTCGTTATTTTCACGCCTCTCTCACGAAAGACAGGGAAGCAAATCTATCAGATCCTCTTCAAACCCTCATCCCCAACCCTTCTCCCAAAGGGAGAAGGGAGAAAACAGTTCCTCGCTTGCGCCGCGCTCCCTATTTATGAATCAGCTCCAGCACCGTCACCAATACCGGAGCATTCGTGGATACCGTCATACGAATCACCGCGGGCTGTGGCGCGCTCTGGTCCAGGCCCAGGCCTCGCGTCGTCGCGACTTGCTCTTTTTCGGTCTGTGACTGGCCCACCGTATTGCTGGTGACCACCTTTACTTCTGCTTTGTTCGCGTCCTGAAGCTGCGCCCACACTTCTGAGAAGGGACGCCATGGACACTTCGTCTTATTCTCCGTACAAAACTTCACTAGATCGGCGCCGGTCGGAACTGAAGGCAGCGGTTGACGCGTTACTACAACGTAGAGTCTTTCTGTCGCGGGGTTGTTATCGAACACGAACCAGTGGTAGCGCTCGTCGGACTGCTCGCTCGAGGGGACTTCCATCGGCACGTGCGCCTCGATCCAGTTCTCGCCTTCGTCCAGCCGCGCGTCGGGATAAATCATTTCCGGTTGACCAGCGCCCTCGGTGTGAAAAACATAGAGATAGCCATCGACATTTGGTTCGAGCGAGATCCGAACGCGATCGCCGCTGTGAAATTCGTGGCCCGGTTCGACGCGCACGCGGCGGCCAGTCGAGTCGCGCATGAAAAGTGTGTAGCCCAACCCAATCGCCTGCCCCGGACGGTTCCCCATCGAACTGTTCTGGTTGGCAAACTTCGTGGTGTTCGCATTCGCCGTCTGCGACACGCCCGCGTTCACATTCATTCCTGCGGTTACCGATACGTTCGCATTGCGGGGTGGTCTGCGTCTGCGTGGGGCGTTCGCATTCGTCGTCTTCGGTCGCGTGCTGAGAAACGCGCCCCGGACATCGTCGTCAGGCTCCTGCGCGCTGACCACCAACAAACCGCACGTGAAAGCGGCGATTGCCAACAACATGATGAAACTTCTCGATCTCATTTACAGCTCCTTCACATACCAATCCAGATAGTGTTCTTCGGTTCAGCTTTCTCGGCGCCGCCTTTGAGTCCTCTGCGTCCCTGCGGTGAGTTTTCCGAGATGGGGTTCACCGCAGCGGGCGCGGAGTTTACGCGGAGACTAAATCAAATTACCACACTGACAAAATCCAAGCTCACTTGTGTTCAAGGCGAACCATGAATATGACGGGAGATCCTTCCGCGTTTTGCGGCACTTTGACCGAAACGAACGGCGATGCGCCGGTTTTGACGACTTCAGCCCCAACCGAATTCGCCTTGTTTTGCTGGCGAATAGTATCCAATTGGCGTTGCTCATCCTGAGTGAGCTCGTGCAAGGCCGCGCTGTTTAGGAAGTCAGGCGCGGTCATCGGTTTGGGCGAAAAGATAATTGTGAACTCATCTATTCCGGAGGTCTTATCGAGCGTGAGCCAGTTTGTGCTCGTGCCGGTCTCACCGGGAAAGGCAAAGTTCTGCCCGCTCTTAACTTCATTCGTTTTGACACCGTAAGGTGCCGCCGGCTGAGCCGTCAGGAAAGTTGTAGGCGCGTTCTTCTCGCCGGGGCCAATGATATACAGATACCCGTTCTCACTCGGCGAGAAATGAAACTTGAACTCCTGAAGCGACTTCATCGACAGCGACTCTCCTGCCAGGACCGCCTCGGATTTGTTCGGAGTGTTCACCTCGATCCAGTAGCGGCCAATTTCATGCGCGCCGGCTGCCAGATCGCCGCCACCAGTTCCGTTAGTGCCGTTCGCCGGATTCGTGCGTGCAACATTGCTGTTCGCGCTGCCGCCCATGAAGTGAATCACCGCGTAACCCGCGGCGCCGACGACGAGGAGCAAGACAACGATTCCGACAGCGACTAAAGGCAGCGGCGAACGACGTGCCGGCTGAGCAGATAACGGCGCAGACGGCTGGCGAGAGGTTTGCGGCGAGGCTCCGCCCGGCAGACTCAACATAGTCGCCGGTGGTTGAGCTGCGGCCCCGGATGCCGGCTCAACGATTTCTTTTGGCCGGGCAAGCACAGTGGGCATGGTCGCCCCCTGACTGGCAAAATCCGCGGGGCGACCGACGTTGTGCGGAGTGTCAGAGCTCTCGACACCTGTTGGCACTGATTCGCCCACAACAGTCGAGGCGGTTCGTTCGGCAGCGGTCAGCGGACCCCGATCTGAACCGGAACCGATTGCCGCAGATCCGCTCGAGAGCCCCGACACGAACAAGGTCGACGCTATTCCTTCCGCGGCCAAAGCACTTCGCAACTCGCTCTCTAATTCACCGGCAGTCGCTTGCCGTTGGCTGCGATCCTTGGCGATTGCCCGGGCGATGGCTCGGCTAAAACTCTCCGGAACTCCGGCGTCCACTTCGTGCAACGGCGGCGGCGTGATACTCACGTGTTGGCGACGCAACTCCGACAGCGTCACGCCGCTGAACGGCCGCTTGCCGGCAATCACTTCATAGAAGACCACGCCCAGGCTATAAATGTCCGCGCGGCCGTCAATCTCCGAATTCCCGTCTTCAGGTAACTCGCCCCATTGCTCGGGCGACATGTAATAAGGAGTGCCGAGCATCTGGCCGGCGATCGTCAAATTCGTACTGCCCGTCTTCTCAGCGCCGGCGACTTCGCGCAACTTGGCGATTCCCAGATCGAGCAATTTCACGACCGGCTCGCCGCCGGTGCTCGCTTTCCCGATCATTATATTTTCGGGTTTGAGATCGCGATGCACGACGCCCATGGCGTGCGCTGCATTAAGTACGCCCATGATCGGATCGAGCACCGCCATGGCCTCGGCCGGCGTAAACTTTCCGCGCTTCCTCAGTTCCGCGTCGAGGGTGTGGCCCTCGACATATTCCATGACGAGGTAGATCGTCCCATCGGCCGAGGTGCGCAGATCGTAAACCGTGACCGCGTTATGATGACGAAAGCGGCGGGCCGCCTGGCCCTCGCGCTGAAAGCGGCGCAGCCATTCAGTGTTGCTGCGCATTTCCGGCGGCAGCAGCTTAATCGCTACGCGATCGCCGAGCAGAATGTGCCGCGCACGATAAACCGCGCCCATGCCGCCTTTGCCGAGCAGGGCTTCGATTTGGTACTGACCATCGAGCACATTGCCGATCATCGCCGAAGGGTCTTCCTCCAGGACCTCGCCGTCGGTGGGGCAGAAGCTCAGAGTGTCATCAAATTTTTGGTTGCAGGTCGAGCAATACTTCATGCGGGAACTAGTTTACAACGAAGAGGGGATTGAGGGGCAATCAATAGGACCTATCTGACCCATGGGACCTATAGATCCTATATTTTTTCAGTAAATTCTTTCGGCATATTCGGCCACCATTCGGTCGCTGCTAAAAAGCGGCACAAGAGTCTGAATCGATCGTTTCATCATCGCTACCCAGCGACACGGAATGTTCTGATCGTCGCGGTCGTAGTAACGTGGCGCCACTTCTTCGGTAAGAACCCGGTACATCGATTCGGCCTCGCTATGGTCGGCTGCTTCAGGAGTCAGCTCGCTCAGGTCTCCGATGGCAAAACCGTTGTCGCCGTCGTAGGCCTCGAGCCACCAACCATCGAGCACGGAAAAATTCAGTCCGCCGTTGATCGCAACTTTTTGTCCGCTGGTGCCCGAAGCTTCCATGGGCCGGCGCGGCACGTTCATCCAAACGTCGACCGCCTGCACCAACTGTCGCGCGGTTTCCTGATCATAGTCTTCAATGAACGCAACCCGATGGCGCACCGAACTATCGCGCTGCCATTCGATCAGTCTTTGCAAGACTCGCTTCGCTTCCTGATCTTGCGGGTGGGCCTTGCCGGCGAATACAAATTGGATAGGCCGTTCCGGGTTGTTGATTAGCCTGGTTAAACTTTCCGGGTCACTGAGCAGCAGATCCCAACGCTTGTACCCGGCCACCCGCCGGGCGAAACCGATGGTCAGTATCCGCGGATCGAACATCGTCCGCGCTGCTTCGATGTAGTCTTCGCTTTCACCACGAGCCAAACGGGCGTCAAACGAATGGTCGCGAACATAGGCCACCATGCGCTGCTTCAATAGCGAGTGCGCCTGCCACAATTCCTCGTCGGAAATGCTCTCAACGCCGTAGGCCCAAACGTTCGCGTCACGCGTGCGGTCAATCCAATCCTCGCCGACACGTTGCTCATAAAGCCGGCGCAGCAGCGGCGCCACCCATGTCGACGGATGCACGCCATTGGTGACCGACGTAATCGGCACATCATCCACGCGGCGGGCAGGCCACATCTTCTGCCAGAGTTGGCGCGATACTTCGCCATGCTTGCGACTGACACCATTTGTCGAACGACACATGCGCAGGGCCAGCGGCGTCAATCCAAACGACTCCTGCGAATCACCGTTGACTCGACCCAACGACAGAAACTCTTCGCGCGATAATCCAAGGGCAGTTTCCGGCCAGTCACCAAAACCCTTCTGCACCAGCGAGGCTTCAAATTCATCATGCCCGGCCGCGACGGGAGTGTGAGTGGTGAATGCGCAACGCTCGCGCACGCGAGAAGCTGCTTCAGCGAAGCTCACGCCCTCGCGCTCGATCAATTGCCGTGCAAGTTCGAGTGTGAGAAAAGCCGAATGACCTTCGTTAAGATGATACACGCCGGGATCGATGCCGAGCCTTTGCAGCAGACGAGCGCCGCCGATTCCCAACATCATCTCCTGCACCAAACGCGTTTCCCGATCACCACCATAAAGATGTCCCGTCACCAGCCGATCGTCCTGTTCATTCTCAGCAACGTTGGTATCCAGCAGGTAAAGCCGCAGGCGGCCCACATCTGCGCGCCACACGCGCGCGCGCACAACTCGGCCACGCATCGCGACTTCAATCAGCAGAGGTTTCTCTGTTGCGTCGTTCACGCTGTGAAGCGACAGTTCGTCTGAGTGATTCTCTCGGTAGATCTCTTCCTGCCACCCGTCGCGTCGCAGGCGTTGGCGAAAATAGCCGAAGCGATAAAACAGCCCGACTGCTACCAGCGGCAGGTTCAAGTCGCTGGCCGACTTCAAATGGTCGCCGGCCAGTATCCCCAGCCCGCCCGAATAAAGCGGCAGCGAGTTATGTATGCCGTATTCAGCACAGAAATATGCGACCGGAGTTTCGCCGGAAATGCGCGGCGCAAGTTGTAGTTTTGGCCAGGGCCGTGTGTCGCCCAGGTAAGCGCTGAACTGCGCAGACAACCGTCGGATCCGATCGGCAAACACCGGATCGGCAGCCACCTGAGCAAGCCTTAGGTCGGAAACCTGCGCCAGAAGGATGCGTGGATTCTGTTCGCATTGCTGCCAAAGACCCGGGTCGAGATCGCGAAATACTTCGTTGCCGTCCGGCGCCCAACTCCACCAGTAATTCGAGGACAACGATTGCAGGGGTTGCAGCGGCGCTGGCAGCACGCGCGGTCGCAGTGAGTTCAGAGGTTCGGTCGGGTTTTCGATCTCAGTAGACATTCGTTGGCTTCGACAAACAAATCGCAGTTTGAAATTTAGAGCATAAAGAAAGCGACTGCGCCGCTGGAAGAGAACGAGTGATTTTGCAGAAGTTTACCCAATCGGTCAATGTTGGAGGCGCCTCGCGCTTGCACCACGGGGGCAGTAGTCCGACCGTCAGAGAGGGCTCGGTCACGAAGTCGCGGAGCCCTCCCTCACGGTCGGGCTACTGCCCCGACTACTCGCTGAACTTCTGATTCTGCAAAAACACTTCCGCGTCTCGCGCTTGAAAGAAGACCAGTCGCACTTCCTTCAATTGCCGATCCGTGTCCAGAAAATTCTCAATCGTTCGTGATGCTACCTCGGCCGCTTTCTCGGGTGGATAACCATAAACGCCAGTCGAGATGGCTGGGAAAGCAACCGAGGTCAAATTCTTTTCCACCGCGAGCGTTAGCGAGTTGTGATAGCAATTGGCGAGCAGCTCGGCTTCGTTGCCGTGCTCCTCGCCATAGATTGGACCGACCGTATGGATGACATAAAGCGCGGGCAACTTTCCACCAGTAGTAATCACGGCTTCGCCGGTTGGCAATCCTTCTGGAAAGCGTGTGCGGCGAATCTCGCGACACTCTTCCAGGATCTCCGGACCACCGGCGCGATGGATGGCGCCGTCAACTCCGCCACCACCAAGTAACGAGGAATTCGCGGCGTTAACAATTGCCTCAACGTCCTGTTTGGTGATGTCGCCGACGACAACCCGCACGCGGCCATTAAGAAAGCTTTGTATAGGTTCAGAGTTCAAGCTTCAGCTTGCCGGCCGCTCTCGCTGGGGCAAGCTGAAGATCGAACTCTCAACTCTCTTCGCTGGGCTCGATCTCAATTTCGTCGTCACTCGGATGCCGGCGAACTTCTTCGTCGCGTGGTTGGACATTAACCTCGTCGAACATGTCCTGCCGGCGCACGGCCTCGGCCACACCCTTGGCCTTATGTTCGGTCAGTGGATGTTCGGCATCGACACTCGCGATCTCAAAGAGACGCTCGTCGAGCATCACCACTCCCAGTGAACCCAGGGTCACACCCGGCGTGACCTGAATGTCATTCATATTGTGAATCTTGAAATGGCCCGTTTGCTCGACCCAGTCTTCAATGAATGGATCACGCAACGCATGCTCGGCATCGCCTTCAGTTAGATAGGCGCCTTCGACAATCAGGCAATACTCGCGGCCTTTGCTTTCGCTCATGGGTCGACGAAGTTTTTAGTCGGAAGCGCGGGCATGGTGTCCGCCGGGTGCAGAGCAGAGGGTTTTGCGGTGTTATTAGCAGTCATGACAGAGGCCAACGACAAACAGGGCGATTGGCCTGGTTTTGTGACGCCTCACTTTACCACCGGGTCGGCGCTTAACGCCAGAGTTTTTCGACAGGAAGTAGCATAGACTTTAGTCTGTGATTCCAAACCGAACACAGACTGAAGTCTATGCTACTAAAACAAAAACGCCGCGGGAGTCTCGCTCCCGCGGCGTCTTTGATACGCTAGGCCCGCTCTGCCATTAAGAAGCAGTGGCGTACTGCCGGTTGAGTTCTGCCCGCAGCCGGCTGAAATACGAATCAAAAGTGACGAAGCCGGTGGTGCCCTGAAAGAAGGCCCGGCCGCCGGTGTCGTGCGACACGCGATTCAGAGAACTCTGGCCGTAACTGGCCGCGACGTAACTGCGGCTGGTTAACCCGACCGACGGCGCATAGAACGAAAAAATCGCGGTGTTGCGCCGGTTCGCTTCGGCGATGGTCCGATCGATGTCGACGGTATGACCGGCGGCCGTCGAATCAAAGCCACGCGAAGTATCAAGTCCGTCAGAAATCAGCAGCACCGCATTGTGGCCCTGCCAACTTGAGTCGAATTTCTTGAGCGCCTCGATCACTTCGACGTACGGATTATAGGCGGACGCCGAGTTACTGGAAATCAGAATCCGCAGCGATTTAGCCGCGCGATTCAAATCGGTCGTGAACGGCTGCCGCACTTGCAGCGATCCGGCCGTGATATAGCCAACCATTACGCGCGAGCCCGCCGGCAGCGAGCGAATAAAATCGCGCGTCATACCCAGTTCGTTCCCGACACTGGAAATCAGATCATCCTGAACCAGGATGGCGATATTGAGCGGTGTCTGCACGCGCAACGCTTCGGTCTCATTTGTCTTTGCGTTTGTTAGAGAGAACGTGCCAACACTCATCATTACCATTGTCGACGCCACCAGGAACGCGGAAACTTTTCTAAACATACTTTCACCTCAAAATGGCGAAACCACTCGCCAATCTATTAATTACTTTGTTGCTGATGTTGGGGTCGGCTTTAAGATGCTTTTCGGGGCATTATGGTTGGCAAGGAAGGAAGGACCATTTTCCAATTGTCATCTGCGCAATGAAGCGACCGGGTCGCAGCCTGGCAATCTTGAGTGTTGGGTTGATCGAGACCCGGTCGCTACCGCTCTCGGTACTGACCTCATCACTCGCGCGACAATGACAAATGACAAATGACAAAAGATTGCTCCTTCACTGAATACCACTTACTTACTCTCGTGATAGTCCTCTTCCGTATTCACCGCCCAGATGTTTGACTTGTCGATGCGCCCCTCGACCAGGTTGTCGACGGCGATCATCGCGGTGAGCATTGAATGGTCCTGGTTGTTATATTTGTGCATGCCGTTGCGCCCGAGCAAAAACAGGTTCGTAATCTTGTCGAGGTACTCGCGCAGCACGTCGAATTGATCGTACGTGCCGAAATACGCGGGGTACGTTTTCGGCACGCGAATCACAGTGGCATCAACGACGTCTGATTTCTCTATGATCTCGATTCGTTCCAACTCATCTGAAGCAAAGGCGATCATTTCCGGATCCGGTTTGCTCCAAAGCTCGTCGCCTTCATTGCAAAAGTATTCGAGTCCGAGCCAGACTTTCGCAGGGTCGGCCACCAGGTAGGGACTCCAATTATTGAAAATCTGTAGCCGGCCCAGCGAAACTTCAGGCTCCTGGATATAGATCCAGTTGTCTTTGATCAAACGGTCGCCCCCTTTGCCGTTCTCTTTCACTTTGATTTCATTCAGCAATAGACCGACGGTAATGAAGTCCCGGTAAAGCAGACCCTCGCTGATCTGCGAGATGGCCTCCGGCACCTTAGGCTCGAGCGCGCGCACCAATTCTTTCACCGGCATGGTTGAGAAGAAATAATCGCCGGCTAAGCTACGCCGCTCTCCGTTCAAAGAGTTTCTGGATTCAATCGAACTAATCCGGCCTTCGTCCGTGTGGATCCTGTCTACGACTTGATTGGTTATGATCTCGCCGCCGAGTTCGAGGACTTGCCGCGCGACATTCTCCCACATCTGGCCGGGACCATGCTTCGGATACAGGAACCGTTCGATCAGCGAAGTCTCCGTACCCTTTTGTTCGATGTCATCCGACTTCGTTTTGAATAAGTCTCTGAACATGTGCGAGACGGCCCGCCGGATTGACAGTCCCTTGACCCGCTGCGCTCCCCACGCCGCGCTAATCTCTTTACACGGCACGCCCCAAACTTTTTCCGTGTACGACTTAAAGAATGTTTGATACAGACGCCGGCCAAAGCGGTTGATGAAGAACTGTTCCAGGTTCTTTTCGTTCTTGATGGGCGCGACGATGCTCTTTAGGTAGCTGAGCCCGATGCGAAAAGTTTGCCCCACGCCCATCTTTCTCAAAGTATCAGCGCTGAGCGCGATGGGATAATCGAAAAACTTTCGCATGAAGTAGATGCGCGACTTGCGGCTGCGCACCAGCATTACGTCGTCATCATGCGCTGGATCCGCGCCGCGTCGGGCCGGTGCTCGAATCGTCCGGCGACGGCCGTGATAGGCAATTTCGCGCACGGCCTGTGCTTCCGGCTCGCCTTCGGGAGGACGTTCGAGCGGCAGCACGTCAAACCACCACTGCATCACTCGATCCGACTTGGAAAAGAATCGATGGCCGCCGATGTCCATGCGATTTCCTTTGTAGCGCACGGTACGCGAGATGCCGCCCATGTATTCGCTTTGTTCGAGAATCACGGGATGGATCTCGGTGCGGCGGAGCAACTCCAGCGCAAGCGTCAACCCGGCGGGACCGGCGCCAACAATGATTGCTGTCTTCCTGGTCATCAGGGATTATCGCTCGCGAAGAAAATAGACGGACGCGTCAGTGTCCGCGATCCGCTGCCAACCGTCCATCTTTTCGTCGCGTGGAGCCGAATCGATGACCACGGCGCGCGCGCCGGCCTTCGCTAAGCGTTCCAGCACTTGTTCTCGGACAGCCGGCTCAGCTTTCCAAAACGTTTCAATGACATCCGGTCCGCCCGGGACTTCGGCAACTACCTGCACCCGCGCCAGGCGATACCACTGCGCGTACAAAGCGTCGCCGATCGAAGCAACTTTTTCTCCTGGTTGCATGCCCATTTGGTTTAAGCCGTTTGCGATTTGCCATTGCGTGGGCTGTGGATCAGGTGTGCGGTAAAGAAGACTGCGGGCAGTTTCCATCATCGGCATCGGTGTCTGAACTGAAAACATGAACAGGAACCCGAGCCAGACAGCCACGTTATCCCACCGTCTTCGCGACTCAGGCCAGCCAGGCAACCCCGAGAACAGACTGAGCCACAGTAGCACCTCGAACGGCGCGATGTATCTCAACGAGACGAAGACCAGGGAATACATCAGCATCGGCACGATTGCGATCAGCAGAATAAACCATGACGACGATGCCATTTTACGCGGCGACCATCCTCTGCGATTGATCGCCAGCAGCAGAAAGACAACCGTGAACAGGCCGCCGCAAAGCCCGACGAAGCCTTTCGCGCACGTCAGGCTCCAACGATTGAAAACCGCGAACTGCCGGCGGAAGTTAAAGGTAGGCCTGACACCTTCATGCCAGTAAGAGGGATCGAACCATGGCGGATACGAGCCGGATAAAGGCGTAGCAAACTCGTAGGCGGCCGGTTGATCGAATATTTTTCGGGTTGGATGTTTCGGCACGCCGCTCGTGGCCGGTTCGCCCTGCCAATGAATGTACTTCGGAATCCGGTTCACTTCCCAAACGTAATTAAGCTTACCTGAGTCGCCAAATGTTGGCCGTCCTTTCAAGAGAGACAGCGCCAGAATCAACGGCGCGGCAATCGCGAGAAAAACAATCACGGCGAGTAGGCTGCTTCGATTCGCCTGGCGCGTGGTTTCTTTTCCTTCCCTTTGGGAGGGGTTAGGGGAGGGTGCAAAGCTTGACGGCGACAAACCCTCTCCCCGGCCCTCTCCAAAAGAGAGAGGGTGAAAGACTAAACGCGAGAGCCAGAATACAAACGACTGAGGACCTGGGGCCAGGATGAAACTCACGCTTAGAATCACGAACGCCAACGGAAACATCACCGTCTTGGAGACGTAGCCAATTCCAAGGACTAAGCCAAGGAAGATGTAATCAGCTTTCTGCTGAGGATTCCCGCGGATGCGTAAGAGCAGCGCGGCGGCGAGATATATGCATGCGGCTATCAGCATGTCGGGAGAGACAACTCCCAAAGTAATCATCAACAGGGATGAGCTGATGAAAAGCAGATAACCGATCGTCAGCCACAGATAAACCGGCAGTGCTTCATCCCGATCTTGCTGGCGGGCTTTGATGAACTCACGCAGAAAAAAATCGAAGCTCAGGAGGGCCAGCAGGTAAATTAGAAAGTTAACCAGATGAACGACGGGAAACTCCCAGTAAGGAGAGGGCTTCAGGATCTTCAGTGCCAGGCCAAGAAGAAAACCGTAGAGTGGACTCCAGTAGCCATTCAGCAACGTCTGGAAATCGCCGCGCCAGAAACCGTCGCCGATGTCCAGGTACGAAATGCCGTCAGGATTCATCGCAAAGCGGCTAACCCAGGCCTGAACGATTCCCAGCGTCACAGCGGCTATCCAAAATATTGTTCTTAGGATCGTTGACGATCGATTCTGGCGGGTTTGAGTTCCGGGACTGTCCAATGGAGAGGCTATCTTCATCGGTTATGCAACTGGCAAGCGCCACTGGCGTCGCATGGCGGGGGCACGCCGAACAGAGTATAGCGCCGCGCGGCGAGCCAACGATAAAAAATCGCTCCAAGTTTCGTGAACGGCCACAGCGAAAGAATGGGCGCTAACCATTTCCAGCGCGGCAAGACCCGAATTACTTCAATCCAGGCAAAGTAACCCTTGCTCCAGCGACCGTCGGCGTTGCGCGTGTGCATCTCGTCGGCCATCTCTTCGCGCGTGCGCGGCGCCGCGCGTTGCAAGATTTCCGGATCGTTGTAATCCAGCCATTCGATGCGTTGATCTCGATCCAGCGGACCGACTCGCGCGCGCATCCAGCGACAGAGATTGCAATGGCCGTCAGTGTAGACTTCGATTTTGTTCACGTGTCCTGGTAGGTCTCCGGATTTCAAGTGTTTTCTTGCCTCCGTGCTCTCCGTGTCTCCGTGGTTGAATCTAATTGTGGTTAGGAATTCACCACGGAGACACAGAGAGCACGGAGAAAGAGATTCACTCCAGGACACTATACTTCAATATGCGAACTACTCTTTGCTGCATCAGCACGATACAATAACGCAACTGGAGGGAATGGTGATCAAAAAAGTCTCAATCATCATCGTCATCGCGTTGGTGGTTGCCGGTTTCGCGATCGTGGCGATCGCTAAGTACCAACGAGTGGTTCAGCCAGGCATCGCGCGTGGCTTGGCGGCAGCGACTGATACTGGCGACGGCCTCGCGAATCTTGAAGCCGACACGCTGATCGCCGCGGACAAAGCCTCAGCCGCACCGGAGTTTGCCAAAGGCAACTGGATCAATTCCGATCCCTTGACCCTCGAACGGCTGCGCGGCCATGTCGTCGTCGTCGAATTCTGGACGTTCGGTTGCTACAACTGCCGGAACACACTGCCATCAGTAAAGGAGTGGGACACGAAGTATCGCGATCGCGGTCTTACCATCGTAGGCGTCCACACGCCTGAGACCGACGGCGAATACAGCATCGACAACCTCCGCAAAGAAGTTCCAGCACTCGGCATCAAGTATCCCGTCGTCACCGACAATGATTACAAAACCTGGAAAGCTTATGGAGTGGAAGCCTGGCCCACGATTGTCGTGCTGGATAAGCAAGGCCGCATTCGCTGGGTGCACGTGGGCGAGGGGCGTTATGAGGAAACTGAGGGCGTAATCAAGACGCTGTTGGCTGAATAACGACGTTCGAGACATTTTGGAGCCGGTGTTGCCACGGCTTCGCCACCTGATGTGCGGTAAGGCTGCGCCTTACCGATCAAGTTCATCAATGAACTTCAGGAGGCTATGCCTCCGAATCGAAGCGAAGCCTCTCAGTTCCTTGAACCTCAACGGAAAGGCTAAGCTTTCCGCACATCAAGCGGCAAAGCCGTAAACGATAACCTTTGCGACCTCTGCGGTTTCAAAACCGCCCGAAACAACCGGACGGCTAAAGTCGACCCTCACTTGCCATTCACCTCGTCGCTCGGCTAAATTATCGCTCAACCCGCAGTCACATCCTGGCTTTTGTATTCGCAACAACCGAGGGATGACTGTCGCTGGAACTCGCTGTTTTGAAAGGACTCATCCGCGTTTATGAAAGTCTACGCCACCGAAGCAATTCGCAACCTTGCGGTCATTGGACACGGCGACGCAGGGAAGACGCAACTGGTTAGTTCGCTTCTCTACGTCGCAGGCGCCACGCCCCGCTGGGGCAAGGTCGATGAGGGCACGACCACGACCGATCACGAGGAAGATTCCATTGCCCGCAAGATCACGCTCAATCTCGCCCTGGCCCACGCCGAACATCGCGACACCAAGATCAATTTCATCGATACACCGGGATACGCCGCGTTCGTTTCGCACGCGCGGCCGGCGGTGCGCGTGGCTGACTGTGGGGTCGTCGTAGTCGATGGCGCCAAAGGCGTGGAAGTGCAAACTGAAAAGGTGTGGGGCTTTGCGAACGAGTTCATCCTGCCGCGCATAATGGTGGTAACCAAGCTCGACAAAGAGCATTCGGATCTTGGCATCGCGCTTGACAGCGCGCACAAGGTTTTTAATCGCGCGATCATTCCTTTCACGCTGCCAATCGGAAAAGAACATGACTTCAGAGGCGTGGTTGATGTAGTCCACATGAAGGCTTACACGTTTGATGAAAACGGCAAAGCCAAAGAGATCGAGATCCCCACCGAAGGCCGCGACGTAGTCGACAAGACCCGCGAGCGCCTGGTTGAACTGGTTGCCGAATCGGACGACGCTTTGATGGAGAAATATTTCGAGCAGGGCACGCTCGATGACGCTGATGTCTTGCCGAATATCGGCAAAGCGATTGCGCAGAGCAAGCTGTGTCCGGTTTACTCGGTTTCGACCACGACCCTGGTCGGCCTGTCGATCCTACTCGATCATATCGTCGAATTTGCTCCCGACCCGGCGCACCACGAAGAGGAGCACGGCAAAGACGAGAAAGGCGAGCCGGCTACGCGAAAGTATTCGAGCAGCGAGCCCTTCTCGGCTTATTGTTTCCGCACCATCGCCGATCCATTCGCCGGCCGCATCAACGTGATGAAGGTTATCAGCGGTAAGGTCGGGACCGATGCGACCGTGTACAACTCGACCCGCGGTACCTCTGAGCGTCTCGGCGCGCTGCATACCATCCAGGGCAAGCAGCTCGACAAAGTGCCCGAGGCCAACGCCGGCGACATCATCGCCTGCGTGAAGTTGAAAGAGACCCAGACGGGCGACACACTGTGCGACAAAGCCCGGGCCATCATCTACGATCCGGTGCAATATCCTGAGGCCGCAATTGCTTTCGCGATCGAACCCAAGTCACGCCAGGACGAAGAAAAAATCAGCGTCGCGATTCATAAGATACTGGAAGAGGATCCCGCGCTAACCTTCACCCGCGACGCCCAAACGAAAGAGTTTTTGCTCGCCGGTTCGGGCCAGGTTCACGTCGAGACGATCGTTGAGAAACTGAAGAAGCGTTACAACGTTGAAGTGATGCTGCATCCGCCAAAGGTTCCGTACAAGGAAACGATCACGCAGCGTGCCGAAGTACAGGGCCGTCATAAGAAGCAGACCGGGGGTCGCGGACAGTTTGGCGATTGCAAATGCATTTTTGAGCCGATGCCGCGGGGCGGTGGCTTTGTTTACGAAGACAAGATTTTCGGTGGCTCGGTGCCACAACAATTCCGGCCGGCAATTGAAAAAGGGATCATCGAAGCCGCCTCGCACGGCGCGATCGCTGGTTATCCCCTCGTCGATTTTAAAGTGCAACTGATCGACGGCTCGTATCACAACGTCGACTCAGACGAGCACAGCTTCCGCGCCGCCGGGCGAAAAGCGTTCCGCAACGCGATGGAAAAGGTGAAGCCGGCGCTGCTGGAGCCGATCATGGATGTCGAGATCGACGCGCCGCAGGAATGCAGCGGCGACATCATGGGCGATCTCAATTCACGACGCGGCCGCGTGCAGGGCATGGACACGCGCGGCAAACAGCAAGTGGTCAAAGCGCAGGTGCCGATGTCCGAGATGCTCAACTACCAATCGACGCTGAATTCGATCACCGCCGCGCGCGGCAGCTTCCACATGCAGTTCTCGCACTACGATCCAGTCCCCAGCCAAATTGCGCAGAAGATTATTCAGCAGGCGAAGGATGAAGGTAGGATTCGGGTGGCGGAAGAAGATTAGTGACTTAGCTCCGAGAAGGTCTATTTGGTTTCGCTTTTTTCTGCCAGGACAAGAACGATCCACGAAATCACACGAACAATTGGTTCGTGTTACTTCGTGTGAGTTCGTGGATCCTAGACACGCAATCTCTCAAACCAAGACATTCACCCTGCTCTCTAAGATCAGACTCAAGGATAATCTAATTTCCCTGTTTCAACTTTCCTTCCGCCCGCTTCCGTTTCTCCAGCGCAGTCGTGCAGAAGCGGACCTCGCGCCGCAGGTCGAGCTGGCTCATCACCTGGTTGGCCAACATTCCCAGCGCGCCTATCTGTTTGTCGTCGAGCGTATGCGGCTTGCGGTCCATCACGCAGAGCGTACCGATAGCGAAGCCCTCCGGCGACCACAGCGGCATGCCGGCATAGAACCGAACAAATGGTTCATTGACTACGAGTGGATTGTCGGCAAAGCGTTCGTCGAAGAGAGCGTCCTCGATAATAAAACAATCGCGGTGCAAAATAGCGTGTCCGCAAAATGAGATGTTCCGCGGCGTTTCACGCGCCTGGATCCCCACCCGAGCTTTGAACCATTGGCGATTCGCATCAACCAGGCTAATCAGTGCGGCGGGAACCTGGCAGACGTAAGCCGCCAGACGAGTAAGATCATCGAAGGTCTCTTCTGAGTCCGTGTCGAGGACCTGGTATTGCCGCAGCGTTTCCAAACGCGCGGCCTCGTTTTCGGGAATAGGTGCAGCTCTCATGACAAGTCTCCTTTCCGAGAGCGTTCGCCGGGCGAAAGTTGGCGGTATCTTATTCTCGCTGTGCGGGAATTTCCAAGCGAAACCTGAGAAAGCTGCCACCTCTCTGGAAAGAAGTGGCGTCTTAGTTTGTCACCTGTTCTCGCTTAACAAAGCCCGACTGAAGTCGGTACTCTGAACACCACTTAACCTCTTAGTCAAAGTCGGACATTACCAGCGGCGAAAGTATGACTGGGAAGCCGGAAGAAGTCTGTTATCATAGCGCGCACCAAATTCCAGAAGAGGTTTCGCGCGAACGGATGTCATCTGCACAGATAAGAATTCTTGGCGCAACGCTCGTCCTACTACTTCTGTTTTCCTGTCAATCGTCGCGACAGTCGGGCCAGCACAAGCTCCTCATTTACACTCCCCATGGCCAGGACATGCTGCGCGACTTTGTCGCGCGCTACAAACAGGCGCATCCGGAAATTGACGTTCAGTTTCTGGATATGGGATCGCGCGAAGTGCTCGAGCGCCTGCGCGCCGAGCGCAATCGCCCGCAGGCCGATCTCTGGTGGGGCGCGGCGCACACGACATTTCAGACAGCCGCTGATGAAAATCTGCTGGCGGCTTATCGACCTTCGTGGGCCGACAAAGTTCCGGACTTTGCCCGCGACGCGCAGGATCGCTGGTACGGAACCTTCGAAACGCCGGAAGTAATTGTTTACAACAGCGAGGCCGTGCGCGCCGAAGACGCGCCAAAGGATTGGGACGATGTGCTCGATCCGAAATGGAAAGACAAAATCCTGATTCGTAATCCGAACCCGTCGGATTCCATGCGGGCGATCTTCGGCGCAATGATCTGGCGCTATTACAAAGACACGAACTCACCTGAAAAAGGTTTTGAGTGGCTGCGAAAGTTGGATGCCAACGTTCACGAATACACGGCTGATGGAACTTTGCTGATGCAGAAGCTGGCGCGACAGGAAGGCGTCATCAGCCTTTGGGACTTGCCCGACGTGCGTCTGTATCAGGAGCAGAAGAAACTTCCCGTCGCTTACAACATTCCCGCCAGCGGCACGCCGGTGGTCATCGACGCGATCGCTCTGGTGCGGGGCGCGCCCAACGAAGCAGAAGCAAAGCGCTTCTATGAATTCGTCACTACGCCTGAAAGCCTGATTCACTCAGGACGTAACTACTATCGACTGCCCGTGCGCCGCGACATCGATCGAACCCAACTCCCTGAGTGGATGAATGCGCCTTTCACGCGCATGCCTTTGGACTGGGAGCTGCTGCGCAAACAAGGCAATGAATGGCTGCGTTATTGGGACACGGAGATTCGTGGACGAGGGAAATAGGTCAGCGTCATCGTGACTAGGCCGTCGTAAGATCAGATTCCGTGGGCAAGCGCGCATCAGCTTCATCAATGGTCACGCCGTCGATATAAAGAGTCTCAGGAGCAATATCCTCTTCGTTAGGCCACTGGACGGTTCCGAACGCAACTCGAGCCTGCTTGAAATAGTCGAGGTTTTTCAGTTCGGTGAAAATGCCGCGATCCAGGTACGGCGTAACATCAAAGCGCTTCGTGGATCCATCACTGAACTTCAAGTCTAGTGAGAAGTCTGTATTGGCGCTGACCGCAATAACCTTGTTCATCCTCCGCTCCTATTTCAATGGCTCGATCTTAAACACTGCCTGACCGCTGATTGCGCGTCTCCAGTCCGCCATTAGGTCGTCCTGATGTATTTCTATCCAAGCTTGAACCAACCGAAGTTTGGCCGATCTGATTGAACCTTCCATTACTATACCGTCAGGGATCGAAACAACCGCTTCCTCGTCACCATACTCGACATGAACGTGTGGTTGATGATGCCTTCTATCATCGAAATAGTACATCATGACGATGATTCCGTAGAACATCGAAATGATCGGCATACCCACCTCTTCATCGGATTGAACGACACTTCTAAGATAATCCCTGTTAGCGTTCTCGGCAATTCTCTTCCCGCCAAATCGCTCTCCTTGTTCGTCTTATGTAACCAAAATCCGCCCGCCTTCGTCTAAGTTAACAAGGCAGAGTAGCGCCCGCTTTTATTAGAAAAAGCTAAAGGAATCATCTGAATGGGACGATTGTTATTGATTCTCGTGTTCTGTGCCGGCGTCGCGCTCGGCCAGCAGGGCGCGGGCTCATTGAAGGGCCAGGTCTCTGATGAATTCGGCGGCGTCATTGTCGGCGCCACCGTAGTCGCCGTTAATGCCAATGGCGTTGTAAAGACAGTCACGACGAATGGCGAAGGCAACTTTGTCCTCAACGGACTCGCTGCCGGCAAGTACACGATCAAAGTGACGGCGACTGGATTCGCTGGTTACGAAAACCCGGATGTCGAGATTGCCGGCAAAAATCAACCGCTCAATATCACTCTCAAAGTTACGATCGAACAGCAGAAGGTAACGGTCGCTGCTGATAGTGCAGGGGTAAACACAGACCCTGACAGTAATGTTGGGGCCATAGTCCTCAAGGGTGCTGACCTCGAATCATTGCCCGATGATCCGGATGACCTGGCCGCGGCTTTGCAAGCACTCGCGGGACCGTCAGCCGGTCCCAATGGAGGCCAGATCTATGTCGATGGTTTCAGTGGCGGACGTTTGCCGGCGCTGTCGACCATTCGCGAGATTCGCATCAACTCGAACCCCTACTCAGCCGAATACGATCGGCCAGGTTTTGGTCGCACCGAGATTTTCACTAAGCCCGGCACCGAAAGCTTTAACGGCGAGGCTTTTTTCAGCTTCAATAATCAGGACCTGAATTCGCGTAATCCTTTTGCACCGACCCGTCCGCCCTACTCATCGCGGCGGTATGGAGGTCAGTTGAGTGGTCCGATCGTGAAGAAGAAAATGTCTTTCTTTCTCGATTTTGAAAAGCGAGATATCAATGACGACGCCATTATTCTCGCTACAGTTCTCGATCCCAATTTGAACATCGTCGGGCTCAGCCAGACAGTGCCCATTCCCAACCGGCGGCCTGAATTCAGCGTGCGACTTGACTACGCGCTCAGTCCCAAACACACGCTCGTAGGTCGTTATGAGAACGAACATTCAAGCAGCACCACGGGCGTGGGCGGCTTTTCATTGGCCTCGCGCATATACAAGAACGTTAACACCCAGCAGACGGTGCGCCTGACGGAGACGGCGGTCCTGAACAAACGGACGGTGAACGAGACCCGCTTTCAGTTCAGTCACATCGCCTCGAGCGACGACGCGAACAACACGATTCCCACTATCCAGGTCCAGGACGCTTTCACCGGTGGCGGCTCTCAGATCGGCAAGTCTTCGAATCTTCAAAAACGTCTGGAGTTGTCGAACACTACTTCGCTGGCTTTGGGCAATCAGACGGTAAGATTCGGCGGGCGGTTGCGGCACGTCAACATTACGAACATCTCACCCCAGAACTTTGGCGGAACGTGGACGTTTGCGGGCAGTCGCAGAGTTGGGAATGCGACGGGACTAACCAGCATTGAGGTCTATCAGACTACTTTGAAGGGTTTGCAAGCAAGTCTCTCGCCGGCTCTGATTCGGGCGGCCGGCGGCGGCGCGACGCAATTCACCATCGCCGCGGGAAAGCCAGAGACCACGGTCAGCCAGTGGGATTTTGGCGGATTTGGTCAGGATGATTGGAAGGTGCGGCCAAACCTGATGTTGAGTTTCGGACTGCGTTACGAGAACCAGGACAACATCAACAGCAACTTCAATTTTGCTCCGCGCTTCGGTTTCGCCTGGGCGCCTGGACCTTCAAGCCGGCAGCATCCTTCGAAGACTACGGTCCGCGGCGGCTTCGGTATCTTTTATGATCGGATTGGCGAGAACCTGACGATGACCGCCAACCGTCTGAACGGAATCAATCAACAGCAATACATCGTCACCGATCCGGCGGTGTTGGATTCTTTTCCGAACGTACCGTCAATCGCGACAATTACGGCATTCGCTACACCTAACACGATCTACCAACTGGAAAAAAATATCGAGGCGCCCTATACGATGCAGTCGGCGCTGAGTATCGAACGGGCGCTCCCGCACAACTTCACCATGAGTGCGACGTACAGTCATTCGCGCACGCTTCATCTGCTGCGTACGCGAGCGATCAATGCGCCGCTCCCGGGTACCTTTGTGCCGGGCTTGGCGAATAGTGGCGTGCGGCCCCTGGGCACGACCAATAATATTTTCGAATACGAATCGAGCGGACGGTTCGATCAAAACCAGTTCATTGTCACTATGGGCAGCCGCTTCAATAAGAACGTAAGTTTCAATGCGAACTACACGTTCAGTAAGACCAATGGCGATTCTGACGGCGCGGGAACTTTTCCGGCCAATTCATACAACCTGCTCGGCGAGTACGGACGCGCTTCGAACGACATTCGTCATCGCTTTAGCCTGTTCGGCAATATCCGGGCCCCCTGGGGAATCAGCTTGAGCCCTTTCCTGATTGTTAGCTCGGGCCCGCCCTTTAACATCACCATCGGACGTGATCTGAATGGCGATTCGTTGTTTACCGAGCGGCCTGCGTTCGCCTCGGATCCGACAAAGCCCGGAGTTATCGTGACGCGATTCGGCGCGTTTGATCCGAATCCTGTGGCTGGCGCTCAGATCATTCCCCGCAATTACGGCGAAGGCCCCGGGGCGGTTACGGCCAATCTCCGAGTGAGTAAGACATGGAGCTTTGGTAGCGAGAAGAAGTCGAGCGCTGTTCGGACTCCCTCAGAAAACAGAGGTCCAGGTGAAGGCGGAGGAATGCGTGGAGGCATAGGTGGTATGGGCGGCGGCGGACCTCGCGGCGGCGCCGCCGGCGGCGGTGGAGGACGCGGCGGTGGCGGAGGCGGCCGAGCTGGTGGCGGCAGTGAAGCGAAGCGCTATAGCCTTAACTTCTCGCTTAACTTTCAGAACATTCTTAACCACGCAAATCTCGGCCGGCCGGTAGGCAATTTGAGCTCGTCGTTATTCGGATTTTCCACTTCCAGCGCCGGTAGCTTCGGTGGCGGCGGCGGCCGAGGCGGCGGGACCCCACCGTATAATCGACTGATCGACGCTCAGATTCGCTTTAGCTTCTGAGAGAGAACATAGATAAGTTATTCAGCTAACTGGCGGGCTGGCAGGCCCGTTCAGTCGTTGGGGCAATTGCAATCCCATCCCGGCCCATCCCCTGGCTGTCTGTATCCAAGGCCCCATTTCTTCAGGTTTTCCGACCATTCGCCATAATTCTGTCGGTGAATGCGCGCCGTTTGAAGGCAGGTTCGGACGGATTCACCCCGGGCCCAAAAAGCGCTATTGACCTCACCGGCCAAGATTTGCGAGAATCAAAGCAGTCTTGGGATAGCCACCCTGAGACTGCTGCTCGGGACGAATTGGATCGTCCATCTCGCCTTTGCGACACAACACGTCGTGAATTAAACTACGCACCCTGACCAGGGACTGGCACTCAGGAAGAGTTTTAATACTGAACCGTCTCATATCGAGCCTGTAACCCAAGGCCGTCCTGTGGCGTATCGCTAATCGCCGGAGGAGGAGAATCTGAATATGGAGCAATCGTCTTCACAACCCCCGAACTTTGACCCCGACAAGAGCACCGCCCCACGCGGACGCAACGGTAACGCTGGTCCAAACGACTCGCACGGCCCGTCGAGCCAGCGCATGGTTGCAGATCAGCTGATGGCTGCACTCGCCAGCGGTAATCTGGAGCACCTTGCGCATGCAAGGCAGGCTTTTCTCAACGAAGACGATCCCGCGCAAACCCCTGCGGACCTCGCCGCGCAACTGGAACGAAGATCCCAAGCCAGGCCGTTGGAACCGGCCGTCATCGCTGATGACGATCTGCGCACGGAAGAAGAAGCCTTAAAGCTGGCCGAGTTGGAACTCGAACGTCGCCGCGCTGAAGTGCAGGCCGCGAAGAAAAAAGCGGAAGCAGAGGCGCACCATCGAGCAGCCGAAGAAAAACGCCGGCGTGAGGAAGAGGAAGCCCATCGCCGTGCCCTGGCCGAAGAACAACACCTGACGGAACTCCTCGCCATTCGCAAGCAAGCCGAAGCGGCGGCGCAGGAGCGAGTCCAAAAACTTGAGCAACTGAAGGCCGACGTCGGGGCGCTGCGCGCGTCAGAACAGGACGCGATCAAACGCATCGAAGAAACGGATGCCAACATTCGCGCGCAAGAGGAATCATTGCGCCACGCTGAAGCTGAAGCAAAGCGGCTGGCCGAGAGAGAACAATGGCTCACCTCCGAAATCGAAACTCAGCGAACTACCGAACAGGAACAGCGCAGCCTGGTTGAAGAGATCGAAGCTCGTCTCTTGATCCAAATGGAAGCGCGACACCTGGCTGAGATTGAAACGAAGAGCCAGGCCGAAAAAGAACAACTGCTCAGGAACGAGATCGAAACGCTGCAAGCGGCGGAAGCACTTCAACAGCAGCGGGTCGCCGAGGCTCAGGAGCGCGTTCTCGCTTTGCAGGAATCTCAACAGTCAGCCAAAGCGGCATTGGAGCGCGAAACCGAGAAGGCGCAACAACTCACCGTTGAGATCCAAACGCTCGAAAGGGCCGGACAAGACGAGATCGGGAAACTCAAGGAAGCGAATGCCCGCGTAACTGAACTGGGCGACGCGCTCAACAAGGTTGCATTGGAAGCAAAACGGTTGGCTGATCAGGACAGCCAGCTCAACACTGAACTCGAAGGTCTGCAGCGGACTGAAGCAGAGCAGCGCGGATTGGTAGCAGAGGTCGAAACGAAACTGCGCTTGCAGGAAGAAGCCCGCCAACTAATCGTCGCGAAAGCGGAAGAGCTAAACCACGAGGAACAGAACCTGAACGCAGCTATCGAGAAGCTGCGCGTCGAGGAACAGGAACAGCGAGACCGCATCATCGACGCCGAGGCGCGTCTGCGCGCACAGGAAGAAGCGCACCTCAGGGCCAGAATCGAAGCGGAGCTGCGCGCAGAGCAGGACGAACAGAGGCTGGCCGCGTTGGCATCACTCCGTAGTCAGGCCGAGACAGCCGCTCACGAGCGATCTGAAAAGGAAGCAACGCTTCGTTCCCAAATCGATGCGTTCAGTATTACGGAACAAGAGCAACAGAAACGAATCGAAGCAGCCGAAGCTGCCTGGCGTCTCGAGAGTGAGAAGAAACAACAGCTCGAAGCCGGCATCAACCAACTGGTCGAAAGACAACAGTCGGTCAACGCAGAGATCGAAAGCCTGCGTCAGACTGAGGCCGAACAGGTCAAACTCAACGAAGCAGCTCAGGCTCAACTCCGCGCCCAGGAAGAAGCACATGAGCAGGCTGAGACTGAGGCGCAGGCCCGGGCCCGGGAACAAGAGGAGCGGCTGGCAGAGTTGCGGGCCATTGGACGAAAGCTCGAAGCGGAAGCACACGAGCGCACCGAACAGGAACAGCAGCTAAATGCTCAGCTCGCGATCGTGCGTCAGGCTGAACACGAACAGCAGAAGCGAATTGAAACAGTCGAGGCCGCGTTGCGGCTCGAGACTGAGAACAGGCAACAGGTTGAAGCGAGCATCAGTCAGCTGATCGAAAAAGAGCAGTCCCTCAACGCAGAGGTTGAAACCCTGCACCGGTCAGAGGAAGAGCAACTCAAGCGGGTTGCGGAAGCTGATAATCGTTTGCGCGCCCAGGCAGAATCCACTCAGAAAGCGGAAGCCCAACTAACCCAGCGCGTCGAAATAGAGATGCAACGGCTGGCTGAATTGGAAGCATCGCGAGCTCAGGCTGAAGCCGCGTCGCAGCAACGCGCCCAAAAAGAGGAATCGCTAAATGCTGAGATTGCAGCGCTGAGCCAGGTTGAAGCAGAACAGCTCAAGCGCGCCGAAGAAGCTCAGGCAAAGTTCCGCGCTCAACAGGAAGCACATCAGCGAGCTGAGGCCGAAGCGCACGCCCGGGCCCGGGAACAGGAGCAGCGGCTGGAAGAGTTGCGAGCGATCGGTCGAAAGCTGGAAGCGGAGTCGCACGAGCGAGCCGAAAAAGAACATGAGCTCACAGCTCAGGTGGAAGCTCTAAGGCTGGTCGAACAAGAGCGACTGGAACGAATTGAAGTTATCCAGGCGCTGGTTGCCGACGCTGAAACCTCGCGACAGGAACAGGAAGCGGAGATAACGCGACTGGCTGAAAAGGAACAGTCGCTTAAGTCTGAGACTGAATCGATGCGCCAGGCAGAGCGGGATCTGCTCAAGCGGATTGTCGAAGTCGAATCTCGTTTCGTCGAACAGTCAAAGACCCGGCAACTGGCTGAAGCTCAGGCCAAACAGCAAGTCGAGAAAGAGCAGCGGCTCAACGAAGATATCGGTGCCTTGCGCCGGGCTGAGCAGGCCCAGCTCGAAAGAATTGAGGAAATCAACACTCGTATTCCCGCACTCGAGGAGGCTCGCCGCCTCGCTGCGGAAGAGGCAGAATTGCTGGTCGAACAGGAGCAACAGCTCACCGTCGCGGTCGGTGTGCTGCGGGAGCAGGAAGAAGAACACGTCAAACGCATCGACGAGATCCAGGAGCAATTGGCAACGCAGGTCAAAGCCTGTTACCTCGCCGAAACCGAAGCGCAACAGATGGCTGAGAGGGCTGAGCAAATCAACCTCGAGTTGGCAGCCGCGCGCCAGAACCGCGACGAGGGATTCAAGCTCGTCGAGGACGCCGCAATCCGTCTGCGCGCTCATGAAGAAACGCTCAAGGGCGGCCAGGTGAGCGCCCAAAGACGCGCCGAAAAAGAACAGAAGCTCAACGCTGAAATCGAAGCGCTGCGAATAGCCGAAGCCGAGCAGCTAAGACGGATTGAAGAGGCCGAAAGGCGGCTGCGGGCGCAGGAAGAGGCTCGCCAGTCAGCCCGTGCCAGGGTGAAACAACTAGCGGAAGCTGAGCAACAAGCTGTCACTGAGATCGAAACCCTGAGCAAGACTGAAATAGAACTGCTGGACCGAATTAAAGAGGCGGAAGCTCGGCTTCCCGGCCACCAGGAAGCAGTGCGGCAGGCGGAAGCACAAGCGCAGCGGCGCGCCGACGAGGAATTGCAGCGGTTAAGCCAGCTCGAGGCTGTTTGCGACAAGGCGCAGACGGAAGCGGAGCAGCGAAATGCCAGGGAGCGAACGCTCAACTCAAAGATCGATGCCCTGGCCCAGGCAAAAGAGAATCACGTCGAAGTTATTTCAGAAATTGAAGTAGCCGGCGATAAGCTGCTGTCCTCAGAACCACTGTCCATCGAAGCGAGTCTGGCCGAGTCTAATTCCCCGAGCGATGAACTTCCCTGGCTGGCAATTGATTTGGATCGTTCGGCCAAAGAGAAATCCGCCAGCAAGGAAATTGAATTCGTTACCGCGGATACGACTGCGGATTTGGCCGTCTTCGAACCAACTGAACTGGATCAAAACCCCGCCGGAGATTCGGCAACCACAGCAGCGGCCGGCAAGGCGGAACGCGAGACTTCAGCCAACACCGACACTGGTTCGGTATCGCCGGAGATTGTCGAGCGCCTGCAAAGCGCCAAATCGTCTGAACGCGCGGCGGCTTTGGCTGATCTTGCAGATGCGGGCGGCGAGTATTCGTTCGATCTGATCACAAAGTCGTTCGACGACCAAAGCGTAGAAGTGCGTAACGCGGCCGCGCGGGCGCTGTATCACCTGCATCCGGACCTGTCCGAATCATTTACTCGCGCTTTGAGGGAAGCTTCGCCGGAACGCCGGCGCAAGATCGGCGCGGCGATCGCGGGGTCGGGTCTGGCGGCAAATGCCATTAACAGCCTGACTGGCGAAGGCCGCGATCGAACGTATGACGCATTTTCAATGCTTTTCCTGATGGCCAAGGCCGGCGAAGTCCAGCCGTTGATGCAGGCGATTGCGAAACATCCGGATCACGAGGTGCGGCTGACGGCCGTCAAGCTGCTCGCGCTCAGCAACCAGCCTCAGATTCTGCCGGCGTTTCGGAGTCTGGCGGCTCGTGAGAACCTGCCCCCCGACGTGCACACGGCCGTGATGGAAGCGATTTATGCGCTCAGCAGTCAGGCCCGAGAAGTTGCCTGATTAATTCTGGGCGAGATCTCAACTTAGCAAAGCCTTCCGTTGATCGACTCCTCACTCCGTCAGGAGTGAAATATTTATAGCCTCGCGTATGACCCAGCAACGGCTCCGTTCGAAGGAGCGGAAGGCAACTACCTCTTCAACACTTAAGAACCGTCCGCTCCTTCGAACGGCCAGTGGGGCGTGCAGTGTGCTCTATAAACATCTCACCCCTAACCTGGGTGAAACATGTACCCATCGCGTCGATCTGGTCTTTTCGCGAACACGCTACAAACTAAGAACTCAACTGGTAAGCGTCTTTTAACCACTTCACCAGTTCCGAATCAACTTCAGCCGGCGAGGTTAGTTTTACTTCGTGATGAAACCGCTGCGCTGAAGTTTGCTCGGATTTGTGAATGCGCGGACTTGAGATTTTGCGATCACTCTTGATTGTCAGAACCATCGCACTCCGGCGCGTCGCGACGCCTGCAAAAGCGGTCTTGTTCACCAGGTGAATAGAAGTCTTCTTTGGGTCTTCAGCGACCGGCCCAAACTTTCCCGTGGCTTTCAATAACGAATCGTATATTTGGCGGACGGCTGCATCTTTACCGTCGAAGTGATACTTAACGGTGAATCCGTTCGTTGATGTTTTCATGACAACTCCTTTCTTCCATATCGGTTCTTTCTCCCTCTCCCTTTGGGAAAGGAAAGGGGAGAGGGCTTAAACGCAGACTGAATGATTGATCTCACGCGGTCCCCGGTAAACACGACGAATGATTAGAAAATACGTCGCCGCTAAGCTTCGCACCCTCTCCCTGGTCCTCTCCCAAGGGGAGAGGGAAACTTAATCGCGATACGAAGGATCAATTCGATCGAGCTTTCTCAACAAGCCCGGCCACGTAAGCGCAGCGCCCTGGCCAACGGTTACAGCTTTTACCTGTCCCTCGACCAGACGCAGAACCGGATCAGGTATGTTGACGAGTTCCCCGCCCGCTTGCGCGAGAATCTGAATCTTACAAGCACGCTCCAAAAGAAACATCGCCAGAAAAGCTTCCGCGGCTGTGCGGCCGACAGTCAGCAATCCGTGATTGCGCAGGATCATGTGGCTCTTATCGCCGAGGTCCGCAACCAGCCGCGGCTTCTCTGCTTCGTTCAGCGCCAAACCTTCATAGTCGTGATAAGCCAGCGAGGCCAGCGCCAACATTGCCTGCTGCGAAATCGGCAGCAAACCATCCTTCTGGGCCGAGACGGCAATGCCATAAACAGTGTGCAGATGCATCACGCACAGCGCGTCTGCGCGCGCGGCATGGACCGCACTGTGAATCGTAAAGCCGGCGGGATTCACAAAGTAGGGTGACTCGGTTACTTTGTTGCCGGCGAGATCGATCTTCACCAGGCTCGACGCCGTCACTTCTTCGAACATCATGCCGTAGGGGTTCAGCAGGAAGTGATGCTCCGGGCCGGGCACGCGCGCCGAGATGTGCGTGAAGATCAAATCATCCCAGCCGTAAAGCGCCACCAGACGGTAGGCAGCAGCGAGGTCGACTCGGGTCTGCCACTCTTCGGCTGAAACGCGATCGCGGATGGTTGATGTTTGAGGGGAAGCAGTCATGGCCTTCGGGCACCGCCAGCTTCATTTGAACTCGAACGACTTCACAAAGTCCGTGACGGACTGTTCCCAACGACCCATGGTTTTGGCGGGGCCGACGAGCTTAAGGAAGTAATTCCCTTTCGGCGTTTCTACCACGGCTGCCCGCAGGCGATAGTTGGCATCGTTATGCTTCGTGTCGCTGCCCGGAGCCATCTCAGCCGTGTAGGTCCCTGAAACGTCAACGGTGGTGACCTTTAAACCATTGACCGTGCTGCTTTCGGTTTTGGCTTTGTCCTTCGTAGCGCTGCCGTCAGGTTGTTGCATTTGCGAGATCCAACGATCGATATTCGCCTGTGCAGTGCCGCCCTGAGTCGCGCCGAAGTAATACAGCACCAGCAACGCATCTTCAGAGTCACCCTCGATCTTAGGCAACTTGTATTGGGCCACACGCATGGTCGACGACGGTTTTTCAGTTACCCAGCCATCGGGAGCTTTGTAGTGCAACTCACCTGCAGCGGGGGAGTTGGCCGAGTTGGATTGCGCAGCAGTCGACTGCGGACTTGCAAGATATGTCACGCCCTTGCTGCTGCAGGCCGTGGATGCGAGTACACCTGCCAGCAAGGTTCCAGCGAACATCATTAGTCGTTTCATAGTGAGCAGACTCTACAACGTTTGGCGGAACTTTCGCAAAACTCAACTGGTGGATCGCGGACATCCTATCCGCCAGCGGGTGAAGCCCGCTCAACTCTGCCTGAGAATCGCTCTGGTGGTGTTCGCGCTGCGCGCTCAGGCGGACAGGATGTCCGCGATCCGCGATGATTACTATTCGCCGCCGCCGCCGGTGGCCGCAGCGGTATGCGCGCTGGCGCGTCGTTCCATTTCCTCACTCGACACATCTTCCTTGTGCGTCGCGACATGCCACACATGCCCGAACGGATCTTCCAGAGTCCCGGAGCGATCGCCGTAGAATTGGTCCTTGACCGGGCGTTGTTCCTTGCCACCGGCGGCGATAGCTTGCTTGAAGACCGTGTCGCAGTCTTCCACATAGATCATCAGACTGACTGGCGAGCCGCCGAGTGTAGTTGGACTCTTGTAGCCCATCTCGGGAAACTCATCGGCCAGCATAATTGGCGAATCGCCAATCTTGATTTCCGCATGACCAATTTTTCCGCCAGGCGCGTCAATCCGCATTAGCTCAGTTGCGCCAAACGCCTCCTTGTAATACTCAATCGCCTCTGTAGCGCCTGAGATGATCAGGTAAGGTGTAACTGAATGATAACCATCGGGAATTGCCTTGACTGCCATGATTCTCTCCTTTGATTCAAGTCTTTTCACCCTCTTCCTTCGGGAGAGGGTCGGGGAGAGGGTTTTGTCTGCGTCAAGCTTTGCACCCTCCCCTAACCCCTCCCAGCGGGAGGGGAATAAAACACGCACGCTGCAAACCGCGAGCATTCACTTCTTCAAGAGCTTATTCTTATCCAGAAACGCGATTACCGCCGCGTCGAATTCTTTTGGCCGCTCCATCATCAGAAAGTGCCCCACACCTTCCCACACCTGGTAATCGAGTTGCGGAGCAATACTGCGATCGAACTGTTCCGTGTCGGCCGGCCAGAACGGCGATTTGGCCAGGATTGCCAGCACGGGCACATTGATCTTGTCCGGGCCCCAGATCGATTCGTCAACCATTCCCTCCATCGCGCTAATAATCACGTATTGTGGCGTGTTTAGATATGAAGCCTGGATTCGCTCCTTAGCCTCGGGCGCAAGGTTCGGACCGGCCATCCCGGCCAACATCTGCCCGCCGGCTTCCTTGTAGTTTGGCCCACGCAATCCAGCCATCAAGCCATCCATTAAATTTTTATCGCCAAATGGACGCAACGCGCCATCCACGATCACAATCGCCAAAGTCTTTTGCGGATACTTGCGATAGAACTGCCGCGCCACCGGCGTCCCCATACTGTGGCCAACCAACACCGCGCGCTTCACGCCGGCATCTCGCATGACGGCATCCACGGCCCGCGCAAACAAGTCCATGGTATAGGCAACCTGGGGCTTGTCGCTCTGGCCATGACCCGGAAGATCAATCGCGATTACTCGGCTGCGCTTGCTCAAGTCAGGAATCACATCCCGCCAATACTCAATGCTACAGGTCCACCCGTGAATCAAGACCAGGGCTTCGCGGCCTTGGCCATAGTTCTGATAATGAATGCGGGCTCCGTCCAGTGTAGCAAAGCGAGATTCGGTTTGAGATTGCTTCTGCGCGGTCGCGGTCGCCCCGATCACGAGCACGCAAAGCACCAACAGCAATATCCGGATGCACTTCATTCGACGAATCGTGGAGATGTGTGTCGCAGTTAGTTTCATGACTTGTCCGCTCCGTTGAATTATCGCCAAACCTACCGACGGTACAGACCGCTTGCGGTAGCAAGCGGGTCCTGCGAGCCACGTTTACCCGCTCTCTACCGCGAGCGGTTCCGAACGTGAATCACCGCTTGCCCTTAAACTCGAAGTTCATCGAGCTCCCGTCTGACAAAGTTACGATGGAAGTCTTATCGATAGTATTTGCATCCGGAAAGTACCACCGGTTAGTTTCAGTCACAAGCTGTCCCATCATGCCCGCTCATGTGTCAGAAGCCCGACCGTCAGGGAGGGCTCGCCGTCCCAACCCGGCCCTCCCTCACAGTCGGGCTTCTGACACGGGCACCTACTTGCCCGTAAACAAAGTACCCTCATCTACAAAGCACAGCCCGTTACCCCACGGATCTTCAGCATAGAACGAAAGCTCGCCCCAGGGCCGCTTCACAATCTCGCCTGCCGCTGCGCCATGAACGTCTTCTTTCGCCAGGCAATTCAGTTCCTTTGCTCGTTCATACACCTGATCGAGATCGCTTACCGCGAAGTAGGCGTAGTCCGGAATTGGTTTTGGCTCAAGATCTCCAGCGGTAACGTCGACGAGAGCCAAAATTACCGAACCGCAGTCGAAATAATGGCGCGAGCCGCGCGGTATCCTGCGGCCCTGGTCGTCAAGCAACTTCGAATAGAACTCCGCCGCTTTGTCCAAGTCGCCAACCTGCAGAGCGATCCGGAATAGTTTAGGAACAGCCATCGTTATCCTCCCTGACTCCATCTTTTCCGATTTCTTTGCCTCAATGTGCGTACCGATATACCAAACATTGTCGAACGGATCCTTCACTGCGCCGACGCGATCGCCGTAGGCCTGGTCCTTAGGGTCACCCATCGAGATTGCGCCTTCGGTTTTCATCGCGCGCGCATACCAGGCATCGACGTCGTCAACATAAAGCATGAAAGTCATCGGCCGTGGCTGCCACTCTCCATGCGCTTCGCCCATCTCGACGATCGAATCTCCGATCTTTATCTTGGCGTGATGAACGATTCCATCGGGGGACTTGTAAACTGCGACCTCTTCAGCGCCAAAAGACTGCTTCAAAAAGTCGATCATCCTCGGGGCCCCGCGCGGATTGAAGAACGGCATCAGATTTGGCAGGCCTTCGGGAATATATTCGGGCCCATTGCTGGTGGCTATATACCAATGGTTCCCGCCGACATCCTGAATCGCGGCGCCACGCTCTCCATATTCCTGATCCGTGGGTGGCATCAGCACGATGGCGCCGGCTTGCATGGCTCGTTCATATACCGCGTCCACATCTTCAACATACAGATGCATCGCGCCCGGGGTCGGCGTTCCCTTCCATGCCGAGCCTTCACCGCCACCACCAATCATTACCATCGAATCGCCGATCCTGTATTCCGAGTGGTAACCTCCCGCCGACCCAAGGCCGTATATTTTGCCCTCGGCGCCAAACACCTTTGTCACGAATTCAATCTCCTCGTGCACGTCCGCCACGGTCAGGTAAAGCGTAACGGTGCGGAAGGTGGCCCGAACGGATTCCGGTTTGGAGTGCGGCGACTCGTCGCCGCTTTCGATCTCATTCATCGCGGCCTCGCTTTCCAGCTCATTCTTCAGGCGCGCTTTGAAGTCCGCGCGCGGCAGTGCGCGCAACTCGACCGCGACGCTGAGCAACTCAGCAACCTGGGGATCAATAGCTGCAACCAGCGCCTCCGGATTCCGGAGCATTGCTTCAATCGCCTGATCGAGTTGTTCTGCTAAAATGGCTTCACTCATAACTCTCTACTCGCCGCCGATCAGCTTCGCTCGCAAATTCTGTAACGCCCGAAACTGCAATTGCTTTATCGCTCCTTCACTGCGTTCCAGTGTCTGCGCGATCTCGCGGATGCTTCTCTCTTCCGCGAATCGCATGACCAACACCCGTCGTTGATCTTCGGCTAACTCGTTTACCAATCGCGACACGCCGGCACTGCGCTCGCTCTGTTCTAAATCCGCTTGCTGCGGTTGCGGCGCACGCGAGTCGGCACTCTCTTCATGACCCGGGACATTTCCATCTCGCGCCGCGCGCTTCGAGCGATCCGCGATCATGTTCGAAGCAATCCGAAACAACCACGCTGCGAACGGCGCCCCAGTCCATTTGAATCGCGGCAAACTTTGCAGCGCCTTACGAAAGACTTCGGCGGTGATGTCCTCGGCCTCAGTCCGATTGCGCATCCGCCGCGCCACATACGCGTAGACTATTTCAAAGTAATTTTCGTACACGTCACCGAAGCGCGCGGTATCGCGCTGCGCCGCTTCGACCAGGCGCCGCTCTTCCGCCTCCCTTTCCTTATGGGGGTGACCTTCCTTTGCCGATTCACTGCCGGGCATCGTTCCTCAATGTATATAAACTTCGCGCGAGGAGAAAGGTTACGGGTGCAGGAATCCGCTAATTAAAAACTAGTCAAAGCATTTTCCATTTGTCATTGGCCATTTTTCATTAGCCATTGGTGGATTCTTGTTCGTGTTGGTTCGTGTGATTTCGTGGATCGATCTTCATTTCTCAGCCAAGCAAGCGATCCACGAAATCACACGAACCAACACGAAATAAGAATGTACGAATAGAAAATGACAAATGGAAAATGGAAAATGTTTTAAGGGCCTTTGCGCAAACCTCGGACATCATTCTTTCAATTCTTCCCAAATCAAAACGTGTCTGGTCTCGCGCAGGAGCAACGAGCCAACTATGAAGGTCAAGCCCGCAACCACGATTGGATAGTACAGACCAGCGTAGATGTTGCCAGTCTGCGCAATCACTGTCAGCCCAATCAACGGCAGCAGCCCGCCGAACACACCGTTGCCAATGTGATAAGGCAGGGACAGCGATGTATATCTGATCTTGGCCGGGAATGCCTCGACCAGGTAGGCCGCGATGGGACCGTATACCATCGTCACAAAGATGACCTGAATGAACACCAGCAGGATCAGTTTCCAGGCGACGGGGTTGCTGACCAGATGCGCGAAGTCTACGTAGGTTAAAACCTCTTTCGCTGGCTGCAACGATCCGTTTACCGAGGTCTGCGGCGTGAGGCTGATGGCTCCGGTGATCGCGTTCCGTTGCGATATGGCTGTGACGATGTTTGAGCCCGCCGCGATTTGCATGGCTTTGTAAATCGGCAGGTAAGAAATCGCCGCCACGATGCAGCCGAACATCATGATTCGCTTCCTCCCGAAACGATCGGACAGCGCTCCGAAGAAGACAAAGAAAGGCATTCCCATCAACAGTGCTATCGCGACTATGTAATTGGCCGAGGTCGTATTTACCTTCAGAATGGTTTGCAAATAGAAGAGCGCATAAAACTGTCCCGTATACCAAACCACACCCTGTCCCGCGGTCGCGCCAAACAGCGAAATCAAAACGCGCTTCAAGTTATTCCACTGCGTGAAAGCCTCTTTAAGCGGCTGAGTTGAAGTCATGCCCGTGCTCTTGATGTGCCGAAAGATGGGCGATTCTTTCATTCGCAGTCTGATGTAAAGCGAAACGGCCACCAGGAAAATCGACACAATGAAGGGCAGCCGCCAGCCCCACGATGTGAACGCTTCCCGGCTCATCGTGTTCTGAATGATCAGGATGACGGCGAGCGAAACAAACAGACCGAGGGTGGCTGTGATCTGAATGAAGCTCGTGTAGAAGCCGCGGCGTGCATCGGGCGCGTGCTCGGCGACGTAGACGGCCGCGCCGCCATATTCGCCGCCGAGAGCCAACCCTTGTAGAATTCGAATCAGCAGCAGAATAATTGGAGCTGCCACACCAATCGTGGCGTAAGTCGGCAGAAAACCGATCAGAGCAGTTGCGCCACCCATGATCAGCAGCGTGACGAGAAAGGCATACTTGCGTCCGACCAGATCGCCAATGCGCCCAAAGAACAAAGCACCGAACGGGCGAACGACAAAGCCCACTGCGAAAGTGGAAAGATAGGCGATCAAGGCGAGTGTGTTGTTCCCTTGCGGGTAGAAGAGCGGCGCAATCACCGTGGCCAGACTGCCGAAGATGTAAAAGTCGTACCACTCGATCATCGTGCCCACTGAAGAAGCACCGATGACTTGCCAGATCTTGTAGTCTTTAGTCACGTGGTTTCCTTATATATCCGCGATTGCTCACTCCGTCAGGAGTGAAATGTTTATAGACTCGAGCATGCCCTCGCCACTGGCTCCGTTCGGAGGAGCGGAATGATCTGGAGTGGTGAAGCTCTACTTAAATCCCGCTCTCCGAAGGGAGTTGCGGGGGACGGTTTACGTTGTGGCCATAAAACATCTCACTCCTATAAAGGAGTGAAAACCGCAGTCGAACTATAGATTCCGGATAAGGGCTCTCAGCTTGACTTACTTCTTCTCAGCGCTGAAATCATACGTGAGATAGAGTTTCAAAGCGCCTTCCTGAACTTCCGCGCGCACGTCTTTGACGCGCGCCTTGACCAACCCACCGCTGGCCTGGACGTTGAGTGAGAGGTTCAGTTGAGAGACTTGCAGCACCTCGAACGGGTTCAGCTTTTCAGCGATCGTCTTGCGCACAAACGCCGTGACCAAAGTGCTGATCAGTGGCGGAACGTCATCAAGCGTTACGTCTTCAACGTTCAACTGTCCAAAAACCGTCTGCCGCGATTGATCGAACGAGAGGTCAACGGTGGCTTTGGCGGTCCCTTTGAACTGCACACACTTCGTTAACACGCTGTAGCTGCCGGTGAAAGCAAGTGGCGCGGTAATCTTGCCCCCGGTAAAGCGCACGCCGGTCTTAACGTTGCTGCCTTCTGGATTAAGCACCAACACGTCGCTGCATGAGCTCTGCAAGGCAGCGGGCTGGAGCGGCAACGGATCCTGGTTCTGATTTTGGTTTTGCGAGAGTTTGAGTTGCGGCGGTCCGAGCTGGCGAAAGATTGTGTTCAGCAGCGAGTCGAAAAACTCTTCGTCGACTGTCACCGCGACTGTCCCCGACGAATCGCCGCTTGGATCGGGCGGCCGCAACGGCACTCCCGGCAAGGCCTGTCCCTTGGGCGCGCCCAGAAAATAGGCCGTCGCTATCGCGCCCAGCAGCAGCCCACCAATCAGTATCAAGAGATTCCTGGTCATTTATGGAGATCCGCGATTAGGGCTTCACAGAGGCCGCGGGCGATGGTGATGAATTCATTGCGTTGGCCATCATCGCTTTCAGGATCGCTGCCACGGCACTGGTCAGAGCGTCAATTTGCTGGCGCACCTTCTCTGGCGCCACTTGCTCGTATCCGGCGGGAGGTTCGAAAAGCGCCGGCGCAACGTCGGTCTTAATGTCGCGCATCTCGGCTACGACGCGCGCGGCTTTCACTCCCTTCACATCGCCAGAGCTTTCCGCGAGCATCTCCGCCCGCAGCGGCAACCCGGTTTCCTTGTCGACGTAAACAAACGCTTCGGCTTTTACCTCGCCGGCTTTGGTGTTCGTATTGGTCGAGGTGCTGTAGCGATATTTCTCGGCACTGCGGCCGTCCATGGGTCCTTCGCCGACGCGCTCGATTCCTTTGATGGCTTTCAAGGAATCAACCAATTGTCCGGGGGTCAGCAATTTGTGGAATTGCACGCCGGTCGCTTCCTGCGTCAGTTCGGCATACTGCTTTCGCGCGGGCAGGATCACGTAATGCCGGTTGTTATGATCGAGATAGATCAATGGAGAGCCATCGGGCAGTTTGAACTCGAGGCGCCGATCGTCGCCATTTCGCGCGACTTGCAGGGCGAGCGATGGAATGCCGATCGCCTTGTCACCACCTTGAGTTTCAATGCTGAAAGCCAGCGTCGCACTGTATTTGTCCGGCTCGCGAGTATTAATTGTGGCGCCCCGGTTGTCGCTCTCGGAGTTCGAGTTGACGTTGGCGGCGCTGGTTGGCGAATTCGTATTCGCGTTCGAGTTCGCGTTACCGTTTGCGTTCCCGTTCGAGTTCGGCATCGGTTGACATGCATTGATTGAGAACAAGAACAGCACTGCGAGCGCGAGCCCTAACGTCGACCTGTTTCGAGAGCCTCGGATTCTGAGCATAGTTGACCTCTGTTATCTTGACCCTCTGTGGGCCGCTACCATTCGACAATCTGGCGGGGGTTCGACACCAAGGATAACACGCGTGTGACTTGAGAGGAAAAGCTGCGCCCCCGGAAAGTTGTCGCCCTCTTTCATTAGCACCGTGGCTTTAGCCCGGTGACCATTGCGCAAGAAAGGGAAAGGGAAACCGTTTAGACGTTTCCGGCTTCCTAAGGTTACTTTTCCCACCGGGCTAAAGCCGCGGTGCTAATGAAACGAAAACCATTTGACACCTGCGCCTGGTTAGCGTAAAAGGCCTTTGCCTTTCGACTTCAGAATAATTGGTGACCAGATGAAACATGTTCCCCTGATCGTCGCGCTCGTATTGGTGGTCGCAGCCTGTAGTCTGACCGACAAGTTCAAGAAATCCGGTTCGTTGAATTCGAATTCAAATTCGTCCTCGACTTCGGGCAACCCGACAAAAATCGGAGACGATCCCGTTGAGCAACCGAACCCAACCGCTGCGCAGCAGGCAGCAATTGCGAATGGACAATCGGTGAAATGGGATCAGCAGGGCATCACCTGGACGTTGCCAGCGAACTGGAAAAAACAGGAAGTTCGCAACGAGTCGTTCAGTTACTCAGGTGATGGCGCGTTTCTCATTGTCGCCATCTCTACTATGCCGCAGATGGAAAAGATGACCGATGTCAGCATTAAGGCAATGCATGAAGGCGCGAAGACGAACCAAAAGATCGGCAAGTATGACGAAGTAAAGTGGCTCGAACTCGATGGAGTACGCGGCGTTGGGTTTCGCGAGTCAAAACAGGAAATGCCCGGCGACATTCGTCGACTGGAGTGGCAAGCCTACCGCACCTATGCGGGAAGTACTCAGCTTGTGACTATGATTCTGTCGTCAGATTCCGGGAACTTCGCGAAGCACCAGGACGAACTGTACGCAATCCTGTTCTCCACGAAGCTGGTTCACTAATTGGATCGAAACGGAGCGCGGCGTGGAGCGCGGACATCCTGTCCGCCAGCGCGCGCAGCGCGCTCTCATCCTTTCTAAAAAAAACGAGGAGCGAAGCACGATGCCTCGCTCCTCATTGTTCGTTCTTTCCGTTCGTGCGGACAAGATGTCCGCGCTCCGTTAGTTCTTCTTAATGTAATTCCGATGCACCCAGGCGTCGGACTTCGCGCGGTCGCGAGTTTCGAAGAACACATTCTCCTTTGACTCGCGGGTCACCATTTGCACCCGAGACGAAACGTCCTTCTGCTTCTCGTCGGCTCCTTTCGGTGAATCATCAAGAAAACCCTTGACCGCATCCGCCGCCGGAGCTGCGAACTTTTCGCCGCGATGCAGTTCAGCTACTGCCTCGATCGCGCTGGCCTGCAGCAGCTTGGGCCAAAGTTTTTTGAAGAGCGAACTGGAAGCATAAACGTCCGCGCTATTAATCTTGCCGTTGATAGCAAACACATAGCCGATCACATCAGGCTTGCCTTCGACAATGCTTCCCAGGGCTTTGACGTAATTGTCAGCGCTCGCCTGCACCTGCTTATTCTCCAGGGCCAACTGGAAACTTGTCGGCGACGCGGCGCCGTTCACCCGTGTGCCGGTGTTGGCACTGAGCTTGTCCTGGGCCACGGCCACTTGCCGCCACACTTCGCCCTGCGATTCCGCGTTCTTTGCGGCCAGCTTCAACTCGCGGCCGGCGATGACGTTCGCCGAGGAATTGAAGACAGTGACTTCCTCACTGCCGCGCTTGCTCCAACGTCCGTTCTCAACACAGAACGCCGAGATCGGAATCCGGCCGGAATGCGGCGGCAGAATCAGATCGACCGCCATCATGCGATCCTGCTGGCCACCTTTCACAATGTCTCCCGACTGCACGTACACTTCTTCTCGTGAAATATTTTCGATCGAGAGTTCGTTGACCGAGCGCGTCTCGCGCACAATCACTTTCCTTTGCACCAGCGCCTCCTGCAACGTTATGAACGTCTGGCCCTTAATCCTGTCCTTACCGTGAATCAGAAACACCGTGAGGTTGCCCCGCGTGAATGGTCCCTCGAGCCGATACTCGTCCTTCCCCTGCGCTCTCTGCGTCGTCTGACCACCCCAGGTTCCCGCTACCAGGCCCAGCGGCGTTGCGATCAGCAAAACCAACCCGGCTACAAAACTAATCAAATTCGTCTTCATCATTTTTCTCCCTTCAAGTTAGCTCTTTTCGAAACGTTGCCGTGCGCTAGCCCCGGGAGATCTCTCCACACAGCGTGCAACCGAAACTGCCTCCGCGATTAGAGCTGCGGATGCCTTTGTGTGGTTAGAACGTGGATGGGGAGAGTTCTTGCGCGGTGGGAATGGGAGGGCCAGCGAATTACTTGTCCGTGGTCTTCTTAAAGGCCGGTGTTCTTCCGGTGAAGCAATTTCAACATGTCGAGTCGTGCGGCTCGATACACGCAGTTAACAACCTCAACAGGATCCGTAAGATTTTCGGCGCGTCAGAAACGTCCGCCGTGCTTGAACTCGGGAAGACTCCAGGAGCTTCTTTCTGTCGCAGTTTGAACTCGGGCGGATGCTTAGGCCATAAGCAGAGCGTCCGCCACTAACGATACTCGAAAGAGAGTGGGGCATTGTTGATATGTCGACCTCCCTGGTCAAGTGACCATGGAATTTTTTGAAACCCTTATCCCAAGTATGCCGGTCCCGGGGCTTACTTAACTTTGTCTTCAAACTTAAATGCCTTCGTCCCTCGGATCTTCTTAGGTTCGACATAGCCTTCATAGATTGATAGCTTGTCCGAGTAGACAACGGCACCTGAGTTCTCGTACAGCGTGTATTCGATGATTACTCCACCGCTGTGATCGAGTTTCGCTCCGGTGAAAAATCTCAGCAGGTTTTTTCGCGTACGGTTGTTTCCCCCGGATGAGACCGACTTGATTTCCAGCCAATAGCTCTGCGGATCCTCCATGGCATTCTCGATATCCTCCGCCTTTATGAAAAGGGCCAGAGCATTAAGGCCGCTGCTGTCGACTTTGACGAAGTCGGTGACGAATGCGAGGAACCGTTCGTTCAAATTCGTTAGCCTCTTCACGTCGGCGTTAAGCTGCTTAACCCTGGCTTCCAACGGCGCGAGAACTAATTTCACCGCATCGATCTTGCCGTTCAGCGATGCCTCGGTCTCTCCAAGCTTGGCAAGTTCAACTTTTACGGTGGCGATCTCCGCCTTAATCTTTTTTCTTAATGCAGGATTCGTCTCTTGCTGGAGAGCTGTCTGCAATCCGTCTAACTTATTAGTCAGAGCTTTCACCTCTGCCAGCGTTTCTTCGAGCTTAGCCTTTTTGCTCGATGGATCGGCCATGAGCGCGACGGTAGCATCCTTGTCCGCGTTCTTCTTCTTAATAACGCTGTCCGCTTCAGCCTTGTAGATAAACAGGTCGCCGACGACTGTCACGGTTTCGGACGCGTGCTTAATTCGCGGTGGAAATACCTTCGGGTAGTAGAGAGAAATATTTGCCGCTCCGTAGTCGTTCTTAAGCGCCCGGAAGACTTCCGCGACCATAGCGCTTTCGTCAATGGTGAAGGTGACGCCTTGAATTTTTGTGTCGCTGCGGAAAAGCGCTGCGAGATCGATGAAAGATTTGAGCAGAGTTGAGCCCGCTCCGAATGCGGCCTGGAATCCTCCGGCGACGCTCATGACGTCGCGATTAGGCACGGTGCAGTAAATACTGGCAAGGAACGCCGGTCGGACATCAGGGGTTATGGTTGGTTCCGTACACAGCAGGGATTTGTATTGAGCCTTGATGTCTTCGACCTGTCCTTGAAAAGCGGGGAAGAGTGCTCGGTAAAGGCGCCAGTCTTTGACCACCTGAGCGTCGTAAATCGCGATGTTTTTTGCGCTGCCTCTTTGCGCTTTAATCTCTTTACTAATGTCATATGCGGCCTGCGACATCGCTGAGTACCCGACCATTTCCGCTTCGAGCTTGACGTTCTCAAGAGTGGTGTCACCGGCTAGTGGCGTCGCGGTGGGAGCGGGTGGAGTCGGTTTCGCCTCGGCTTTCGGCTCGGCATCTCGAATAGCCTTCTTGGCCAATTCGATGTCGCGTTGCAGTTCGATGACTCGCTTCTGCTCCTGGAGATCCAGCACTTCCTGGGTCGGTGTTGGTGACGGAGCTGCACCTTGCGCAAGAACGGGCGGAGCCTGCGAAGCAATAAACAGGAAAAAGAATAGAGCAATCAAAATCATGAATGGGGCCTTAAGACGGTACCTCATGCGGGTTCTCCTTTTCGGTGTGGGGCCTTTTAATCTGTCTCGTCCCCAGTAGTTTGGAGCAGATGTTGTTTCCTGCCGATTCGAACTGCTAGAGCCACTCCCTATTCTCTATGGCAACCAGCAGGAGAAATGTTCCATGCGTAGGAGAAAAAACTTTTTCGCGTAATTGACAAGGTCACGCGAGAATGCGATGACGATCGCTTGGGTTGATGACTGCAGATAGGGGCTGAACCGGACAACTTCAGGGATCATCGGCGACTTATCAAAGTCCTTGCTATTGACGTGGGTCTGAGATAATTTCTCGCTGTACTCACGGGCCGACCAAAGTTCGAATCCGCCTCGCGCGTGAATCTCCGAGAGACTTGCGGATTATTAAATGAGGAAATTAGTTGGCTGACACACCATTCGATGACTTGCTAGCTTGGTTGGACTCCGACCGCGACGTCGCTGCGCGAAAGTATGAAACTATCCGCGTGGGCCTTATAAGAATCTTCATCGCAAAGGGATTTAGCGACGCGGAGGACTTGGCCGATGAGACCATCACGAGAGTAACTAAACGCCTGCCGGACATTAGGGATGGTTACATAAATGAACCGGCGCGCTACTTTGGCGGAGTCGCTCGCAATATCGTCAAGGAGCGCTATCGACCAAAGGAAATCACGATAGAAGTAAGCCCGGTGTCTGAGATAACGAACCAGAGTGACGAATATGATTGCCTAATGCGATGCCTGCAATTCTTAGCTCGTGAGAGACGGGAAATGATCCTTGATTACCACGTCTACGAAGGGCACGACAAAATCGAGCAACACAAGATCATGGCCCGGGAACTTGGCATTTCGAAAGGGGCCTTGCGTCTTCGTGCCCACCACCTCAGAAGCGAATTGGAAAAATGCGTTCAGCAATGCGTTGAGAATCTCAGGAAGCAAACAAAAGGCGTCGCCGGAAGCATGGTAGATAGCGGTGCCGGAAATCGGAGCGTCAGCCATGGCCCAGGCAGAAGAAACTAAGATCAGGGAATATCTGCTTGGCCAACTTACCGAGGCCGAGGAGGAGCAGGTCGAACTGCGTCTGCTCACCGAACCTGACTTTGCTGAGGAGTATGACATCGTCGTCAACGAAATAACGGACGACTACATTGCCGGTAAGTTTGAAGGTGAAGAGCTCAAGCGATTGGAAGAGTATTTTTTCACATCTATCCAGCGGCGAGACAAGTTAAAGTTCGCGCTAGCCTTGAATAAGCGAAATAAAGGGCGGATCAAGCCTCCAAAGAAAAATCCGTTTACGCGTTACCTGGCTATAGCCGCATCGTTCGTGTTGCTTGCCGGTGGCGGTCTTTACCTCTGGCAAGTGTCGTCTAATAACTCCGATCTCAATCGGGGATTGGCGGCTCTGCAATCAGCCTTTCGCGACGAGAGGCCGCTCGAAGCGCGCATCTCCAAATTTGACTATGCGCCTTACTCGACTACGCGCGGACCGGGACCAGAGAAGGTGCACCAGGATGAATTGCGTCGGGCTGAATTGACTCTACTCGACGCTGTAAAAAGGAACCCGACACCGGCAGTTCATCATGGCCTCGGCAAGGTCTACCTGGCTAAGAAACAATTTGACGAGGCGATCAAGCAGTTTGATGAAGCACTTAAGTCGGATCCCAACAACCCACAAATCTTCAGCGATCTCGGAGCGGCGAGATTGGAAGCAGGCCAGCAAGCAAACCTAAATCAGGAATCAGGAAAAGGATTTGCGCTGCTGGCTCAAAGTTTCGCAGATATTACCCGGGCTTTAAATCTCGATCCGAACCTTTTGGAGGCCCTTTACAACAAGGCCCTTTGCCTGGAGCAGATGAAGCTGCCGGAGAAAGCGAAGTCGGCGTGGCAAGACTATATTGAACGTGACCCGCGATCTAAATGGGCCGAGGAAGCCAATCGTCACTTGCATACGATTTTGGAGGGAGCGTCCTCATCGCAAACCGCACCGCAGCTGCTGGAGGGCTTCCTGGCAGCTTTTCGAGAGCACAATGACGAGGGCGCGTGGCGAATTCTCAGTCAAAACAGAGAATTGATTACCGGCAAGATGATACCGCCACAGTTAGAGCGCGGTTATCTGTCGGCGGTCCTGGCTAACCAGGATAACAACGGGCAAGTGTTTAAGCGGGCCCTCACGTATGCGGGGGAGCTTGACTTGAAAAGAGGCGGCGATCCTTACACTCGTGATCTGGCGCGATACTACTTATCGGCTGGCCCGGATCAGCATCAGTTGCTGGCTAAGGCACTTGAAAAGCTCGATCAGGGTTACAAGCTGTGTCTTGCGACTGATTACGGTGCAGCGCTCGGTAGTTTCGAACAAGCTGAGATTCTGTTTACCAAAGCCGGCAATATATGCGAAGCAAACCTGGCAAAGTATTGGATCAGTTACTGCGACACGCAACTGGATCGGATTTCGCAGAGTCTTGCGTCGTTGCAAAAGGTGGCGGCGTATTGTCGAGGTAATAACTACAACTGGTTACTTGCTCAGGCCGACGAATGGATGGCCACCGACTTTTCGAGTCTCAGCCAGCACTCTGACTCGATCAAATATCACGAGCTATCGCTGGATCTTGCCTCAACCATTTCTGACACGTATCAGATGCAAAGGAGCCTGACTGCGCTGGGGAACGAGCACGCCTACCTGCACCAGGAAGAATTGTCGCTCGGATACTACTATCGCAGTTTGTCGGTGGCGACCGACTCAATTAGCAGTCCCCGTCAAGCCTGGAGAAACCTGTTGTATGCAACCTCTGCCCTCTTTACCTTCAAACACTATGAAGCCGCGCTCGCGTTTGGGGACGAGGCGCTCAGCCTTGGTCAAAGAGAATTTCATGATCCTTCGTTGAGCTATATGTTGCACTTGCAACTCGGGCAAATCTATAGCCGGCTGCAGCGTTTTGACGACGCCATCAATCAAACAAACGAGGGGTTACAGATCGCCCAATCGGTGGCCGATCAAACGGCTCGTCAAAAATCAACGGCGGCAGCATTTTTGAAACAAGCTCAGATTTTGAGGGAATCCGGCAACAATGAACGAGCGCTGCGCTTCTATGACAACGCGATAACCCTCTACGAGGCGATGAAATTCGATCTTTATCGTTACGTTGCCTACAAGGGTAGGCTCCTTACATCGCTGGCGCTCGGCGACGACGCCGCCGTGGAACGCGGGCTCCCCCAGTTGCTCAAGATGTTCGAACGATCGCGAATCCAAATCCGTGAGGAGCAATATCGCAATAGCTTCTTTGATACGGAACAAGGAGTCTATGACATCGCAATCGACCATGCATATGAAAAAAAGGATCTAGCTAGAGCAGTCCAATACGCCGAGCAGTCGCACGGGCGCGCGTTGCTTGATGCCCTGTACAAAACGACGCACGTCGAAACGACTGCCGCCGGCAATGACCGTGTCAGTTCGCGAGTCGTGCAGCCGCTGGATGCCGAATCCATTCGCCAACAGCTTCCGGACAAATTAACCGTATTAATGTTCACAGTTCTATCTAAGAAGCTCTTGATTTGGACCATCTCGCGCGCCGGTATTTCGGTAGTCGAGCGAGAGATCGCGCCTGAGACACTTAAGGATCAAGTGCTGAATTACGCTCAGGCCCTGAGCCAGAGAGGCTCGGGGCTGACAGAAGTATTAGGCAAGGAACTTTATGCAAAATTACTCGGCCCGGTCAGCAAGGATATTCCGTCCGACAACAGACTTTGCATCATACCGGACAAGTTTCTTTGTTACTTACCATTCGGCGCTTTAACTTCGCCCCAGACCGGAAGATACCTGATCGAGGACTGGGCAGTGTTTTACGCCCCCAGCATAAACGTTCTCTGGGAGTGTACGCGCGCAGCTAACGAGTGGCCCCACGCGGATCAGGGATCCATTGTAAGCATCGGCAATCCCAACTTTGACCGAGTATCGTATCCGATGTTGCGCCCACTAACCGCCGCAGAGCGCGAAGCCAGTGCAATTTCCCATGCTTTCCGCTCATCGATATGTCTCTTGGGTCCTGATGCTAACAAGGAAACTGTCCTGCGAGCGATGCAGTCATCAGAAATTATTCATTTCGCCGGACACTATGTGGTGGATGATTCGAATCCGCTGCAATCGAGAATGCTTTTGGCCGCGCCGGCACAGGGCCCCGCGGGAGGGACTTCACTCAGCGCCTCAGAAATTGCGCAGCATCGATTCGATCATGCGAAGTTGATCGTGTTGTCAGCGTGTCAAACCGGACTGGAAGGATATTACGACGGCGAAGGATCGGTGGGCCTTGCGCGGGCTTTCATAGAGGCACGGATTCCGCTCGTCGTTGCCAGCCAGTGGGCCGTAGACTCGGATAGTACCGCTGACCTGATGATTTCGCTTTATCGCCACCGCGCCGCGGGACTCTCTACCGCAAACGCGTTACGCGCGGCCCAGTTAGAAATGCTCGCCGGACAAAATGAGACCCATCGCGACCCGGCCTACTGGGCGGGTTTTGTTTGTATTGGCGGTTACACCGAATATTAAAGTTTTTGAAGACACGTTTTTGACCGTTTCCGTCATAAGGGGTGTAAGCGATCAAGACCGTAGAAAACCGGAGCTGAACTAGCCGGGTTTGGAATGGAACGCGGGTCAAAGTCGGCTCGTTAAAATCTCAGACGAATCTTCAAAGGAGAACGTAATCATGTTGCCCCAAATTCTTCAAGCACCCGAATATGGAACGCCTGTCGCCGCGCTAAGCATCGACGGTTTGGGTATCTGCTGCTTCAATCCGTACCGACAATGGGAAGTTGCGTTTCTCAGATACGGCCACGAGTTCCTGGTAACGGTCAGAAAGATCAATCAGTCAGGCAGAATTCTGGATCAGTCTCCCGCCACACGGGTCAACGATCTTAGCCTCGTTGAGATTCTGGTCGATGACGGCTCTGAAGCTCACTTCGATGACTTCCCTAAGGGCTTTTTTAAGGCCGCGCCAGGTTTTTCCAGAAGCGATGACGAAAGCTACGATTTCAGATGGGCAATCGACGTCGCCGGCTCCGAAGTTCGACATGGTTCCTTTCTCGGATTCGTTGAATCGTCTCAACGGGCGTCGGTAACCATTGTGACTGTTCCGAACGCGCTTTTTTATACCAAACGAGTAACGCAGGAAAGTGTAATCTTCGCGCCCACACCGAGCCCGGCCGAAAATGGCTTAGTGCTGGGGCGGACGAACGAAGTAATCGGGGCAGCGATCTATGCGTCCTCGGCGGCGGAAGGCGGACAGATTCTAATCAGATATGCTGAGAGCGGCCACGCCGTGCTGGCGAATTTTCCGATGCCCTACGAGGAAGGCATCATCTATGACATATCTCTTACAAACATGGACCAGCGCGGAACCAAGCTGGATGGCTCTCGAGCTTTGAGCGGCGCTTACACCCACGGAGACTTTGACCGCTTCTACGACGTGATTAACGTCTCGGGACCCAAACAACAAATTTTCGCGCCACCCAAGAGCATCCTCCGGACGGATGATGGCGATTGTCATACGGTGGGAGGCGGGTTTACTGGGGATGATCTTCCAAGCTTGATGCCTCTGATTGAACCCTAATAGCCTGCGTTGAGGTTAGTATTGGTCATCGTCGCCGGGAATTGACGCGATATCCCTGTCGGCCTCGCGTCTACCATAGCTGTTCTGATTTCTCACAATCTCACGAGCGGAGGATCTGTTATGAACTGGAATTTTAGACTAGGCGGTAAGGAAGTTAGCTACACCATTCTAGAGAATATGGTGGCTATCAAGCCGGAACCACAACTGACTGAATTCGTGACTCGGGCCGCTCTGGTTGAGTGGTTCGGACGCCCGCCCGATGTTTCCCTGGTGAGAGATATTGACAACGCTGTGTCTCTTCCGCATCGCGAGGTTTTTGCTCGGGCGGGTTGGATATTTGTTGATGCCCACGAACCCGTGGCGAGGGCGGCAGAGATGCGATTGTCGCTGTCTGGTGCGCAAGCTACCGCGCCGGTTTTGGTTAGTTCCAGCGGAGAGCTAATGGTCGGCACTGATCTCGTAACTGTGCAATTGTCGGAAAAACTATCTGAAGGCGAAGCATTGGCACAATTGGTCAAAGACGGCTTGATCCTCGTGCGACGGCTCGGAATTGCTGAGAACACTTTCGAGGTCCGCCTGCCTTCCGGTCCCTCGCTATCGCAAACGATTAGCAATCTACAGGAGAGATCCGATATTTATCGCTTTGCTGAGCCCGAATTGCTTCAGATCATCGCGGGCCGTTTTACTCCTACCGATCCGCACTTCGATCGGCAATGGCAGCATAGAAACGATGGCTCTAATGGCGGCCTTGCAAACGCGGATATTCATTCCGAACGCGCCTGGGATCTGACGCGTGGAATTGGGATAATGAGACCGGCGCGACTCGCAGTCATCGATAATGGAATGGAAATTACCCACCCGGATCTTAGAAATGGAATAGTGGGCGGTGGTTATTTCGCTCCGGACGGCGTTGGTGGCGCCACATTTGTTCGACTGAACGGCGCGCCGAACTTCCCGGCCGGCAACCACGGCACGTTCTGTATGGGAATGGCGGGAGCCAGAATGAACAACAACCTGGGCGGCTGTGGTTCTGCTCCTGAAGCTGATCTGTTGGCGGTTGCCTGCTTGCCCGATCAGGTGGGCACTCAGACTACCCTCGCACGCGCAGTTGCTTATGCTGCTGATCCTACGCGCGAGGATTCCCAAGCCTCGGCCTCCCATGGCGCCGATGTCATTTCGTGTAGCCTCGGTCCGGCCACTGACTGGGATATGACCTCAGTATTGGATTTGGCGATTCGATTTGCCAACACAAACGGACGAGGTGGAATTGGCTGTCCCATTTTCTGGGCCACCAGTAACTCTGCCGTGGATGTGGCGCGCGATGAAGTTTGTTCACATCCGGATGTTATTGCCGTTGGCAGATCAAATCGTAACGATCATCAGGACGGTTCTGCTTTCGGTCCTAAGCTTGAGTTTCTGGCGCCCGGTCGCGATGTCTACAGCACGGTGAGCGGAGGGGCATTCGACTTTGGAACCGGAACCAGTTACGCAACTCCGCTGTCGGCCGGTGTGGGAGCCCTGGTGCTCTCCCGGTACCCCAATTGGACGCCGCAGCAAGTTCGCCAACGCTTGATTCAGAGCTGCGATAAGGTAGGAGAGGTAGTGTATGATGCCAATGGACATCACGATCAATACGGTTTTGGCCGGCTCAATGCTGAGCAAGCTGTCCAATGAGGCTATTTGATGCTGCGGCGGAGAAGCTTTCAACTAAGAGGCAGAAACATTGAACTTCACGAACTCACCGATCTCATCGCGGTACGCTCTTCCGAACTGAGACGTGCAGACACAACCGACTCGGATAGTGACAAGATACAATTCTCCGCGGGGACTGGTCTCTCGCGCCTGAACAATACAATTCTTGATACCGTGAAACTAGAAGTTCCCTTGCCACAGTTACGGGCTTTTGAAGATAGTGGCTGGGTTTTTCTTCCCAGGAATGAAGCAAGAAATCTCTCGGGAGATGTGCAAGAGGCCAAGATCTTTGTTAAGCCCGGCGGTCGGCTGGCACTGAGCACCAACAAACTGGTTGTCAAACTTCACGGTGACCCTGACGAATCTGAAGCTAACGAGATCTTGGAGCCTTTTGGTTGCCGAGTATTAGAGAAGTTGAGTTTTGCCCCTGGCTTGTTCCGGGTTGAAGTTAACAAACCGGAACAGGTTGACGCTGTTGAGATAGCAAACCAACTCGTCGCGTCCGGAGTTTGTGAATTTGCCGAGCCTGAACTGATAGAGGCTTTAAGCGAACGCTGATTAAAGTTCTCAACGCTCAGGATTGACGCTGTCAAACGAAGTGTCCCGGAAAGCCCGCACTCGCTGATCCAGTCGAGCTCGCGACCTCAAATTAATGTTCCAACTGTGGATCTTCGAACTGAGGGTCGCGGGTCATAGTCTGCCTCGAAACGTTTTCACTCCTCATGCACCGTCGGTGCGTCCGCGTGCGGGACGAAGCATTGGCGGCACCTCGCTTCGTACATGCCGGTGGCGCCGACGGCGACGCGCTCTTCCGATTCAAAGATGCGTTGTGAGTAGTTGGCGGGCTGGCCGCATTTGACGCAGATGGCGTGCGTCTTGGTGATGTATTCGGCGACGGCGAGCAGTTGCGGCATCGGCTCCCAGGGTTTGCCGGTGTAGTCCTGGTCCAGACCGGCGACGATCACTCGCATGCCCCGTTCGGCCAGTTCGTTGACAACTTTGATCAGCTCGTTGTCAAAGAACTGGGCTTCGTCAATGCCCACGACTTCGGTGTCGGGTTGGACGTTGGCGCGGACATCCGCGGCGCTGCGCACGTTCGCGGATTCATGTTTCATCTCTGAATGAGAGACGATGTGATCGTGAGAATAGCGCTTATCGATCTCCGGCTTGAACACCTGGACCCTTTGCCGCGCGATCTTAGCGCGACGCAAACGCCGAATCAGTTCTTCCGACTTGCCGGAGAACATCGAGCCGGCGATTACTTCAATCCAACCGGCGCTGCGTCGAACGACGCCCGGGTGTTCCCTGCGGTTGTGGACTTCAATATCTTCGGGTTCATTACTTCGGGTCATCGCTGGCATCGTACTCATATAAGTTAAAACTCACCATCACTCAGGTTTGTGAAATCACATTTAGCCCGGGCTCGCTCTCAAAATCGCCGGCGTTGTGGGTCAACAAGGGAACGTCCAGAAGGGTTGCGGTGGCAGCGATCCAAGCATCGGAGGTCGCAATCGGACGGCCACGCCGTTGCGCCCCATCGACGACCTCAGCCCATTTACGACACAAGAGAGCTGAAACTGGATACACGGTGTATCGATGCAGATATTTCATCAAGTGCTGGCGTTTGCGTTCGCCCCAATTAGCGGCTAACGTCCATCGCTCCAGCTCAGCCAGAGTCATGAAGGAAATTATTGGTAACTGGTTAGAGAGATAAGGAAGATAGAAGGCGCCCCGGTCATCCTGCTTGTAAAGAAATGAAACGACATCGGTGTCAACAACGACTGCCACTACTGGCCCTCCGGTAAATCTTCTTCACGCCACTCACGCAACAGTCGGAGCAGTTCATCAACGTCGTCATTTCCCGAATCGTCCGGTGCCGGCGAACCCTTCAGATCAGCGAGATCGTTGACTGGAGACACTCCTTGTTGCGCCGCAATTTCCATTAATTGAGCGCGTGCCTCAGCAATCTCCCGGCCACGATCGATGGTTTCTTCCAGCATCCAATTGGCTTGGCTCATCGCTGCTTCTTCTCCGCCAGAATTCTACCACGGAACAGCGTGTATTTGATTCTTGGGGCCACCTCGAAAAGATTATTTGCTTGGATCTTTAGGCTTACTCCCAAAACCACCGCCGCCCGGCGTTTCAATCCGCACGCGATCGCCGGCCCGCAGGTCCCAACTTCCTTTTGAAGGAAGCTGTTCTTTACTTCCATCAACGCGAATTATGAACGCGAGGCCGAGCGCGCCGTCGTCGCCACCTTGCAGTCCATAGGGCGCGCGCTTGCGGCGATCGGACAGCAGCGACATCCGCGCCGCGGCCAGCACTTCGATCTCGCGCACGGACCCATCTCCGCCTTTGTGCCTTCCCTTCCCTCCGGAACCTTGGCGGATACGATACTCGCGCACGCGCAAAGGGTAAGAGTACTCGAGCGCCTCAGCCGGCGTATTCAGACTATTTGTCATGTGCGTGTGAGTCGCGTTCATGCCGTCAAGGGCCGGCCGCGCGCCCATGCCGCCGGCGACAGTTTCGTAGTAAGAAAACTCTGCGCCGGTCCGCGGATCAATTCCGCCGATGGTGAGGTTGTTCATCGTGCCCTGGCTGGCCGCGGGAATACGTTTGGGAATAGCGCGGGCGAAGGCTTTGAAGACCGTGTCAACGATTCTTTGCGACGTTTCCACGTTGCCGCCGGCGACTGAGGCCGGATGCGCAGCGTTCACGATTGTACCTGACGGCGCTATGACTTCGATCGGTTCCATCAGGCCGGCGCTGGCGGGTACATCGGCTCCAACCAGACAGCGAAACACATACGAGACCGCCGAAACAGTAATCGACTCGACCGCATTTAGCGCACCGGAAACCTGCGGCGCGCTGCCAGTGAAATCAACCCGGGCGCGATCGCCTTTGATGGTCACGCGCACGCGAATCGGAATTTCACCGTCGCTGATCCCATCATCATCCAACGCGTCCTCCGCCTTGTAAGTACCATCCGGGATCGCGGCAATCGCGCGACGCATCATGCGCGATGAGTAAGAGATCAAGTGCGTCGCATACTCGCCGGCTTCCTTTATTCCTCGACGTTCCACGATTTCGAGCAAGCGCACGGCGCCGGTTTTGAGCGAGCCGATCTGCGCTTCGAAATCCGCGCGCCGCTCCTGACTGCTGCGCACGTTCGCCAGGATCAACTTCATCACGTCGCCACAAGTTTCTCCACCGCGCACGATATGAATCGGTGGAATCCGCACTCCTTCACCGTAGACGTCGGTGGCCAGCCCCATCGAGCCTGGCGTCGCCCCACCAATGTCGGCGTGATGCGCGCGGTTGGCGACGTAGAAGAAGGGGTGAGCAGTGAGCGTTGAGCGTTGAGCAGCAGACCCCTTCTTGTCTGCTGCGTTTTGCCTTCTGCCTTCTGCCTTCTTCGCAAAGACTCCCATCACCAAAGTTACGTCCGGCAAATGGGTGCCGCCGGCAAAGGGATCATTGAGCGCGACCACGTCGCCGGGACCAATCTCAACCTCTCTCAGTGCTGCGGCGACGGCCATCGGCATTGAGCCTAGATGCACCGGCATGTGATCGCCTTGCGCGATGACGCGTCCGGTTGAATCGAAAACTGCGCACGAATAGTCACGGCGTTCTTTTATGTTCGGCGAAAACGAAGTACGCCGCAGGGCGACGCCCATCTCTTCCGCGACTGAAGTGTAGAGCGCGCGATAGATTTCCAGCGTGGTTGGATCGAATTTCTTCACAACGTCACAAAGAGTATTAATAAACTCAAGTCACCCAATCTCTTCACCCACCTCAAGGTCAGGAAGGGGGCTTGCCCCCGTTAACCTTGTGATTAATGCTCGCTAGGTTTCCAACTCAAAGGGCGCGGGGGCAAGCCCCCTTCCTGACCTTGAGGTTATGTGCGTTGACCGATTCCACTCCACGTTCAAGGTCTGCCCACGTCAATAATCATGTTGCCCGGCGAATCAACTCGTGCCTTACAATCTTTTGGAATCAACGTCGTCGCCGAGTATTCAGTAACTATACAAGGCACGCGCAGACGCGAGCCTGGCGCGACTTCTTCTCTGCGGTAAACCGCCGCGCGGATTTTCTTTCGATCGATAAAGGCTTCGACCCAATCGTGCGCTCTGGCAAAGCTCTGAGAGGCCGTGCTCTTAGGCCTCGTCGCTTTCAACCTCTGAACCACCCCAATCGATCGCACGCGCGCACTCACAATCTCTACTACGTTGTTTTCCTGCGCATATCCATAACGCGCGCGATGGGCTCGATGACATGCGTCGGCAATGTTCCCGCTGGTTTGCTTAATCTGAAGCTCGAACGACTGGCCTTTATAACGCACCGCGAGAGATCTTTCGTGACGCTGTTTGTTTTCCGCAAAGCCTTCGCGACGCAGATCAGCGCGCGCCTGCTTTTCGATCTCGCGAAATACTCGCGCCAGTTTTGGCTCGAGCTCACGAGTGGCTTCCAACATCACCGTGCGGCTTTGATCTTTCACCACATCGGCGGTCAAAACTCCATTGGCAGAAAGCGCGCCGGGCGAAACGGGAACGAATATCCGCGGAATGCGCAACGCGCGGCTGAGGGCCACAGCGTGCAGTCCGCCGGCGCCTCCGAACGGCACCAGAGTGAAATCGCGCGGATCATTGCCGCGCTCGACCGAGACATAGCGCAGGGCGCGCTCCATGTTTGTGTTCACGACATCAAGGACGCCGTGCGCGGCGGCAAAGATACTGACCTTGCGTTGCGCCGCCGCACTCATTTCAGCGGCAAGGCTATTGAGAGCTTCGCGGGCGCGGCCTTCATCGAGTTTGAATTCACCGCCCAGCAAACCTCCGCCCGGCAAGTGACCGAGCACCACATGCGCATCGGTGACTGTCGCCAGAAGCGATCGACCGTAACACGCCGGACCGGGATCGGCGCCCGCGGATTCCGGACCAACCCGCAGAGAACCCCCTTCATCGATGCGCGCGATCGATCCACCACCGGCGCCTACCGTGTGGATGTCCATCATCGGCACCGCGACCGGCAATCCCGCCACGATGGCTTCGCTGGTCAAACGCATTCCATCGCGATCGCACAAAGCGACGTCAGTCGAGGTGCCGCCCATGTCAAACGTAATGATGTTTTCAAAGCCGGCTGCGCCACACGCGCTCAATGCTCCGACCACGCCGCCGGCCGGGCCCGAAAGAATTGTGCGCACTGGTTCATTGGCGGCGGCGCTGGCGGAAATGCTTCCGCCGGACGATTGCATCACCCGCAAACTCAAAGCCGAACTTTGTGCTTTGTGCTTTGTGTTTCGACTTCCTGTTGAAGCAGACTGGCCCGGCGACTCAACCAGCCGTTTGAGATACCGGCCCATCAACGGTTGCAGATACGCGTTGACGGTGACGGTTGAGGTGCGCTCGTACTCGCGATATTCAGGAAGAATTTGATGAGAGACTGAAAGCGGCACGCCGAGTAACGCGAGCGCGCGCGCGATTCTTTGTTCGTGCTGGGGATGAGCAAACGAGAACAGCAGCGACACCGCGATCGACTCACAACCTGACTGTCGCAGTCTTTCGCTAAGCTCCTCCAACTCATCTTCGCGCAGCGATTCGAGCACCTCGCCGGAAGCTGCGACCCTTTCGTGGACGCCAAGCCTTAAGTCACTCGCCACCAGCGGTAAGGGCTTCACTGCATTCAAATTGTAAAGCTCCGGGCGTGCCTGACGTCCAATCTCGATCACATCTTCAAAACCCGCGGTGGTCACCAGAGCGACACGCGCACCGCGACGTTGCAGCAAGGCATTAGTCCCTACCGTTGTGCCATGCACGACTTCAATGTCGATTAGTGACGAACCAGTCTCGGCTGCGATGCGCTGTAAACCTTCAGTTATCGCGCGCGATGGATCATCCGGAGTCGAGGCGAGTTTAAAAATGTGGAGTTGGTCTCCGGCGGCAAAAACGAAATCGGTGAACGTGCCGCCGGTGTCGACGCCGGCGCGCACTTTAACGGAACTCTTTTTCCTGGTTTTCATCCGCGCCCATCACTATGAGGTCAGTACCTTGAATAACGGCGTATAGAGTACCGACTTTAGTTGGGTTCTTGCTGCCGAGGAACAGCCCGACTGAAGTCGGTACTCTATACGCCGCTAGTCAAAGGTACTGACCCCATCAACAACGCAATGGTGCCACTCACCAAACTGATCGCGCAAGCATCTCATCACATTGACGGGAACTGCGACTTCACCTATTGTTTTCCACATCTTCTAGATAAGACCTGTGGACTTCTTACTTGCATTCAACCACGCTGCCGCTCTGGTCGGGGACATGGAGGGCCAGGTCCGCACTGAAACGCGGCCGCCTCAATTGTCCGCGCCGGAGTGGGAAACCCTTTTGCGTTCTGCTTACCTCGAACCAGAGCATGGATACAATGAAGCAGGAATTCCCTTTACGAATATGACGGGAGACTTCCGTTTCGTAAATGGCGAGGTGCAGGTGGTGAGATTGGATGGGGTGAAACCTTACCAAACTTATGCAGATGAATCCTCCGGCCTTTCCGTGCGTGCCGTGTTTCTCTCACATCTGAATCAATGGACGGTCGCTGATTGATTGTGGCACGCGCATCTTGCGCGTAATTCACTGGCGGGACGCCCGTGCCACTCTGAAGCTGATTCAACTATCGTCTTTCGGGTTTTCTGACGTGTCTTCACCAACTGACTCCGAATTCTGATCGGTTTCCGGATCCTGGTAAGCAAACACAGCATCCTCTTCAAACGATGGAGTAATCCGCGAAGCCAGGTGTTCGAGTAGTGAACGCACCGGTCCCGTACTCTCGACCGGAGGTGGATCGCTCTCAGGATTAAACTGAGACTCGAGGCGGATCAGTTGGGCCGTCGTTTGACGGCAGGGGGCGCACGCCACCAGATGCGTGATCACAGGCGCCGATTCAGCTTCTTCGAGCCTGCCTTCGACGAACGCGCAGATCGCGTCCTCATCAAGGTGCGCATCCACCGGCTCGGGCAATGATTCAGCCGGCACGCGGGTCTTCAGACGCTGGTGGATCAGGTAGCGAATCGTCTCAGTCTCTTTTTTTGCGTTTTCTCCCGTCAACGTTTTCCTTAAGACGCTCCTTCGATTAGCCCCCTGCCTTCTTTTGTATCAAAGCTGTCGCTGGCGCGCGGATCAAGTCTCACGCCCTGGGCCGGATCTTCCGTGGCAATAGCTTTGCAAATCTCGATTTCGGCAGCGTTCAAGCCATGCTTGTCGGCCAATTCGGCATGAAAACGATTAGAGACTTTGAGGTATACCCTTTCCAGCCAGCGCATCACGGTCGATTCATGCACGCGGCTGGCGGGATCGCGCCGGCGCTTTGACTGTCGCTGGAACCAACGCCTGATGGGCGACGCTGGTTCCTCGACGATGCGCGCGATCTCGCGGAGCTTCAGACCCTCTACATGATAGTAAAGCAGCAGAAGCGTCTCGTGCTCGTCAAGGGCTGCCAACGATTGATCCAGGGCGGCCGTCGTCGCCGTCCGATAACGTTCGCGCACCACACTGGTCATCATCAACTCTTCGGTCCCCTGCAACGCGACCAGCCCGGCAGGCCGCTCGCGTGTTTCGTCGCCACTCGCGCACCAATCATCCAGAGAGATTTCGGACTGCCGGCCACGATACAAATCTACGACGGCATGCAGGATGACTGTGCGCAGCCAGCCACGTAACGTGCCGCGTCCCGTATAAGTCCTGAACTTCGATTGCCGCACATCCGCAACTATCTTCGTGCCAAAAAGCTCTACGTAGACCGCATCGATCGCCTCATCGGCGTCCGTGCCGCCGCGCGCCAGGTGACGGGCCCAGGATTCTATGAACGAGCGATGCTTACGATCGAACTCCCACCAGGCCGGTTCGTTTCCGCGCGCGCACGCCAGAGCAAGATAGAGATCATGAGCTTGGAGCTCACCGATGAATCGACGGATCTCGTGGATCGGCGGCGCGGCGTTTTCCTTCGCGGGACCGATCAGATACTTGTTGAGTGCCCGGATCACGGCTGCGCGAAAATCTGCCGGAGACAAATCAAAGTCCGAATGCCTGGCCGCGCAATCAGCATAGATTGCGTCCAGTTGACTGGCGCAGGCAGCCAGACTTTCGAGAAACTCCGCGTCGGATGAACTGGTCACGAGGCGAGTGCTTTGGTCGATCAAAGTCCGCCCATTATATTGGCAAAGAGCTTTCGCGAACAATCAGCCCGTGTCAGAAGCCCGACCGTCAGGGAGGGCCAGTTTTCGGGACAAGCCCTCCCTGACGGTCGGGCTTCTGACACAACTCTTACTTCCCTCCTGTTTAAAGACGCGTCTAATGTGCCGTTTTTGCGAAGAGATGACGTAGCTCGGACATCCTGTCCACCAGCGGGCGAAGCCCGCTCCAGTCCTTCGCCTGAAGTATCGGTTTTAGTAGGAAAGTGTTCGCGCTGCGCGCTCAGGCGGACAGGATGTACGCGCTCCACCATCAGCTTTACGGTTTACTCGCATCACCACTCTGGGCGAGCGCGGCTGCTTTTTCCCGATTGCGTTGCGCGATCGTGTAGAGGATCGACTTGACTTGAAACGGAGTCAGATTCGGATAGGCCTCCACTATCAAAGCGATGATGCCGACAACGTAGGGACACGCGAAACTGTTACCGGTTAACTGGCGATGGCCGCCTCCGGGCCAGGCTGTGGTCACCTCAACGCCTGGCGCGACAACCTCGATGACCTGGCCGTAACGATAGCCAAAGTTGAATGGATCGCCACCGCTTCGCTTGACCACCGACACCAATGAAGAAGAAAAGATAGAAGGATAACTGGGATACGGAAGATTGTTTGCCGCCGAGACCACGATGCAGCCTGACTGATATGCGCGATCGAGTAGATCGTGCAGGGGCGCAAAAAAATCGCGCTTGGTCGTGCCTAAGGAGAGGTTGATGACTCGAAACTTTTGCTTGATCGCATAGTCGAGTCCAACCAGAAACATGTCGCCGGAGCCGGACGCTTTCGGTCCGAGAACTTTCACACTATAGAGTTCTACCTCCGGCGCGACGCTGGTGATGATTCCCGCGCAGGCGGTCCCGTGGCCCGCTTGATCACCCGACGTTGACGGACGAAAGTCGATCTTGCCGTCCTCGGTCACCGCCTCGACTGACTCTTTGACCTTGCCCTTCAGATCCGGATGTTCGGTATCGATGCCACTGTCAACAACGGCTACGCGAACGCCACGCCCCGTGCGACCGGCCCAGAGATTCTCCGGCTGAATGCCAGCCCACAGATCCGCGCCGGCATTCTTTGCGTCCCCGGCATTGTCAAAAGCCATTTGGCAATCTCCTTCTCACCACGCCCATCGATCAAAATCCGAAATTGCCTCCCGCGCCGGACCGCGCCTTCATGAATCGCGCAATCATTTGCAGCAAGTCCCGACAAAATTCTCTCTCAGCGCCGCCGCGCGCAATAATCTCACGCAGGGAAACCCACAAGAGCATAAGATCGCGATGTTCGGCGGCTGCCTGACTATGTTCGATCCACTCGCGCAGATCATTTTCAAGATCGGCCGGTGCGGTCGATGACATGGAGGCTTTGATCGAATAATCGAAAAGCGACTCAACCAACTGAGCAATTTCAAACGCATCGACCAACCGCGCGATAGCATCCGCAAAGCGTGACCCCCGATCCATCTCTGCGGGGGTGAAGGGCGGATAGGGCGGATCGCCTGGCCGATTGACAAACTCCAGCACCCCGACCATTTCACCGTTGGCCCTTAGCGGCGTAGCCAACAACGTGATTGTCTTAAAGCCGGTGCGCTCATCCGCCTCTGACCAGAAGGACCCTTCGTTGGAGACATCGGCCACCGCCATCGGTTGGGTGGTGGAAAAAACCAACCCGGCTATTCCGGCGCCAGGCGGGAGACGCAACGCCAACAACTCCTCGGAAACGCCGCTGGTCGCAGTCAGAAACTTTAGACCACCGTCGTCGCCATGCCGTACCAGCACGGATGCGACCGCGGCGCCAACCGAGGTCGCCGCCAGTTGCAGAAGATCGTCGATCGCGCGCCGGAGTGGAACAGTCAGCGAGTTCGCGACGTCAATCCGGTTGACGACTTCGCTAACCTGCGCGGCAAAAGATTTGGTCGTGCCGGCACTGCGAGACCTTTCGTTCTCGGTGTCAGGAACTTGTTCGCTCATATGCTCTCTTTCTCAGACGGTGATTGCGACGACGGGCATTATACAGTTGGGAGTAAGTCTTACAAGAAAACCGGAGCGCGGACATCCTTCCGCCGGCGTCCGCAGCACGCTCACCCCCAGTCCTTCACAGTCGAAACTTGTTCGCGCCTCGCGCTCAGGCGGACAGGGTGTCCGCGCTCCGTAGCAACTTGCTCTGATTGGTCCCAACGTCTATATTGCGTCTCCCTGAATGGAGTCACCCTTGAATGAATGTCGAATCAAAACTTTCTCATGAAGAGGTCGCCATTTCGCCGCAGGCCGTCGTCGCAGCCGGCCTGGATCGCGCTGCTCAATTGCAGCACGCCGGAGAGTTGAGCGAAGCAGCGACAGAGTTAGAGCGCGCGATGGCGACCGCACGCGCTACACCGTACGAGATCGAGTTTCAAACACGCATTCGCCTGGGAATGGCTCTGTCGGATGCTTACGCATGGCTCGACCGGATTGCGGACGCGCGTGCTCTGCTGGCAGATGAAGTCGCTTTTGCCGAGAAGATTTCACAGATCATGCAGGCGACGGGAACGCTGGCACAAAGGCGCGCCGCCACCAGCGGCTATCTCCAGATACGCGACCGCGCCACGCAAATGGCGCTCATCGGCGAGTTGGCTCCTGCTCTCTCCGTGAAGACCTGGATTAATGCCGGACCCATCGCGCTGGAAGAGTTGCGTGGGCGCGTGATACTGCTGGAGTTCTGGGCCACCTGGTGCAAACCGTGCCAGGAGATGTTTCCCACATTGAAAAAGCTTCACGAGCAAACCGGTCCGCGCGGACTGGAGATCATCGCCCTCACCCGTCACTATATGGCGTACGGCGGGACGGAGGAATCAATGCAAGAAGAGTTGCAATTGATGCGGGCGATGGTGACTGAACACGAACTGAGTTTTCCGGTTGGAGTTGCGCCAGACGAACGGATGCAGATGACATATGGCGCAAATGGACTACCTACATGCATCCTCGTCGATCGTAAGGGCGCAGTGCGTTACGCGGGGCCAGGGGTTGAGGACCGTGGATTTGACGCGACGATCGAGCAGTGTCTGAACGAATCGATCTAGAAACTACCTTTGATTGTGCAAAAAAGCTTGCCTCATTCCGTCTCCGCTGGTAGGATGCCCCGCCTTCAAACTTATGATTTTGCGAAAGTCGCTCTGAGCCGTTGTGTCAGGGAATCTGAAGCTTTCACGTCCCCGGCTGGTCTTGGAACGAGTTTGTAGAGATTGAAGATGGGGAGTCGAGCCGGCTACATAGTTCCGATTTACTGTTTCCGCTGACTGGCTCGCGCGGAAGCTAATTGGCCGAGGTCGTGGCCGACAAGGCTCATCACCAGGTCGCTGAACAGCCGAGGAATTTCGAATTCCTCCAGAACTAATTCAAAAGGAGAGACAACAATGGCGATTTTGACTTCTACGCCCGGAGCAGACAACAAAGTAGGTATTTATGACGTGCCTGACGACGTACTTGCTCAGTATGCGGTTACGGGCGACAAGGCAGCATCTATGTTTCCCGAGAGCGCAAAGACTACGGGCGCCGAAATCCCACAGGGTAGCGGCAAAGGTGCAAGAGTCGAGAATGCTGAAGGCCTCGGCGAGGTACAGGCTTACTCCGATATCTGCATTTGTCGCGAGATTCTGTGCAATGCCTATGGCTGCTGGTATCACTACTACTATTGCTACTGCTAAAGCGCTCGGTGTTTTGGCTGCGCCGGATGACCATCTAGCAGGCGGGCAAGAGTCAAAAACTTGCCCGCCTGCCGTGTTATGTTTTAGCTTCAGTTCGCTTCAAGAGCGGGGCAGTAGCCCGACCGTGAGGGAGGGCTTCGCATTAGTTTCAGTATGAAATAGGACAAGCCCTCCCTCACGGTCGGGCTACTGCCCCGCTAATCTTCCACTCCCACGCAGTCTGAAAGAGGATCAACATGTCGAGTTCCGAGACTCCGCCTGCCGGCGCGCGCGACGCGACGCCTTCCAAAATGCGCAGCGGTGAGCCGATAGACGGATTGCCACCCGGCGCCATGCCTCCGGATGCGTTGCCAAAAGGGATGCTTCCTGATTTGCCCGCAGGCGAACCGCCCATGCCTGGCCCAGACAGCGGTAAGATCCGCATGAAAGAGATGCCCCGCATGAATGCGCGGCCGTATCTTAAGCGGGCCTTCAAACTGCTCGGCGAGCACAAGCCAATGGTCGCCTTGTCGCTGTTCCTTTCATTGGTAATGTTTCTGCTTCCGTTTGTGGCGGCCGCCGCGTTCGGTCCGCTAGTCAAACTGTTTGGCGACGTAGCCCTAAACAACGATTGGAACAACGTGTGGCACGTGACCGGGTCCTTCTATGACAAGACCGCTCAAACCGGAGCGACGGCTGGATGGTTTTCTTTCATCAAAGACTGGCTCGCGACCCCGCTCTCCTTCACCACGATCTTTATTATCTGGACCAGCTCGATAGTCTTCCGCAACGTGCTGGATGTCTTTCGCGCCTGGGTAGATTCGATGTTAGAGCAGAGAGTGCTGATCGGGTTGCGACAAAAACTCTACGAACATATCCAATCGCTGTCTCTCGATTTTTTCATGGGCGGACAGACGGGCGCGTTGATGCAGCGCGTGCTGTCGGAAACCACGGCCGTGCAGCGACTGCTGACGCAAGTTCTGTTGACGCCGGTAATCGACGCCGTGGTGTTGCTTATCGTGATCGCTTATTTGCTGGCGTTGAGTTGGCAAATGACGCTTGTGCTCTTCGTGCTGGCGCCCTTCACGGTGCTGATGTTCCGCTTCACCAGCGGCAAACTACAGCAGGGCGCGATGGGCATGAATCTGAGTTCCCGCGAGTTGGGTTCGGAACTGGAAGAGACGATCAACGGCATCTCTGATATTCAAGTTTTCAACGCACAGCCCAAGCGGAATGATCGGTTCCGCGCAGCCTCGCTCGTCGCGGCCAAAAACACTTCGAGCACCACTGCCTGGATGAGTTTCAGTAACAGCGGCGCGCAAGCACTTATTTCTCTGACCACCGCGCTGATTCTGTTGTCAGCCATCATGTTTGGCCAAAAGTGGGGGCTGACATTCGCGAGCGCTCTCGTCTTTATGCAGATGGCTCCTAACCTGTTCATGCCGGTGCAGAGACTGATCGGCTCGTACACAATTTATCAGTCACTAATCCCAGGCATCGTCTCGACCTATGAACTGTTCGATACCAAACCAACCGTGGTTGAAAAGCCCGGCGCGGTAACGCTCGGCGAAGTGCATGGGGACATCACATTTGAGAACGTGATCTTCGGCTACTCGCCGACGCAAAAAGTTCTTAACGGCATATCTTTTGAAATTAAAGAAGGCGAAACCATCGCGTTCGTCGGGCCCATCGGCTGCGGCAAGTCGACCATCATGAATTTGATTCTGCGTTTTCTTGATCCGGAGCAGGGGCGAATTCGGCTGGAAGGCACAGATATCTCCCACGTTACGCTGAATTCCTTGCGCGAGCAGGTCTCGAAGCTGGCGCAGTTTCCTTTCTTTCTCAAAGACACGATTAGGGAAAACGTCCGGTTGGGCAGGGCCGGAGCTACCGACACCGAGATTGAGGAAGCATGCAAACTGGCGCACATCCACGACGTAATAATTGATCCGCAGCGAATGCCCAAGGGTTACGACACGATCGTCGGCGTGCAAGTACCGTCCGGCGGACAAAAGCGTCTGATCGCTTTGGCGCGTTGCTTATTGCGCAAGCCGGAAGTGCTCTTGCTGGATGAGCCGACCGAAAACCTGGACGGGACTGAGCGCAATCGCCTGACCCAGGTGATTCGTGAGTATGCCAACGAGCGAACCTGTCTGGTGATCAGCCACGACCTGAACTTTGTGGCCGAGGTTGCGGATCGGATTCTGGTCATCGATAAGGGACGAATAGTGGATCAAGGCACGCACGAGGAACTGGTGGCGCGTGAGGGTCTTTACAAAACTCTTTATGGACTGAAGAATGTCGATCCTTCGCTGCTGCGCTCGCGCGGTGAGGGAGGCGGCGGCGGTAAGCCGGCGCCGGGCACGCGAATTGGCGGAATGGACATGCCTGGAGGAGGAATGCCGTCGGGAATGTCTATGCCGATGTAGACTCGATACTTCGAGCTGGTTCTACTTTGCGCCTTTCGTTTTTCTGTGCGCCTTTGCCTGAAATTCGTTTTGTTCGATCTAAGTTTCACGCAAAGGCGTAGTGGTAACCAAGGATTCCGATTTCGTTGAGTCGTTTCTCTTGAGTAGAGAACCCTGGAAACTCCTGCTGGTTGCAATGGGCAATATTGGGAACAATGAATTAGAAACATTTCCTTGCCAACGTGAAGATGATGGTGGACGGCTTTGAAGTTTTCGACTTTATTGAGTTGAGTCGAACGAGTGTAGTCTTTCACGTGTAAGCTCCTCTTGGGCGCTATCTTACTAACCAAGCAGTTCGTAAACTTCCGGCTCCTGCGCTGCAGCAGCTAATTCTTTTTCAGCCTTCACCAAATCCATCCCCTCAGAGGCCAGCTCGCTGATTTCTCTCAACCGGTCGCGCAGCCTTTGGTTTTCCATCCCGAGGAGATGCTTTGATTTCATCGATTCATAATGTTCCAGCGCGCGGCTGACGGTTGTGCGCAGGTCGTCATTGTTCCAGGGTTTGGTCAGGTAGCGGTAAACCAGTCCTGAGTTGAGGGCTTCGATCAGCGCGCCCACGTCGGTATAGCCGGTCAGCAGAATCTTGACCATTTGCGGCCGAATGGCGACGGTTTTCACCATCAGCTCAATCCCCGTCATGGCCGGCATGCGTTGATCTGAAATCAGCAGCGCCACATCGTGCTGGTCGAGCAGCGCGAGCGCCTCTGCGCCCGAAGGCGCGGTGACCACCTGATAATTCGGGCGAAACAATCGCTCGAGAGTCCTCAGATTTGCAGGCTCATCATCGACGATCATGATTTTATAAGTCATGCTTGTTACCTCGTCTTGATCTTCAATTTGAAAGGGCTAAATCCAGGTCCGCGTCGATCGGTAATGAAATGGTGAACGTCGTTCCCTTGCTGGGAGTGCTCTCAACTTCGATCTTGCCGCCGTGACGCTCGATGATTCCGTGAGAGATTGAAAGACCCAGACCGGTGCCTTCTCCGACCGGCTTGGTGGTAAAGAAGGGATCGAATATTTTCTTAAGCTGCTCAGGCGAAATCCCGGGGCCGTTGTCGCTCACGGAAACCATTACGGTTCGTTCTTCACAGCGCGTGGTGATGCGCACTTCGCCCGCGCCACTTCCGATTGCCTGGGCGGCGTTGACCAACACATTCATCCAGACCTGATTCAGTTGAGCGGCGTAACAGTTGACCTGGGGAATCTGGCCAAAGTCACGGATGAGATTAATCCGGCCAGACTTGTAATAGCCCGAGAGCAGCCGCAGGGTTGATTCGATTCCTTCGTTCAGATCCACTCTCTTGATTTCCGCTTCATCCAGGCGTGAAAACAGCCGCAGATTCTGCACTACGTCGCGAATGCGCTCGGCGCCGGAATAGCAATCGGACAGAATCGAATCGAGGTCGGCGACCATGTTGTCATAGTCACTCTCCTTTTTGATCGCGCTTATTCGGACGGCTGTGGCCGGTGGAAGATCCAACCGGTCATAGTCAGAGAGGCAACTCTTTAATCGATCGACGTATTCCTTCAGCAGGTCGATGTTGCTGTAGATAAAGCCGGCTGGGTTGTTCAGCTCGTGCGCAACGCCGGCCGCGAGCTGACCCAGCGAAGCCATTTTTTCCGCGTGTAACACTTGCGCCTGCAGGTTCTCCATCTCGGTTTTTTGACCAGCGAGCTCGGCGTTCCGATGCTCGAGATCCTGTTTGTACCGGCGCGCATTGCGCAACAACATCCTTCGTTCCAAAGCGCGCTCTACCGAAATTGTCAGCACATCGAGCTCACACGGCTTGGTCAGATAATCGGCTGCGCCAACTCTGATCGCATCCATGACTCGTTGCGTGCGGTTGATGCCGGAGACGATGATTACCGCGGTGTCTTTGTAATGCTCGGTAATCTTCCGAAGCAGTTCGATGCCGCTCAACCCGGGCATCTGCATGTCGGTAATAACGAGAGCGAAGGGTTCGCGCGCGAGCAACTCCAAAGCCCCCAGGGCATCAACCGCCGTCTCGCAGGAATAGTTCTCACCCAGATAGGCGGCAAAGAGCTTCCGCACAGATTCTTCGTCATCGACGATCAGAATGCGCCGGTCGTGATTCTCGGCATAATCGGGATCAAGGGGTGAGGTTTGAGACATGCGGCCCAACGCCAGGTGTGGATCAGACGATATGCCGGTAATCTCGTTGAGCGCAGTATTCATGTGGAGATTCTCTTTGTCGAGTGAAAGAGCAAGTGAGTTGGTTGCGGATTGAGTTTGGAGTTCAACTCAGCAACCTGAGTATTGAATTGCTGAACGCAACTTTGCCGCTGCTACCTGATCCTCACTTACGGGGACCATCGGAGGGCACGGTGAACACCGTCGTTGGATCGATGCGCAGGCGCGGGCGCGCGGCGAGCGGGGCTAGTCCGGTGTTGCCGCGATAAAATTCGATGTGTGAATGTTTGTAGGATGCGGAGGAACCTCCGGGACCACCGATACTGCCGATGCGGACGCGATCGCCTTCAGGACTCATCTGAAAATCAGCCACATGAAATACCGCCAGCGTGACGTCGGTTAAGTTTCCCAGTCGCGGATAATAAAAAGTTACTACCGCATCTGTGGGCGAGGGCTGACCGCTATTTTGGGTAAAGCCCGCGGGCACGTACAGTGGCGAGTCGCTGGTACCGTCCGCGTTTCCATAGAGGTGCATCGCATACGAAAGATGTCCCCGCCGTTTGATCCCATCGTCGCCGATGATGTCTCCGCGATACAACGGATAGGAAGCCGCCAGTCCGGCCGGTTCGAATCCATTGGCGCCGGCCACGGCGTTGGACCCGCCAAAAATTCGCGCCAGCGTTTTGTCCGCGGCGGCCATTGCCGACGTGTACTGCCGAACGATGGCATTGGCAGGCAATGCTTTGGTAAACGCAGAGACTGCATGCGAGTATTTCACGGACGGAATGATCGGAGTCTCAGTTTGCTCGCCGACTGTCCACGTCTTGCTCAAGCCCTCTGAGTTTGCCATCCATGTCTGAGTGACTGACTTGATCCCATCGTTCGCGTAATTGAAGGTAATAGTGCGGCCGGAGGAATCCACCAGGCCGTGCAGCATCAAGCCGTTTGCTGTGTAAAGCAGATTGAGAGCTGCGCCGCTGGAATCTTTAATACTCGCGCATCTGAATTCGCCGTCGGGGTAGCGCACAAAAATATATTTGGTTCCGTCGCTGGTGCGGACAACTTTCATGCTGTCATTGTCAATTAGGGTGAGGTTTGCGCCATCGATTGAGGTGTACGTGTTCTTGCGCTCACCGGGCGCGAACTCGATGAAATGGACGCCCTTGCTTTCCGTTGACAGTGACGGCAGGAGATAGCGACCGTGTTCATCGTCATAATTGAGCGCCTGGAAAATTGGAAAGCTGAATTGACCCAGCGGATAACCGAGTGATTGATCGAGCCCCGGCGTTATGTGAGTGTTCGGGAGGCCGAGCAGTGGTAATCCCCGATCGCTGACATTCCATTTAAAAGAGGCGCCGGCAGATTCAACCGAACCAGTGTCCGCCGGCTTGAGATCGACGAATCTGATTCGAGCGCGGTCGGCATCGATCTTTGTTCTCGAAATAAGAATGGCGCCCCAAGCCGCGTGCATGATGCAGAGGATCAAGGAAGTGAGGCGAAACGCCCGGAACAGTATTGATCGATAGGAATGCATGTAAGTTTCTCCGTGTAAATGTGGCGCGCTTCCGGACGAAGGCGTTTTGCATCAATCGTCGACTGAATGCTTGAATCGAAAGCTTCGTAATCGCTTTCCGGGAATAACCAAAAGGAAATCCCCAGTCAGTAATCCGATCTACGCTTCGGAAAGGCGAGGTCGTGACAGCGGTTCGGCTATCTTTGGGCGATGGCAGAGCTGGAATTGATTGTGGATCGCAGCGCTTGGATGGCCATCATCGGTGTTCGTTAAAGCGTCGCTGCCAACTTCAAATACGGTGTGCAGCTTTGCCTCGGTCAGCAACAGAGCAAGCTTTGTGCCGTCAATCGGATCGCTGGCTCGTGACTTGGCGCCAATGAGTTTTGTTCGCTTCTCTATGGCATAGACCGTGCTGAGGATCTCGTGGGCAGAGGCCCTCGGTTGATAGACAAAGCCTGAGCGAGGCATCTTTCCCCGGCCAACCGACCTGCGGTGTCCCGTTTCGCCCTTCCTGGTCTCGCCTCCCTGCGGCCGTGCAAGAGGACTTTTGAAACTAGTTCCATGGCGCGCTGCTTTTGTTGTCAACCGCAACGCGATTGACTAAAGGGCGGATCGAAGCCAGAACAAAATGCACAACCCTCAAAAAAATCAAACGCCAGGCCCAGAGCTCCCCGCGCGCGCCAGTGACGTCACCTATGCGTATGATCTCAGCGGCAACTTCACGTTTCTAAGTGAGGAGGGCGAGCGAATTTCGGGCTACAGCCGCGAGGAGACTTGCCGGATGAACATCGCGGAGTTGCTGGATCCGGAAATCGCCGGGCAAGTTGGCGAACAAATTATTCGCGCTGCCCGGGAGGCCGTAGGCACCGTCTATGAGATTGATATCATTGCGAAGGATGGACGACGTATCCCCATGGAAGTGAGCACACGCGTGGTCCTGCGCGATGGGCAGGGGATTGAAATTCAGGGAATTGCAGTACCGTTAGTGATTCGCGATCCGTGCCTGTCTGGCGCGGGGTCGCGATGTCTGGATGAAGAGTTTTTCTACGGAAGTTTAGCGGCAGTTTCCGATATTATCATTCGCGTTTCGTGAGCGATCGGATATTGCCTTCGCGATCGAACAAGTTTTCACTTTCAGCAATGGTCGCTAATCACCGCTTGCTCGCGTGCAGAATCGTAAGGCCTATGACTTCTCCATCCTCGTAACGAATAATGACATCGTCGTCCGTAAGGTCGCTATCGGTCGCATTGCTGGGCTTCTTGAAATTTACATAGAGGGTGTCAGCCTCCGTGTCATAAGAGGACCAAAGCAGATGGCTTGGCGTGTCTCTCAGGGTCGGTACCAGCTTTAGATACTCCTCAATATTAGCTACGGCCATGTCTGCTTCGCCTTTCGGGATCTTCAGTAGAGCGCGACCGCTGCTCGATAAATCGTCAGCTTCATACTTTGCTTTCTGCTCATTCGGCCACGGCGAATTGCATTTCCTGTGTCCGCTCTATTACCCGTGAAGCGTAAAGAATCTCGCAGCCCACTACGCCACCGTCATAGCCAAAGTCCGCGATCACGCCGTGACGCACCGTCGCTTTCCTTCACGCGCGCCTCGCGTAGCGTGATGGTGAGCGTATCAGTTTCTTTGTCGTATTCGATCTTCATTGTTCTTGCTGGCCTTCAACGATCGCGATTTCGTCGGGCTGCAGGTTATGAAGTTCACAGACCAGGTTATCGATCCGGAGGCCGAGCTTGGCGAAAAATTTGGTTGCGCTCCAGAATTCCAAGCGGGCAAGATCTCGTAAGAGGCAGCGTACCAGCACCTAGACAGTCTGAAACTGCAACTCCCGCGGGTTGAGGCTAGGTGCGCGTTTGGAAATACCGAGAATTTCGACACCTACCACCTGGTCCTGTTCGTTATAGTCCAGCACGACTCCAGGAGACACTTCCTCAGAATCCACAATCTTAGAGTCATCTAATCTCAAGTAAAGCGCATCAGCTTCGTGGTCTACTTTTAACTTCATACTCTGCCTTTCATTCTCCGATCAAAATATACGCTCACTATCCGTTCGGGAACAACGCGTGTTCACTACTACACGAAGCACGCGGTCCCCGAACTCAGCGATCCTGGCGAATCGATTCTCCAATTCAGTATCGGTCGCGCCTGGCTCAACCAGTGCTGGATTGGCCAACACGCGCTCCATCCATTCCATGGCAATCTCCCGCTCTTCCAGCACATCACGCGCATGCTGTGTTAGTTCGTAGTTCAACGTGCGCCCTCCTCAACGATCTCGATTTCTTCAGGCGTGAGGTCGTAGAGTTCATAGACGAGGGTGTCGATTTGGCGGTCGAGCGTGGCGCATTTGCTTTCGTAAAAAGTCTGGTCACGCTCACTCCGCGCCAACGCGAGCTGCTGCTTTGCTTCGAGCATTTGGTCGACGAGTTGAACCATTTGATCGTGGCGTGCTTTCCAACCAGCTGGATTCCTTATTGAATCGGCCAGGCGCCATGTCCGTCTATTGCAATGTCAATTTCCGACATCAGCCGGATGGTTTCACTTAGTGCGGAAACGATGCGCTGATAGTGCGTGGGGTCGTCGTAAGTTAGTTTGCGGCCTTTGCGATCCTTCAGCCATTTCTGGCAAACCTGATAACCGCCCACGTGAAAGTTCCATACCTTGGGTGGTACGCCTTCGAAGTATTGCTCGCGATTGATCCAGACGCATAGTCCGCGAGAGGTAGCATCGCTTTTTGTTCGGGCACAGTTTAGCATCAATCGGATGTTGAGACCGCTTCCAAAAGAAGCTCCGGAGGAGCAAAACACTGGTTTCGATGAGGTGAACATTGCGCTCCTCCGGAGCTAAAGAATCCTTTCCGGACAGGGGCTATAAACATTTGGCCGCGCTGCGGCCAGGGGGGCAAGCTCATAGACCAACCGGCAACTGAGTCTTACGAATCCTTCCGCTGCCAATCGCCAAGCCTATCGTCCGCGCCAGTTTTTCTGTTGTAAACGGCTTTGGGAGAAATGCCAGCGCGCCGGCGGCAAAGCTATCCGATATAAGTTTGAGCCCGTGATCGCCGGCGACAATGACCACCGGAATGCGCATCAGTCGCTTCTCAGTTTTCATATAGCGAACGATGTCGACTCCGTTTAGATTAGGCATCGTCATGTTGAAAATAGCGGCCGTGAAGTCGGCATCTGATTTCAGCATCCGATACGCTTTGCGACCATCGTCAACACTGACGACCTGGTAGCCTTCTCGCTCGCCGATTGAGATCAGTGACTGTGCGGTCAGCGGATCCTCATCCACCACCAAAACGCGTGGGCGCGCGCGGGTGCCGAACAACGCCACTGTCAAGTCGCTTTGCAGAATACCCGTTTCCGTTGCAGCCCTCGTATGCATCTGTGTTCTCGACAAGAGATCGTTCTACTTAACTTTCCTTTTGAATTTGAAAACGCCTGATTGCCCGGCTTCGAGGGTTGAGACAATATCCGTGAGAGAGGTCGAACCGTCTCGGTCGCCGATAATGTATCCGCCTTGCGTGTCCGACGCGCCCACGACGTGCTCAGTCGTCATACCCCAATTGTTAGGCGCCGAATTACCGTTTTCGCTGATCACGAGGTTGTGAGCAGTCAGCAAAGAATTGCCAACACCAGCGGCGCTGCTGACGTTCGAGTAAGTAATCGCGAATTCAATCTCCGCTCCCGGTGTCGCAACCGCCGAACCAGCCGTACCGGTTGCGTTTACCACGGTTGCCGACTTATGGAGCCGAACGAAACCCGTGTAGACACGATCGATGGTCTCGTTCAATGCCGTCGGCGTTGCGGTTGAGTTAGCCCGGATCACCACATCAAAACCGGTGAGTGTCTTAAGACCAGCAGGTGCAGTTATCCGCACCAGCATCATCGCGGCAGCTCGATAGCCAACCGCCAGCGTGAGGCTCGAATTTGAAGGCTCGAGCCTGACATAGTTGTCGCCGTTATCAACGCTGATCTCGATCGTGAAGCCGTCCGGCGACACGGGCGCACTAATCACAAACACATCGTCGCCGGCCCCGGTATTCTGGACGGTGTTCCTGAAGACGATTGTGGCTGCGGCCGTGGTAACACCGCCGGGAGGAACGTTGGCGATGCCGGTATTGACGCTGCGGTTGGTAAAGTCGTCGTTCACTCCGGTCGGGCCGATCGCGCCAGGGACGCCGCCCGGTCCAATCAGGACGTCTCCAATATTGAGCGGAAGGTCATCAGTGATCACCGCGCCATGCGCCGTCAGGCTCACCAAAATCATTGCCAGGCACAGCGACACTAAAGAGAGGAATCGACTGATTCGTTCAAAGCTATTCATAAGTTAGTTCCTGGGGCGGGTGGACGCATGAGTTGCGAGAAGGCGGGTTAGGAGCGCTCAGTATTTAGTCTGTTGAGCCCTCCCTTACGGTCGGGCTAATGCCCCGGGCAAGCGGGTCATCGCTTGATTATTGACTTGCGCCGCGGTCGCTTCGCGATGCCGAGCTCGTCACGCAGTTTCTTATGACGAGTGTCCAGCATGGCGAGCAAGGTCTGATGGCTGGTGAGTCCTAACAGTCGGGACGCGGCTGTTGGTTTGTTATCTGTTTCGGCCAGTGCCTGCCGGATCAGTTTCTCTTCAAACTCAATGACAGCGCGGTAGAAGTCCTGCGGCTCTGGCGGGTTTTCGCAGGTATCGATGGAGATAGACTCCGTCATGTTAATTCTCCTTTGGGTTAGAGGTTTCCGTGTGCGTCAGCCAGGGCTCGGCTTCTTAACCTGATGAGCCCCGGAAATCGTGGGTGAGTCGACGCGGTTTAAGGGTTGGCCGTGACTCGGCGGAGTCTCTGTGCCGGCTTTGAACCCGGGGCGGTTGCGGGTTTAGTTTGATCAGCTCGGTTTGAGATCGACATTACAACACGTTTGACTTTGCTATCAGCGGGTTTGCGTGGGTCACCCCAGATTGTCATAGGCGTCTCCAGTCTATTTGGCGCTACCTTCGCCGCGCTGTCATCGTCTGCTGCTTCGGATTCCTCGTCATCGGAAGCCGACTCGTTTTCTGCCGCGGACGTGGAGACCTTTGTAGCTAAGTCGCTACTCAGTTCTTGTGAATCGCGTTTGACTGCGATCTGTTCCATTGATGTCGCGCCGAAGCGCGCGCCCAGGTCTCGGTAAATCCGCCCGGCCACGGCCGCGGGAAAGTGATTACGACCATCGGCGCCGCGCGCGATTACAACGACGGCGAGCCGAGGATTGTTGAGCGGAGCGTACGACGTGAACAGACCGATCCATGTGCCCTGCTCAATGCAGGTGCCGGTCTTGCCCGCGATGATCTCCTGGGGATTCGAAGCGCGCCGGCCTGAGCCGTAACTAACTGAGCCGATCATTCCGGGAACCATCTGATTGAAAGAGTCCGCATTGATCCCGACCTGGCGGCGAACTTTTGGCGTGAATCTTTTTTCGTCCTGCGGCGTGCGCGGGACGAAAGGGGTAAGCAACTTGCCGCCATTGGCCATGGCTGAGACGAGAGTTGCAAGTTGCAGCGCCGTCACTTTGAAGTCGTCTCCATGGGAGGACATATGATTGACGTCAAAGCCTGACTTAAGCTTGGGCACGCGACCTTTTGATTCATCTCGGCTATTGATGCCAGTCTTCTCGCCAAGTCCGAGCTGCTGAGCGTAAGAGATCATTTTGTCGAAGCCGACTCGTCCGCCGACCGTCTGGAAATACTCGTTCTTTGAATGGGCCAGCGCGCTGGTGAGAGTGACGCTGTTTGATTGTGAGATTGCAGTAGTGTCCGCAGGATCGATGACGCGTTCATTTAGTCCCGCGAGACCCGTAACCAGTTTGATTGTGGAGCAGGGCTTAAAACCTTCTCGCAACGCCCACTGTTGATTTACTACCGAATAGATACGTCCGGTCTTTGGATCCATGACCACCACAGTGCCGGCGTGATGCCCGAGAGCATTAACAGCGACGCGACGTATTTCAGGATCTTCTCCCGAGACATCATCCTTTTCGATTAGCGTCTGCACGCCGGCACGCATCGCTTCTTCTGCCGCGCGCTGTCTGGCTATGGCGGCGAGGCGGGCAGCTTCAGCTCGTCGCCGTGCTGCCAAACGTAGAAGTTCTGTGCGGCGACCACGGGGCTTGGACTTCTCAGCCCGCCCGTGTTTTTGATCTTTCGGTGGACGTCTGGTGGCGGCGATAGCGGTTTGAGAAATCGAGAGTGCGAGTAACAGAAGGAGAACGAACGCGGATCGAACTATGCGGTGGATTGGATTCATCTTTGGGGCCTTTTCTCTCTTCAAAGCAATTGCGGGCGAGCCTGCTTCAAAATACGGATTGATTTGTTCGCGGATGGGCGAAGGTCGCGCAGGGTTGGGGTGAGCTTGGGGCGGAAGCGAACGGCTGGTGTCGGAACACCGGGGTCTTCTGCCCATGGAGGACGCGATGAGGGCGCTTAAGTAGCGTCCACAGGTGTTAGGGCACCTGGTGTGCCAAGAGAATGCGTTGATTCCAGAGATGGCGACATCAGCAGCGATTCGAGTTGAGGTTTCACTGTAGTTTCGTAACACGTGGGACAGATGCCGTGTGAAAATTCAGCGTGCGAATGATCAGTGACATAACTTTCGACGTTCTGCCAATAGTTCGAATCGTTACGAATCTTCTTGCAGTATGAACAGATGGGGAGAATTCCCTGTAGCTGTTTGACGTGGCCCAGCGCGGCTTCAAGCTGCTCGACCTGCTCAGCCAATTTCGTTTGCAGCGCGACGATGCGCGCGCCAACCTGCACGCGTACACGCAACTCTTCACGATCGTACGGCTTGGTTAAATAATCGTCCGCACCGGCTTCGATTCCTTTGACGATCTCAGGCACGCCATGGTTTGCAGTGAGCAAAATGATGTAAGGAGGAATGCTGCCCGGTGAAACGCCTGGCGTGCCTTGGCGATCGAAGTGGAGGACGATTTGGACAAAACGAAAAGGGTGGGGCAAAAGACCGAAGCGGAATGCCAGTGGGAAGTCCGGGGACCCAGCACCTTAGCTGACCCAGCGGTTGGCAGGGCACTTGGCGTGCCAACATTCGCCGATAGATTGCGACATCGATCCAACGGCGGTGGGATTGGGGTTGCGCGCTGGCTGCTTGCACATTAGAATCACGGCAAGACTTGAGGTACCCCGGCGTTCCAGCGCTACTCGGACACCATCGCCCTGATTATCAGTGTTCCCGGGCGCCAGCGATCGAACCTCTCGCCTTTGGCCTCAATTGTTTGTGCGGAGACGGTAGGAAGCCTGGGACTTGCTTCCCTGCTTTTCTGGCGGCACCAGTTATCAGTTAGCCGTTTCCGGGCGGTTACCTGCGGCTTAGATCAATCGAACCATGAAAGAGGACCACAAACGGGAAATAGGTGTCGTTGAAGTTCCGGCGCCAGAATCGGCCACTGCCATAACCGATCGCAAGAGCGTCGAAGACTTGTTGCGCGAAGCCCAGGCGCGCACTGAATCAGTCCTCGCCAGTGTGGCCGATTCGCACATCCTGTTTGACCGGCAATGGCGCTATCTCTACGTTAACGAAGCCGCCGTCCGTGCAATCGGCCGGCCGCGCGAACAGATTCTGGGCCGGACCCTGTGGCGGATATATCCGGATATCATCGGCACGGAATTGGACCATCAGTATCGTCGGGCCATGGATGAACGTGTCGCGGTTTCGTTCGATTTCCATTATCCGGCCACGAATATGTGGTGGCAGAATCGATTTTTCCCTACACCTGAGGGCCTGGCAGTATTCGCGACCGACATCTCGGCGCGCAAACAGAGCGATGAGAAGCTGCGCCAATACGAGAAGGTCGTTGAAGGCCTGGAGGAGATGATCGTCGTCGTCGATCGTGACTATCGCTACCTGATTGCCAATCGCACGTTCCTGAACTATAGAAACCTGAAGAAAGACGAGGTAATCGGGCATTCTGTTTCTGAGTTTCAGGATGATGCGACCTTTGAAATAGTAAAGCAAAAGCTGGATGAGTGTTTTCAAGGTAAGGTCGTCAGGTACGAGCTTCCATACTCGTATCCTAACCTGGGCGAAAGAGATTTGTTCCTCTCGTACTTTCCGATCGAAGGCCCGGATGGTGTCGACCGGGCCGCTTGCATCCTCCGAGACATCACCGAACAAAACCGGGCCGAGAAAGCGCTGCGTAAGGCAGAGCAGAAGTACCGCGACATTTTTGAAAACGCCGGCGAGGGTATCTTTCAAACTACGCCGGAAGGGCAATACATTGAAGCCAATCCTGCCCTCGCGCGGATGCATGGATTGGATTCTCCCGAAGAATTGATCCGCAGTCTCACCGACATTTCCCGTGAGGTTTATGTCGATCCGGCGCGCCGAGAGGAATTCAAGCAATTAATCGAAGCGGAGGGTTTCGTACGCGGATTTGAGCACCAGATTTTTCGCCGAGACGGCAGCAAGATCTGGATCTCAGTAAATGCACGCGCCGTGCGTGATCAGCAGGGAAGAGTCCTTTACTACGAGGGAACTACTCAAGACATCAACGAGCGCAAGCTGGCGGAAGCCCGCAGCGCGGCTTTCGCTACGCTGGCGCGAAAACTCAGTGGCGCGACGACTCCGCTCCAAGCGGCTCGAATTGTCGTCAATACTGCCGACGAGTTATTCGGTTGGGACTCTTGTACATTCCAATTATATGATCCCGAACGGGGCCTGATTCGCACTGCGCTAAACGTGGATACTGTCGACGGGCTGCGAACGGATGTGTCGCTGGTGGACGAGGCGAGAGCGCCAACATCCAGAGGCCGACATGTTATCGAGCAAGGCGCGCGGCTAACTCTACGAGAGGCCCCCTCCAAATTTGATGATGACGCACTGCGCTTTGGTGACAAGCAGCGGCCCTCGGCGTCAATTATGACTGTGCCCATACGCCACGCCGCTGAGGTGATCGGCATTCTCTCAATCCAGAGTTACGAACCTCAATTCTACGATCAGGAAGCATTGAACAACCTTCAGTCACTGGCGGATCACTGCGGCGAAGCGCTGAATCGAATCCACGCTGAACAATCGTTCTATGAAAGTGAAGAGCGATTCCGGCAAATGGCGGAAAACTTTGAAGACGTAGTTTGGTTGTCCAACAAAGATATCCGCAAGATCCTTTACCTCAATCCGGCCTACGAAAGAATTTTTCGGCGCACGTGCGAGAGCGTTTACGAACGCTTGGAGTCCTTTATCGCCGCGGTCCATCCCGAAGATCGCGCCGGCGTCGAGCAGATGCTCGAACGAGAAAGGAAAGGCGATCATGCGCCCGCCGAATACCGGATTGTCTGGCCGGACGGTTCAGTTCGCTGGATATTGCGGCGTTCATTCCCAATGAGAAACACCGAGGGCGAAGTCAATCTCGTAGTTGGAATTGCTCAGGACATCACGGATCGCAAGCGCGCCCAGGAAGCTCTGCGCGAAAGCGAAGAGCGTTATCGCGACCTGGTCGAAAACAGCCGGGAGTTCCTCTGTACGCATGATTTGGACGGGGTGATCCTGTCGGCCAACCAGGCGGCTGTGAGGGCCCTGGGCTATGATCCGGCAGACTATGTGATCAAGAAAAACTTCCGCGAGCTGCTGGCTCCTGAGGTCCGCGATCACTTTGACGAGTATCTGGAGCGAATTCGGCGCGACGGTTTCGCCAGCGGTATCGCCACGGTACAAACCAGCTCCGGCGAAACCCGCATGTGGGAATACTACAACACGCTGCGCACCGAGGGTGTAAACACTCCAATCGTGCGCGGCATGGCGCGTGACATCACCGAGCAGAGACACGCCGAGAAAGCCCTGCGCGAGAGCGAAGCACGTTATCGCGAGCTGTTCGATAACGCCAAGGACGCGATTTATGTTCACGATCTCAGCGGACGTTATGTCTCTTTGAACCGCGCTGCCGAAAAGCTCTCGGGTTACAGCCGGGACGAGATCATCGGCAAACATTTTTCTAATTACGTGGCGCCGAAGGACCTGAAACACGTGCGCAAAAATCTTTGTAAGAAATTGGATGAAGAAGGCGAAACGACCTACGAGATCGATCTGGTTACCAAAGATCGGCGGCGGGTGCCGGTTGAGGTTGTTAGCCGCTTGATTTATGAAAATGGCCGCCCCATCGGCGTGCAGGGCACCGCACGTGACATGACCGAACGCCGGCGGGCGCAGGAAGCGCTCCAAATTTATTCACGCCGCTTGATAGAAGCGCAGGAAGCTGAGCGCCAGAGCCTCGCCCGCGAGTTGCACGACGAGATTGGCCAAGTCCTGACGGCCGTAAGAATCAATTTGCAGACAGTCCAGAATACGTACCAGGCCGATCTCAGCCGGCCTCGGATAGAAGAAAGCATTGTGATCGTGGATGAAGCACTCACCCGCATCCGCGAACTGTCGCTGGAGTTGCGGCCATCACTTCTTGACGATCTGGGCCTGGCTGCTGCGCTTCGTTGGTATGTCGATCGTTATGGACAGCGGACGGGAATTCTTGCCGAGGTTCTTAACGGTTTCGAGGAGCGCGGGCGGCTGCCCCGAGACCTGGAAACTGAATGTTTCAGGATCGCCCAGGAAGCCCTGACCAACGTTGCCCGTCACGCGCAAGCCAGTCGAGTGTCCGTTAAGCTTGAGGGCGGTCAGGGAAAATTAGTGCTCACAATTACGGACAACGGGACTGGCTTTGATACTGACAACCTGCTCAAGACGGCATCGTCGGCATCGACACTCGGGCTGCGCGGAATGAAGGAACGCGCATTCGCGATGAACGGTCACGTTGAAATCGAATCATCTCCCGGAAAGGGCACGCATATCCGTGCCAGCTTTCCACTGAAGCGGCGGAGCTAATCTTGACAACGCAAATCCGCGTTTTGCTTGCTGACGATCATAAGCTGGTTCGCGCCGGCATTCGGTCGCTGCTCGCAAGATTGCCTGACGTAGAGGTAATAGCTGAGGCCAGTGACGGACGCGAGGCCATTCAGCTCGTCGAAAAGAATGAGCCGCAGATAGTTTTGATGGATCTGGCAATGCCGGAATTAAATGGACTTGAGGCGACTCAGCATCTGACCAGAACATTTCCGAAAGTGCGAGTGATCATCCTGTCAATCTACGCGGATGAAGAACATGTATATCAGGCCCTGTGCGCGGGAGCGGCCGGCTACCTGCTGAAGGGCGCGGCTACTGAGGAGTTGGAACTGGCGATCAGATCAGTAGCCCGGGGTGAGACCTATCTTAGTCCTCCAGTTTCAAAGCCGGTCATCATGGAATATATCCGTCGCACAAATGCCGGTCGCAACTCACGCGAAAGACTATCGCCGCGTCAGACGCAAATCCTGAAGCTGATTGCCGAGGGTAAGACCACCAAGCAGGTTGCTCTGGAACTTGCCATCAGCGTAAAAACCGTCGAGACACATCGATCCGCATTGATGATGCGTGTTGGCGTGAGGGACGTCGCCGGTTTGGTCCGTTATGCGGTCAGGATCGGGCTCGTGGATCTGCGTCTCTAGATCCCCTCTCTTCATGGGGCAAAGTGACCGAACACACTCAGGGTTTTCCTGATTGTCCATCAGGTTTTGTTACGTTAGAGTTTGGCCTTCGCAGACTTAAGTAACTCAGTGTTAGTTGATGCATCCTCTTTTGAGGAGACAAACTCAACCGGATAGCGTTAAGTCCCCTAACCGCGCTGTGCGACCTCTCAGGAAGTCTCCCTTCTTTGACCTCGCACAACCGGGAATTGACGAGTGCAAATGTGAAGCCGACTCGAGTTTTGCTGGCCGACGATCACGCGTTGGTGCGTGCGGGTATCCGAGCGTTGATCGGTGAGTTGCAGGGAATCGAGGTCATCGCCGAAGCCGGCAGTGGCCGCGAGGCTTTGCGGCTGACTGAAGAACTGCAACCCGACATTATGTTGCTTGATATCGCCATGCCGGCGTTGAGTGGCTTCGACGTGTTGGCCGAAACCGCTAAGCGTTTCCCGAATGTGCGCGTGATCATCCTGACCGTGCACGAAGAGGGAGCTTACGCGTTGCAGGCCTTGAGCGCGGGCGCTGCTGGTTATCTCCCCAAGAGTGCCGCCAGCACGGAACTCCAGGAAGCAATTGAAACCGTAGCGCGCGGCGAAACCTACGTCTCGGGCGAAGTCGCCAGGAAGACGCTCATCGCACAATCCAGGGAAACTGAACAAAGCGAGTTGCTGAAAAAGCTTACGCCTCGCCAGCGCGAGATTCTGACTCTGATAGCCGAGGGCAATACGATGAGAGATATCGCCGCCGCTTTGGACATCAGCGCGAAGACAGTTGAGTCACACCGCGCGCAGGTCATGGAACGCCTCGACATTCATGAGGTGGCCGGGTTGGTCCGCTTTGCGATCCGGATGGGGTTGGTAAAGGTTGAGTAGGTTTCCGAATATTGTCGCTTAGATGAAGCGAGCCAATAACGAGTCTTAATTGGCCCAGCTTGAGTATTCAAAAGCGTTCCCCATCGCCGCACAAGCGCGCGATAGTCGCAACCAGTTTGCGCAGCTCGATTGGCTTGGTGAGGTGCACCTGGTAACCCGCCGAGTGAGCTTTCAATGCATCGGCCTCGCCGGCAAAACCGGTCAGCGCAATAGCCGGAATTCGTCCCCCATCTTCGGCCTTGAGCGCGCGGATCCTTTTCATCAGATAGTAGCCATCTTCACCGGGCATGCCGATGTCAGACACGAGGACATCAGGCTTGCATTCCTGGAGGGCTTGAAATGCCGCGGCGGCTGACGAGCAGGCCGTGACGGCGGCGCCGGAACGGCTCAGCACTAAGGCAATCAAATCGCGCGTGTCCGTCTGATCGTCAACCGTGAGTACTTTTATTCCATCCAGCATGTTGGCGTCCCAGTCGCTGTCGGGTAGTTCGCGATCGGCAGCCTCCTGGTCGCTTAGTACATTGGGCAAGTCTTCAACGGCCTCGTGAGATTCAGGGTGGTTGACGCCGGACACGGCCATTACCGGAAGGGCAACAGTGAATTTCGCTCCCCGGCCCTTCCCCTCACTTTCGGCCAGAATGGTTCCCCCGTGCATCTCCACCAGCGTTCGAGCGATTGAGAGCCCGAGCCCGAGGCCGCCATGCAGTCTCTTTGCTGACGTATCAGCCTGCTGAAAACGGTCGAAGATGCGAGGTAGAAAGTTGGCCGGGATGCCGCAGCCTGTATCGCTTACTTCTATCACAACATGGGTACCGTCACGTTTTAGCTTAATCTCAACTCGGCCTTGTTTAGGTGTGAACTTAATCGCATTACTCAGGAGGTTCCAAATCACCTGTTGTAACCGCACGGATTCTCCCGACACAGGTCCGGCGGCCTCATCCAGCGAGGCAACCAGCTTAATGGCTTTGGCGTCAGCCGCCGGCCGAACTACATCTATCGCCGCATTTATTACCTCCGCGAGTTCGACTGGTTTCGGGTCCAGCCTGACTTTCCCGCTGATGATGCGCGCGACATCGAGCAGTTCATTAATGATCATTGACTGCGCCTTCGCATTGCGATCGATAGTCTGGATCGCCCGTTCCGTCTTGCTTCGATCCAGCCTCCCGCTCTTGAGCAACTGGGTCCACCCCACAATTGCATTTAGCGGAGTGCGCAGCTCGTGCGAGACCATCGCCAGAAACTCATCCTTGACCCGGTTCGCAGTTTCAGCCTCGGCGCGCAATTCCTGATCGCGGATCATCAGAGTCTTAAGTTCCGCTTCCGCTCGCTTGCGCTCGGAGATATCCCGCCCGATTTTCGATGCCCCCACCACGCGGCCGCGCTCGTCGATGATTGGAGAAACGGTGAGCGCAACATCCAGCAACGTGCCGTCTTTGCGGCGGCGAATTGTTTCGTAATGCTCGATGCGTTCACCGCGGCGGATGCGTTCCAGAATCGACGGCTCTTCATCGAGTCTCTCCGCGGGTATAAGAAGTGAAATCGGCTTACCAATCACTTCGTCGGCCGTATAGCCAAACAGCCGTTCCGCTCCAATGTTCCAAGTAGCGATGATGCCATTGAGGTCTTTGCTGACGATGGCATCGTCTGACGACTGGACGATGGCGGCGAGACGGGCACGGACTTCCTGCGCTCGCTTCTGCTCAGTGATGTCACGAGTGAAACAGCGCGTGTGAACGAACTTACCGCTCCTCGAGAAAACGTTCGTACTGATCAGCACTTCTCGGATGGAACCGTCTTTGCCGCGTAACCGCGCCTCGTGGTCACGCAGCGTTTCCCTATTGGCGAGTCGTTGAATAATGCTTTGAGCGGCCGCCTGGTCGACGTGGAATTCCGAGATGTTATGACCAATGGTTTCTTCTTTGGTATGACCGAGCATTTCCCATTGGGCCTGGTTGGCCCAGAGAATAATTCCCTCGGGGTCGATCCACTGCATGGCGACCGCAGCGTTCTCAATAAAGTCGGTCAGCTCCTCCCGGGAACGGCGCAACTCGTCCTGCGCCTGGATCAGTTCGCGCTCCGCACGCTCGCGAGCCAGCCTAATGCTTCGGGCGTTTTCCAGCGCTACCGAACGCAGCAGTCCTTCTTCATTGTCTTCTATCGTCATTGGCGCCCGTTGATTTTTTCAGACGCGAGCGCAGTTCCCAACACTCGCGAGCGGATCTTGGCAAACGCGGTCTCGCGGCTGGTGGAAGTATCATCGCTGAAAGGCGAGAAGCCGCAATCGTCGGTCGTGCCCAGTTGCTCGATAGGAATATACTCGGCCGCTTCGAGGACCCGGTCACAAACTTCTTTCGGCGTTTCAATGCGCGGATCGATTGGCGCGACGACGCCGATGAAGACCCGCTGATCGGGTTTCAGGTATTCGCGGATGATCTTCAAGACGCGGATACGATCCTTCTCGCCCGCCAGCGCGACGTAAAAGTTCCCCGCCCGCAATTCGAACAAGCTGGGCAACAGCTCGGCGTAATCAACCTCTCCACTGTGGGTCGAATCGCGATCGGCTCCGGGGCAGGTATGCACTCCGAGGCGTTTGCGTTCGTCGTCGGAGAATCGCTCCAGCGCGAGATTGTTCAAATCGATGAAGCTATTGAGGAGATCGCCGGAGGGGTCGAGCTTGACGGCCAATCGTCCTTCCGTGAAATCGAGCTGCACCTTGTACGCGCCCTTTTGCAGGCAACTGCGAACTTCGGTTTCGTGTTCGCGCAACAGATCCTCGATGAACTGTTCGCGCGAATATCCAGGAATCCCTTCGGCCGGATACATTAAGCTCAAGGCCGAGGGCGCGATGACCGCCTGCTTCACCGGCACGTGCGCGTAACGCAGCGCGAGCTCCAGATAGCGGTCGGCAGTTCTTTGGTAATGAAACGGCCCGGACGTGAGCCGATGCATGCGGCGGACATGACCCGCCGAGAAGGGAATCTTAAAACCGTCGGGCGCGATGTTCGGCAGGCCGTGGACAGAATAGGTCCAGAAGTTGTGGTATTTCCATTGTTCACCGTCTGTGATAACTGGAGAGCCCGTGGACTCGAAACGTTCGATGGTGTCACGAATCGCGTCGTTATAGAGCGGTTCCAAAGTGGGATCCGCGTTGTCTCCCAATTCCGTCACCCGCTCGATTAATTCGGCAGGTCTGGGGATACTTCCGATTGGCTCGGTTGGAATCGTCATAAGTGTTTTCGTGTAAGCGGGGGGTATGAACAAGCGGTCCGGGACCAACGCTACGGTAGCGCTCCGAGGCGCCTGGGATTCGGCGACATACAGTTCAGAGGGAGTATGACCCGTTTCCAAGCGTCCCGATCATCTGTCGATAGGAAATACTATCGCTAATTTAGGATTAGTCAACAGCTACATGCTCGATAACGAGTATGGCCAGGCAGTGGACGACTGGTAGGGCTCATAATCGCGCTGCTGAATCAAGCACGAAACTTGGGACATGCGGATCGGCGAGCCAAGCCCTTACTTTTTCCAGGGGAGGACTCGCAGTCCCGGCGGCCAAGTTCGATCTCTTGAAGCCAGTCAGTCGTAATCCCCAGCCGCAAGGCAAGGGCTTTTGATTCCATTTTCGTTCCAACCGGAGTCTCTCTAGGATTGTGGGAATTTCAGTTTTGGGCGTAAGCATTACCTTCGAACTATTGATCACAGTCGTTGCCTCGAAGAGTACGGCTGCGAGTGTTACTGTGTAGTCAAAGCAGAGACAGATCGCCTCTTTAGCCAGGCAATGAACTTAACCCTTGACCTCCCCATTCCTGTCCTCTAGACTGCTAACCTGACAAGTATTCGTAGCCGGTTCTTGGTTAGAATGCCGGCAGCTTCTTTTCCGCGAAGCCTAACCTCTCCGGTCTCTAAGCTCATGTGTAACTTGTTACTCACAACGCGCGATCTCATATCCGGCTCGGACGGGTTTGGGCCAGCGACGTCGGTCACGCCTTTAGTGCTTGTGGTTGAGGATGATGCCGACACCCGCGAACTCCTCAAGTATTTCGTTGAGACGACCGGATGTCATGTGGTTGAGGCCGCTGACGGCGAGGAAGCCGTGCGGATGGCTGCAGACCTGGCGCCGGATATTATCCTGATGGACACTGGCCTTCCGGGCGTCGATGGGCTTATGGCAACGCGACGCATTCGCCAATTTCAAAGTCGCCAGGCTGTAGGAATTATCTTTCTGTCGGGACATGCTCAACCGCAAATGCGTGACCTGGCTCTGGCCGCCGGCGGCGACGACTATCTCGTCAAGCCCGTAAATCTCGGAGAGTTGCAGCAAGCCCTGGCAAAGCGATTAACAAGATCGGCGACCGCCTGACGGAAAGTTCAATGGAAATATCCGACCCCTAAATACCATCCAACGGCCAATCTTGATTCTCCACTAACACGCCACAGTGCGCTGCGATCAGTCGTCTGCGCTCCGATCCAACGAAGTGTCAGGTGGCGCGCGCTCGACCGTCAACCGGGTGTGAACCGTCTCGTCTCCACAGCGATAACGCCAGTCCAACGATCGTCAAACCGAACATTGTGAGGTTCATGACCACACCCGGCGGTGTTCCGACCCTGACAATCGGAACGAACTGGAAAATCACCTGACCGCCCAGATAGCTAAGACCGAGCACGACAAACATCAGCGGCACGGCGCTGCGATATCGGAACAGCACTACCGCACATATCAACGAGATGATCAATCGTCTGAGCGAAGAGACCATGAAGATTGCAAGGATTGTTTGCGCGGCGGCGGCCGGGTAATTCTCAAGTGGGATGCCATCGGCGGACTGCGCGACCATAGGCCCACTTACGAAGACCATTACGCTCTGAAGGATGTGCACGAAAACAATTAATCCAAACAACCACAGCGCGATTTTCGAAGCGGAATACCTATTATCGATGGGTTGTGGAAAAAGTTTGTCGAACATGGCGGTTCCCTTGGTGATAACGAGCTAATGCATCGAGGATGACATACGACGGGGTGTCGCCGAAGGTTTCGCGGGCGCATCACATCTGCACGGGACGGGATGGCGCCTAAAAGGTGGAGTTGAACGGGCGCGTGATTACCTTCAACCTGCGAACCAAACAGTCAACTTGAGAAAAGGGCTTCGCGCGGTCAGATCCAAACGATTAGTCAGGCAGACCTATGGAACGGAGATATCTTGTCCGAAAGTCACCCAAAACCGGTTAAGGTCCCGGATGATGAATTCTCGCATTCGGTAAAAAGTGTCATGAGGGCCTTCGATAATTTCGACTCGATCCTTCAGACTCCGGTAAAGATCATCGACGTTGTCCGCGTAAACGTATAGATCCACTTCCCGACGGCGCTGCTGGCTTGGTTGGCCCCCGGAACTGAACATCACCTCGCCCCTTCCAAATGAGAGACCTGCAAAACTAAGCCCGTCACCACCATCATTTCCCGTATGCTTCAAGGCAACCTGGCGCGGCGAACCGCCGATACACGCAAGTTCTCGATGAAAGACCAGCTAACTCGCACTCCGGTTGAATGAGTTGATAATCAATAGAGGCGGCCGAAAGCGAACGAAGTAAACTGCGTTTGCTTTACCAACCTTTCGACCAAAAAAGGAGGCCGCCTCTGATGAAGTTCTACTGCGGAATCGATTTGAGTGCAAGAGATTGTCACGTGTGTGTGATCGACGAACAACTGAAGATAGTGGTGCAGCAAAAGCTGCGTAACGAGTTGCCAAAGATAGTGCAGCTGCTGGAGCCCTACAAAGCCAATCTGAAGATCGTGGTCGAGAGCACCTTCAACTGGTATTGGCTGATAGATGGTTTGCAGGCTGAAGGTTTCGAGGTGGTGCTGGCCCACACCCTCGGTCTCTACCTGATCACCGGGGCCAAAGTGAAAACCGATCGGCGGGATGCTTACGCGCTGGCCAAACTGTTATTGGTGGGCGCGGTGCCCGCCGCTTACATCTACCCGGTCGAGACTCGGCCGGTGCGCGATTTATTGCGCCGGCGCGCGCATCTGGTGCAGGTGCGGGCTGGGGAGTATGGCAGTCTGCGACGATTATTGCTGCGCCAGGGAATACTGTCGAGCCAACAGCAAGAGATCAAGACGGCCACTGAGGCTGAACTCGAGCAGTGGTTCGCACACCCGTTGGTGCGCTTGCACGCCAGCCAGGAACTGCAGCGGATTGAACTCTACTCGCAACAGATCGCGGAGTTGGAGAAGACGATCCTGTTGCTGGCTCAGACCGAACAGTCTTACGAACTGTTGCGGCAGCTGCCGGGCGTGGGTCAGACCATCGCCCTGACTATTCTCTATGAAGCAGGCGAACTGACCCGCTTCGCCAACGTGAAAGTATTCAGTTCCTACTGCCGGGTGGTGCCGGGCATCGCGCAGTCGGGCAACGTCAGCAGACGCGGGCGGGCCAGCAAACAGGGCAATCATTATCTGAAAGCAGCCTTCTCGCAAGCCGCCGTGCATGCGGTCCGTTGCTATCCGAAAGTGCGCCGCTATTACGAGCGCCAACTGAAACGGCATCAGGGACGAGGGCGCCAGATGATTTGCTACAACATCATCGCCCACAAACTGGCCCAGGCCGCTTTCCATGTCCTAAAGGAGCAGACTGAGTATCGCGAAGAGCTGTTGTTTGGGCGTTAAGCTCTGCGCGTGGGGAGACGCTGAATCCCGAACGCCTAACTGAGCCACTCACCGCAGTGAGCTCGGCGATTTGATTGGGCAGGCGTTTCCCCTTGATCGACTTATTGAGCTTTGACGAACGTGATGCTGCCCGTGCCGGTATCTCGAAACTAACTGGTGAGACTGGGCGAACCAAAAGCATGGTTCGCGGTCAACCCGTCGATCATGAGTGAGGCCGGATACGGTACCGTTGAGCTTCTGGCGCCTGTTCTGTGCAGCTGCCGGTGCGCTGCACCAGCAGCATGAACTGAGACCACAGAACAACGTGAAGCGCGACGCTTCATGGCGAGCCCGCTTGGCTGTTTGGTGCAGTTCACTCATTCGGGGAACTCAGGCTGGGATGGGCAAGCTGACCCCTGCCGGCTTGGTTCCCCAACGCGGCCGCTAGCCCAAATAACAAAAGCCGCGTGAGGTGAGGATGAATGCTCCGCCTAAAGGAAGTTGCGAGTCAGTCTGAAACGTTCCCGAAGCGTGCGTTGGAAAAACAACGAGTCAAAGCAATCGGTTGAACGGATGGCCCAACCTGGCCACTACTGGGTAGTCTTTTCTATTGACAAGCCGCCTCTATTGGCTGTTAGACGGCCCGACCTTTGGACTCCGCCTATTGATTTGAGACCCGCTCGCACGGATGTCCATGCCCTGGCTTCTCTACACACGCGGAAAGCAGCTCAGTCGTCGATAGGCTCCAGACCCGCGATGGCGTCCTTCATTGCCTGGATTTCTTCCGGAGAGTGTCCCTGCCAATCCAGAAATTCGCTTACGACCCGCAGCGGCTCCCGAGAGCGATAGGACCTCGTTGGATTACCCGGATACTTCTTGTCCGTCAGATTGGGGTCATCCATAAACGAGCCAGTCGGTTCTACCACGTAGATTCGGCCTGGGCCTTCGCCCTTTGCCAGCTCCGCTCCCCACGTAGCCGCGTGCAGGGTCTCGCTGAAGTAAATCCAGGGCGATTTCCGCTCCGTGTAGTTGGAGGAATAGCCGCCTTGAAGCAGGTCCCCGGGCTTCAGGTCCGCCCGGGTGCCATGGTAGAACCGTCGGGAGTTGGCGTCGAAGACGAATGGTGCTGCGGGATTGCTCACGTTTATCTCGTCATCTATTCGTGGCCATCATTCTTGCGGGAACAAGCGGAAAAATCCACCTCGTGGGCTTGTCGTGCCTCTATCTATCCAGCGACGTACCCTCCGACGTCCAAACACTCGCGTCCGCAACGCGAGAACGCAGGCCGCCTAACGATTGAGTACAGGTGGCGCGGGCGATGACACGCAACCCGCGCCGGACAAAGCTCCTTGAGAAAGGCGAAACCCGCGCTGACCTGCAACGATTTGTTGTACGGGCCGCGGCCATCTACTTCGGGCCGGCGAAAAACCAGAGATTGCCCGATGGATCTTTTACGCCGGCGGCGAGCAATAGTTCTTCACCTTCTCCCCAGGGTCGGAGCGAAGGCTCCATGATCGATGTCGCTCCGGCCTGAATTGCCCGTTTGTATGACGCGTCGGCGTCTTCAACGTACATGAAGAGCTGCCCGGTGGCCGGCGTCTGATCGCCGACATCTCCGATCATCACCATCGAGTCACCGATCTTAACCTCAAAGTGAGTCCCGCTCTTGGACTCGAATGTCTGCTTTGCGCCGAGACCTGCACAGAGGAACTCCACCAGGCTGGCAGCTCCTTGAACTGACAGAAATGGGACCACAGACTGAAACCCTTCTCGAATTGGTTTGGATGCCATGACATTCCTCCTTCGCTAGTCGATTACCTAGGACTCATCGCTGCTGAAGCTGTCGTTGACAGCCGCCCAACGTCTGAGTTGACGCGGCGGCGCGGACGAGCAGCATTCAAGCCGCGCCGGATAAAGCTAGTTGAGAAAGGTATCCCGCGCTCACCTGCAACGAGTTGTTAGATGTCGCCGTTATCTTTAGGTTCTCGCTTAGCCTTGAACACCTTTGAAAGATCGAGGAATTCCTTCAGCTTGCTACGCGCTGTATAAACGTACTCGATTACTGCCCGGAAAAACTCATCTATGCCATGAACCTCCCACGATGTTATGGAGTGATCCGTAGCGTGAGCGCCCACATTACCAAGAGCTCTAAGTGTATCTGTCATTTCTGCAAGTACGGGTGGAATTTCTCCTCTATCAGCAAGCTCCTTTAACCGTTTCTGTAGATGGCCTTTCGTTGCGCCGCGATCCTCACAAACAGCTTCAAGCGCCCTACGAATTTGAGCTGCAAACGCATTAGGAGCTAATTGTCTTATTCTCAAAGCTTCTCTGTATATCTTAGCTACTTTGTCTGGGACTGATTCATGAATCTCTGTTGCCTGGGGCCACAAAAGATGTGAGGACGTGAAGTCCTTATCATCCGGGATGTGCTGCAACACGTAATACAAAAGGAGCTCATCACAGGTTTCGCAGACCGCCACAAAATAAGCCTGCGGCAATTCCGGCGTGTCCCCATCTGAGTCCACCTCTACACAATGATGAGTTTGAATAAGTTTCTGCGGTGCCCTGTTCCCACAATGAGGACAAAAAGCAACGTTGCGAATTGTTTCCATAACTCTCCCAACAGGCAAGACATCTAACTATTAAATATCCGTCAGATGCAGTCCATAATACCTCGAATTGCGGAGTTATGTATCGGGCGCCTAAGAAGGCGAAAGCGGCGATGTCCTCACCCCATCGCCGCTTTCCTGCGCAGCCATTTAAGGCGCGCGGGGGGAAGCATTCAGCTTCACCCCTGTTGTCTCTATCTTACACCCGCGGTCAACTAGTCTGTTTTCTCTTCCATAACCGGCGCCTCAGCAGAGCCCTTAACCCGTTGTGTCATCGAGGCATTCCTGCTCCCTCTTATACACTTCGCCTGAGCCGGCATTGATCCGGCCGTCAGTAATTCGCCGCGACCGGTCAACGCAACCGTTTCTCGATCCACTGGTTCGAGTTATTCTTTGCGCGGAATCAATCTTAATATTTCAGAAGTTAGCTCATCCGCGGGGGCGGGTTTGACAATGTAACCCTGGGCACCGGCTTCCATAGCCCGCGCTTTGTCTGACTCGAATGCGGCGCCTGAATAAAAGAGGATAGGAGTTGTCGAGTCGAACTCGCGCAGCTTTCGGCACAAAAGATTTCCATCAATTCCCGGCATCCAATTGTCTAATAGATATAAGTCGAAGTTCTCTGCCATCGCTAAGCTGATAGCATGCGCGGCATCGTCGGCGCAGATCACCTCAAAGCCCTCGACTTCCAGGAGCAGACGCAGGAGGTCGCGGGTGTCGGCATCGTCTTCTGTACAGAGAATCCGGCCTTTGTGGGTGGTCGTCGCTTCTTCTGACATTGGGGCACTCGGATTTCAGAGATTTCATCATCTGGAGGCCGGATCGGAAAATTCCGATGCTGCGCTGATGTGTCGCGGGATGAGAAGACTATACACTCACTATCTCACAATTGGAATGTTGAGAAATGACCAGCTTGAAAGCTAAAAGCAGTGAAGCCTTAGGCCCGCCGGGGAGGAGTTGCGAGCCACTGGCGGAGCTTCCTTTCCACTTCGAGACGTGGGACTTTGCGGCCTCGCTCTATTCGACTGCGTTAGCGATTCCGGCAACCCCCCACTTAGCCTGATCTCCTGACACGGTGCCCAAAGATGTTTGTTTTTTGCCGCCAGCAGTGTCCGCCACTGTTTGCAGAGTGGCGCGTTCTTATTCTTAGTTGCACGAACTCTACCTAACTCAGAAGAACTTTTTCTTCCATTGGCAACCTCCATTGCAAACACCGAGTCAGTTGGATAACTAACTAACCAGAGTATCCATTCTTTTGCATGCGATGCCGGTAGTGCAGCAATTTGGTTTCGTGTCTTCTTTTCCATTGGACAAGAGCGATCCACCACATGCCACTAATCGTGCGAACCAGACTTCTCTGCTTCGTGCGTTTCCGTGGATCATTTTCCGGCAGGGTGAGTTCCTCAAAATGGAAATTAGTTTCTTATGAGGCGTTTTGCCTATCGGACTTCTCCCGACTGAACATCAGGTTTTGCCTACTTGCGGGATTCATTGCCGCAGCCTAAGCTTCGCGGCACGACTTGAATAAGCCCCCTTGTTACGCACATGTGGGTAGTCGTCACCGAAAGCGTCGGACGACTCTTCCAGTGACAGTTTCAACATGGCCCCAAATTAGTGAGAGCCACGAGCGCTTAATCACGAATAAAGACCCGCTCACAGGGTCATTCCCGACCAGAGCCTCGCTGAAACCAACCGTAGCAACTTCAGTTCGTAGTTGAAGTGCGCGTCCGCAACGCAGCTGAAGTGCAGCGGCAATTTCGCTCCGAGGGAAGCTCATGACGGAGAACGTCGACCCTGGACTCTCGAGCCCCGACAACTCGCGAATCCTCGCAAATCCAGGTGATCTGGTAAGCCTTCTATCACAGAAAGTGGTAGGGCAGGCGACTGCCACCAGGGCGATCGTGCCTTACGTTTACATGTACCAGTCCGGTCTGGCTCCCGAGGGACGCCCGGCCGGCATATTCCTCCTGCTCGGCCCGACCGGCACCGGCAAAACAAAAACCGTCGAAGCAATCGCGGAGCTCCTGCACGGCAGCGAGAAGAAGATCGTCAAGGTAGATTGCGGCGAGTTTCAAATGGAGCACGAGATGGCCAAGTTGATTGGGGCCCCGCCCGGTTATCTCGGCCATCGCGAAACAGTCCCGATGTTGACGCAGCAAAGGTTGGCCGAAGCGACCAGCGAACAATCCGATCTGGCGCTGGTGCTCTTTGACGAAATCGAAAAGGCCGCCCACTCAATGACCAAGCTGTTGCTGGGAATTCTGGACAAGGGAATCCTGCGCCTGGGCGACAATACGGTCGTTGACTTCGAGAAGACCCTGATCTTTTTCACCAGCAATCTGGGCGCCCGCGAGATGCTGAAGGAAATAAATCCGGCGATTGGATTTCAGTCATCCTCGCCCAGAGCGCGCATCGACCTCACGACCAAACTTGAAAGCATTGCCCTGGGCGCCGTGCGAAAAAAGTTCTCGCCTGAATTCGTAAATCGCATCGACGCGGTAGTTACTTATCAGCCGCTGGATATCGAATCGATGGAAACAATTCTCGATCACGACATCAGGGGGCTGCAGCGGCACGTCAATTCTCGGCTCGGCGAAAGCTGTTTCACCATCGAAGTTTCGCCGGCCGCCCGCAATTTTCTTTTAGCGCGCGGCGTCAGTGAAGAGTACGGCGCCCGCGAGTTGAAGCGCACCATTCACCGGCAACTGACACAACCTTTGGCCACGATGGTGACGCGCGCTGAAATCAATCCGAGAGCAATCGTGCAGGTCGGAGTCAGCGACAACGGCGAGCAACTGACCATCCGCGAAGTGGGCAGGACCGCGTCCGCGCCGCCGCGTCCGACCATCCTGATCGCGGATGATAACCATGATCTCCTGCTCTTCCTGGCAACTGAATTGAAAGAAGCCGGATGGGAAATGCTGATCTCGGAAAACGCGAGTCACGCGCGCCGGCTCTTTCATCAATTGCGCCCCGGCGCCGTGCTGCTCGATTACATGCTGGGGGACGACGATGGTCTGAAACTTGGTTTGGAATTCAAGGCGCACGCCCCTGGCACACAGATCGTCATCATGACCGGGGGTGGTCTCTCAGATGATGAGTTGACTATTTGCGCCGAACGAGGTTTTCCGATTCTGTTCAAGCCGTTCCTGGCGCATGACGTTCTGAATCTGATCAGCGGACCTTATCGCCGGACGCTGGCAGCCGGAGCGGGATCGATCAATAACGCCGGGTCGAGAATTCGAGCCGACTCGGCTTAAGGAACGCGGTCAAGCCGTCGGGACGGTAACCGCGGATGAAGGGGGACGCGGTATCGGGGGCGAGCGCGGCGTCCTTCTTTAACCTTTTATCCAGGGATCAGTCAAGGGCAGCGCCTTGAGAAAATGCTGATTGAGCTTATCAAAAGACTTTTTCGACGCAAGCGAAAGAGCTGGATGTCGGGAACCGAATACAGCAGGCGTCACGAGCGAGAGCTGAAGCGACACCCCAGTCGCTTTGAGCAGGAACAGGAGCAGGCACGGTAGTGGTCCCTGCGCGTGGCGAGCAAAAGCCGCGTGAAGGAAGAGGAGACGTGAGCATGAACTCACGTGACCGTATTGGTGATTATCTTCACAGAACGCCAGAGACGCCGCACGCGGCTCGAACCGGCACGTCACGTCAATCCTCTCTATCGCTTCGAATGCCGACAGGCATAGTGCTTGCGCTGATTATCCGCGGAAAGCCCCAGCGAACCGCCGCGCACCGATTTGGTCCGCCCTCGGAAGCCTCAATCCTTAGGAAGTCTTCCGAGTTTCCCCCTGGTTTGGCGATTAAGGACTTCGGTGGCTGGGGCGCATCGTCTGCGGCGATCCGCCCGTCCGTTTCTCCCGACCGGTCCCAATTTTCCCCGATACGGCCGGTCACTTGTTAGCGATGGAGTAGAAGATAAATGCCGGAAAAGCTTTTCGATAGTTCAAATCGCGCCAGTACCCAGGACTCTGAGCCGGAACTTATGCTCCATCACGACCCCGTTGCGGTGAAGATCGTCACCGAAGTGCGGCGTGAAGCGGCGCTGCTCAAAGCGGGGGCTTTGCAGAACGCGATCTTCAACAGCGCCAACTTCTCGAGCATCGCGACCGATTCGAAAGGTGTCATCCAGATCTTCAACGTCGGCGCCGAGCGAATGCTGGGCTACACGGCCGACGAGGTCGTGAACAAGATCACGCCGGCTGACATCTCTGATCCGCAGGAAGTAATCATTCGCGCCGAAGCCCTCAGCGTCGAGCTCGGCACGCCGATCGCCCCAGGCTTCGAGGCGTTGGTGTTCAAGGCCTCGCGCGGAATCGAAGACATCTACGAGCTGACCTACTTCCGCAAGGACGGCAGCCGCTTTCCGGCGGTCGTATCCGTCACGGCGCTGCGCGATGCCCAGGGTGGAATCATCGGCTACCTTCTGATCGGCACCGATAACACCGCGCGTAAACAGGCGGAGGAGGCACTGCTCAAGGCGGGGGCCTTGCAGAACGCGATTTTCAACAGCGCCAACTTCTCGAGCATCGCCACGGACGCCAAGGGCGTCATCCAGATCTTCAACGTCGGCGCCGAGCGGATGCTGGGCTACACGGCCGCGGAAGTGATGAACAAGATCACGCCGGCCGATATTTCCGATCCGCAGGAAGTGATCGTGCGTGCCAAAGCGCTGAGCGTCGAACTTGAAACCCCGATTACCCCGGGCTTTGAGGCGTTGGTGTTCAAGGCCTCGCGCGGGATCGAAGACATCTACGAGCTGACCTACATTCGCAAGGACGGCAGCCGGTTCCCGGCGGTGGTATCAGTCACAGCGCTGCGCGACGCGCAGGACGCCATCATCGGCTATCTGTTGATTGGCACCGACAACACCGCGCGCCAGGAGGTCGAAGCGGAGCGGAAGAAGCTCGATCAGCGCCTGCGCGACCAGCAGTTCTACACGCGCTCGCTCATTGAATCGAACATCGACGCGCTGATGACCACCGATCCGCTCGGCATTATCACTGACGTTAACAAGCAGATGGAAGCGCTCACTGACTGCACGCGCGATGAGTTGATCGGAGCGCCTTTCAAGAACTACTTCACCGACCCTGATCGGGCCGAAGCAGGCATCAGGCTGGTATTGGACGAAAAGAAGGTCACCAACTACGAACTGACCGCCTGCTCCCGAGACGGCAAGCAAACAGACGTGTCCTACAACGCGACCACTTTCTATGACCGGGACAGGAAGCTGCAAGGCGTGTTTGCCGCGGCGCGCGACGTGACTGAGCGCAAACGTTTCGAACAAACGCTGCAGGAGAAGAACATCGAACTCGAGAGCGCGAACCTGGCGAAGGATCGTTTCCTGGCCAGCATGAGCCATGAGCTGCGCACACCACTGAATGCCATTATTGGCTTTACCGGCACGCTGCTGATGAAACTGCCCGGACCTCTGAATGGAGATCAGGAGCAGCAACTCTCCACGGTGCAGGGCAGCGCCAGACACCTGTTGTCTCTAATTAATGATCTGCTCGATCTCGCGAAGATCGAATCCGGTAAGGTCGAAATCAAATATGAGCCGATTGTCTGTCAGAGCGTGGTCGAAGAAGTCGCGGCCGCGCTCAGGCCTTTGGCTGAGAACAAGGGGCTCGACTTCCAGGTAACAGCGCCCAAGGGGAGCGTGCGAGTGGAATCTGACCGGCGCATCCTCAGTCAGATTCTGATCAACCTTACCAACAACGCGATCAAGTTTACCGACCAGGGCAAGGTCCGGATCGAGCTGGGTACTCGGCCGGTAAACGGGCATTCGCTCGCGACGATTGATGTAATCGACACGGGAGTGGGTATCCGTCCCGAGGACAAAGCAAAACTGTTTCAGGCATTTCAGCAGGTGGACATCGATCATCGGGCGGAAGGCACGGGCCTGGGCCTGTACCTCAGCCAAAAGCTGGCGGTGCTAATCAAAGGACGAATTGAGCTGGAAAGTGAATATGGCAAGGGCAGTGTATTTCGACTGCTGATTCCGAAGGATTAGGAAGGAACGGATAGGGAGATTGGGAGACGAGGAGATGGGGAGAGTCTCGGATTTTGTGTAAGTTGAATTTTTTCGCAGTTCGTTAGGAGAATGAAATGGTGCGTGTGCTGGTTGTTGAAGACAATTCCGCGAGCCTCGACTTAATGGTTTATCTCTTGAAGGCTTTTGGCCATACGCCTCTCTCTGCGCGCGATGGGCTGGAAGGAATTGCCGCGGCACGTCGGGAGCACCCGGATCTAATCCTTTGTGACATTCAATTGCCGGGCGCGGACGGGGTCGAAGTTTGTCGTCAGCTCAAGGCGGATCCCGCGTCGCGAGATATTCCCATGGTGGCGGTCACTGCCTTTGCAATGGTTGGCGATCGAGAGAAGCTTCTGGCCCACGGCTTCAACGGCTACCTCAGTAAGCCGATCAATCCCCAAACATTCATTGCCGACATGGCGCCTTACCTTCTGACCCCGAAAGTTGAGCCACCGGTCTCGGCGACGACGACGAACCGGCCGCCGGTAAAGGTAAATGGGGCAACCGTTCTGGTGGTCGACAACTCGCCGGAGAATATTAAACTATCGCGCAGCATACTCGAATCGTTCGGCTACCGGATTACCGCGGCTCACGGAGTTGATGAAGCGATGGCGCTGCTGCGTGCGCAACCGCCCGATTTGATTCTCTCGGACCTTCACATGCCGGTTAAAGATGGATTTGATTTCATCAAATTGGTCAAGGCTGATGTCGAGCTGCGAAAAATCCCGTTCGTCTTGATCTCGTCAACAGTGTGGGGCGACAGAGAGCGCGTAAACGGTCTTTCGCTGGGCGCTGCCGAGTTCATCATTCGGCCGATCGAACCACGGGCCCTGGTTGACCAGATTGAATCCTGTCGGAACGCTAAGCCGGAAGTCGAATAAATTATGTCCTGCATTCTCACCATCGACGATCGACCTATCAATCGCCAATTCCTGGTTTCGCTACTGGGTTACGGCGGTCACACCGTGCTGGAAGCCGCGGGCGGCGAAGAGGGTTTGGAGGTTGTGCGCCAAGCGCATCCTGATTTGGTAATTGCCGATATCAAAATGCCGAAGATGGATGGTTACGAGTTCGTCGATCGATTGCGTCAGGAAGAGGCCATCGCGGCGACGCCGGTGATCTTCTATACGGCTTCCTATCACGAAGGGGAAGCCCGCGGCGTCGCCGAATCGTATGGCGTGATGGACATAATCACCAAACCGTCCGAGCCCGAAGCTATATTGAAGAAGGTTAATAAGGCGCTGGGCATTAGCGGCCCGTTGTTCCCCGCGCGGTCAGTTCAGATCGATGCGGCTGAGTATCGCGAATTGGAAGTGCTGCAAACCACTGGCTTGAAACTCTCAGCCCTGGTCGAGCTGGGAATGGAATTCGGTTCGGATCGCGATCCGCAACGTCTGCTGAGCCGTTTCTGTTCGACCGCCCGTCACATCATTGGCGCGCGCAAATCCATGCTGGGCATACTTTCGGACAGTGGGGATGACCTTGAGTACTTCCTCATTAACGGGCTCAGGGACGCGCACCCCGTCGTCCAGGAGCGTCCACCGCTTCATCATTCCGTGCTTGAGACGATCGTAAAGACAAAGAAGGCAGTGCGCATCAATCATGCCGAGGCGGACGCGCACCTCGAACAACTTTCTCCTTATAACTCGCCCATTCAATCGTTTCTGGGCGTGCCGTTGATGTCGGCAACCGAGGTGTACGGCTGGCTGGTGCTGCTGGAAAAGCAGAACGATGCTGAGTTCAGCGCAGAAGACGAACGAATGGCGACGACGCTTGCCGCCCAGGCGGCAATTGCCTACGAAAACGCACTTCTTTCCGAACGCCTGCAACGAAACGCTCATGAGTTGGATAGAACTCGTCTTGAGCAACTCGAGATGAAGGACGAGTTCATCTCGCACGTCTCGCATGAATTGCGATCGCCGCTGGCTGCGGTTCATCAATTCACGACGATCCTACTGGATGGCCTGGCGGGAGAGCTCAATCAGGAACAACGGGAATATCTGGAGATCGTTCTTAGAAATTCGGTGCAGCTTCGCGACATGATTGCTGATTTATTGGAAGTAACGCGTACGCAATCCGGCAAGGTGACAATTGATCCGCGGCCCACTTCGATTTGCGATCTTTTCCACCCCATGATTCAAACCTACGAACGGCGCGCGGCAGAGAAGCGGATCGCGTTTAGAACCAGTTGCCCGCCGGACCTGCTGGTTCAGGCCGACCCAAATCGTATTGGGCAAGTTCTTTCAAATCTGCTGGACAACGCACTGAAGTTCACCCTCCAGGGAGAAATGTGCCTCAGTTGCAGCCTGGACGAGGACGATAAATTTGTGCGCATCGCCGTGACCGACACTGGGTGCGGCATTAACGCTGACGCCTTACCCAAAATCTTTGATCGCCTCTATCAATCACCAAATACCGTGATCTTAAGCCGGAAAGGTTTAGGCCTGGGGCTGCACATTTGCCAGCACCTGGTTGAATTGCACGGGGGCCGGATTTGGGTTGAAAGCGATGAAGGCAAAGGCACCACAATCTTTTTCACGTTGCCCGCTGGCACGAACGAAGAGAGAGGGCTAGGTCAGAGTTCAAGCTTTAGCTTGCAGCCGCAAACCGCAGCCTAAGAGTTGAAAATTTGGACGTTAGCCGACAAGGAAAGGAACAACCAATTTTGGACCGAAATAAAATTCTAATTATTGAAGACGATCTGGATCTGCGTCGCGGACTTAATCTGCGCCTGAGGGCCAGCAACTATGACACGGCCTTTGCCGCCGATGCCGTCATGGCCCTGAGCATTGCCAAGAAGGAAGCGCCGGATCTGATTCTGCTCGATCTGGGTCTGCCCGGCGGCGATGGGTTCCTCGTGCTCGAACGTATGAAGAGCATCGCCTCATTGGCTTGCACGCCGGTGATCGTACTTAGTGCCCGTGATCCAAAGGCCAACGAAAAGCGCGCGCTGGATGCGGGCGCCGACGCCTTTTTCCAAAAGCCGGTCGATAACCAGAAACTAATGACCGCTATTCAGCGCGCCTTAATGAAGTAGCAATGGCAAAGATTCTCATTATCGACGATCGCCCGCTGAACCGGCAGTTTCTGACGACGCTGCTCGGTTATCAGCATCATCAGTTGTCTGAGGCTTCCGACGGCGCCGAGGGGTTGCGCATGGCTCGCGAACAGCGTCCCGATCTGATCATCAGCGACGTGCTGATGCCGACCATGGATGGCTATGAGTTCGTGCTTCAACTGCGGGCCGATCCTGAGATCGGCAAGACCCCGGTCGTCTTCAGCACCGCGCATTACCTGAGTCGCGAATCCACGGCGTTGGCAAAAAAATGCGGCATTACCTCGATAATTTTTAAGCCTTGTGAGCCGCAGGCGGTGCTCGATATCGTCGCGGCTGCTCTCGGCGAACAACCTGTACCGCTACCTCCGGCTCTGCGGCAACCGGAGGAGTTCAATCGCGATCACCTGCTGTTAGTGACTAACAAGGCTGCCGAGGGTGCAGACGAACTACGCGCGGCGCACGACAAACTTTCCGCCCTGATTGAACTTAGTACCGACCTCGCGCAGGAGCGCGATCCCGTGCTCCTCCTTGACCGGATTTGTTCCGTGGCCCGCGAGGTAATCGGAACGCGATGGACGATGGTCGTGTTGTTGGAACCCAACCGAAAGATAGTTCAACACCTGGGAATCGCCGGAATCCAACTGGAAGACTCGCCGGCGCTGCGGTCAGCTTTGTTGGAAAACGGTGTCTTCAAGACCGTGACCCAAGAGGGCCGAACAATTTCTCTGAGCGATGTGACCTCAACTCCGACCGCGTTGCGTCTACCGCAGGGTCTGCCGCGCGCCGCATCGCTCCTGGTTGCGCCCCTCGTGATGCGCGGGCACGTCGACGGCTGGATCTGCCTGGCGGACAAACTTGGTCTTGATGCCTTTACCGAGGAAGACGAGCAATTGGCGCCCGCCCTGGCGGCCCAGATGGCCGTGGCCTACGCGAATGCGCGTTTGTACAGCGACTCCGTAAAGTATGCGAGCAAGTTGGAGACGGAGATTTCCGAGCGAGTGAAAGTCGAAGGCCAGTTGAGCGAGAACAAGGCCCGGCTGGCAGGGATCATCGACGCGGCGATGGATGCCATCATCACCATCGACAGTGGTCAGAAGATAGTGATGTTCAATAAGGCAGCCGAAAAAATGTTTGGCTGCCTCGCTGCTAAGGTCATCGGTCAGCCGCTGGATCGTTTCATCCCACCGCGTTTTACCGTCAGCCATGCCCAGGACATTCGCAGATTCGGCGAGACTGGTGTGACCACGCGTGCGATGGGTAAGACGCCCGCGGTCAATGCGGTTCGCGCGGATGGAGAGGAGTTTCCCGTCGAAGCCTCTATCTCACAAATAGAGGTCGGCGACCAGAAACTTTATACGGTCATCATGCGCGATATCACCGAGCGCAAGCTTGCGGAGGAAGATTCGTTGCGGTTGGCGGCGATCGTCCAGTCATCCGAAGACGCGATCATCGGAAAAACTCTGGACGGCATTATTACCAGTTGGAATAAGGGTGCGGAAAGCCTCTATGGCTACTCGGCGGAAGAAGTAGTCGGAGGTTCGATTGCAATCCTGGCTCCTTCAGGCCATTCCGATGAGCTCACCTCAATTCTGGATAGACTCAGGCGAGTGGAGAGTATTGAACAATTTGAAACTGAGCGTATTACAAAAGAAGGTACGCGAGTCCTGGTGTCATTAACCATCTCTCCGATCAAGAACAGTTCAGGTCAAGTTGTCGGAGCATCGACGATTGCGCGCGACATAGGCGAACGAAAACGCGCCGAGGAAGCGCTACGAGCTTCGGAGCTTCGCTATCGCCGGCTCTTTGAGTCGGCGAAAGACGGCATTCTGATCCTCGACGATGCCAGCGGGCAGATCGTCGATGTGAACCCCTTCCTCATAGAAATGCTCGGTTATTCCAAAGACGAGCTTTTGGGGAAAGAACTCTGGGAGATGGGCGCTTTCAAAGACATCGTCGCTTCAAGGGAGGCCTTCGAGGAACTGCAACAGTACGGATACATACGCTACGAAGACCTGCCACTCAAAACTCTGGACGGCGTTACCAAACAAGTCGAATTCGTAAGCAACACCTATATTGCGGGCAAGGTCCGCGTGATCCAGTGCAACATTCGCGACATCACTGAGCGTAAGCGGGCCGAAGAGGCGCTGCGGGAAACGAACCAGCACCTGAAACAGGCACTGGAGGCGCTACAGGAAAAGACGAACGAGCTGACGGCAACGACCCAGCAACTCTGGCAAGCGTCAAAGCTGGCCACGATGGGCGAGTTGGCTGCGAGCGTCGCGCACGAGCTGAATAATCCGCTGGCGACGGTGGGGCTGCGCGCCGAAAACTTGTTGATGCAGTTGCCCGAGCACTCCGACCAGCGCAAACCTCTGGAAATCATTGCACAGGAAGTGGATCGGATGGCAACTCTGGTCAATAACCTCCTTCAGTTTAGTCGGCGCAGCCATCGTGAAGTATCAACCCTGGATCTGAGCGAGGAGATTGCCACTTCCGTCGAGTTTGTGCACTACCATTTACGCAGTCACAACATCGAGGTGGTCCGCGAGTTTGCTGATGGCCTGCCTACTATTCAAGCCGATCGCCAGCAGTTGCGCCAACTATTTCTCAATCTCTTAACGAATGCCAGTGACTCGATGCCGCAGGGTGGAATACTGACAGTGCGTGCAACGTCGAACGGCTTTGGCGACTCAGCAGTGGCGATAGAGTTTGCCGACACCGGCGAAGGCATCACCGCCGAGAATATGGAAAAGATTTGGGAACCCTTTTTTACGACCAAGCCCGAAGGCAAGGGCACCGGACTGGGTTTGGCGATCTGCCACCGCATCGTTGAAGAACACAGCGGAACGATCGATATTCAGAGTCCGGTGGGACGCGGAACGACGGTTCACATTGTTCTTCCGGCGACCAGCACCGAAGCATTGGTTTAATCGAATGGTCAACAGCAGCATCGGAAAAATCCTGATAGTCGACGATGAAGTCGAGCTGAAGAATATTCTCGTCGAAGCGTTGACTTCACAGGGTTATGAAGCGTCGGGCTTCACCTCTGGCGAAGCGGCGCTCCTAGCTCTGCGCGCCGAGGCTTTCGATGTGCTTCTGACGGATTTGATGATGCCAGTCATCGACGGTATCGCGCTTGTCCGCGAGGCGATGCAAATCGATCCCAACATGATCTGCATCTTGATGACCGGCCAGGGCACCATTCAGACGGCAGTCGATGCGATGAAGGTGGGCGCGTTTGATTATGTGCTGAAGCCCTTCCGGCTGCAGACGATGCTGCCCGTGCTGACGCGGGCCATGAACACGCGCCATCTGCGTCTGGAAAATGTGCAGCTCCGCGAAGCGGTGGCTATTCATGAGCTCAGTGAAACGATTGCCTTCACCCTGGATCCGCAAACCGTCCTGAGCAAACTTGCGGATGGCGCTCTGGTGCAGAGCCAGGCCGACGAAGTATCGATCCTTTTACCTACCAGTGACGGAACCGAACTCTATGTGGCTGCGGTGCGAGGTGAAAAGCGTGAACGGCTGTTGGGCGAACGGATTCCACTAGAGGAGAGCATTTCCAGTTGGGTCGCCCGCGAGCGCACACCTTTGATCCTCAACGGAGAGGTCCACGACGAGCGTTTCGTGGCGCTTTGGCCCCGATCTGATATTCGCTCTGCTGTTTCTGTTCCCATGCAAGTCGCAAACAAATTGGTTGGCGTCATCAATCTGAACATGACTAACCGATTGCGTCCTTTCACCCTGGGTCAGATGAAGGCTTTGACTATCCTGGCCGGTACGGCCGCCGCGGCCCTGGAGAGTGCTTCGCTCTACACTCAGGTGCGAAAAGCGGAAGAGAACTATCGCGCGATCTTCCAGAATGCCATCGAGGGGATCTTTCAGGCTACGCCCGAAGGACGATTCCTTACGGTTAATCCAGCGCTGGCTCGCATTCTGGGATACGACTCGCCTGAAGAGGTTATTGAGAAAATTACGGATGTCGAGCATCAACTTTACGTTCACCCTGAATCTCGGGCAGAGGCCGCGCGCCTAGAGAAAGAAAGCGGGACGTTACAGGGGTTTGAGTTCGAGGCATACCGCAAAGATGGCGAGAAGATCTGGCTATCGGCAAACAGACGCGCCGTTTGCGACGAAGGCGGTGTTGTGCTTTATCGCGAGGGCAGCATTGAAGATATCTCTGTGCGCAAGCGTGGCGAACATGAGTTGAGCAAGAGCGAAGAACGCTATCGTGATCTGGTCGAGAACGCGCACGACATCATCTACTCCCAGGATCTCGAAGGTAACTACACTTCGATGAACAAAGCCGGGGCGATGATCACCGGCTACACCGTTGACGAAGCGCTTAAGCTCAACCTCTCACAAACGGTCGCCCCGGAGTTCCTGTCGAACGCGCGCGAGATGCTGAGACGCAAACTTGCCGGCGACCTGGTGACTGCCTATGAGATCGAACTCCTTGCCAAGGATGGTCATCGCATCACGGTCGAGGCCAATACCAAGCTCGTCTTTCACGACGGCGTGCCCGTCGGCGTGCAGGGGATCGCGCGTGATGTTACTGAACGTAAACAGCTCGAAGAGCAACTACGTCAATCGCAGAAGATGGAAGCAATCGGGCAACTGGCGGGCGGCGTGGCCCACGACTTTAACAATTTGCTGACAGCGATCAACGGTTATAGCGGCCTGGCGCTACAGCGGATCGACGACAATCACCCGCTCAGGAGCTACCTCGAAGAAATTAAGAAGGCTGGGGACCGCGCCGCCAATCTTACCCGGCAACTGCTGGCTTTTGGCCGCAAGCAGATTTTGCAACCGCTGCCAATCAATCTCAATGACGTGGTCACGGATATGAGCAAGATGCTGCGGCGATTGATTGGCGAAGATGTTCAACTCACCGCGAAACTAAATCCGGCGCTGAAGAAGATCAAGGCCGATCCCGGACAGATCGAACAGGTGCTGGTGAACCTGGTGGTCAATGCCAGAGATGCAATGCCCCAGGGCGGTATCCTGACGATTGAAACAGCGACCGTCGATCTTGATCAGGAATATGCCGGCAGGCATGTAGGCGTCTTGCCGGGCCAGTATGTGATGCTCGCGGTCAGCGATACCGGCACCGGCATCGATGAAGCGACCCAGGCCCGCATCTTCGATCCATTTTTCACTACGAAAGAGAAGGGCAAGGGAACCGGTCTGGGTCTTTCGACTGTCTATGGCATCGTGAAACAGAGCGGCGGCAGCATCTGGGTCTATAGCGAGCCCGGTCATGGAACAACGTTCAGGGTTTATCTGCCGCAATTGGCAACCGCGCCGAAAAAGACGGAGGTCAGGGTGGCCGAGCCCGCGCTGGCGGGCGGCTCGGAAACTATTCTGCTGGTCGAAGACGAGGACGTTGTGCGGGGGCTGGCAACGAAAATCCTGGAACAGTCCGGTTACAGAGTGCTGGCCGCCGCGCGCGGCAAAGAAGCAATTCGCCTGGGCCAGGAATGCGCGGAGCCAATTCATCTATTGCTTACCGACGTGGTGATGCCCGAGACCAGCGGCAAAGAGGTCGCCGATTGTTTGCGCGAGTTACTGCCCGGCCTAAGGGTGGTCTTTATGTCGGGCTACACGGACGAAGCGATTGTTCACCATGGTGTTTTGGACTCGAATGTTGAGTTCATTCAAAAGCCGTTCACGCCCAACGCCCTGGTAAGGAAGGTGCGCGAGGTCCTGGATGCGGAGTTGATGTTGAGTAACTGAGATCTTCTCATCAGTCCCTCCAAGTGGAGATAAGTCGGTTCGAGCGAAACCATTTTATGTCGCATGAAAACCGTGACCGGCCAAATATCCTGATCATCGACGACGATGAACAGATTCGAAGTTTGCTCGACGACCTGTTGAACCCAAACAATGATTGCACCACGGTGGGCTCAGCCGAGGAGGCTCTGACGATCCTTAACAGTATTAACTTCAACCTGGTAATCAGTGACATAAACATGGGCGGGATTAGCGGACTCGATCTGATCCCAAGGGTTTTGGAAAAAACTCCGGACACTGTTGTGGTGATGATTAGCGGGCAGCAGACCATCGACTTTGCTATCGAAGCCATGCGCGCAGGCGCGTTTGATTACATAACCAAGCCGCTGGATCTTCGGCATGTTGAAACGGCGGTGGCCCGCGCGCTGGCTCATCAGCATTTGCTGACGCAGAAGCGCCGTTATGAAAACCATCTTGAGGAGTTGGTTAAAGAGCGCACCGCCGAAATCGAACATCTGGCCTATCACGACAAACTTACCGATCTTCCCAATCGAGTTCTGTTTGCGGATCGTTGTACCCAGGCCCTGGCGATCGCGCAGCGCAACCAGAATCTGGTCGCCGTCATGCTGGTATCCATTGATCGGTTCAAGAAGGTTACTGAGAGCCTCGGGCACGCGGCCGGCGATGTCGTTTTGACTGAGGCCGCGGCCCGCCTGCAATGCTGCATCTCGAGTGGCGACACGGTCGCGCGCTTTGAGGGCGACGAGTTCGCGCTGCTTTTGACTAATGTTGCCGAAACCGCGGATCTCGCTGAGATCACTCGGGCCATTAGTGAAGTGTTCAAGGCGCCTTTCCTCCTGGACAGGCAAGAAGTGTACGTGACGCCGAGCATTGGGATCAGCCTGTTTCCTTCCAACGGCCAGGACAGCAATACGATTTTGAGGAACGCAGTGGCGGCGCTGTATCGAGCGAAAAGGCAGGGCGGCAATAACTCTCAATTCTATGCCGCGGACATGAATTCGTTGGCTCTAAAGCGTCTGGCGCTTGAGACCAGCATGCGCCGGGCGATCGCGAACTTAGAGTTCGTTGTTTATTACCAACCGGTGGTGAATCTGGCTTCCGGCGAAGTTGTGGGGTCCGAAGCGCTGGTTCGCTGGCAGCACCCGGAACTTGGTTTGCTCCCGCCCGGTAAATTCATCGGGCTCGCCGAAGACACCGGGTTGATTCTGGATATCGGTGACTTTGTCATGCGCGCCGCCTGTGCCAGCACGCGCGCCTGGCAGGACCGCGGCTTTGGCCGGCTGCGCATCGCAGTGAATATTTCAGCCAGGCACTTTCAACAAGAGGATTTTCCCGAACGGCTGGTGGAAATTCTGGGCGAGACCAGGCTGGATCCGACGTGTCTTGAACTTGAGTTGACCGAAACTTCGATCATGGAGAACACGGAATCGGCAGCGAAACTGTTGGGAAGGATTAGGAAGTTAGGGGTGACGGTCGCGATTGATGATTTTGGTACCGGCTACTCATCGCTCAGTTATCTCAAAAATCTTCCGATCGATACGGTGAAACTGGATCGCTCGTTCGTGATGGGCGCGACGACCGATCCTGACGATGCGGCCCTGGTGATGGCGATCGTGACTTTGGCGCACAACCTAAGACTCAGGGTAATTGCGGAAGGCGTGGAAACAGACGAGCAACTCGGATTTTTGCGTTTGCTCAGATGCGACGAGGCGCAGGGCTATCTGTTTGGCAAACCCATGCCACCAGAAGTCTTCGAGTCTTCGCTGAAGATTGACCCGAAACGAAAGATCCATGTGCTATCAGACTCCGGGCGGCGAGATCTCCGCAGTCTGCGGCCTGCCGTCAACGAATAGCAGTAGCACAGACTCGAGTCTGTGATCCAAACAGGTTCCCCTCCCTCTGGGAGGGGTTAGGGGGGGGCGTGAAGCGTGACACAGACAATCCCTCTCCCCAACCTTCTCCCAAAGGGAGAGGGCGAAAAATTTCCAGTCTGCCCTATAAGAAACGATGGACCGAACCTTACACGCGTTGGTGATAGATGACGAGCAGCCGGTGCGAGACTTTGTCTGCACCGTGCTGGAGAATGACGGCTGGAAAGTGAGTCGCGCTGCTTCCGCCGAAGAAGCCTTTGAAATGTTGACGCAGGAGAAATGGCCGATTGTCTTCTGCGACGTGATGCTGGGCGGGGCGGATGGCTTTGCAGTGCTGCGGCGCTTTAAGGAAGAGCTGCCCGAAACAAAAGTGGTTTTGATGACCGGCCAGGGCAACGCTGAGGGCGCATTGGATGCTACGGCCTTTGGGGCTTATGACTATCTCTTGAAGCCGTTCGCCGTTGAGGATCTGCAATCGCTTTCCGCGGCCCTGCGCGATCAAATCACCAGCCGGCCGCCCCGCCTGTCGGTTGGTACGCGGCCGGCCGCGCATCAATCGGACATAGACCTGGTTGGCCGCAGCCACGCGTTCATCGAAGTGATGAAACAGGTAGGCCGGGTCGCCGCGACCAACTTGCCGGTGTTCTTGACCGGCGAGTCCGGCACCGGAAAAGAGTTGGTTGCCTCGACCTTGCACCGTCGCAGCGGCCGGGCCGACAAGACGTTCGTAGCAGTTAATTGCGGCGCGATACCCGCGGAGTTGATCGAGTCTGAACTGTTCGGCCACGTGAAAGGATCGTTTACCGGCGCCGATCGCGATCGACGTGGTTTGTGGGAAGAAGCCGACGGCGGCACTGTATTTCTTGATGAGATCACCGAAACCAGTCTTTCGTTCCAGGTCAAACTCTTGCGCGTGTTGCAGGAGGGAGAAGTGCGCCGCGTGGGTTCGAACCAGACGCAGCGAGTCAACGTTCGGGTAATCGCCTCCAGCAATCGCGATGTCGAAGCAGAGCTGAAGGCCGGAAGATTCCGCGAAGACTTGTACTACCGGCTGAATGCGGTCGCGATTACGCTGCCTACCTTGCGCGAGCGCCGCGATGACATTCCGCCGCTGGCGCAAACGTTCGCGGATCGCGTCTATTCGCTCGGACCCAGTGTTCGCTTCTCGGCGGACGCACTCGAACTGATGCAAAAATATCCCTGGCCCGGCAACATTCGCGAGCTTGAGAATGCGGTGGTCCGGGCGGCGGCGATGTGTGATGGATTGATCCGGGTGCAGGACCTTCCTGAACGCATCCGGAGTTTCCATCAACCGGCCAACATCCAGCTTGAGGCGCGCCCCGCAGGTTCGATAGCGCCACCGGAAAAAGAAGAATGGCCTTCGCTCTCTGAGATTGAGGGGCGGCACGTGGCGCGCGTGTTGGCCCACACGCGCGGCAACAAGCAGGCCGCATCGCGCGTGCTGGGAGTCGATCGTAAGACTCTGGACCGCATGATCAAGCGACATAACATAAGTCTGGATAGAGGTTCGATGCAAAAACCAAACGGTTTTGCTGCGCAGCTCAGCGAGGTGAAATAGGCAGGCCCCGGTTGGTTTCGCCGCAGCTAAACGCCACAACTTCAATGGAGTAGTCTAACTCGGGCCTTGCCTAATCTTCTTCTCCGTGTTCTCCGTGCCTCCGTGGTGCATCTTTCTTAAGAAATCTCAACACGGAGACACGGAGATCACTGAGATTACACGGAGAAATCCAGTAACGAAGTCCGGCTCGAGCTAGAAACATCTCACTCCTAAACGGAGTGAAGGTTTCCAGCAGACCCCGAGCTCGATCATTCACTCTCAATCTCACTGTCCTTCGTCAGCTTCCAAACGACGGCACAACGCTTGCTCAGACAGTTTCACTGACAAGTGCCGCGAAGATCGAATTCGTGGCGGGTAGCAGGCAAAGCTGCCGGCGTGGGTACGCTGTTTATCGTCCCGACTGCGAATCCGCGCCGGCAGTTTTCTCAAAAAGCAAAAACCTCCGCTGTTCTCAAGATGTTTCAGTCAAACGATTTGTCAAAACTTTTCTTGACCCTCGATCATTTCAAACCTGACGCGGGCGAGACAAGTTGAGAGGCGCGCAAACCGTAAGCGCAGCAAACTCCCACTTACCTCTCTTTCTTTCTGCTCCTTATTCCCCCTCCAAAGGATCGCTAAAAACAATGTCCAGTGACGAACACAAATCCACCGCCGGCACGACCCTGCTCGCGCCCGATACAATTTTGCAGAGCCGCTATCGCGTGATTCAGCACCTGGGAAAAGGTGGCATGGGCGCGGTTTACGAAGCCATCGACCTCCGCCTCGGCCACACGGTGGCGCTGAAGCAGACGCTTACTAATGACGAGGATCAATGGAAACAGTTTGAGCGGGAAGCTCGACTGCTGGCCTGGCTCAATCATCCCGCGCTGCCCCGGGTCACTGATTACTTCACCGAGGGCCATCGCGCGTTTTTCGTGATGCAGTTTGTCGAGGGCCGCGACCTCGCGGAAATAATTGCTCAACAACTCGGACCACTGCCGCGCCACGCCGTCGTTGCCTGGGCCGATCAGTTGCTGGACGCACTCATCTACCTGCATACGCACGAACGACAGATCATTCATCGCGACATCAAACCTCATAATCTAAAAATTACCGAGACCGGCCAAATAATTCTGCTCGACTTTGGATTGGCCAAAACTCAAACCGCAGACCCTTCGGGCTGCACCTCTTGCACCAGTGTCTTTGGTTATACGCCGCGTTACGCGCCGCTCGAGCAAATCCAGGATCTGGGCACGAGCCCGCAAAGCGACATCTATGCCCTGGGCGCGACGCTTTATCATTTGCTGACCGGAGTGAAACCGCCTGATGCGTTGGCCCGCGCGACCGCGTTGGTGAGTGCACGGCCGAATCCGCTCAAGCCGGCGAACGAAATTATTGAAGCCGTCGGGGTGGAATTGGCCGCAATTCTCACGCGTGCGATGGCCCAAAATCCCGACGAGCGCTACGGGACCGCGGCTGAATTTCGCGAAGCGCTGCGCCAGATCGGACGCGTTGACGAAGTAGAGTGCGTGGTCCGACCCGCTGAGATTGATTCGACGGTCGTGGGAATAGAAGAGATTGCGATCATCAAATCAGCCAGAGTGAGTTCAACCAAAAGACTCGGCTCACACGCCGTCGCCGCAATGTTCGTGATTCTGCTCACCGCTTTCGGAGTTTTTTGTAGTTACTATCCCTGGAAGATTCCGCCCACAACAGTTCAGCAATCGATCTACACGAATGGCGCGAATGTCGCGCCCGGCAAGGCTCCCACCGGCGAGTCGCGCAGCGCCAACCGCCACCCGAACCGAGCGCGAAATTAGGAGAGAGCGATTGGTTGCGAATCACGATGATCGTCCATCGTTGCCGATCCAGATTGCAGACTTAGTGAAGAATAGTTCGGTGATCGATCAACGGTCGCTCGGCTGGCTTGCCTTCGCGTCCGAGTAGCTGGGTTGTTTTTTATCGCGGTAGATGAGTTTTGGTTTGCTGGTGTCTTCGCCCTTGGCCGGCCCGAAAACGAGTTCAAAAGAATAGATGTTGCCACCTTGCTCTTTGCGATCGGCAAGGTCTTTGTTGCGCATCTGTTCAGCCTGTTCGCGCGTGCCTACGGCGAGGACCGAGCCGCCATTAATCTGCATCTCATCATCGTAGTAATCGACGAGGATGCCATGTGTCTTCGCCGGCTCCACCACGTTTGTGTCGAAGTATTCCCCCGCCTTCTTCTTGCTTGAGTAGTCCGGGATGTTCGCGGGCAAGGCCACCGCGTTCGAGACATACCAGCGCCTTTCCTCTGGATCGTCACTATCGGCTTTGACGCTTTTCGGGTGAACGTGCGTCTCAACGACGACAAAAAACCAGTCGCCGGTTCCCGCCGCACCGGCGCGGCGTGACAACTGTGTGGGCCAGAGACAGAAGATCAAAGCTAAAAGAGAGACTGCTAATCGAATATGCATTGCCTTGCTCCTTATGGCTTCAGACTGCCTGTTCGCCCGGAGAACTAATCCACTGATGATTCGGGCAGCCACGAATCGAACCTGTGACCCGTGATTCGTAATCTGAACTCTAGTTGAATCTTTTTCAGCGATACTTTTGCGCGGCTGGAGACGCTTCCGAGAGTGCGCTTTGAATCGTCTGGCGCAGGCGGTCGCCGCCCTGTGCCCGCGAGTAGCCGGTCCAATGGCTGATAATGCGACCGTCGGACCCAATGACCAGGGTCTGAGGAATAGCGCCGCGGCCGTTCATCAGGGTGCGCGCCGTGTCGCGGTCGGCCCAGCCCAGACGGAAGCCGAACTTGACCTCGCGCACGAACCGATTCACGCGGTCGGCTGAGGTGCGCGGGTCTTCAGTCGTCAGAGCGACGAACTCCACGGCGCGCCCGGAGTACTCTTTGCGCACCTTCTCGTATTCCGGAATTTCCATACGGCACGGACCACACCAGGTCGCCCAAAGGTTTACGACGACCACCTTGCCGGTGAAGTCCGCGAGACTGAAGCTGCCCTTGTCGATCGACTGGAGTTGGCGGGTGCGGACGCTGTCCGGCAAGGCGCCTGAAACAATCGCGGCGAGCGCGGCTTCGGGCTGCGACACGACGATTGGCGGTTCGCTCAACCGCTCTGGCGGCGGTGCTGGCGGCTTCGTAACGCCTCTTCTACCTGACTGAGGCGCAGCATTCGCGGCCAGGAGGGCGAGCAAGAGGAGGGGAAATATTCTTCTCATAGTAAAACCTCGTGCAGTAAGTACGCGGTAATTGCGCCGGTGATTATACTCGTAAAGGACGCTTACGGCGATGCCTAATCTGCTGAGGATAATTGGTGCACCCGGCACGACTCGAACGTGCGACCCCCTGATTCGTAGTCAGGTACTCTATCCAGCTGAGCTACGGGTGCATGATTGGTTTAGTGAGCGGCTGAATCGAGGATCAGTTTAAGGTTTAAGGTTTTAAGTTTCAAGTTCACTGTCCGACAAACTTCAGTTTGTCGCCGACCTCGACAAGCTAAAGCTTGTCGGACAATCAGAATCTTATCGCGCGTAGTATCCAGGCTTGGTGCTGGCCACCAGATCGGCGCGAGCTATCTCGACCCGAATCTCGCGCCACTTGCCGTCGTGAGAGCCCTGGTTTGGGGGTTGGTATGCGATTGTGTAAAGCGTGCGCAGATCCGCAGCGACCTGCGCGTACAGCCTGGCGAGATCATCCAGACGCCGAATCTCGTGCATACGCCCGCCGGTTCGATCTGCCAGCAATTGCAGACGCGTACGCGCCGCCCCGTACATCGCGGTAATCGCCGGGTCGGGCAAGGGCAGGCGTTTCGGATCGCCGGACGGCAGAGCCAGCGGGAAAATCGTCACACCTTCCCGGTCTGCCTGGTTCAGAACCGTGACCACCTGTGAATTCGTTTCCGCTTTGATCGCCGTGCTGACTTCCGCATCCGACGCTTTCGCGACTATCGCCCGATCGCCGTTCCGCACCTCAGTATCCAGCCCGTCGGTCAAAACCACGATGGCTTTGCGGCGCTTGCCTTCGTGAGCTAACTCTTTTAGCGAGAATTTCAAGGCGTCGTACAGCGGCGTGTCGCCTGAGCCGCCAGCCAAATCAGTGATCGCATATGCGATCCTGCGCCGATCAGTGCTGAAACCGAGTAGCGATTTAACTCCCTTGCCGTTGAACTGAACCACAGCGACTCGATCTTCAGGACTGAGGGCGTCCAGGAACCGCAACGCAGCTCCTTGAATTTGCTGACGAAAGTTCACGGTTGAGCCGGACATGTCCAGCAACAAAACCAAACTGAACGGCGCTTCCGTCGGTTCGAAACTCATAATCGGCCGCCGCACACCGTCTTCAAAAATTGTGAAGTCCTTACGCGACAATGAAGTGATCGCGTTTCCCTGCTTATCCACTACCCCGACGTTCAATTGCACCAGCGCCGTGTCAGTGGTGATGACATCGTCGGGTTGTTGGCCCCGGACGTCGGCACGAATTACGATCAATAGCGCCGCGAACGACAGCAATAAAGTCGCTCGTCGTGCGAGTTTCGAGACTGAAGCGGGCAGAGAGAATGGATTCATTCCGTCTTTGACTTACCAAAAACCGTTGTTGCTGGGGTAACTGAGTATGCCTGCGCCTCGGTTTAGTTTGCAACTTGGCAAGCGGTAGGGGAAGTGCTTGATTGCTTTGCGCCTTTCGATTTCTCTCTCTGCGCCTTTGCGCGAAATTGATATGGGCGCGACGTCGGTTTCACGCGAAGGCGCAAAGGAACACCAAAGGCGCTAAGAAAGGCGAAATCAAGAACGACTAGTCGCGAATGAACCGATTTGCTAAAGAGTCTAACCAACAGTTGCTCAATACCATACTCAGCAAACAAAATGATGGTGTTTTTGGTTTCAGCTAATCGAATATAATTGGCCCGCAAGAACTACTGGGTCTCCCACTATGTACGGTCCTAACTTTTGTGCGGAATGTGGTGAGCGTCTGGCGCGCCGAGGTTGGCGCGCGTGGACTAGCGCGCGGTTTTGCGGCGACTGTGCGCGCCGGCTCGGCAGGGTAGGTTTAGTAAGGGCTCTGACGATTCTCGCGATAACGGCGGCGGCGGCTTTTGCTTTGGGAAGATACTTGCGGCCGGCTTCGCCGCCGCTGTTGATTCAGCGCGCGGCCAATTCGCCGCTCTCTGATTTGCCGGTGAATCTGAATGAGTCAGCCCGTACAACCAATCGCATTAACTCGACCAATACCGCCGCGGCCGCGTCGAGCACCGACGAGCCCGGTTACATCTGCGGCGCGCGGACCAAGAAAGGCACGCCCTGTCATCGCCGCGTGCATGCCGCCGGCGAGCGCTGCTTTCAGCACAAAGGCCTGCCGGCAATGTTGCCTTTGGAAAAGTTAGTGGTGAAAAGCAAATGAGATTTACGCGACCCGATCATAGTGCTACGATTGACGGCAAGTTTGGAGGTAGTAACCATGTCGACTCTAGCAACGGAAGTGGAAGTCAACTTCTCACCTTTGCTCCACCGATACACACTCGCGGAATTTTGGGAATTGCCCGACCCGGGCGATCGCTCCCACTACGAACTGATCGGAGGAATGCTCTTCATGGTTCCACCGCCTGACGAACCCCATGGAAGTATAGACAGCCGACTTAACAAGTGGCTGGTTTTGTATTTGGCGGCGAACGACATCGAGGGCGAAGTGCGTCACCCTCGTGAACCTATTTACACGTCGGACGGTACTTACCTCGAACCCGATATGATGTACATTTCGAAGGCACTCAGAGAGCGAATGGGTAAGAAACGCACCTCAGCCGATATTGTTTTCGAATATGTTTCCCGAAGCAATGCGACTTATGATCGCACTACTAAGGCGGACACCTATCTGGCTTTGGGCGTGCGCGAGTTGTGGTTGATCGATCCTTTCACGGTCACGATTGAAGTTCGCTATTCAATTGAGCATAAAGGGAAGCCCATTTGGGAAAGCCGGACTCATTTCAAGGGAGAAGTGGCCGAGTCCAGGGTGCTCGCAGGATGGCGCGTGTCGGTTGACGAGTTGTTTGAAGGACTGGTCTGACTCATCCAGGATGAGGTCAGTACCGGGAGCGTTAGCGACCGGGTCAACGCCCCACGACCCGCCATCGCCAAAACCAAACCCGGTCGCTACCGCTCAGGTACTGACCCCGTGGCGCCAAACAAAAGCTGAAGAAAAAGCCCGCGTGGATCAATTGATTCACGCGGGCCTTTTTTCGAATTCACAGACTGAAGTCTGTGCTACTTTGGTGTCTTGATCGGCGCCGGCGGTCGCGGCGGCAGTTTCACCGGAGTTTTTAGTTTCGCCATTACCTCGGCGATGCCTCGCTCGAGTTGTGGATCGCGACCGGCGATCACTGACGCGGGGTCGTTATCAACTTCGATGTCAGGATCGACGCCGTGCCCCTCGATGATCCACTGACCCTCCTTACTGGCGAAAGCCGAGCCCGGCACAAAGACCGCGCCGCCATCAATCAGTGAACCGCGATTGCCGATCCCAATCACTCCGCCCCACGAACGTTTGCCGATCAGCGGGCCTAAGCCCGCTTCGCGGAACATGGCTGGAAAGATGTCGCCATCGGACGCAGAATTCCCGTCGAGCAGCGCCACCATCGGACCAAGGAACACGGCGTCGGGATAAGTACTTGGCTCCTCGTCGGTGCGCACATAGTTCAGCGCCAGCACCTTTCGCCGCAGACGCTCGATCAGCATGCGCGAGACGTTGCCGCCGCCATTGGCGCGCACGTCCACAACCAGTCCTTCTTTGTTAAGCTGTGGGTAGTACCACTTGATGAACTCGCGAATGCCGGCGGCGCCCATATCGGGAACGTGGATATAGCCGACGCGGCCGCCCGTTGCTTCTTCCACTCTCCGGCGATTACGCATTACCCAGTCGAGATAGATCAGATTGCCTTCGTCCGTGATCGGTCGATAGGAAACGGTGCGCGATCCTTCCATCGTCGGCTTGCTGTTGACGGTGAGCTGGACGGGATTGTCCGCCTTGTTACGCAGCATACGATAGGGGTCGTCGGTTCCTTTCAATTCTTCGCCATCGATCGCGAGCACGTAGTCCCCGACGTTAATGTTGACGCCAATCTCCCGTAGCGGCGAGCGATAAAGATCCTCTTCGTTCTCGCCTTCAAAAATTTTCGAGATGCGATAACGTCCGGATTGTTTGTCGAGTTCAAAACGCGCACCCGGCAGACCGACACGCGGCCGGGGCGGAATTTGGAAATCGCCGCCTTCAATGTACGCGTGCTGCACCGTCAACTCAGAAATCATCTCGGCGATTACGTAATTCAGATCAGAGCGATGGGCGACGTACTGCAGCAAAGGCTTGTACTGTTCGCGCAGAGCGACCCAGTCATAGCCGTGCATGTTCGGCACATAGAACCAGTCGCGATAACGCCTCCAGACTTCGTTGAAGATCTGGTTCCACTCTTCGGCGGGAACACGGTCAACGGCCAAGCCGGTGGTGGCAACAGGTTTCCTGCTCTTGTCGCCTTGCGGTGTCGCGTCAAACAAACCAAAGCCCGCGGCCTGTCTGATCAGAGCTTTCGAGCCGTCGCCGGACATCGCATAACCGAAGATGTCATCGGCGATAGTGGTTTCTTTGCGATCCTTGAAAGCAAAGATACGCAGTTGCGCCGGGCGATCGCCCTGGCGGCCATAGTAGAAAGCGGGGCCAACGACATAGAGCAGGTGACCAGCCTTGGCAGCCAGCCCGCCATAGTTGTCGGCGCCCACCGGCACGCGCGCAACTCTGGTGGTGATGTCTTCGAAATTGATCACCAGGTCGGCGGGAGGCTTGGGTGTACTCTCCGGTTTTGGCTCGGCGGGCTTTGGTGTTTCCGTGGCCGCGCCTTCTGACGAGGCTGGTTTACTAACGCTGACTTCATCGCTTTCGGGAGGGAAGGGATGCTTGACGTCTTTGCGCAGCGCCATGGCGTAGAGATACGAGTCGCGATTCGTCGCATAGTTGAATTCGACATTCGAGATCTGCGGCGCAAACTCGCGATTGCTGATGTAATAGAGATAGCTACCCTGCGAATCCCAAACGGGATTGAACGAATTAAAATTGACATCGGTAACCCTACGCACTTTGTTGTCGGCTGCGCTCCAAACGTGAACAGACACGTTTCCATTGGGACTCACCGGCATGCTGAAAGCGAGATAGTTGCCGCGCGGTGACCACACATAGTCACGAATCTGGCCGCGGGGCGAATCGACGATCTCTGTCATCTTGCGGTCCGCGAGTGTCACCACCCAAATTTTTCCGTCCTTGTCGCCGAAGGCAATGCGCTTTCCGTCGGCTGACCACTCGGGTTGATAGCGCATGGCGCTGCCGCCTTTAGTAATCTGTTGCGCCGGCTTCGAACCATCCTGCGGCGCCAGATAAAGTTCCTCTTCGCCGCTCATGTCAGAGATGAAAGCGATCTGCGAACCGTCGGGCGACCAGGTAGGCCACTTGTCATGCGCGCCGGATGAATGTGTCAGGTTGCGCGTAGGGCCTTTCTCGATCGGCGCGGTGAAAATATCGCCGCGGGCTGAGAACAACGCCCGCTCGCCCTTGGGACTCAAGTCGTATGACTCGATGTTATTTGCGGCTGAGACACGACTGGGCCGGCGCGCGAGTCCATCGTCGGGCACGGTGATCGCGATGGGCGTCATCTTGCCGCTCTTCGCATCGAGAATCTGCAGTTCGCCACTCATTTCATAAATGATGCGGCCATCGTGATCAGTGCTCGGCCAGCGCACGTCCCATTGTTTACTGTGAGTAACCTGCGCGGTCTTGCCCGACGACACACTATAGTTATAGATATTGAAATGCCCGTCCTTGTCTGAATTGAAGTAGATGGTGTCCCCAATCCACATTGGATCTCGCGTCGGGCGCGGCCCTTCGGTGATTCGTTTGGCATCGCTGGTTTTCAGATCGAAGATATAAAGGACGTTCGCCTGGCCCCCGCCATAGCGCTTTTCAGATCGGAAGTCCCGAAACTGCGGCGAGTACACCATGCGCGCGCCATCCGGCGAGTAGTCGCCGGAACCGGCTTCAGGCATCGGCAGCGCCTCGGCTGGGCCGCCGTCCACGGAAACGCTGTAAAGACGAGCGATCGGCGTCGACCACGAATCGCGCAGCGAGCGGAAGAAGATTCGTTTGCCATCTCTGCTCCAACCGTCGACCTGATTATCCCAACCCCAGCGCGGTGTCAGCGGGCCGCGGGCCGGATAGAAGGTTAGTTGTCGCGGCACCCCGCCGCTTGATGGCATGACGTACACCTGCTCGTCGCCGTCGTATTGACCGGTGAACGCGATCCATTTGCCGTCCGGGGAAAATTTCGCAAAGACTTCAATGCCCGGATGCGCAGTCAGGCGAATTGCCGAACCGCCGGTCACGGGCGCGGTCCAGATGTCTCCCCCGTAAGTAAAGGCCACACGATCACCGTGAAGGTCGGGAAAACGGAGCAGCTTCGTTTGCGCCACGAGCGCATTGGCGGCGAGCAACAAAAAAGCGACCGCAGTCGCTGTGACAAAAAGACGGGCAAAGATATATTTCTTGAACAAGCTGGAATCCTCCTCTAACAAACCGAAAGTAGTGTTAATGAATTGCGCGCTATCAGCGCAGAGTAACGGGCAGCTTTCTTACGCTCGACCCAGGCGTTAGGTTTCAGAAATGCAGTTTGCCGGACTCACCATTTGATCGAGCCTTCTTTGGTGGTGTCGATCTGGGCCAACTCGGTCGATCCGTAAAAGAAACCCTTCATGTTGTCCATCAGAAATCCCTGGGCATCGGGATTGGTAAGATCAAGACCGTAGTGGTTGATGATGCGCGTCTGCGCTTGCAGCCATTCAGCCCAGCAGGGTTGGCAAACTTCGGTGGCGATCTTCTGGCCAAGTTCGGTAGGCAGCGGCGCATACCCGAGCGGCGCGCGCTTTTGCCCGCAACGGGAACACTTGATTTCATCAGACATTGGATTTCACCTCGCGAGGATTATAGCGGAGTTTGAAGAAATGTGGAGTGCGGCGACTTGTCGCCGCTTTCTCTCCATCGAACGTGCCCAATGGCCATGGCCGCGACAAGGCGCGGCCTGACAAAGCGCTGACAAGTCAGCGCACTCCAAATTTACGTCTGCGCCTTCTTGATTGCCGCGATGATATCGTCATCCTTCGGTCGAAAAAGGCCGAGCGGCCGCACGTCCCGGTAACGAATAATCCCGCCGGCGTCGATGACGAAAACCGATCGCGCAACTTTGCCGGGAATCAGAGATTGTGCGCCATAAAGATCAGCGACCTTTCGATCTACGTCGGCTAGCAGTTGCAGGGGCAAGTCGTGATGTTCCGCAAAGCTCTTGTGCGAATCAACGGTATTGGTTGACAGGCCAACTACTTCCGCCCCGGTAGCGGCGTAATCCTCCCAGCGATCGCGAACGGAACACATCTGGCGGGTACAGATCGGCGTCTCGTCGCCGGGATAAAACAGCAGCACGACGACCTTGCCCCGGTGATCCGACAGACACCACTGGGCCCCTGCGCCGTCCCGCAAAACAAATTCTGGAGCCCGTTGTCCTTCCTGTGGCACGCTCGCGTTCGCCAAGTTATTTTATGACTGAGGCCAGATTCGCCGCGGCGACTTGAGTTCTAATCTCAAGCTCAGTGCCTCGCGTAGTGATCGTCAAATTGTCGAGAGCGCTTTGGGCCAAAGCCTTTCGCGCCGGCGCCATTCGCCCGATGAAGAGTCCGCTGAGTTGCTTCAGTCCGGTGACCGTGTCGTTAAGATTTTTTGCAGCTTCCGCTGAGTCGGTGCGAGCTGTCAGCATTAATGAAACGTCGCTCTCGGTCGAACCGATAGATCCATAAACTTGCCTGATCGAGTTCGCGTCTTTCGCAATCGTATCATTGCCGACATTCAAACTGGCCATCAACTCGGCCGGGACATTCGCGCCAAGACCGATCACCGCTTTCGGATCGCGAGTCGCCAGCGACGCGAGATCGGCGCTGACACGGCCTCTCGGTCCTGCTTCGATGGCCGCCTTCACGTTTGCTAACGTCCCGATCGCCAGTGAATGGGTATCGAGCGCGCACACTGCCAGGTCGTTGATCCTAATGTCCCACACACCAAAGAGCTTCATCTGATCGTTGATCGTAATAATCATGATCGTTGCGCCGCGGTATTTTTCTTCGCGATAGTTTCCGCCTGCCGCGCCGCGTCCGGCCGCGACCAGCGCTTTCGGGTCGAACGTTCCGCGCGCGATGACTACCGTCTCGAGCTTGGTCACCTTGGGCGAGGGATAGGTGTAACGCATTCCCAGAACCACGCGATCGAAAGCACGCAGATCGATCCCGGTCCGCGTTTTGAACTTGTCGATGTCGGCGTTGGCCTGCGCGAGCTTTGCCGGATCACCAGCCAGGATGCGTGGCATTGTTTCGTTCATCAAACGCCGCACGTCGATTAACGCGATGCCGTCCGAAGCAGGAAGGTAACTAAAGGCGCCCGCGGGTTGCGCAGGGATGGTTGCGGGCTTGCGCTGCGTCGAGCCCGAATCGAACCCGGAGCACAGTGTGACTAGAAATAATGCTAATGCGATTGACGACACAGGAACCTTCTTATTCACGATCGAACCTCTTTTCTTCTCTTTGAAGTAAACGCCAATATTATATGACGGGTTAGCAGTCCGATGCGTTAGCAGCGCGGCATGGTTGGCCGAAACGCCGATTTGGATTGCGGCGACTTGTCGCCGCTTTTGCTTCAGCGCGCGTCCTTAGGCAAGCCATATGAAAGCGGACAAGTCGCCGCACTCCAAAGAAATACCTAAACGCGCTCAACCAGCAAAGCTATGCCCATGCCACCGCTGATGCAGAGCGTCGCCAGCCCACGCTTTGCCTGGCGCTTCTTCATTTCGTGCAGCAATGTCGCAGTAATACGAACACCGGTACAACCAATCGGATGACCCAGAGCGATCGCTCCGCCGTTCGTATTCACTCGTTCCGGATCGAATCGCAGATCCCGATCGCAGGCAATCACCTGGGCAGCGAACGCTTCGTTAATCTCGACTACGTCGATGTCTTCAAGAGACAGATTCTGTCTGGCGAGAATCGCGCGCACGGCCGGTACCGGGCCAATGCCCATGATCTCCGGTGGCACACCGACAATTTCGTAATCGACGATCCGGCCGAGGGGCTCAGCGTCTGATTCGTTCAAAGCTGCTTCACTCAACACCGTGATCGCCGCGGCGCCGTCGGTAATTCCCGATGAGTTTCCGGCGGTCACCGTCCCATCTGTTGCGAAGACCGGAGCCAGCCTTTGCAAGTCTTCGATCGATGTCTTGGCACGAACGTGCTCGTCGGTCGCGAACATCGTGACGTTGCCTTTTCGATCTTTGAGTTCGAGCGGCAGGCGTTCGTCGTCAAATCGTCCGGCGGCGATCGCGGCTGCGGCTCGCTGTTGGGAACGCAAGGCATACTCGTCCTGTTCGTCACGCGAAATCTCGTAATGGCGGGCCAGCACTTCGGCCGTCTCGCCCATGACTAATCCCGAAAGTGGATCGTTGAAGCCGTCACGGTACATACCATCGACCAACTCGGCATGGCCCATCCGCATGCCGAAGCGTGCGCCTTCGGCAAAGTAGGGAACGCGCGACATGCTTTCGGCGCCGCCGGCAAGAACAATGTTGGCGCGGCCGAGCATTATTTGTTCGGCGGCCAGAATGATCGCGCGCAATCCGGAACCGCAAGCCTGGTTCACGGTAAACGCCGGCACGCGATCGGGCACCCCGGCGCGAAAAGTAATCTGTCGCGCGACGTTCGTCCCACCGCCCGCCTGGCGCGCACAACCCCAGATGGAATCATCGACCTGATCCGGTGGAATCTGAGCTCGTCGCAAACTTTCCTTTGCGACTGCGGTGCCCAGATCCGCGGCGGTCCAACCGGCCAGCGATCCACCAAAGCGGCCAATCGGAGTGCGCACTGCACCTGCTAAGAAGATCGGTTTCATTGATAAAAATCTTTACGTTTCAGAAAGCTTGTTTGGCTGCTAAGCTCTGGCCCGAAATGTCCGACGAACTTCAATAACGTCTGATCGAGTTCGTCGAACGTGCGCGGCTTGTTCCCCTCCCTTTGGGAGGGGTTAGGGGAGGGTGCAAAGCTCGACGCAGACAATTCCTCTCCCCGGCCCTCTCCCAAAGGGAGAAGGAGAAAAACCTTTGTCGGTGTCTCGATCGCAGAATCACAAGCTGAATCAGTTGGTCGAACTCCGGGATCTTAGCATAACGTCGGACGACTCCCGCAAATGCTACTAAGACTAAATGATGCCGCGGCGGTTTCTGACGCGACGCGCGCGATTGATGAACTACTCGGCGGGAATAGTGAATGGTTCCTGGCGCAGGACAGCGGCGCGCCGCTCGCACTCGGCGCATCGGAATTCGATTTTTCCATTGACCATCGACGTCTGATTTTCTCCAGTTGGACCGAAACTGGCGTCCGATCCTGGCGCATCACCGCCTGGAGTTGGACTGGCCAAAAGCTGGTGCTGGAAGCGACCCGGCGCATGGGCGCCGAGATAGCGACGCTTGAGTTGGTGCCGCGCGAGTCTGCCAAAGCGATCGTCACCGGCATCGTCGCGGCGCGCCAGGCGCGATGTGTAAGGCTCGCACAGATCGCGAGCGAGGCTTTCGCAAACGTAAAGATCGAACAGGTGGGTTTGAGCCCCGGCATGCGGCGCGATCAGCCCGGACGTTACGCGCGCATTGTTCTGCGTCGGCGGCACGAACGGATCGCGGTGACCGCCACCGTGGCAAACAGCGACGCGCGGAACGTCGACTCGCTGTTTTCATCGGCGCTGCTCTGGTTCAATCGAATGCAACAACGTCCCCGGCGCCCTCCGATAGAAAAACTTTTAATGGCGGTCGAACAAAATGTGTTGGAAGCCGCGCGACAACGCCACGTGCTCTTGCGCGAATCACTGCGACAGCGGATCGCGTTGTTCGAGATACGGGGCAGTAACATACGTGGCGATAGCAGACGGGGCAGTAGCCCGACCGTAAGGGAGGGCGTGCGACTCAACCCTGACGAAGGATGGCAACAGATCGAGCCGGTCCGTCCCTGGGAAAGAAAGGACTTGTGGCGTAAGCGACTAATGCAGTTTCCGGCGGTCGGCGAAAATGAGCCGAACGAGGCGTTGAAGCAAATCACTGCGTTGGCCCCGCACGCCGTCGACGTGGTCACCGCTCGTCACGGTCAGACACTTCGCTATCACGGCCTGCCGTTCGCTCGCGTGCGCCGCGTGATGGAGCGCGATCGCATCTGGTTTGGGATTGAAGGCTCGCGCCGGCGCTTGCTCGACGACTATCACGAACAGGATTGGCTCAAGCTGTGGCGTGATTTGGAAAACTATCGTGATGCGAATTGTCGCGATCGGCGGCATTGGTTCTACCGCGCGGCCGGAGAGGCCTGGCTGGAATCAATCCTGCGCCGCGACATCTCAAAACTCGATCCCGGTTTGATCGTGGCTCCGTTACATGCGCAGTTTCGTACGTCACACGGCGGTCCGACCGGCGCCCGCCCAATCGACCTGCTCGCGCTGCGTCACGATGGCCGGCTGGCAGTCATCGAACTAAAGGTCAACGAAGATCGCGAACACGTCTTTCAGGGAGTCGACTACTGGCGGCGCGTGGAAGCGCATCGACGCCGCGGCCACATCAGCACGGCCAAACTGTTCGGTGAACGCGAGATCAGCGACGAATCGCCGCTCGTCTATCTGGTCGCGCCCACCCTTCGCTTTCATCCATCGTTCGCCACCCTCGCCCGAACCATCGCGCCCGATATCGAAGTCTATCGTTTTGATATTAACGAAGACTGGCGCAGGGGTGTGCGGGTTGTGCGGCGAGAGCGGGTTAATGCATGAGTTTTGCGAGTAGAATAACCGCAACGTCGGTTGTTGGTTAGGACACAAAATGACGGAAATTGAATGGTTTCCGACAATAGGGCCGCACATGCGGGGACGAAGAACTTTGTGAGCGAATGAGACCGCCTCACTCCCTATAAAGCAATGGGTAAGCACAAATTTACAGATGCTGAAACATACGCGCTATGGACGCATTACAAAGCGTGGTGCTTTTGGTGTGGCGAACCACTTAGGCTTAAGGAGACGACCATTGATCATTTCATTCCCGAGCACCTTGAAAACAAGCCCGTCGATCTGGATCAAGTCCGGACGGAATATGGGCTATCGTCCGACTTTGTGATCAATGATTATTGTAATTGGCTCCCCTGTCATGATCGTTGCAATCGGAGCAAAGGTGCCAAACTCCCCTTGCCAATATTTCAGGCTGCAGCAACTCTACAAAAACTTGCTAGCCAGGCGGAAAGGATTCGAGCAATAGAAAGGAGAACCAAGAACACCAAGAAGGAGAAGCTTCTCGGACTCATAATGGTGGGACGCGAAACCAATACGGTGACGGAAGACGATGTCCTAGCCGTATTCACAAATCGAGAAATTCAAGAGGACGAAGACGTCCAGATTCTCCGTAAGGAAATCCATCTCGATGTTGATCAGCATTTTATTGACTTTCTGAATCGCAAACCCGACCCAAGTAGCCTCGCGTTTTGGAAGGATCAAATTATTGAAAGACAGCAGTTGAGTTCTGACGATGACGCGCTAATTAACACTTCTACGGCGTTCTTCCTTTCTACTGAGCTTTTTGAGATTGGCTATCTGGTCTACCGAATGTATAAGGCAGCTTACGGTGACGCCGTCGGCAAATCGACCTTTAACGGAGCCCATCAGCTCGCGGTGCCAATTATTCGACTTACTGAGTTTCTTCCTGCGGTACAGAAGATTGGACAAGGAGTAGTAGTTGGGAAGGGCGACTGGAAAACACAATTAGCAAGCAATAAGTATCAATTCGAGGAGGAATTCGCGGAGGAATTCGTTTCGCGTTCTCGATTCACCTTTGCGCATCCAACGTCAATGAGTTTAGTAGACGCCCTGAACACGAATGCCGGCAGCCCTCTGTCTGAAGCCAGACGCAACCAATTGGTAAGCGATCTCTCAATCGGCGTGAAGACGCGGGCGCAAGCGCTGCTAGCTGTGGCGGAGGACCAGAACTTAGTTAGCGCTGAATTCAACCGCGCGTTTGTCTTAATGCAATACTTCGGTTACTTGAGAAGAGATCCTAACGACACACCAGACGGCGATTTTACTGGCTACGAGTTCTGGCTTAGGAAGTTAGATCAGCTCAGTGGAAATTACGTTGGAGTTGAGATGGTAAAGGCATTCATCACGTCTGACGAGTACCGAAAGAGATTTGACGCTTCATGACCGGCTCCCAAAAAATCGGCAGTTGAAAACGAGAGGTTTCCCCGTCAGCTACTTGAGCGGCAGAAATCTTACTTGCTCTGCCCACTCGACCTGATCACTGCACAAGACAAGCAAGAGGATTTCGTCCAGGGCCCTGCCGATCGAAACATCCTGGCTTAATTCGAAGACTCCCGGCATCGGCAAGCCGGCGGCGATCCTGTCGTACGCTGTTTGCTTCATTGTGGTGACATCGTGAGTGATGAGAATTCGTCCTTCCCTGGCTGCCCAAGCAAGCACTTCTTCGTCGTCCCTGCCGGCAAGACCGGCATCCTGGACGCGCAAGATGTCGAGGTCGGGTTGGCGACGCAGTAGCCCACGCACGATGCGATTGTTGAAGTCTTCGTCGGTGGCGAGGCGCAGCATTAGTCGGTACTGCCGGATCGCTTTCGGGCCAGCAGACGGTCGCGGATGCCTTGAGGATCGAACTGAGACTCAACCTCTTTTTTTACCTCAGCTCGTTGCATCTTCCTGCGCTCCAGGTACTCGCTAACCTCAGCTTGATTCTGCAAGTAGTAGCTGATGACCGCGTAGATGTCGGCGAGGTTTAGGGTTGTGTATTGCTGCGCGATCTCTTCGGGCGTGGATCCCTCATTGAATGCAAATATAACCGAATCAAGCGAGACACGCGTTCCGTTCACACGCTGCACCCCTGCGTGATCCATCGAAAGCGGAACTGATGTCATAGCTTGAGTCATCGTCAAAGAGTATAGACCAACTTAGGCACGAGTGGGAGCTTTGATCCAACGCCCTGATTCATGTAGTCAACCGCCGATAAATTCCCGGTAGACGTTCCGGCAATGACAGCACGTCATCGATGATCGTATAGCCAACGTCGCCGTACAGATCGCGCAGCTCAGCTTCCGATTCGCGATCGATGGTGATGCAGAAGGGCGTGATGCCGAGGGTCTTGGCCTGACGCAACGCTTCGCGCGTGTCTTCGCGGGCGTAACGGGCGTCGCCGTAATCGTGATCGTAGGGACGGCCGTCAGATAAAACGATCAGCAGGCGAGTGCGCGCGTCCTGCTTGCTCAACTTCGCGGCTGCATGTCGAATGGCCGCGCCCAGGCGCGTGTTGTTCTGATAAGTGATCCCGCCGATGCGCCGCATTACTTCATCCGAATAGTGCTCACCGAAATCTTTGAGCACGTAAAACTTTACGTTGCGACGACCCTCGGAAGTAAAGCCGTTGATCGCGTACCGGTCGCCGACGGCCTCCAGCGCTTCGCTCATCAAGACCAGGCCTTCCTTCTCGATCTCAATGATGCGACGGCCGGGATGAGTGTACGGTTGCAGCGGGTGGCGCCCGATCGTGCGCGCGGTCGATGACGATTGGTCCAGCAGGAACGACACGGCGACATCGCGACGACGGCGCAGACGCCTGGTGTAGATGCGCTCTGACTGGTGTCCATCGGCGCGGCGATCGATGAAGAAATCGACGACGGCGTTTAGATCGTAATCGTCGCCGTCAATTTCGTTCGTTACGCGCGCCAGGTCTTCGGGCTTCATCAACTGGAACTGATGCCGAATTGACGAGACGACGCCTTTGTATCGTTCGCGCGTGTCGTCCACAAAGGCGCGTTCGCCGCGCTTAACTTTCTTTTCGATCACGCGGCACCAGCCGACGCGATGATCGACCAGTTCGCGGTCCCACTCGTCATAGTTAAAAGCGACTTCGCCGGTTTCCAGATCCTGTTCCGGCACTTCACCTTCGCTCCAGGCCTCGCTGCCTTCCAGTTCATCGAATTCGCCGTCCGCTTCGGTGTTCCAGGCATTGAACAGCTCGCGCGCATCGCGCCGCTGCGGCTGACGGTTCGCGTCGCGCTCGGCGAGCATCTCTTCGGCAGTCTTACTCTGGTCTTCCTGATCCAGTTCGTCGGGCACCTCGATCTGCTTTTCTGGGTCTTCGAGCGAGATCGATTGAAACAGCGAGTAGACCCGGCTGGTCGCCATCAAAGTATCAGCGACGGTAGCTGCGGCGGACAGGTATTCAGCCACGATTGTTTCGAGCTCTGAAACTATCTGACCGTAGAACTGCCTGGCGTCGTCACGAGCGCCGGCGAGCAGCGTGATCTGGAAGAGCAGTTCAAACGGCACTAAGGCTGCCGGCAGGTCAACAATGTTCGGACGGCGAGTGCGCAAATGATCTCGAATCAGGTCGAGGTCGCGCGCCAGACCGCGATACGCCTTTCGCAAACGCCGATCTATGCGCCCATTTTCGAGGGTGCCGAAAATCCTGCGGGCCAGCGGTGGAATGGGAAACAGATTGAGGATGAGTCGATAGTCGATAGTGGCATGCGCATCCTGCGCATGAGTCACGGGCGGGACGCCTGTACCACTTTCAGCGAGGTAACCACCCAGAGCAAAAGCGTCGCGCGCATCCTGATTCGCGGGATCATAGAACTCGGTGAGCGCCCTGTACGCGGCACGCAGCTCAACGGTGTCACGCGCATAGGTGGCAAACTCAATCTGTCCGGCCGCGTGCGCCGCCAGCACTTTGTAGAGTCGAAAGTCCAGCTCCTCATCACCAAATTCAGTGACGATCGAAGGCAGGTGAATCGTGCGACCGTCGCCGATGCGGGACTCAACCGGCACCGCGGCCAGCGGCGCAATCTCGACCGCGCGGCCGGTCAAGCCTTCGACGTAAAGTCTTAACAAGAGCTGCACCGATTCCAGTGCCACACCCGCGCCGCCTTCACGCAGCGCTTCGTTGCTGCTACGCGTTTCGAGCGCGTAATAACTGCGCCGAGCGCGCGTGTCTCCGGCGATCAAACCGGCCCGCGCCCAACTTTCAAACTGTTCAATCGAAACGGTGTGCAGCGCTTTCGCGCTCGAACGCAAACATGCAAGGGCTGCTTCCGAATCAACGCGCGCAACTTCGCGCGTCAGCGCGATTACCCGATGCGCCAGTGCGACGGCGCTGAGGTGATCTTTCGACGCCGCGATCGTCTGAAAGAACGCGGGGCTGGAACGAACAAAGGCGACCAGTCCGGCGTTACCGTGAGAAGCTACCGCCCAAAGCAGATCGATCCATTCGTCAAAGCATTCCGGCAGTGTGCGGAGTATTTCACCGCCGGCGATTAGCAGGTGAAGCGCCGCCGCACCGCCGCGTTCCAGAAAGCTCACCGAGCGCCGCATCAATTTCAGAGCTTCTGCGGCGTCGAGAAGATCAACCGCGCCGGGCAGATTTGTCCAAGCGTCAGCGGCAATGCCGCCCGCGCGCTCGGCGAACGCTGCGGCCAGAGCGACTGCGGCGCTGGTCACCTCCCCAGCCCCGTTAAGATGCGGGCTACTGCGCGCCGCGGGTTTTGGATCAACGGGCGGTAGCCCGCCTCTAAACGAAAGGAGCCGGACCATGACAGTCGGCGTGGCATTCAAGAAATCCGCGCTGTGTTTTGCCGAGCGGCGCGAAATCTCCGCTGCCACTTCGTAGATGGATCGAAGTAGTTCGCTGTCCTTGAGAGTCTCGGCGAGCACGGGCGCATGGCGAAATGTTTCCGACGCTGTCGATGCGGAAAGAATCATTTGGCGCGAACATACGTGGAAGACAAAGGGACGCGCGGCCGCGGGTACGTTCGCAAAGTCGCCGAGCCCGGCAGTAAAAAAGCTGGCTCCGTTTTCGACGTCGCCCATGGTCAAACGTCGACCCAGTTCGCCCCAGGCTCGGAGTTCCGTTGGCTCGAGCACTTGTGCGACACCTGGCGCGGCCCGCAGGAATTCGATGCTGGCGCGCAGAGATACAGCAGCGATCGCCGCGCTGGTTTCCAAAGCCGCACGCGTCTGCTCGAACGGCAGATGCGCAATGTTTTTCAGCAGACCGGCCAGAGTGCGTCGCTCGGTGGGACTCTTGACTGAACGCAGGCGCTCATCGATCTCTTCAGCGAAAGATTCGTTCAGATTGTTGTCTTGGGGTTCTTCGGACAAGTTAGATCACCAGAACGTTACCGGGCGGCCAAAACAATACGAAAGCCAATTGAGCGGACGTCAGGGATGACTCTGCGGCGGTAAGCCGAACGGCAGGAATTGGCGGAGCTTTGCCACGAACCGCCGCGCAACACCCGCACCTCGGCACCCTGTAAATCTTCTCTACCGTCAGTAACGTTGTAGGGATAAGGCTTATACTTTGATTGACACCATTCCCAAACGTTTCCGTACATGTCATAGAGTCCGAGTCCATTCGGTTGCTTTTGCCCAACTGGATGCGGCTGGCTCCCCGAATTGGCGCTATACCACGTCAGCGCATCAATATTGCCTGCGTACGGCCCGGTCGTCCCGGCACGACTCGCGTATTCCCACTCGGCCTCAGTCGGTAAGCGGTACTCACGGCCAGTGGTCCGCGATAGTTTGCGGCAAAACTCAACCGCATCGTTCCACGAGACGCTGTCGACAGGAAGATCGTCTCCCTTGAAGCTGGAGGGATTCGTACCTATCACAGCTTTATACTGGGCCTGAGTCACTTCATACTTGCTCATATAAAAACTCGGTACCGTCGCATTGCTCTGCGGTCCTTCGTCATTGTCTCGTCCGGTTTCTGAAAGTGGCGATCCCATTAAGAACGTCCCGCCTGGGGCATAGACCATCTGTAACTGGACCCCGTTTATGCTCTCTGTGAAAGGTTGCCCAGTGAGTTGCGGTTTGTTCTCATTTTGCGGCGCCTGCTGTGATTTCGTCGTGACCGGCGATTCCTGGCGGGCCTTGCTAAAGATTAACCAGGCAGTTCCTCCGATCATGATAGCCACAAGAAGCATTCCGGCAATCGCCGCTAACCGGCGGCCTCCTGTAGATCGAGTTTGCGTTAACTGGCTGGCAGGAGAGGTTTCAGCGGGCGAGGGCGCGCGCTGACTTTTGCCGATAATTATTTCGGGCGGAGCAGCTTTCATGGTCTTCATGGCCGATTGAGATCTGATCCCTTCGGTCGAAGAGTATTCCTGTGCAATGGGTGAAGCTGTTGTTTCTTGCAAGTTTGGTTCTGAAGCAGGACTCCTTATCGTTCGTGGCGGAGGTGTCAGGTCTTTGTCAGCTTCGGGTGGTCGAGTCGAGTCGGCTGTATTCGGCGCGGGATACAATATCCCTGTCCGGGCCGGGTCAGGATTGCGAGGGGAAGGAAGATGCTCGGTTCCTTGAGGGTCAAAGGGCGCCGATAGAATCGAACCGTCCACCAGGCAAAAAGTCATTGTGTCGTCAAAGGTGCGCTTGCAGGTCGGGCAGCTCTTCATGTAACTCTCCAAAGTCTGATAGCTGGGTTTTGATCAAGAATAATATACATTCCGGTGCTCGCTAAAAGGAGTAATCGTCTGCGGGAGCGTATGCGAGGAGCTAGATCACCGTCGTTACGATCTCCCGGATGCTCCTCTGCAGATCACGATCGTCGGTGATGGGTGAGCACATCGCCACTTCGGCGGCCCGGGTCGGTGGGATGCCGAGGGCGATCAGTTGCGCGGCGTATATCAGCAGGCGGGTCGAAACTCCTTCTTCCAAACCGTGCCCGCGCAGGTTCCGCACCTTTTGTCCAATCAAAACCAGATCGCGCGCCGTGCCTTCGTCGATGCCGCCTTCGCGCGCGACGATCGTGGCTTCCAACTCGGGCGGTGGATAATCAAAGTCGATGGCGACGAAGCGTTGCCGCGTCGATTGTTTCAAGTCCTTCAGGATCGATTGATAGCCGGGATTGTAGGAAACCACCAGCATGAAATCAGCCGGCGCTTCCAGGATCGTACCCCGTTTTTCTATCGGCAGCCGACGCCGATGGTCCGTGAGCGGGTGGATGATGACGACGGTATCTTTACGTGCTTCGACGATTTCGTCGAGATAGCAAATCGCGCCGTGCCGCACCGCGGAAGTCAGGGGTCCGTCATGCCAGACAGTCTCTTCGCCTTCGATCAGAAATCGTCCGACCAGGTCCGTGGCGGAAAGATCTTCGTGACAGGCGACGGTGATCAGCGGTCGCTCAAGCCGCCAGGCCATGTGTTCCACAAACCGTGTCTTGCCACAGCCGGTCGGGCCTTTCAGGATTACCGGCAAGTGCGCGGCGTGTGCCGCTGCGAACAGATCGACTTCGTGATCGACGGGCAGGTAATAGGGTTCGTCGGCGATTCGGTATTCTTCGATGGCGCGTTCAGGCATAAGCTAAGATTCGAGTTTTGCGTTCAGGGTTTCGAGCTTTTCTTTGGTTCGAACTTTATTGATTTAACTGTACGCTCAAACCATTCATGTTCCTGCGGCTGATAGAGGATCTTCGATACGTGAAAATCCACCCAGAACCCGTCAACGACAAACTCAGCATACATGTTCTGCTGTTGAATATCCTGGCCCTGGAAAGACGGGAGCAGAAATTCAAGCACGCTGACTTCGCCAATCTCAGACAAGGACGGATTCTTGATATTCACCCAGGAGGGATTGCCCATCTTCCAAACCATATCGCGGCACGCCTTACTGTCCTTGCAGTTCTTAACGGGTTCGATAAAGAAAGAGACCGTCATCATCCGCTTGCGGTCGTTCATTAGAAAATAGCCGGAGCGGCCGTCCGGCTTGATCTGTTGGTGCTCGACGACGAAATCCTCCGCGGGAAGGATCAGTGTCCAGGGAGCGGCGGGAACGGTGAATTCCATCCGCTTTTCATCAAGTGAAGTAGCGAACACGTTTAGCGCGCAAAGTATCAAAGCGCAGCAGAAGCCACAAAGTCTTCTCAATAGCATCCAGCGGTATCCTTCCTCACACTGAGTCGCCCGGTCTAATTGGGCCTGGCGGCTTGCGGCTGATATCCTATGATGGAACCAGCATCTTAACATTCGCCAGAAACGATTAGAAGAAGCCCGCCGATAACGGGCGCTAAACAAGTAATGAAGATAGCAGTAGCCATGTCTGGCGGCGTAGATTCGTCCGCGGCCGCAGCGATTCTGAAAGAGCAGGGCCATGAACTGGTCGGCTTTACGATGCAGCTTTGGAATCAGAACCGCGGTATCAGTGTGGACGAGAACGGCGAGTCGCTGCCTTCGCGTTGCTGTTCGCTGGACGACGTGTACGACGCGCGCCGGGTGGCCGAAGAACTCGGCTTTCCATTCTATGTGCTCAATCTCGAGCGCGAGTTTGAACGCGACGTGGTGCAGCCGTTTGTTACCAGTTACCTAAATGGCGAGACACCGATCCCCTGCGTGGCCTGCAACAGTCGTCTGAAGTTTGCGTCGTTGGATCGGCTGGCACTTAGCCTGGGGTGTGAAAAAGTAGCGACGGGTCACTATGCACGCGTTGAATTCGATCCCGCGGCCGATCGTTACCGGCTTTTGCGCGGACTCGATCCACAGAAAGACCAATCCTACTTTCTCTGGGAGCTCACACAGGATCAGCTTTCGCGTTCAATGTTTCCGCTGGGTGAGATGTCCAAGCCGGACGCGCGTCAGGCGGCGCGCCGCAATGAACTCGCCGTGGCTGAGAAGTCTGAGTCGCAGGAAATCTGTTTTGTTCCCGATGGCGACTATGCGGGATTCATCGATCGCTATCTCGCCGCGGAAGATCAAACCGCACGTTTGCCGGGCACCGGCGAAATTGTGAGCACGAGCGGTGAAGTGGTCGGAAAGCACACCGGCATACATCACTACACGATCGGACAGCGCCGCGGGATTGGCATCTCCAGCGCGCAGCCGTTATATGTGACGGGAATTGATTCGACAAAGAACCGCATCATCGTGGGTAACCAGGATGAACTATTGCGTTACGAATTTACGGCGGCCGGCGTCAACTGGATCGCTTTCGCGAATCCAGCCGGATCGGTTCGCGCCGAAGTGCGCGTCCGTTACCGTCACACAGCCGAACCGGCCACGATTACTCCCTTGCCCGACGCCCGAGTCCAGGTGAAGTTCGACGAACCGCAGCGCGCCATCACGCCGGGCCAGGCGACTGTCTTTTATCGCGGGGATGAGGTGGTTGGCGGTGGATGGATCGTGAAGTAGCATAGACTTTAGTCTGTGATGGTTCGAGTTGCCCTAACCATTAATCACAGACTGAAGTCTGTGCTACCCGTAAACCTTTTCCGCCCTCTGCGCGTACTCACAATCAGCCAAAATTCTTAGAAAAATAACAGGAAAACCGCTAATGGCAATGTCAACAACTCGTAAGATCGTGCTCACAATCGGGGGCATCCTGCTGGGACTGGCGCTCATCGTCGTCGTCTGTGTCGCGATTGTCGTTTCCGCCCTGCGCGGGAATCGGCCATCGATTCGCAACAACAGCGTGCTGGCGCTGAAAATCTCCGGCCCGCTGCCGGATTATGTTCCCGACGATCCGTTTCGACGCCTCTTTGGCGCGCCGCCGCAATCTCTGAGCAGCCTGCTGACTCAGTTCCGCAAAGCGAAAACCGACAAACGCATCTCGGCCGTCATGTTGGACATCGACATGTCAGAGGCGGGTTGGGCCAAGTCGGAAGAGATTCGTGACGCGATCGCAGACTTTCGGACTTCGGGCAAACCCGTCTTCGCCTATATGGAGACGGGTCTCAACAAGGACTATTACATCGCCACAGCGTGCAACAAGATTTTTGTGCCTCCGCCGGGTGAGCTGTTTACGATTGGTCTGGCCGCCGACGTAATGTTTTTCCGCGGCTCGCTCGATAAGCTCGGCATCTATCCTGACATTTATCAGATCGGGAAATACAAGAGCGCGGCTGACATGTTCACTCAAAAAGAGATGACGCCGGCGCATCGCGAGTTCATTAACTCGTTGCTCGACGATTTGTATGGCCGCTACGTCGAAGGCATTGCCAAAGCACGCTCGAAAACACCGGACGCGGTGAAGGCGTTAATCGACAACGCGCCGTACACCGCGACGCAGGCGAAAGATGCCGGCTTGATCGACGGCGCTTTGTATCACGATGAGATGGAGAAAGAGCTGAAGAAGCGTCTTGGTTACAACGATAATGACGAGTTGCCCATTGCCAGAGCCGGCGATTACCGGCAGATTTCACAGGAGTCTCTGGGTTTGAATAAGGGCGAGCGAGTCGCCGTCGTATACGCCGCGGGCGATATCGTTTCAGGCAAATCCAGTTTCGGCGGTTCAGGCGAAGAGACGATCGGATCGGATTCGCTGGTGCGGACGATCAACGAGGCTCGCGACGACAAGAGCATTAAAGCCATCGTCCTGCGCATCGACAGTCCCGGTGGCTCAGGGCTGGCCTCGGACATCATCTGGCGCGCGATTGAATCGGCCAAGGCGAAAAAGCCGGTCGTGGTTTCGATGAGCGACGTGGCCGCCTCCGGCGGGTACTATATCGCTTGTAACGCGAACAAGATTGTGGCTGAGCCGTCAACCATCACCGGCTCGATCGGTGTGTTGGGCGGCAAGCCGGTCGTTAAAGGATTCTATGACTGGATAGGCGTGACCAACGAGTATGTCCTGCGCGGCAAGAACGCCGGCCTGTTCCGCGAGACGGAAAAATTCAACGACACCGAACGCGCGAAGTGGCAGGAATTCCTCGGCACGACTTACGACGACTTCATTTCAAAAGTCGGGAAGGGCCGAGGCAAAGAAAAAAGTTATATCGATTCGATCGGTCAGGGCCGCGTCTGGACCGGCAGTCAGGGGAAAGAGCGGGGTCTGGTCGACGAGTATGGCGGTCTCGATAAGGCGATTGAGATCGCCAAACAGCTCGCCAAGATTCCGGCTGAACAGAGCATCCAGCGCGTGATCATGCCAAAGCCGCCCAGCTTCTTCGAGGAACTGATGAACAGCGGTGACGATGGAGAAAGCGACGCCCGGAGTGCGCAGGCGAAGCAACAGGCGGCGATTCTCGAAGCGATGCCCGTAGATGTCCGGCGTGCCTTGCGATACGCGCAGTTGCTTGATCGTTCCCGGAGTGGCGAAGCGATTTACATGCTGCCGTTTGATCTGCGGATCAGATAGGCAAGGTGTCCGACAAACTTCAGTTTGTCGAAGTCGCCGGAGCATGAGGTCAGTACCACCCGCGTGAGCGGGTGGATCAAACACTCAATAAGTTGGTTGGCCGTTCGGACCACCCGCTCACGCAGGTGGTACTGACTCCATTACTAAGTAGATCGACAAACTTAAAGTTTGTCGGACACTCTAATCACTTGAGAATCCTACTGGTAGAAGACGAACCCCGCATGGCTCAAGTTGTCGCCAGGGGTTTGCGCGAGCATTCCTACGCAGTCGATATTGCCGGCGACGGCAATGCGGCGCTCTATCAAACCTCAATTAACGATTACGATCTGATTCTCCTGGACGTGCTCCTGCCTGGCCCGAACGGATTTGAAGTGTGTCGCGAGTTGCGGGCCCGTGGCGATGCCACACCCGTCCTGATGCTGACCGCGCGGGCGACGGTGGACGATCGCATTACGGGACTCGATGCCGGCGCGGACGATTATCTGACAAAGCCCTTCGCGTTCCGCGAGCTGCTGGCAAGGGTCAGGGCTTTGCTCAGGCGCGAGCCGCAGCTTCATTCCGATCTTTTGCAACTCGAGGATTTGCGGCTTGATGTAGCCAGTCATCGAGTCACTCGCGCCGCACATGAAATTGAACTCACTGCGAAAGAATATGCATTGCTCGAGTATCTGGCGCGGCGCGCCGGGCAATTGGTTTCGCGGGCCGAGATTGCTGCGCACGTCTGGGACGAATCGTTCGATCCCTTTTCAAACACGATCGAAGTTTACGTCAACCGTCTGCGCAAAAAGATCGACGAGCAGCATCCCATCAAACTAATCCACACCCGGCGCGGTGAAGGCTACATCCTCGGGCCGCGTTAAAGAGCTTTCTGTTCTCCGTGTTCTCTGTGTCTCCGTGGTGAGCCTAGTTGTGGAAAATAATTCACCACGGAGACACAGAGAACACGGAGAAGAACTCGAACCAGGACAGTAAATGGATTTCTTTTTACTCGTGATTGCCAGTACCATTCCGCCGATCCGGAGGAGTTCGATCCCAAGTAATGTCTGATCACGAACAAACTGATTTGGCGCCGGACAAAGGCGCTCCAGTTATTCCGCACTCTGATCCCGCGGGCGGCACCGGCTCCCTCGAAGCGGCCATGATGCTGGAAAAAAATCCGATCAGGCGCTTTCTGAAGGTGCTCGGGCCAGGACTCATCACCGGAGCGTCCGATGATGATCCCTCGGGCATTGGCACGTATGCTGTGGCCGGAGCTTCTCTGGGTTTCACTACGCTCTGGACGGCTTTGTTCACGTGGCCATTGATGGCTTCGGTACAACTCACCTGCGCGCGAATTGGCATGGTCAGCGGCATGGGCCTGGCGTCCGTGTTGCGACGGCACTATGCGCGAAACTTGCTCTATCTCACCGTATTTGGACTAGTCATTGCCAACACCATCAACGCTGGAGCGGACATCGGCGCCATCGCTGCGGCGATCAATCTGCTGGTGCCAATTCCTATTACCGTGTTGGTTTTGCCAATCGCACTAATCATCCTGGCACTTCAAATCTGGGGCTCGTACCGGCTGATTGCCAGAACGTTCAAGTGGCTGACGATCGCTTTGTTCGCTTACATTGGCTCAGCGTTTTTTTCCAAACCCGACGCGGTTTCTGTGCTGAAGGCGACGTTCATTCCCACCCTGAGGTTCGACGCGACCTTCCTGGCGACATTGGTGGCTATCCTCGGCACCACCATCTCGCCTTATCTCTTCTTCTGGCAGGCGGATCAGGAAGTCGAAGAAGAAATCAGTTTCGGCCGCGTGACCAGAAGCCAGCGCCGAGGCGCGACCGACGCCGAAATGAAATATGCCGCCTGGGACGTGGGCATAGGCATGCTGCTTTCGAACGCGGTGATGTACTTCATCATTCTGGCGACGGCGGCAACACTTTTCAAAGCGGGTCAAACAAACATTCAGTCAGCCACTGATGCCGCCCAGGCACTCAAACCTCTCGCCGGCAGAGGCGCGTCTATTCTGCTCGCCGTAGGTTTGATTGGCAGCGGGTTGCTGGCCGTACCCGTGTTGACGGGATCTAGTGCGTACGCGGTGACCGGGGCCATGGGAGGGAGGTACGGCTTCAATCAAAAACCTGGTCGAGCCAAACTTTTCTATGGCGTGATTATCGTTTCCACTCTCATCGGAGTGCTGCTTAACTTCATCGGCATCAATCCCATTCGCGCGCTCTTCCTCGCGGCGATGATCAATGGCTTTCTGGCGCCGCCATTGTTGGTAGTGATTATGCTGGTTGCCAGCAACAGGCAAATCATGGGAGACAGAGTAAACAGCCGCTGGTCCAATCTCCTCGGATGGACTACGACTGTGGTAATGTTCGTCGCAGCAGTGGCGTTGGTTTTGACCTGGGGACAGTAAACCAGACTAACGACAAATCCTTTAGCTGAAATGACGACCGCGGGAACGCTCTTGATCAGGATCATACAGATCACCGTCACTGTCGTTTTGCTCAGCGTGGCCTGCCTGGCGCAAAACCCTATTACTCCTGAACCATCTCCGCCGCCTGATCAGTCGTCATCCGAGCCTTCAAAAAAAGAAGACCGCGATCCGATCGAGAAAGCCGACGAATATAAATCCAAACTAACGTTCAGCACTTACTTTACGCGCGGGAACCAGGCTTTCGATCTCAACCTACGCCATCAGTTAGGACCGTTTACTGTCTGGATCGCCGGATTCTATGATCCGCAGACGAACAGACTTCTGCGCACCGGTATCCAGTACGACTACCGGAAAGCCTGGTTTCATTTCGTTCCCACCATCGAGGTCGCGACGACCAAAGCCGTATCAGGCTCGCTCTCCTTCGAGCTGGGTTCGGGAAAGACTATCGCCCTCGCCGGATATTCCCGCACAAACCTGAAGCCTTTCTTCGATCTGTTCTGGGATCCCGGTGACTCAGTTCAGTTGGGAGTCGGTCATAGGCTGAGCGGCTACGATCGCATTCAGGCTTATACGATCTTTGACGTGCGGCTGCACACTGGGCAACAGAACACTCATGTGGTTTGGCGGCGCAAGCTGAACCGGAACAACGGGATTACCTTCGACGGCGTCTTCAAGTCGGGACATGAGGACTCCGGTAAGTATATTCGCTCCGTAAGCGTGGGTGTTTACTATGACCGTCCGCATTGGTTTTGGAAGCTCTATTATGATCCAAATGTAAACTTCACCGATCATACAATGGTGCGGACGGGTATTGGTTTGAAGTTCTGACGTAGCGACTGCATTAGCACTTTGAGAATCCAGCCAGACAGAAAACTCGGAACCAGGCGCAGGCTGAGCTCGGCCTTGCATGCGCTCAAGTATCGAAACTTCAAACTCTTTCTTGGCGGTCAACTGGTCTCCCTGATTGGCAATTACGTCCAGACCATAGCTCAGGCCTGGCTCGTCTACCGGTTGACCGGTTCGGCCGCGTTGCTGGGTTTGGTGGCTTTCTCAGGGCAGATCTCTATCTTCGTGCTCGCGCCGGTCAGCGGCGTCGTCGCTGATTCAAAATCTCGAAAGCATATTCTCTTCGCCACGCAGGTCGCGCCCATGCTGCTCAGTTTCTTGCTTGCGGCGCTCACCCTTACCGGACGTGTTCAGGTATGGCACGTCTTTACAGTCGCTGCTTTGATGGGAGTAGTCAACGCATTCGATTTTCCGGTTCGCCAGGCGTTCGTGGCCGAGTTGGTGCCAAGAGAAGACTTGATCAGCGCGGTTACGCTGAACTCTTCAATGATCAATAGCGCCCGCACGATTGGTCCGGGAATTGGCGGACTGTTAGTGGCCGGAGTCGGCGAAGGTTGGTGCTTTCTGGGAAACGCGCTCAGCTATGTCGCTGTCCTTATCGGACTGCTGATGATGAAATCAACTGCTGTCCAGAAAAAAACACCGCAGCACTTTCGTGCCGGCGTTGCTGAGGCATTCAATTTTGTTCGGCACACGGGACCGGTGGGCGCCCTGCTTGTGCTCCTCGGATTAATCAGTTTCACGGGACTGCGCTATGAAATCCTGATGCCCGTCTACGTGAAAGAAATGCTGCACGGCGGGCCGACCGAATTCGGTCTGCTCATGGGCGCATCGGGAATCGGAGCGATTCTTGGTTCTTTGATCCTGGCCATGTTTAGCAATGTGCGCACGCTTGGTGATTGGGCGGCCCTGGCTGCAGCCGGCTTCGGTGGTAGTTTGGTGCTTTTGTCGTTCTCGCACACATTTGCCTTATCAGTTCTGGTAATGCTGCTCATCGGATTCACCATGGTGACCGGCCTGGACGCCTCGAACACCTTGGTCCAGAGAATAGTGCCCGACGAACTGCGCGGCAGGGTGATGGCGATCTGGACCATGATGCTGTCGGGTCTGGCGCCGTTCGGTTCGCTTCTGGTTGGCGTGTTGGCGCAACAGTTTACCGCGCGCAGAACGTTTGCCGCCGGCGGTATGGCGTGCATCATGGGCGCGATGGGCTTTGGCTTTTCTTTACCAATTCTGCAAAGGGAAGCACGGAAACTCATTCTCAAGCGCGAAAGCGTCGACGCGGACACCGTATCGGTAGACAAGAAGTGAGCCCACGGTCGGCGCAAGTTCATTGGTGAAGTAGATCTAAAAGACTAAAAGCCAAGCCTCAACAAACGATCTTTATTAAGGAATGATTTCTGTAGGCCGGAACCGTGGGAGAAATTCCAAAGGTACACGCTTAGGCTCGGGTGCGCCAGTGGCCTTCCGTTGGCATTTACTACACAGCGCCAAAAACTGACCCGTAGGCTTCTCAGTCGATAGTCTGCGATCGTCTCGTCGCCTTCTCTCCTCCGGCTTGCCGTGCAACCACAGACCGCAAAGGCTTAGGCTCTCATTCAGCGCAAGATGATAGATCGGATTGTCAGGGCTAAAAATGTATTGCTTCGCGGGAGTTTCTTCCATAGGATATGCCTACCTGACCGCTATGCTTATCAAGCCACGAGGTAGAACGGGTTAAATGAGTCCGGCCCGGACGACGCGGGCGTACCGGGCATCCTCTAAATCGGCGCACAGTCTACTACCAATTGGTAGCAACGGCAACGGCCAGCTTCCATTAGGAGGTAACTCCTGATGGCAAAGCGCCCAGCTCCAAAGAAACTGGCGAAAAAACTTGCGCAGATCAGGCAGCGTTTAGGATTGAGTCAAACGGAATTGGTCACTGCGCTCAAGTACAAAGCATCGCCGTTGCGCGCATCTCAGATTTCCAACTTTGAGAACGGAAACCGCGAGCCGCCATTGATGCTGCTTTTGGCTTATGCTCGCCTAGCGGGGATTTCCACGGATGTGCTGATTGACGACAAGCTAGACTTGCCCGGCTGAACAACCTTTGTCCCAAACAACTACCCTCGTTCGGCCTGTAGTAGTAAGCTAGCCGAACTATGGGCGGAGTTTTTGGCGGCTTGCTTGGGTTGATCTATTCGATTGGCACTGTTATTAGCGCGACGGTGCTTTACATATTGATCGGGGAGAAAGGTAAGACATTAACCACTAGACTAGCAGGCTGATGAAAAACTGAGCTAGCCACAGAGACACGGAGGAAACATGAGAACAATGAGGGTAGGAATTTGTTGGCATTTCTGATTGATTCTGATCCTTCCTCTTCTCTGGGGCTCTGTGTCTCTGTGGCGATTCTGCTTTTTTCAGCACCCTGCTAGGTCGCTTGATTGTTGGCGGGGCCGCAGTCGGCTTGCTGGTTGGCATAATACCCTTTGAAATGCTCCCGAGATTTGATCCACCCTTCGATGGAAGTTGGTCAAGAATAGCTGGCGCGTTTGGAGGCAGCGCCGTGGCTGGTGTCTTAATAACGCTCTGCTTGGAGGCCCTCAGTAAAGACGTTGACGGGCGCGAGTGAACGGTATCGTTACCCTAACGAGAGCCAAACTGAACCAGCACCATTCTTCGCCCGTGACTGAATCTCAAGGACGTTTTAATCTTCCATTAAGGTAACCCCCCGTATACTCCAGCTTCTCGACGAGAAACTATGGGGAACAAATTGAAGGCAGGCGTTCGCTTGCTCTCAGCACTAGCGGCGCTCTCAGGCCTTGCAGGATTATTGTGCGCGCAGACGCCGCCGCCAACTTCGAGCCGGCCAACGAGTCCCATCACGCAATCGCCTTCTCCCGCGAAAACGCCGACTGTCGCTCCGACTCCCAACCCGACGGCGGAGCCGCAATCGACGCCCTTTGCTGTCCCCAGTGCACCTGGCCCATTGTCGATTCCTGCGGCCACACCGGCTTCCGGATCGACTCCGCCACCCATTTCGCTGGGCAATCAGAATCCGCAAAACGCCAATCCGCTTACGCTCGACGAGGCGTTACGTCTGGCAAACGCGCAGGCGTCGACTTTCCAACAAGCGGCCCTCCACGAGCAAATTGCTGCTGAAGATGTGAAGCAGGCACAGGCGGCTTTTTTGCCCAAGGTGACCGCGCCCTTGAGCTACATTTATACTTCGCCGGCCCTAGGGCAGCCTGCGGGCACTCCGCGAGTGCCGAGTTTTATCGCCAACAACGCGATCAGTGAGTACCAGGCGTTTGTGAATCTGTCGGGAGACTTTGATATTGCCGGCAGACTCCGCGCGACGCTGGCGAAGAATCGAGCGCTGCTCGCCGCGGCGCACGCCGGCACCGAAGTCGCGCGTCGTGCATTGGCGCAGGCCGTGCTCGAGACTTATTACGGACTGGCACTGGCGATCGCGCAGCGGAGCGCGGCCGAAGGGAACCTCGCGGCGGCCGAAGAGTTTGAGCATATTACCTCTTTGCTTCTAAGCGGCGGTGAAATCGCTCCGGTTGATTTGACGAGAGCGCAACTACAAACAATTGTGCGTCGTGATGAACTGGAAAGGGCGCGCGCGAATGAAGAAGTCGCGGCCGGATCCCTGCGCGTACTTGTCGGGTATGATTTCGCGCGGCCGATTAGCACGACGGATCTGGTCCTGATCCTGCCCAACGATGCCGAGCTTCAGCAGTTCACCCCCGCAGACATTTCTCGCCGGCCTGAGTTCACCCAACTTGAAGCCCAGCTTCGCGCCGCCAGGCAGGACATTACAATCGCGCGCTCTGATCGTTTGCCCGCACTCTTGTATTCGATAAATGGTGGCTTCGATACGGATTCGCTCAAAGGGCCGCTCCTCAAGGAACACTCAGGTGTATCGGCGGCGGTGAGTCTGACAATTCCGATCTTCGATTGGGGCGCAACCAAAAGCAGGGAACGCCAGGCGCGCCTGCGTGTCCAGGTCGCCGAAAACGAGCGCACCGCGGCCCTGCGCGGATTTACTCAACAGTACTTTGCGGCGCGAGCACAAGCGGCCAGCGCAGCCGCGCGAGTTAGATTGGCGCGCCAGGGAGTTCTGCAAGCGCAGGATAATCTGGCCGCTTCGATCGCGCGTTACCGCGCTGGCGAAGCACAGATCGTCGAAGTTACGGACGCGCAGACTATGTTGGTGACACAACGCACAGCTCTTTACCAGGCCCTATTCGATTATCAAACGGCGCTCGGGCGTCTTAGACAAACGACAGGACAATGAAGCCAGAAGACGACTTAGATAGGCACTCGACCGCAGCCGGTGAGCCGGCTCACGTGTTCACGTCTTATGAGAAAACGCAGGTGCGTCGTGGATCGATGACGCCCCGGCAGCGAAATCTATTGATCGTTTTTTCGTCACTCGCCTTGCTCGTGATTCTCCTGATTGTCGTAGTGGTCTGGCGCCGGAGAAGTGCGGCCGCGGCTGATGAGACGGAAACGCCGGTGGTCAGCGTCAAGGTCGCCAAAGCCGAGAAGGACGCCATCGCTGCCCAGATAGTGGCGGTCGGTACGATATGGCCCCGAGAGAAGTCTGATGTGGGCGCCAAGATTAGCGCGCAAATCAAACAGATGGCGCTGCTGAAAAACAAGCTCGTCAGAGCCGGCGAGGTTATCGCCGTGCTTGAGTCGCGCGACCTTCAGGCGCAGCGGGCTGAAGCTGTCGCTGCTCTAAACCAGGAACGCGCCAACGAGCGCAGCGTGACGACCGGCACGATTCCGCAGACCAACGCGCAAGACCAGAAGGGCTTGCGCGACGCGCGCGCCAAAGCCGCGACGGCGCGGGCTACTTACGAACGTCGTCAGGTGCTTTATGAAAAAGGCGGCATCTCGAAAAAGGATCTCGAAGCATCACAACTTGATCTGGCGACGGCCGAAAACGAACTCCGGCTGGCCGAGCAAACGATAACTCTGCGCGCGACGTCGCTTAATCCGAACGATCGCGCGCTGGCCGCCGCCAGAGTTGCTCAGGCGCAGCAGCACCTGGCGACCCTCGATGCCCAACTCAGCTATGCCACGATTCGGGCGCCCATCACCGGCATCGTCACCGACCAATTTCAGTACGAGGGTGAGTTTGCCGCAGCCGGAGGGAAACTTCTGACTATCGCCGATATCAGCGAGGTGATCGTCAAGGCTCCCTTTGCCGACACGGTAGTATCAGAACTTAAAGTTGGAGATCCCGCAGCAGTCTTGCCCACGGATACTTCGAGTGAAGAAATGAAAGGCCGGATCACTTTGCTCAGCCGCTCGTCTGATCCGACCAACCGCACCGTCGAAGTTTGGGTGGCGCTGGCAAACGGCGCCGGCAAGTTGCGAGCGAATGGCGCGGCGCAGGTCACTATCTCCGCAAACTCGAAAAGCGACGCGGTTGTGGTTCCCGCCGCGGCCGTGACGCTTGATGCCAGCAATGCCAATGAAGGCACTGTGATGGTCGTGGACGCAGCGTCGGTCGCTCACGAAACAAAAGTCACCGTCGGGATTCGCACTAAAGACAAGATCGAGATTGCCTCCGGCTTGCAGGGTGGTGAGACGGTTGTGATCGAAGGCAATTTCTCTTTGGCCGATGGGACGAAGGTTGAAGTTGCCAAGGACGAACCGGCACCGGATGAGAAAAAGCCGGCAGAGAAGTGAGGCACTTTGAACGGCAGATCTTCCATTTCCATTTGTCACACGACAATTTTTCATTTGCCATCGGTGGATTCTTTCGTGTTGGTTCGTGTGATTTCGTGGGCTCGTTCTTCATTTCTCAGCCAAGAAAGCGATCCACGAAATCACACGAACCAACACGAAATAAAACCTGCGGATGGCAAATGAGAAATTAAAAATCACAAATGGAAAATCCGCATGTTTGATGACTCGAATCTATTTCCGGAGCAATGCCCGCCTAAACAAGAGGAAGAACTGTGAATCTCGCCCGGCTTGTCTCAAACCAATCGCGCGCAGTACTGGTCATGGTGGCCCTGATCTGCGCGGGCGGGTTGTATGCGGCCTGGCAATTGCCAATCGCAATTTTCCCTTCCACTGATTTCCCCCGCATCGTAATCATTGTTGACAACGGCGTAGCCCCGGCGCCGCAGACCCTCGTTTCCGTCACCCGTCCCATCGAAGAAGCGATGAACGGCATTCCCGGCATCCAGCGCATCAAGTCGAAAACTTCACGTGGCTCTTCGGAAGTAAGTTTGTTCTTTGACTGGAGCGTGGACATTATCCAATCGCTCCAGTTGGTCCAGGCGCGTCTTTCGCAGCTGGCCTCGACGTTGCCGCCAACCGCGAAAATTGAGCACGTTGAGCGGCTGACTTTCGCCGTGTTTCCCGTGACCGGCTACAGTCTCACCTCAGACACGCGCGATCTGGCCAGCCTTCGCGATATCGCCAACTACACCATTCGTCCCCAACTCGCCCGCTTGCCCGGGGTGGCAACGGTGGGCGTCGCCGGCGGCAAGACTCGCGAATTCCACGTCACGATTGATCCGGATCGTCTGGTCGCACATAACGTTTCAGTCCAGCAGGTAGTTGATGCGGTCCACAACTCGAACATTATCGTTTCGCCCGGTTTGATTGAGGAGAACCATCAGCTCGAACTTGCGCTGGTGAGCGGTCAGGCAACCGTGCCGGAAGAACTGAACGGCATTGTGATAGCGACCGTCAACAACGCGCCCGTTACTCTTGCCGACGTCGCGACTGTCGGGGCCGGAGTTGAACCGCAATATACGCTCGTCAGTGCTTACCCCGGCAAGCCCGCGGTGCTGCTGAATATCAATCGTCAGCCGAATGCGAACACCGTCGCCGTAGTCGACGAGGTGAAAGCTGAGTTGGCAGCGATGCGTTGGCAGATTCCCAAGGACATAACCATCGCTCCTTATTACGATCAGTCGCTGCTGGTGCGCGATTCAATGAACTCAGTACGCGACTCGATCGTGATTGGGTTGCTCCTCTCAGTAGTGATCCTCTTCGCCTTTCTGCGGAACTGGGGGACAACCTTCGTTGCGGTTCTGGTGATCCCGGTAACGGTGCTGGCGACGTTTCTGGCCATGTATCTCGCGGGGTTGAGCTTTGATCTGATGACTCTGGGCGGCGTCGCGGCGGCCATTGGGCTGGTGATTGATGACGCGATCGTAGTCGTTGAAAACATTTACACGCATATGGCGCGCGGCCAATCACGCCGTGAAGCCGTGCAGAAAGCAATCTCAGAGATCACAGTGCCGATTATCGGGTCGACGATTACCCCGGTCGTAGTATTTCTGCCGCTGACCTTGCTCACCGGCGTCACCGGCAGCTTCTTTCGCTCGCTCGCGCTCACCATGGCGGTGGCGCTGCTCACCTCACTGGTGTTAGCACTGTCGTTTACCCCGGTGCTTGCCGAAAGATTCGTGAGAGCTAAACGCCGCGAGCGTTGGAAAGAAGACCCCGACCGGCGGCGCGATCACGAAGCGCTGGCCAACGAGCGTGAAGAGGCAGAAGAAGCGCACGGCCGGTTTCTGGGCGCTATTGTCCGGCGCTATGACTGGGTGCTGGGCCACGCGCTGGATAATCGCTGGGCCGTTCTCATTATTGTTGCCCTGGTTCTCGCCGGCTCGTTCTTGCTTTACCGTTCGTTGGGCTCTGAGTTCCTGCCGGAATTCGACGAGAGCGCTTTCATTCTCGACTATTGGGCGCCACCGGGCGCGTCCCTGACGGAAACCGATCGCATGCTTCATCATGTGGAAGATCTGCTCCGCGAGACACCCGAGGTGGAAGGCTATTCGCGACGTACGGGGCTGGAGTTGGGGCTATTCATAACCGAGCCCAACCGAGGGGACTTTGCCGTCAAGCTGAAACCAGGACACAAGCGGGCTACCGACGAAGTGATGGCGGAGTTGCGGCAGAAACTTGCGGAGTCAGAGCCCGCTTTGGAAGTCGAATTCGTCGGCATTCTCTCTGACGTGATTGGCGACTTGACCAGCTCACCCGAGCCAATTGAGATCAAACTTTTCAGTGAAGATGAGAGTGCTTTGCACCAGAAGGCGGACGAGGTCGAGACGGCGATCAAAAAGGTCCAGGGCGTAGTCGATACCAAGAACGGCGTAATCGTGAGTGGACCCGCCGTCACCTTCAACATCGATCCCCAGCGCGCCTCGCGTTTCGGTGTCACTGCCACCGACATCGCTAACACGATAACGACGGCAATGTCTGGCGACGCTGCTTCATCGATTCTTCAGCAGGGCAGGCTAATCGCAGTTCGGGTCATATTTCCGCCAGACGTGCGGACCTCGCTCGAAAAAGTACGGGCCTTGCAGGTCCGTTCCACGTCCGGCGCGCTGTTCCGGCTCGATCAGGTTGCGGATGATGCTTATGACAAGGGGCAGACCGAAATCGCGCGTGACGGGTTGCGCACCACAGTTGCCGTCAGCGGCAGATTGGAAGGCAAGGACCTGGGAACCGCGATTGCCGAGATCAAGACGTTGCTGAGTAAAGAAGTGAAACTTCCACCCGGAATGACCATTGAATACGGTGGCCTCTATCAGGAACAGCAATCAAGCTTTCGCGAGCTGATGATTTCACTCATTCTTGCCATCGTGCTGGTTTTTCTCACTCTCCTGATCGAGTTTCGTTCCTTCGCGCATCCAATCGCGATCGTCACCGGGGCGGTGCTTGCTCTTGGTGGAGTGCTCTTGGGTTTGTTTATTACGAAGACAACGCTGAACGTCGTTTCGCTGATGGGGATGATTATGATTGTCGGCATTGTGGCGAAGAATGGCATCCTGATGCTCGACGCCGTTGAGGATCACCTCGCCGCGGGAGACACTGTGCGCGAAGCTTTGCTGCGATCGGGTCGCCGTCGGTTTCGCCCGGTACTGATGACATCGCTCGCGGCCATGCTCGGGATGCTCCCTTTGGCATTAGCACTCGGCGCGGGCTCAGAACTTTTGCAGCCTTTGGCTATTGCCGTTATCAGTGGGTTGGCCGTAGCGCTCGTGCTCTCTCTTATCGTGACCCCTACTGTCTATACTTTGATCAGACGCAACCCGTCTTAATTGCAATTCAAACGTGGAGTACAAACATGAGAAGTAACAGAACATCGCATTGCCTCTTCGCCATGGTCTTTTCGGCCACTCTTTTTTCAATCGCGTTGAGTGCCCAGGCCCAAACACCCCTCGCGAGTCCGTCGCCGACGCCGCAACCCGCCGCCACACCGTCGCTCGAGAAGCAGTTCTTCAAGAACGTCTTGCATGATCAGAAAGCGATCTGGACCTCGCCGTTTCATTTGCGCGGGCGCGACGCGCGCTGGCTGGCGCCGCTCGGTCTGGGAACCGCGGCATTCATCGCTACTGATCAAAGCACTGGAGACGAGATCGCCGAGTCTCACAAACAGTTGAATGCCAGCCGCATCGTGAGTTACGCCGGTTCGGGCTATGGAGTCGGCGGCGTCGCCTTAACTTTCTATCTGCTCGGACGTGCCAAGCATGACGATCGTGCCCGCGAGACTGGCCTGCTCGGCGCTGAAGCCCTGATTAATAGTGCGATCGTTGTAACTGCGCTGAAAGAAATCACCCAGCGCAGCCGTCCACTTTCCGGCAAAAGTCGCAGCGATTTCTGGGACGGCGGATCTTCCTTTCCATCCGGACACAGCATCGCAGCCTGGTCGCTGGCAACGGTGATCGCCAACGAATACCACGGACGCCCTCTGGTGCAGATTGCCGCCTACGGAATCGCCGGCGCCGTCAGCGTGGCTCGCTTTACCGGTGAGAAACATTATCTTTCTGATGTTCTGGTTGGCAGCGCGATGGGGTATGGCATTGGGCGCTACGTCTATCACGCGCATCACCGCAAGAAATCAGACTCAGGCGATGCAGAGGAATCGCAGGGACCGTCGCGCGCGTGGCCGCTGATCGCTCCTCAATATGATCGACATGCGCGCGACTATGGCGCCGCACTCGCCTGGAGTTTCTAAAGAGGATTTCTGGTTTGAGGTTGCCGATTTCTTTCGTGCGGTTTCGTGTGATTTCGTGGATCGAGTTTTTGCCAGGGGAGCACGATCGACGATGGGATCACTGCTCACTAACTAATGTTCGATTCAGTTCGCACACAATTGACTTTTTGGTACGCCGGCGTGCTGGCGCTGTCGCTGATCGCCTTCGCAGTACTGGTTTATTATGCCGCCGCGAACATTTTCTATGCGCGTCAGGACGAGTTGTTGCGCTCTACCGCCCAAACGGTCGCGAGCGCGTATGTTCAGGAGTTGGAGGAAGAACAGTCCGTGGCGAAAGCCAACGAAGTCGTGTTGGCCCAGATGATCTTTCCCAATCGCTACGTCGAAGTTGTTGATGCTGACGGCCACGTCGTCGCCTGGTCCAGCAATCTCGCCGGTCACCAGTTGATCATTCCCGCGCCGGCCCTCGCCGAAGCAAGTGAGCGCGGCGGCACTTTTGTAGTACTGAACGATTTGCGCGTTGCCGTGGTGCCTTTGTCTCTGGATCGCAGCAGGCAGCTCGGGTTCGCGATTGTGGCTGAGCCCCTGAGCGTCATCGAAGAGGGCCTGCGACGCTTGCGGCGTGATTTTGTCTTTGGCGTTCCTTTGATTCTGCTGCTGGCGTCACTGGGCGGATATTTTCTCGCGCGCAAAAGTCTTTCGCCAATCGCTCAGATGAATCAACAGACCCAGCGGATCACCGCGAAAAATCTTTCAGCGCAGCTTGACGTGGCCAACCCGCGGGATGAAGTAGGAGGGCTGGCCATCACCATCAACGCGCTCCTGGCGCGGCTGGATGCGGCTTTCCAGGAACAGAAACGTTTCATTGCCGATGCTTCGCATGAGCTGAGGACGCCGCTGGCGGTGCTGCGTGGTGAAACTGAAGTCGCGCTGGAGCAGGAGCGCGTCACCGCCGAATACAAAGAATCCCTGGCGCTGATCAAGGAGGAGGCTGAGCGCCTGTCGCGGATCGTCGAGAATCTTTTCATGCTTGCGCGCCAACCTGTCGATGCGCCGTCGATGATCAGAGAGACGGTCCGGCTGGATGAAGTCGTCGCTGATTGTGCGAGGGCGGCAGGGGTTTTGGCCACGCAAAAAGGACTGCGCCTGAAGATCGAGGGCAGTCTGCCGGCGATAAGTGTCGATGGTGATGACGAGATGCTGGAGCGAATGCTCCTCAACCTTCTCGATAACGCGGTGAAGTACACGCCCGCGGGGGGCGAGATCAGCATTGCGCTCGGATCGCAAAACGGCGCCGCACACATGGTCGTGACTGACACCGGCATTGGCATTCCGGCCGAAGATCAGTCGCGTATCTTCGATCGTTTTTATCGGGTCGACAAGGCGCGTTCACGCGCTCTGGGCGGCGCCGGCCTGGGTCTCTCGATCGCCCGCTGGATCGTTGAAGGTCACGGCGGATCGCTTTCGGTTGAAAGCGCGGTAGGGCGCGGAAGTGCTTTTACCGTAGAGTTGCCTTTGAAAGATTCCTGATGAGGTCGTTCAGTTGCGATTTCGGGTTTGAGAGTGTGGGAGGAACAGTTACGTCAATGGGCCGTTTTTGTTTTCTGACAACGATAATCCTGCTTACTTCGGTGCTAGTGTTTTCGCAGCCTTCATCCGGGCGTTCTTCACTCACGGGCGTAGTCCAGGACCAGACCGGCGCGGCCATCGTCGGAGCGCGGGTTGAACTGCGGACAGCGAACGCCAGTCAACAGGGCGCTGTTACCGATCAGTCCGGCAATTTTCAATTCAAGGCAATCCGGCTCGGCAAGTATCAGCTTCTGATTAGTTCTCCGGGTTTCGAGTCAGCCACCACTGACGTGGTCGTCGGCGCACAACCGCGCGCACTCGCGCCAGTGGTATTGGCAATCGCGAGTCTGCGCCAGGAAACCACGGTCACCAGTACACCCGCGCAGATCACCACGGAACCCAACGACAACAAGGACACCATCGCTTTGAGTGAGCAGTCGTTGAGCAATCTGCCAGTCTTCGATCAGGATTACATCGGCGCGATGTCTCGGTTCCTCGATCCCGGGAGTATCGGGACTGGCGGAGTGACTCTGATTGTCAACGGCATGGAGGTTAATAATCTTGGCGTCTCTCCCTCGGCGATCAAGGAAATTAAGATCAATCAGGATCCTTATTCAGCGGAATTCGCGCGCCCGGGGCGTGGCCGGATTGAAGTGACGACGAAGCCTGGGTCGCCGGAATATCACGGCACCTTTAACTTCATCTTTCGTGACGCTCATCTCAACGCCCGCGATCCCTTTGCTGTCATACGTCCGCCTGAACAGCGACGCATTTATGAAGGTGTCTTCACTGGGCCGATCAAGCACAGTAAGAAGACTTCGTTCTTGATTTCGGTAAGCCGTAAGGAGGAAGACCTGCAATCAGTCGTCTTTGCGCAGGGGCCAACGGGGAGTGTCCGGCAGAACGTAGCTGCGCCATCTCGTACTTTGCAGGTTGCGGCTCAGATCAACCATTCACTCAGTGACACCAACAGCTTTTCCGTGCGCTATTCCTTTCTGGGTGAGAGGGTGAATAACCAGGGCGTGGGCGGTACTGTTTTGCCCGAGGCTGGCGTCAACTCTCACAACATGGAACAGGAAATTAATTACAGCCAGCAGACCGTGTTCTCCCCTAAATTGGTTAATAACTTCCGACTGCTGCTCGGCTACGAAAGGCAAACCAACGTCAGCCTTACTCATGTACCCAGGATTGTCGTGCCGGACTCGTTCACCGGCGGTGGCGGCCAAGCCGACTATTTGCGGACTGAATATCATGCTCAGCTAATGGAGATGCTCTCTTATTCGAGCGGCAAACACTTGATCAAGGGCGGCCTCAACATTCCGGATTTGAGCCGGCGTGGATTTGATAACAACCTTAACTCACTCGGGACGTTCTACTTCTCTGGTGTCGCGGACTACCTTCTACATCGGCCTTACTCGTTCACTCAGCAGCAAGGGAATGGGCACATCGTTTTTCTTGAGAAGCAGATTGGTGTGTTCGTTCAGGATCAATACCACCCGCGCAAGACGCTGATGTTCTCAATTGGCGTGCGCTATGACTGGCAGAATTACTTTCATGATCGCAATAATTTCGCGCCCCGTTTTTCATTTGCTTATGGCCCGGGAAAGACGCAGAAGACTGTGTTCCGTGGGGGTGCCGGCGTCTTCTATGATCGATCCGGCGCCCGGCCAATTCAGGATATTCTTCTCTTCAATGGATCGAGGCTCCGGCAATATGTGTTGCTGAACCCGGGATACCCTGACCCGCTCAGCTCAGGGGCGTCATTGACAGCTCAGCCGGTCGGCATCACGAGACTGCAGCCCAACATCAACATCCCATACACGGTCCAGTACAGCTTTGGCGTAGAGCGACAACTTAAGAAAACCACCAGTTTGGCCGTTACCTATTTGGGCTCTCGCGGATTCGATCAATTTCGCTCGCGCGATATCAATGCGCCGTTGCCGCCGACTTATGCAAGTCGTCCCGATTCTTCGATCGGTCTATTCCGCCAGATCGAATCGGCAGGGCGAAGGGCCGGCGACTCGCTGGAAGTAACCCTGCGCGGCAACGTAACTCGTTTCTTCAACGGGATGGCTCAGTACCGTTTGGCTACGTCTCATGACGATACGAGTGGCATTACCTACTTTCCGCCCAATGCCTACGATCTTTCGGGAGAGTGGGCTCGTTCTGATTTTGACCGTCGCCATCGCTTCGAGTTGCTGGGCACGATAAATCCCGGCAAGCTCTTCAACCTTGGCGTCTCCGTGTCTCTCTACTCCGGACTTCCGTATACGCTGACGACTGGCATTGACGCATTTCATACGGGCACGGCGAATGCTCGCCCTGCAGGAGTTCCAAGGAATAGCCTTAACGGTCCGGGCTATGCCGACCTGGATTTTCGCTGGTCGCGGGATTTTATTTTGATTAAGAGTAAGAAGAAGGAGGGCGGCGTGAAATCTACTTTAGCGGTCGATGCGTTCAATGTTCTCAACAGTGTGAACTATGCCGGTTTCGTGGGAAATCTTAGTTCGCCTTTTTTCGGTCGCGCGATTGCCGCGCAACCTCCGCGGAGACTACAACTCTCATTTCGGTTGAAATTCTAGTTGATCGAGCCTTCAGTGAGATCCCTGCATCGCTCGAAGCTGCTCAATAAACTTCTCATTGCTGAATTTCGCCGCGCCCGCCTTGGTAAGTTGTTTCAGTTCCTTGAACAACTTCTCATCCACTTCTTTGAAGTTGAAGCACGACTTGCCCTGCATGCGCTTCTTCAATTCGGGCGACATGCTCTTCAACAAATCGGGGCTGGCGTAAACCGACATCAGATAGAAGCTGACATACGCTTTGCCCAGGCGCACCCCGCCGAAGCAAAGCGGCTGTTTGTTCCTCATGATGTATCGAGTGTTCAGCAGATAATAAGTTTGATTGTCCGCGGCGACGTCCATCTTCTTTGCATAAGGTTGGAAAATCGCTTTCAGTTTGGCAAAGACCTTATCGAAATTGCTTTCATTCGGCATGGTGAGTCTCCTCGTCGCGCGATATTAGCAAACCCCTGCGGCGTGGCGTCAACTGTTATTGACTGTGGCTGGTGTCCGATTTTGAGAGATTGCCTTCCCCGCGTAAAACGATCCACGAACATACACGAAAGAAACGAGTTTTGTTCGTGCGTTTCGTGTGATTTCGTGGATCGTTCTTGTCCGAGCGTGAAAACACACGAAACCAAACTAAGACACTAACCGGCAATGCATAGCAAATCTTTGGCAACGCGTTGCAAACTTCTGGAAAGCTTCGTTATGCTGAGCGCGCTCTTAAGAAAGAAGCTCAATCAAGCCGACGAGTTGATACGGAAGCGACCATGGCAACTCCTCTCAATCTTCAGGAATGGTTTGGCGGCATAGACATTTATTTGTTCGATCAGCTTTTGAAGGGTCGAATTGTTCCCGGGATGCGCGTGCTCGATGCCGGTTGTGGAACGGGTCGGAATCTCATCTATCTATTGAGGAGCGGCTGCGAAGTTTTTGGGATAGACGAATCGGGTGGGGCCCTGGCCCAAACTCGGCGGCTGGCAACCGAGCTGGCGCCTCACTTACCTTCAGATAACTTTCGCGTAGAGCCGGTCGAGTTGATGTCGTTCGCCGCCGTCGCCTTTGATGTAGTGTTGAGCAGCGCGGTCCTCCACTTTGCCCGTGATGAAGAACATTGGCGAGCGATGGTCAGGGAGATGTGGCGAGTGCTGAAGCCCGGCGGGATTTTCTTCGCTCGTCTCGCCTCAAGCATCGGAATGGAAGACAAGATCGAGTTGATTAACGGGCGGCGTTACCATCTTCCCGATGGCAGCGAACGTTTTCTGGTGGACGAGGCGATGTTGCTCAGTGTCACCGCGACGCTGGGTGGAGAGTTTATTGAGCCGATCAAAACTACGGTCGTGCAGGACATGCGGGCGATGACTACCTGGTGCTTGAGGAAACAGTGACGGGAAGGCTGGATAATGTTCTAGTTTCGCTAGCGGCGTACAGAGTACCGACTTCAGTCGGGTTTTTTCCGCGCAAGAGACGGCCCAATTGATGTTGGTACTCTAACACCGCAAGCTAAGAGACTAAGGCTGGAGGCGGTAAATGAATAGAACTATCCGCATGGTTTTCGGAGTTGCCCTGGCGCTGCTGAGTGTGTTCTTTGTTTTCTACACTGCGCGGCTCCTCTATGTGACGCACGGACTTACGGCGATCCGCACAGGCGGCCAGGGCGCATACGTGGGCGCAGTCGTTTTTCCGTTGCTCGCGATCTTGTTTGGCTGGGGCGCGTGGCGACTCTTGCGATCGAGGAAGTAATTGGTAGCATAGACTTCAGTCTGTGATTCAAGTTAGACGTAAACTCAATCACAGACTGAAGTCTATGCTACAAACGACTCACGCTCGGTTTATTCTCTCCAACCCATCCATGTAGGGACGCAGCGCTTCGGGGATGATCACCGAACCGTCCGCTTGCTGAAAGTTTTCCAGGACTGCAATCCAGGTGCGGCCGACGGCCAGGCCTGAGCCATTCAACGTGTGCACAAATTCCGGTTTGGCGCCGCCAGCTCGGCGAAAACGAATGTTCGCCCGGCGTGCCTGGAACGCTTCATAGTTCGAGCAGGACGAAATCTCGCGGAAAGCATTCTGCGAAGGCAGCCAGACTTCGATGTCGTAAGTCTTGGCGTTGCCGAAGCCAATATCGCCGGTTGACAGCGTGACCACGCGATAGTGAATCCCGAGCCGCTGCAAAATCGTTTCCGCGTTGCGCGTCAGCGCTTCGAGTTCATCGTAAGAAGTTTCCGGCAGCGCGTACTTGACCAACTCAACTTTTTCGAATTGGTGCTGGCGGATCACACCCCGAGTGTCCTTGCCGTAACTGCCGGCTTCGGAACGAAAGCAAGGGGTATAGGCGGCCCACTTCATCGGCAACTGCGACGCATCGAGAATCTCGTCACGATAGTAATTGGTCACCGGAACTTCGGCGGTGGGGATCAGATACAGCCCGCGCTCGTCTTCCAGTTTGAAAAGGTCCTCTTCAAATTTCGGAAGCTGGCCGGTGCCGAATAGCGAATCACGATTGACGATGAATGGCGGCAGCGTTTCCTGGTAACCATGTTCGCGCGTGTGCAGGTCGAGCATGAAATCAATCAACGCGCGGCTGAGGCGAGCGCCCGCGCCATTGAGAATTGCGAAGCGGGCGCCGGCAATCTTGGTCGCGCGCTCGAGATCGAGGATGCCGAGTGCGTTTCCCAGATCGACGTGGTCCTTCGGCTCGAAATCAAACTCAGGTTTGGTCCCCCAGCGTCGGACCTCGACGTTCGCGGATTCGTCCTGTCCCACCGGAACGCTTTCGTGCGGAATGTTCGGCAGGGTCGAGAGTAGTTCGCGCATGCGCGTTTCCGACTGGTCACGCTTTTGATCGAGTTCCGCGATGCGTTCTTTCAATTCATTAACTGCTTTGCGGCGGGCGTCGGCTTCTTCGCGTTTTCCGTCCTTCATCAGCGCGCCAATCTCGCGGCTGGCCGTGTTGCGTTCGGCATTGAGCTGATCGGATTCGGCAATCACGCGCCGCCGCTCAGCGTCGGCCTGGGCGAAATCATCAAGGGCCATGGCAGGCATGCCGCGCTTTGTAAGCGCGGCCCGCACGCTTTCAAGATTCTCCCGCACATAGTTGAGATCAAGCATTTGCTGCTACCTTCGCGATTATGGTATGAGAAACACTTCGATTATGCCACAACGAGTACGCAAAGCAGTTTTTCCCGCCGCCGGCCTCGGCACGCGTTTTCTGCCGGCGACCAAGGCGTCGCCGAAAGAAATGCTGCCGCTGGTCGACAAGCCTCTGATTCAATACGTCGTCGAGGAAGCGGTCGCCTCAGGCATCGAGTCGGTCATCATCGTCACCGGCCGCGGCAAGAGCGCTATCGAAGATCACTTCGATGTTTCCTTCGAGCTGGAAGCCCTGCTTCGCGAACGGGGCCGCGAAGACGATCTGCGTCTGGTGCGTGAGATTAGCGACATGGCGCGCGTCAGTTATGTGCGCCAGCGCGAAGCCCTCGGCCTGGGCCATGCGATTCTGCAAGCCCGCGACCTGGTCGGCGACGAGCCGTTTGCGGTGATGTTGAGCGACGACATCATCGATTCCAAGACTCCTGCGCTCCGGCAATTGCTTGATGTCTACGAGAAGTACGACGCGCCGGTCTTGGCTACGATGGAAGTCGAAGGCGAAGCGATTTCGCGGTTTGGAGCGCTCGACGTGGAAGAAGTAACCGACGGCGTTTTTCGAATCAAAGACATGGTTGAGAAGCCGCCGCTGGCACAGGCGCCTTCAAATCTGGCCATTATTGGACGGTATGTTTTGACGCCGGACATTTTTGATGAAATCGTGAGCACAACACCCGGCGCGATTGGAGAGATTCAGATCACCGACGCTATGCGCGCGCTCTTGCAGAAGCGAGACTTCTACGCTGTCCGATTCGAAGGGACGCGCTACGATGCCGGCGACAAGCTTGGCTTCCTGATCGCGACGGTCGAGCTGGCGCTGAAGCATGAGGATTTGGCGCCGGCGTTTCGACAATATCTGAAAGCAGTTAAGGCCTGATTGAGTCGGGTTACAGAATGGATCAAAAACAATTCACCGGCCGGGTGGCAATCGTCACGGGCGCCACGCGCGGCATCGGGCGCGCGATTGCATTGGAGCTGGCGCGACGAGGCGCGGACGTCGCGTTCAATTATGCGAAGAGCGCCGAAGCTGCCGAAACCCTGAAATCAGAAATTGAAGCGCTGGGCGTACGAGCGATGGCATCGCAGGGCGACGTAGCCAACACCGAAGCCGCCGCGGAATTAGTAAAGCAGGTCAAGGATACTTTCGGCCGTATCGATTTCCTGGTGAACAATGCCGGCATTGTGCGCGACACTTTGATTCTGCGAATGAAGGAAGATGACTGGGACGCGGTCATCGATACGAATTTGAAAGGCGCTTGGAACTTCGCCAAAGCTGCGTTGCGAGTGATGTTGAGACAGGACGAGGGTGGCTCGATTCTCAACATTACTTCGATCAGCGGCGTCATCGGCATGGCCGGCCAATCGAACTACTCCGCATCGAAAGCCGGCATGATTGGTTTAACCAAGGCACTCGCGCGCGAAGTCGCAAGCCGCAACGTCACCGTGAATGCGCTGGCGCTGGGCATGGTCGCGACCGATATGGCGACCGCGCTTAACGAGGCTTATCGGGCGAAGGTTCTAGAGCAGATTCCGCTGGGCCGGTTTGCCGAGAGTGAAGAAGTGGCCCGCATTACTTGTTTCCTGCTTTCCGACGACGCGCGGTATATCACCGGCCAAGTCATCCAGGTTGATGGCGGGTTGGCGATGTAAGCCATTGCCGATTGCCGATTGCCAATTGCCGACTCTCATATTCCGACTCCACACTTTCGTGCTGCAGGACTCAGTATGGCAATCGGAAATCGGCAATACAGAGAAGCGCCCCGCCAATTCTTACGAACGGCGGGGCGAAACATCAGGGTAGGTTCGGGTAAAACAAGGGTGGCTAGGCACAGACTTGAGAATCGTCGCATATGGCCGATCCCGTACTTCAAAGGTTGGTGCTTTCTGTTGACGGCGGTATAAAGTCTGCGGCCAAAAATATGAAAAGCTGCCGCATGTGCTGCTAAAGACTCCGCGCCACTTCGAAGGCCCTCTGCCTCGCGAAACCCCTCAATATCAAACATCTGCGTGTTCTTGCAAAAGCGAATCTATACCCGTCCGGCAACTGCCGTCAAGCTAAATTTGACGCATTTGTAACAGCTCTGTGACAAAACGCCCGCTCTCGGTGAGACCTTGGTGCTCATCTCTAGGGTGTTCTCATCTCAGAAAGTCGATAAGCCTGACGCCTCACCGCCTCTGAAACGTTGCGATTTTGAGAAATCGATTTCAGATCCTTGGTTCTAATTCGGGGCAGGATATGGACGGCGGTGGCCATCGGTGTGCGCGGGTTTCGCGCCAGATTATGAATAATCGGATACGAGCGGGCCCATTGACGATTCATGCCGATCAGTCTTAAGACTTCTTCAGCGACCTGGCGCATGGCTGAAATGGCTTCAACTTCATGATCGGTAATCCGCGGGTTGTGCATTACTCCGGTGGCCACAATCTTGTTCGCGTCGCGGACCAGGATTCCCCGCGCCTCGCGGTCTCCTTTGACTGCCAGCTTCACGCGGTCCTTGACCGACATAAACATGATGCGCTTGATCAGCGAAATGCGTTCGGGAGAAGCGTCGCCTTCCAGACGCTCAGCATTGATTACCGCCTGAGCATTGGCGGCAATCTGCTCGGGCGTCTCAAGCATCATCTCTTCGATAAACTCGCGCGCCAGCCACGATTCGTCAATGTCGGCGTCCGAGACTTCGATGTGCTGGGCGATGATCCAGGCGTCGTCCACCGACAGTTCGCCGGTAATCCCGGCCAGCTCTGCGGATTCAAAGAATTCCGCTGCCGCACTGTTTCCGCGAGCGCGCAACTCCTGGGCGATCTGACGCGCGCCCCTTTCCTTTTCGAAAAACTCTCGTCGCGTTTCTTTCGCCCGGCGTTCGGCTTCCGCGGTCCGCGCCGGGTTCAGCAGGATGGCGTCGATGATTTCGGGCGCGCGAATCAGACGCTGTTGGTTTAAGGTGATGAACTCAAGTAACGAAGCATCCGCGGTGATGCGAGCGAGCAAAGCGATCGCTTCGTCCGGCGTGTTGTTATTACCCGCGACCGCTTCGTGCAAGTCGCGTCCGGCATTCGCAAGGGAGGCAAAGTAGCCCAGTACGGAGGGCGCGGCGTCATCTGCTTTCGCTACACTCAAAAGATCCTGCGGTTGCTGCGACCCCAGCGTGGATTGCGCGGCGCGGGCCACTTCCGGATCGTTGTCGGCGCCGAGATGAACCAGGGCCTCAAGCAGATCGGCCTGCGGTAAGGGCAGCAAACCGCGCGCAGCGGCCAGACGGGCTGCGGCCGGTGCGGTGCCCGCAACGATCGCTTTGACGACGGAATTCGTTGATGTGATGTCAGTCCCCACCGAAGACAGTGTAGCTCAAATCTAAACTGCGGGAGAATTCAGGCAGGCTAGTACAGGTTGAAGTTGTATTGGAGTTGCATCCACATCGACACCGGTTTCCCATCCTTGTTTGCGGGCGTGAACTTAATCCCTCGAGCAGCCTCGACGGCCTTTGCAGTGAGCCCATAGCTCAAAGCTCTCACTATCACAAAACTTCTCACTGTGCCGTCGCTGGCGAACACGCAGCGCATAACGACTGTTCCGGTCACGCCGGCCTTACGCGCGATGTCGGAGTACGTCGGCTCTGGTTTGCTCAAGACACGTGCGCGCACGGTGACATCTTTACCGTTGAACGGACCGTCCGGGTTAGTCGGTATTGACCCGGTTGAAGACGTCGCCGCAGCGGCGGACTTACGCAGCCTTTCCATTTGTTCGCGCCAGACATCGGAGTCCGGATCGTTTGGGCTGATCGCGAGAAATTTTTCCAGACTCGCGGCGGCCTCGGCCGGCTGCTTAAGTGACGAGTACGCCAGGCTCTTCGTAATCAAGGCAGGCGCAAAATCCGATTTACTATGCAGCGCAAGATCTGCCTCTTCAATCGCCTTCGCCGGGTCGTCCAGATTAAGACTCGCTTCGGCAATTGCGTAATGTGCCTCGGCGCTCTGGTCGCCAAGTTCGATCGCGTGCCGCGCGACCGCTGTCGCTCGTTCACTACGGCCAGCCAAAATAAGTGCGTAGGCCAGCTTGGCGTTAGCATCAGCTGAATCGGGACGCAAAGTGAGCAGGTGCTCGAACGCGTCGCGAGCCGCGCCAAACCAGCCCTCGTTGTAGTAAGCCAGTCCAAAAAAATACCAGGCATCGGCATCCGTGGGATGCGTCCTGGTAAAGTCTTTCAGAATCTTTATTGCTCCCGCGCGGTCGCCTTGTTTGTACAGGTCGATCGCGCGGTCGCGTTCTTCAACAGTGGTTGGTTGCTGCGTTTGAGTGCTGGCCCTGCCAGTGCTTAAGCAAAGTGAACTCATCACCACCGTAAGCAGGGCGATCAAAGTGGCGAGCGGTCGTAATGCGATCATTGCCTTCTTCTCCTGGCCTCAGAAATAAAACACATGTTCCGGAGTATACGGTGGCAGTCCTCGTCCATTCTTGAATTCATAAGAAAGAATCGCATACTGCGAAACGGGCTGCCCGTTGCGAATCGCCGGCGTGAATTTGATTTGTCGCGCGGCGTCGAACGCTGCCTCTGTCAGGCCGTGCTCCAGCGATTTCATCGGAAAGATATTTTTCACCTTGCCATCGGCAGCCAGCACCATCTCAAGCCGCACCTCGCCACCTGCCTTTGCCGCCCGCGCCGCATCCGGGTAAGCCGCCGCTGGCGCATCAAGCAAGCGCGCTCGCTTTTGCACTTCGCTGGCGCCGAACACCGTGCGGTTTTCCGGCTTTGTTACCGGCTGCGCGTAAAACCATAATGTCTCGCGCAGCTCGATCCAGTTCCCCTCATCGGGTGGATGTAGTTTAAGAATCTCGTCGGCCGTCGCTCCCGCCACGGCGAAGCTATCGGCTAGTTCACCCTGCCAAACACGCAAACGTTCTCTGGGGTTGGGAGGGAAAACTTTCTTAGCCGGTCCATGCGCAAACAGATACTCAATGGCCTGAAACTCTTTTTGAAATCTTGTTTGGAGTGTTTCCAGGTTAGCTTGCTCGGGCGCGGCGGTTTGTCCGTTGAGGAGCCGGGATCCGAACAGGCCTATCGCGAGCAGTGCTAGGGATAACGAAACAGTCTTCGCGTTTCGCATGGTAAACCTCTAACGGCTCTAAGCCGTGCCGTGACACTTCTTATATTTCTTTCCCGAGCCGCAGGGGCAGGGATCGTTGCGGCCGACCTTGGGCTCGCTGCGAACTACCGTCTTTACTTTGCCGGCCTCTTCCCCTGCGGGGGCTGCGCCCTGATTCGGGCCGGTGAAATTCATCGAAGCCCGGCGGGCGGCGCGGCGGCGTTGCAGTTCGTCAGGAGCCTGTTCGGCCACCACCTGCAAATTGAACAGCGACCGAATCGTGGTCGTGTCGATGCGATCCAGCATGGCCTGGAACATATCAAAGCTTTCTTTCTTGTATTCAACCAGCGGATCTTTCTGCCCGTAACCGACCAGGCCAATACCCTGCTTCAAATGATCGAGCGCCAAAAGGTGATCTTTCCACTGCGCGTCGATGATGTTGAGCATGATGATGCGCTCGTAAGTCCGCATCGCTTCCTCGCCGATCTGTTTTTCTTTGGCGGCGTACTTTACCTTCAGCTTCTCCCAAACTTGTTCGTCGATCTCTCCCGAGCTCGCGTGCTGGAAATCAATTCCTTCGGCGTCGGCGTCCAGAGCATAGATCGAGTGAATTTTGACTTTGTAGTTCTCGATGTCCCAATCGTCCTCAGACGCTGCGGGATTCAGATACTGCTTGGTGGTGTCGGCAAGCAAATCTCGAGCGACGCCGGTATCGCCCACCAGGTACTCGCGCTGGTCCGGTTCTTCCATCAACTGGCGGCGCAGACCATAGATGGTCTCGCGCTGCTTGTTCATGACGTCGTCGTATTCCAGCAGGTGCTTGCGCGTTTCAAAGTTGCGGCCTTCGACCGACTTTTGCGCGGCGGCGATGCGCTTGGAAACCATCTTGGATTCAATCGCGACGCCTTTCTCCATACCCAGCCGCTGCATCAAGGCCTTGACCTTGTCACCGGCAAAGATGCGCATGAGATCATCTTCTAAAGAAAGAAAAAACCGTGAAGATCCAGGGTCGCCCTGGCGGCCAGAGCGCCCACGCAGTTGATTGTCGATGCGGCGAGATTCGTGGCGTTCGGTGCCGAGGATGTGCAGGCCGCCCCGCGCTACTACTTCCTTATGCTCTGATTCTACGATGCGCTTGGCCTTGGCGAACGCTTCCTTCCACTGTTCGTCGGTCGCTTCGTCCGGATCGATCTCTTCTTCCTTTAGAAACTCGCGCGCCATGAAATCAGGATTGCCGCCGAGCAGAATGTCCGTGCCGCGGCCGGCCATGTTAGTGGCGATCGTGATGGCGCCTTTCCGCCCGGCTTGCGCGACGATTTCAGCTTCGCGTTCGTGATACTTCGCGTTCAGCACGTTGTGCGGGACGCCCACTTTTACCAATCGCCGTGCGATCAGTTCCGAGTTCTCCACTGAAACCGTGCCGACCAAAACCGGCTGGCCGTTCTCGTATCGCTCTTGGATCTCTTCAACGACCGCGTCCCACTTTTCGGGCAGCGTGCGATAGATCATGTCCGGATTGTCCTTGCGCACCATCGGCATGTGCGTCGGGATCACGATCACTTCGAGTTTGTAAGTCGAGTGAAACTCGCCGGCTTCGGTTTCCGCTGTACCCGTCATGCCGGAAAGTTTTTCGTAAAGGCGGAAATAATTCTGCAGGGTGATCGTCGCCAGCGTCTGGTTCTCGCGTTCGATCTTTACTTCTTCCTTCGCTTCGACGGCCTGGTGCAGACCATCGGACCAGCGGCGGCCCTTCATCAAGCGGCCGGTGAAGTCGTCGACGATGATCACTTCATCATTCTGCACGACGTACTGATGATCGAGCCGGTAGAGCGTGTGCGCCTTCAGGGCCTGTTCGACGCAGTGAAGCAATTCCATGTTGCCCGGATCGTACAAATTCCCCACACCTAATAGCCGCTCGGCTTTATCCACACCTTCTTCCGTCAGCACCGCCGAATGGTTCTTTTCATCAACGATGTAGTCCCCGGTCTTCTTGCCTTCTTCGAGTTCTTCACCGCGCTGGAGCTGCGGAATGATCGCGTTTGCCTGGTAGTACTTGTCGGTGGATTCTTCCGACGGTCCGGAGATGATCAAAGGTGTGCGCGCTTCATCGATCAGGATCGAATCCACTTCGTCGACGATCGCGTGATAGTGACCGTGCTGCACGCAGGTGCCGAGGTCGAACTTCATGTTGTCGCGCAGATAGTCAAAGCCGAACTCGTTATTCGTGCCGTAAGTGATGTCGGCGTTGTAAGCAGTCTGCCGCTCAAAGTCATCCATGTCGTTCTGGATACAGCCGACCGTCAAACCGAGGAAGCGATAGATCTGGCCCATCCATTCCGCATCGCGAGCCGCCAGATAGTCGTTCACGGTGATGACGTGAACCCCGCGGCCGGTCAGGGCGTTGAGATAAGCCGGCAAAGTCGCGACCAGGGTCTTGCCCTCTCCGGTGCGCATTTCGGAGATCTTGCCCTGGTGCAAAACGATGCCGCCAATCATCTGCACGTCAAAGTGGCGCATGCCGGTGGTGCGTTTGCTGGCTTCGCGAACCAGGGCAAACGCTTCCGGCAGAATCTCGTTAAGGGCTTCCTGCTCAAGACGCTGTCGCTCTAATTTGTTGGACGCATCCTTAACCGCGTCGGCCATCTGTATCTTGAAGGCCTCGGTGCGCTCGCGCATCTGATCGTCAGAAAGCGCTTGGACTGCAGGCTCAAACGCGGCAATTTGGGCAATAGTCGGCTGAATGGACTTCAGAAAGCGCTCGTTGCTGCTGCCAAAAACTTTGGTTAGTACTTTATCGAAACTCATAATGGTTTTGTTTATTGCTTAGAAATAATCGAATTCATCATAACTGCCAGAGTGATTGAGAGATTGTACGAGAGCGTAGAGTCGTCAATCAAGCGGGCTTGGCGGCTCTGTCGCAGCACAGTGCGTTAAGCCTCCGGCTTACCGTGTCAATTAATAATCCGTCAAGAGGCTATGCCTCCGAAATCCTCAGAGGCATAGCCTCAAAAAAGAGAATGAGTAGTTCTACCCGGAAAGCCATAGGCTTTCCGCACTGTGCTGCGGCAGAGCCGCCCTTGACAAAGACCTTACCGCCAGCTAGTTTTCAGTCTCTCGTAAATGTTCTTTGCAATTCTAAAGTAGAGGCGCGGCCTGCAAGAGTAGACGAGTCCGAAGAACGTGAAGGGTTCGATGAGGACTCGGTCGAAAGGGAAGGTCGCCGAAGCTCGCGCGTGCGTCTTCAGGCACCCACGAGTTGGTTGCTGTGGCTAAATCCACAGGACTGTCACTGAAGTAGTGTTTCAGAAGCCCGACCGTGAGGGAGGGCTGAGGGGCCCTTGCTTACGCGCGGGCTTCTGACACCAATCGGTGGAGAGCTACGACAAAGGCGCCGGATGTTTTACGGCGCAAAAGTTTCTCGAGATTGAGGGGCCAGTCGTATGCTTTGCGATTGGCCCTTTTTGTTTGTGGAGTGCGCTGACTTGTCAGCGCTTTGGTCGGTCGCGACTTGTCGTGACCACATCCTGGTTAACTCTCTTTTCAAGAATGCGGCGTCAAGCCGCCGCAAACTAAAGCGGCGACAAGTCGCCGCACTCCAAATTGTCTTATGAATCCGACCATCATGAAATTCGGCGGCACTTCGGTCGAAGACTCGAGTGCTTTTCGCAACGTAGCGGCTATTGTTAAAGAGGCCGTTCCTTTGCGGCCGGTCGTCGTCGTGTCTGCAATTGGCGGATTCACTAACGCATTGCTGGCGAGTGTTCAGAAGGCGATCGGCGGCGACGCACGCGTGGCTACGAGATCGCTCGATCACGATCTGAAACGTCATGTCGCCATCGCGCGTGAATTGCTCAATGCGGAATCACGCGCGGCCTTTGAATTAACAATCGCCGTTACCCGGCGCGAGATTCGCCAACTCCACAAGATCATCGCCCTGCATCCGGTAACGCAGCCGCCGCTCCAGGATGAAATGGTCGCTTATGGCGAACAGCTTTCTGCGCAACTACTCGCGGCCGTGTTGCGCGAAAGCAAGCTCGCGGCGCGTTACGTTGACGCGCGCCGTTGCCTCAGGACTGACGACAACTATGGGAGCGCTGCGCCTCTGCCTGAGACGGCGGCGGCGACGCGGGCCGAACTGATGCCCCTGCTCGAGGCATCCAGAATTCCGGTCCTTGGTGGTTTCATCGGGAGCACCGACAAAGGCGTAACTACTACGTTAGGTCGCGGCGGTTCGGATTATTCAGCGGCGATTATTGGCGCAGCCCTCGCCGGTCGCGAGATCCAAATCTGGACTGACGTGAGCGGCGTGCTGACGGCAGATCCGCGCCTCGTCAGGAAGGCCAGGACGATTCCCGTTCTGTCATATCAGGAAGCCGCGGAGCTCGCTTACTTCGGCGCCAAGGTTTTACACCCCAAGACAATTCAGCCGGCCATTGATTGCCGGATCCCGGTGCGCGTCTGTAATTCGCGCGCGGCCCACGAGACCGGCACGCTGATCATCGCCGAGCCCCAGGCCGCGCCCCAAGCGGTCAAAGCCATCGCGCATAAGAATGGGATTACCACGGTGCAGATAACTTCGGCGCGCATGCTCGGGGCTTACGGTTTCCTGCGCGCGCTGTTCGAAGTGTTCGATCGCCATCGCACCGCGGTCGACGTGGTCACCACCTCAGAAGTGAGTGTTTCGCTCTCTATTGACGATGCGAGGGTGCTGCCGGAACTAATTCCCGACCTGGAACAACTGGGCGCGGTTGAAGTCGAAGAGCATCGGACGATTATTTCGGTTATCGGCGAAGGCCTGCGAAGTACGCCGGGCATTGCCGCGCGCATCTTTGACGAAATTAGTGATATCAACGTCGCGATGATTTCGGTGGGCGCGTCAAGTGTGAATCTTACGTTCATGGTTGAAGAGTCACGCGCGACCGAGGCGATTAAACGTTTGCACTACGTTTGTTTTGAAGCCCCCGAAAGTCGTAGCCGTGCTGAACTGGCGGCCGAGGAGGTCCTCACTTGAGTGAGCCAGTCGATGTGGTCAAGCTCACGCGCGAGCTGATCGATATTCCATCGGTCACGGGAGAGGAATTCCAGATCGGAACATCTCTCGCTGAATTGCTTAACCGGCGCGGTTACCAGGTCGACCTGCAGGAGATCGAGAATGATCGGGCAAACTTGATCGCGACCACGGGCAAGCAACCGAAGATCGTCCTTTCGACCCACATGGACACGGTGCCGCCTTACTTTGCGGCGAGTGAGGACGACGAGTTTATCTACGGTCGCGGCGCTTGCGATGCGAAAGGAATAATCGCCGCGCAGATTGCCGCCGCCGAGAAACTGCGCGCGGATGGCGTCACAGAAATCGGTTTGCTGTTTACCGTCGATGAAGAAGTAACCAGCGCCGGCGCCAAAGCATTGAACGAACTTCCGCTGGCATCTTCGTGTCGCTACTTGATCAATGGTGAGCCGACTGACAATCGACTGGCCATCGGAACGAAAGGCTCTTTGCAAGTAACGATCAAGACAGACGGACGCGCGGCACACTCGGCTTATCCCGAGGAGGGTGATTCGGCGATCGAGAAGTTGCTCGACGTGCTGAGTGATGTGCGGAAAATCAAGTGGCCCTCAGATGAAACATTTGGCGAGACGACGTGCAACATCGGTGTGATTTCCGGTGGAACGCGCGCGAATGTGGTTCCTGACGAAGCGCAGACGGTTTTGCAAATTCGTTTGGCGACAGGCGGCGCGGCGGCGAAAGACTTACTTGAGCAAGCGGTAGGCGATCGGGCTACGCTGGAATACAAATCCGTTCACGATCCGGTTAGGTTGCACGCGCTCCCGGGCTTTGAACAAACGATTGTGCGCTTCACGACGGACATTCCGTACTTGACCAACTGGGGCACGCCCTTGCTGATCGGGCCGGGATCGATTCTGGATGCGCATACTGAGCATGAGCGAGTCGCGAAGAGTGAGTTGACGAAGGCCGTGGAAATCTATTGTGATTTGGTTCAGCGGTTGTTGGCTGTTAGGTAGAAAAGGTCTCAATGAAATTAGCCTTGATTGGATACGGCGCCATGGGCCAACTCGTCGCCAGGCTGGCGAACGAACAAGGGCACGAGGTCGCAGTCACATTTACGGCGCGCGATACGGACCGAAACGCTGCAGACCTCGCGGATACTCTCCGCGGCTGCGACGTGGCGATCGACTTTTCCATCGCGGCCGCAGTCCGGCGAAACGTGAATGCCTGTGCGCTTGCGGGTGTGCCGCTGGTTGAAGGAACAACCGGTTGGGGCGACGAATTGGATGAAGTAAAGCGCATCGGCGCGAACGGCGCGTTGATCTACGGCGCGAACTTTTCGGTGGGCGTGCAGGTTTACTATCGGATTGCCGCGCGGGCGACAGAATTGTTTCGCCACCTTGATTCGTACGACGCCTTCATTGAAGAGGCGCACCATAAACGAAAGCGTGATGCTCCGTCGGGCACTGCCGTGCATCTGCGGAACATTGTTTCCGCGGGCTTGGGTCGCGAAGTTCCGGTGACGTCAACGCGCGCAGGATATATTCCCGGTACGCATCGCCTTGGTTTTGATTCGGCGGCAGATCAAATCACCCTGACGCACACGGCCCGCTCACGCGAAGGATTTGCGGCCGGCGCGCTGGTAGCGGCGCGGTGGATCGTGGGACGAAAAGGCGTTTATGAATTCTCCGAAGTATTTGATGAGATTCTTGGCGCTTGAGCTCCGTAGGAGCAGCATGTTTATAGCGCGCTCGGCCAACGCTTTTTCCATCTCCTTTAGGAGCGACATGTATTGCGCTCCTAAAGGAGCTTAAGTAAGCAACGCTACGGTGGCTATAAATATTTCGCCCCTAACGGGGCGAGAACCACCCGCAGTTAAGAAAGGAACTCAGAACTATGACGATGAATATTGACTGGATGCGCGGTTGTGCGACGGCGCTGGTGACTCCGTTCAAGGACGATGGGTCGATTGACGAAGGTCGGCTGCGCGCTCTCGTGGACCGGCAGATCACCGGCGGGGTTCGGCTGCTGGTGCCATGCGGCACGACCGGCGAGAGCGCCACGATGTCTGAAGCCGAAGACCAACGCGTCATCGCGATCACAGTCGAAGTGGCGCGCGGTCGCGCTCGGGTGATTGCGGGCACCGGCAGCAACTCGACCGCGGCGGCGATTGAATACTCCCAACACGCGCGCGATCTGGGCGCCGACGCCATGTTGCAAGTCGCTCCCTGGTACAACAAGCCTACGCAGGAAGGTCTGTACGCGCACTTTCGCGCTATCGCCGAAGCGATACCAGAGACGCCGATCATGCTCTACAACGTTCCGGGACGCACTTCGTCGAACATTGCAGCGCAAACAGTGCTTCGTCTTGCTCGTGATTGCCAGAACATCGTGGCTATCAAAGAAGCGTCAGGAAACCTGGCGCAGATCATGGAGATTTTGCGCGCGCGTCCGGCGAACTTTAGCGTGCTGTCGGGAGACGATGCAGTAACGCTGCCGCTGATCGCTCTGGGCGCCAAAGGAATCGTTTCCGTGGCGTCCAACGAAATTCCTGATCTGATGTCGCGTATGACCGAACTGGCCCTGGCCGGCAACTGGGAAGAGGCGCGGGCGCTGCACTACCGTCTGCTGCCGCTGATGGAAATCAACTTCATCGAATCAAGCCCCGGCCCCGTGAAGGCAGCCATGTCGATGATGGGATTGCTGGAAGAAAACTTCCGGCTGCCGCTGGTGCCTATCAAGGAAGAGAGCCGCGCGCGGATTCGCGAAGTGATCACCGAACTTGGTTTGCTGGAGAGTGTGCATGCCACTGCGTGAAGAGATCGAGCAGTTAGCAGCGCGCGAAGCCGGCGAATACTCCGACAAAGACTTCGCGCTATTCGATGAATTCAAGGCGTCACTCAATCGCGGAGAGATTCGCGCCGCTGAGCCAAACGCAGACGGCAAGTGGCAAACGAATGCCTGGGTCAAGCGCGGCATTCTGCTCGGCTTCCGCATGGGCGCGATTGTCGATATGTCACTGGCGGATGGCAGTCTGCAGTTTCTCGACAAGAGCACTTATCCACTCAGAAAGTTTTCCATAGAGGATCGCGTGCGCATCGTGCCGGGCGGATCAAGCATCCGCGACGGCGCTTACATCGCGCCCGGGGTGGTTTGCATGCCACCGATGTTCGTCAACGTTGGCGCCTACGTCGATGAAGGCACGATGATCGACAGTCACGCGCTGGTGGGGTCGTGCGCCCAGATTGGCAAGCGTGTGCATCTCTCAGCCGCAGCGCAGATTGGCGGCGTGCTGGAACCTGCGGGCGCGATGCCCGTGATCATCGAAGACGACGTGATTGTGGGTGGCAACTGCGGCGTCTATGAAGGCGCGATTGTGCGCGAGCGTGCGGTGTTGGCCTCGGGCGTGATCATTACCGGCTCGACCCCGGTCTTTGACCTGGTGCGCGAACAAATGTACCGCCGCCGCGGCGACGCGCCGATCGAGATTCCCGTGGGAGCAGTCGTAGTGCCCGGAGCGCGCGCAGTGCAAAGCGAGAAAGGACGCGAGTGGGGCCTGTCGCTCTACGCGCCAGTGATCGTGAAGTATCGCGATGAGAAGACGGATGCGGCAACGCAGTTGGAGGATTTGCTGCGTTGAGATGCAAATCTTGATACTTGACCGACGTTACGGTAGCTCCTAACATCACCCGTAGGCGGCTGAAAGAGGATTCAGGTAACGAGATTGCTGATGAGAGCAGAAAAACGATCCACGAATTCACACGAAATAACACGAAGCAGGAGATGTGTTCGTGCCGTTTCGTGTGATTTCGTGGATCGCTTGGATCGGTTGAAGTGAAGCCATGCGAGTGAATCGATCATGATAGTCAAACTGAAGAAAAGAAATACGCGCGATCGAGACCTGACGTTTGGCCAGCCATATGTTGTCATCGGCATCGAAGGCGATGAACTCCGGATTCTCAACGACGCTGGTGGCCCTTTCTTGTATCCGCCTAATCTGTTTTCCATTATCGATCCGCGAGAACCAGTTGATTGGATTACAGAGTTCGGCGACGATGGAGAGCGATATTCATATCCACCATCACTCAACAAGTCCGGCTTCTTTGAAGACTTCTTCGACCAAAAGGCCAAGGCCGTCTCAACATTCTGGCGCGTGGTTAACCAGCGGCTTGCGGCCAGTCAACGGAGAGTCGTGTAGCCCGCCGAGGCCTGATCCATTTGAAACAATTCCAACCACCCGCCTTCCTGCGCGGAATCGAAAAGAGCATGATCCGGAAAATTTCGGATCGCGCGAAGCCGGGCAGCATCAGTCTCGGCTTGGGCGAACCCGATCTGCCTACGCCGGAGGTGATTCGACGCGAAGCCGTGCGCGTCATTCAGGAAGAACAAAGCGGATACACTTTGCAGGCGGGCATACTCCCTCTGCGCGAACGGATCGCCGGCGACTACCCCGAAATGAACCTGTCGCCGGAGCAAGTCGTCGTCACAGCGGGATCGCAGGAAGCTCTCTATCTAATTCTGATGACCTTGATCGAGCCCGGCGATGAAGTGCTGATGCCCAACCCTGGGTTCATTGCTTATCCCATGATTACGCGGATGGCCGGTGGCCGCGCGGTGCTGTACGGATTGCCGGCCAAGAATGATTTCGGTTTTGACCTGGAGGATTTCAAGCGCCAACTATCTTCGCGCACCAAAGTCGTGATTTGCATTAGCCCGTCGAATCCAACGGGGCGCGCATTGACGAAGGACGATCTGCGCGGAATGGCGGAAGCAGTATCGGCGAGCGGGTCGGATGCTTTCATTATCAGCGATGAAATTTATCGCGAGCTTTACTACACGCCCGAACGTCCGGCTTCGATCTCTGAGTTCTACCCGCGGACGATTGTTGTAAGCGGACTGTCAAAATCAATGCGCATGACCGGTTGGCGAATTGGTTGGCTGGCCGGAGAGGAAGCCGTGATGCGCGCGGCGCTGGTGCTGCACGGATACGTAGTGACCTGTGCTTCAAGCATCTCGCAGAAAGCGGCGCTGGCGGCATGGACCGATGAAGCGGCGTTGGCGCGGGCAGAGATGCGCGCGATATTCCATCGACGCCGCGATCACCTGCTGGGCCTTTTGCGCAACGAACTTGGCTTGCGTTGCGTGACGCCTGAAGGGGCCTTCTACACGATGGTCGATGTTAGTCGTTATGGTGATTCGCTGCGCGTGGCCGAAGCCGGACTCGAGCAAGGCGTCGTGACGATTCCGGCGTCGGCGTTCGGCAGCGAGGGGGACGGGTTTCTGCGCATTTCTTATTGCGCCGATGAAGCGAAGCTGTCGGAAGGCGTAAGGCGTTTGGGTGAGGCGTTAAAGTCGCTGGGTTAAGAAGATTAAACGCAAAGGACGCGAAGGTTTTCGCAAAGTAACGCAGAGAAGAAACCTTTGCGTCCCTTCTGCGAGATTCTCTGCGCCCTCTGCGTTAAACTTGACCTGAGCAAGACGCAACTTAAATATGACCGAATCAATCAGCAAGAAACTTCGCGTGGGCATTCTCGGTGCGACCGGTGTCGTCGGTCAGCGCTTCATTCAGATCTTGGAACACCACCCGCAGTTCGAAGTCACCGCACTTGCGGCTTCCGATCGTTCGCAGGGAAAGACTTATGCCGAAGCTTGCACGTGGCGGCTGCCGGGTGAAATGCCCGATCACGTTAAGAAGATCGTCGTGCAACCCCCGGCGCCCCCGCTCGATTGCGATTTCGTGTTCTCCAGTCTGCCCGGAGAAATTGCGGGTGTTACTGAAGTGGATTTTGCCCGCGCCGGTTTTCCGGTGATTACCAATTCATCGCCGCATCGCATGGATGCGGACGTCCCCCTGTTGATTCCGGAAGTGAATCCGGAGCATCTCGAACTAATAACCGCGCAACGCACCGCTCGCGGTTACGGACGCGGTTACCTTGTCACTAATCCGAATTGCTCGACGATTGTGATTGCGATGGCCCTGGCGCCGTTGCATCGGTCCTTTGGTGTTGAGGCATGCATCGCGACTACGATGCAGGCGATTTCGGGCGCGGGGTATCCCGGCGTGGCTTCGCTGGATATCACGGACAACGTCTTGCCGTTCATCGGTGGTGAAGAGGAAAAGATCGAAAGCGAGACCATGAAAATACTTGGCCGCGTCGACGGCGCGACGATCAAAGGAGCGGCGATGAAGGTCAGCGCGCAATGCAACCGGGTGAATGTGATCGACGGCCACCTGGCGGCGATGCGTGTGAAGCTTTCTGAGGCAGCTTCGCTGGATCAAGTTCGCGCAGCGCTCGCTTCATTCACCTCGCTGCCGCAGGAGTTGAATCTGCATTCAGCTCCGGCGCAGCCGATCATCGTGCGTGACGAGCTTGATCGCCCACAGCCGCGTCTGGATCGCGACGCTGGGAATGGCATGAGCGTAAGTGTCGGACGAATTGCTCCGGACAATGTGCTCGACTATCGTTTGGTGGCGCTCGGCCACAACACGATTCGCGGCGCGGCGGGTGCGGCAATTCTTAACGCTGAACTGCTGGTAGCCCTGGGAAAACTAAAATAAAAAAGCTGGCGGTGACTTGGTTTAGAGTTCTGGACCTCTGATAAAGTCTCCTCGGGCTCTGCTGCTCGCCTCGGAGAGGCGAAATGTCTATCGACCGACCTCTCGTGATATCTCTGTTCCGTAGGAGCGGAACGTTTCTTGTTTGCGCGCTCCTACAGAGCGCGGAAAAATTTACCCGCGCGGGAGCTATAAGTATTTGGCTCCTACCGAGCCTCGGTTTTCATTATGGCTTCAGTCGCTCTTATCTGCACGGCCAACAGGTGTCGGAGCGTGATGGCTCACGCGATTTTTTTGGCCGAGGCCAGGAAACGATCGCTGGCAGTTGAAATCTATTCCGCAGGAGTCTTTGATTTCTCAGATGAGCCTCCGTTGGTTGAGACTTCGATGACCTGCTTGCAGCACGACACACCGCCGCCCAAAGAGACTCCGACCTGGGTGGGCCAGCTTCCACTCGACTCGATCAATCGTTTCCTGGTGATGGAGCAGGATCACGCCGACGTGCTGACAAGCGAATATGGCATCTCACCCAAACGCATCAGCCTGCTGGGCACTTTTGATCCGCAGCGCCGCGGAGCCGAGATTGACGATCCATTTGGCAATAGCAGCCTGGTCTATGAACGCTCTTACAAGCTGATTCGTGACTGCATCATTGGTTATCTTGATACGACTGATGAATTGAAGTGATGCTGCAACGGGGCAGTAGCCCGACCGTTAGGGAGGGCTCATCCTGATCCTTTATCGACGGAGCCCTGCCTCACGGTCGGGCTACTGCCCCGTCTCAGCCAAAACCCACTCCGTAATCGCCGCTTTCAACTCGTCCAGTTGATCATCTAAGAAATGCCCCGCGCCTTTGATGACTTTCAACTCCACCGGCGCTTTGATCTTCGCCGCAAGCTCGCGAAGTGGCTCAACACTTCCGAACTCATCGCGATCTCCCTGGACGAACAGAATTGGTTTGCGGCATTGCTCTAGAAAACTGAAATCGTATTTGTCTACCGGGGTGCCGATGCTAATCAGTCGCGCCACGCGTTCGTCGTCGGCTCCAACCTCCAGCCCAACGCGCGCGCCGAACGAAAACCCGCACAGCGTGATCTGCTGATTGGGATAGTTCCCGGCCAGATAGTCGAGTCCCGCCCGCACATCATCGCGCTCGCCCCGGCCTTCGTCATGTTCGCCGGTGCTTTGGCCGACGCCGCGAAAGTTTAGGCGCAAGGCCACCAATCCGGCATCGTTAAGCGCGGCGGCGGCGCGAAAGACGACTTTGTTGTGCATCGTGCCGCCAAAGAGCGGATGCGGATGGAGCACCAGTGCCGCTCCGCGAATCGGCCCGCGCGGCGGTTTCAGAATGGCTTCCAGTTGTCCGTGTGTCGACGGAATGAAAAGATTTCCCGCTGGGTACATAGAAAATATGCCGATTGTCGATTTCCGGCCGGTAGTTGTCAAAGATGATTGGTGTCAGAAGCCCGATCGTGAGGAAGGGGCTCTCTCAAACAGTTGAGCGTTGCGACTCGAATTGCCCTCCCTGACGGTCGGGCTTCAGACACGTTTGACTCGCGATTGAGAATTAGATTAGCTTTCGATCATCACGATGAACGAACCAGCGGCGGACAACCTCGAAGCTCCACTTAGCGACCTGTACCAGATTAATCGCATTATCGCCGATACGGCCTCAGACGCGATCATCACTATCGACGAAGAGAGCACGATGCTCTTCGTCAATCGCGCGGCTGAGAAAATCTTCGGCTATTCCCGCGCTGAGCTCCTGGGACAATCTCTGACGATGCTAATGCCCGATTATCTGAGGCACGTGCATCGCGCCGGCCTGCAGCGTTACCTCGCGACCGGCCAGCGGCACATTTCGTGGGAAGCCGTGCAACTGCCCGGCCGGCACCAGAGCGGTCGAGAGATTCCGCTCGAACTATCCTTTGGCGAGTTTACTGAAAACGGCCGGCGTTTCTTTACCGGAATTGCGCGCGACATTACTGAGCGTCGCCGGCTTGAACGGCGGCTGGACGCGCAACTTCAGGTCTCGCGCATCCTGGCGGCTTCTGACTCAATGGCTGACGCCGCGCCCGCGTTGTTACAGGCGATTGGCGAAAGTGTGGGATGGGAGATGGGCCAAATGTGGGGCGTAGATCGGGCGGCGGATGTCTTACGCTACCTGGCTGTTTGGCGTGTCGCCTCTGTCCCGGCGGCCGACCTGGAAGAGGCAAGCCGGACCCGGACCTTTAGCCGCGGCATTGGCCTGCCGGGTCGCATCTGGGCGGCGGGCACGTCGGAATGGATTACCGACATCGCGTCCGACACAAACTTTCCACGCGGGCCATTTGCGACTAAGGCCGGTTTACGTTCGGCCTTTGGGTTGCCCATCATGGTCGACCAGGAAGTCTCCGGGGTAATGGAATTCTTCAGTCGCGATCAACAGACTCCCGATCAGTCGCTGCTGGCGATCATGAATATTATCGGCCAGCAGATCGGCGACTTTGTCGAGCGCAAACGCGCGGAAGAGGAGCGCGCCCGGACTTACGATCGCGAACAACGGGCCCGGCTGGAAATCGAGACGGCAATCGATCGGATGAAGCAGGTGCAAACCGTTACCGATGTCGCGCTCGCGCATCTGTCGATGGATGAATTGCTGGCCGAGCTTCTGACTCGGGTGCGAGAAGCAATGAATGTGGACACTGTCGCAATTCTGTTGCTGGAGCCGGAAGGCGATGAGTTGGTGGCCTGGGCGGCGAAAGGCCTTGAAGAAGAAGTCGAGCTCGGGGTGCGCATCCCGGTGGGAGTCGGGTTCGCCGGCAAAGTCGCCGCCACCAAGACTCCGGTGCGAATCGATGATCTGGAAACGTCCGATATCCTGAACCCTCTTTTGCGCCAGAAGGGAATTCGATCTCTCCTGGGCGTGCCCCTGCTAGTCGAGGGGCGAGTCATCGGCGTAATCCATACCGGCAAGTTCACGCGCTACGAATTTACTGATGACGACACGCGCCTGTTGCAACTGGTCGCCGACCGCATCGCGCTGGCCATAGACAACGCGCGTCTGTTTGAAGAAGAACGTACCGCGCGCCGCGAAGCTGAGGCAGCCAGCCGCGCCAAGGACGAGTTCCTGACCACCATCTCTCATGAACTACGCACGCCGCTGACTCCGATCATTGGTTGGATTCACATGATTCGCAATGGAATTCTGCCGGAGAAAGAAACGATTCATGGTCTTTCGGTAATCGAGAAAAACTCATACGCGCTGAAGCGCCTGATCAACGACCTGCTCGATATGTCGGCAATCCTGAGCGGAAAGATGCGGATGGAAGAGTTGCCCGTTTCTCTGGAACAGGTGCTGCGCGAAGCGGTCGAGACGGTGCGACCAATGGCGGCCGCTAGGAATATTGAGATCGCCTTAAACTTTCATGATGGGCAGAATGAAATCGTGAGTGGCGATCGCACGCGCCTGGTGCAGGTCTTCTGGAATCTTCTGCATAACGCGGTAAAGTTTTCATCGCCCGAGGGACAAGTTGAAGTCGACATCGAAGCTAACGAATTTGAAACGACAGTGCGCATTCAGGACGCCGGGCAGGGAATTGCGGCCGAGTTTTTGCCATTTGTCTTCGAACGTTTTCGTCAGGCCGATGGCTCAAAAACTCGTATACACGGCGGGCTGGGTTTGGGATTGGCGCTGGTGAAGAGTTTTGTGGAAGCCCATCGGGGAACGGTGAAAGCTGAAAGCCAGGGCGTCGATCAAGGCAGCCGCCTTACCGTGAGCTTGCCTCGTCGACAAACCCAGGTTGCACCGGTGGGTGTTGACTCCGAAAAAGTTCGCCCGCAATCACCGCCAAAGAGTGTCCACCTCATGATTGTGGAAGATGATCCGGACACGCTCGAGATGTTGCGTGCCACCCTCGAAGCGCGTGGCTTCCACGTGACCAGTTTCGAGTCCGCTGCCGAGACGCTGGCAGCAGCGCCGGGGACGCATGTGGATCTAATCATTTCGGATATCGGAATGCCCGAGATGGATGGATTTCATATGATCGAAAAGCTGCGGCAGGTCGAGGGGTACCAGGACATTCCCGCGATTGCCTTGTCAGGCTACGCCTCGCAGAAGGACGCGAAGGCAGCGTTGGCCGCGGGCTTTGATGCGCACGTTTCCAAACCCGTGGACCCTGCCGAGCTGGTAATTATGGTGAACGGGTTGTTAGAAAAGACTTCCGCGACAAAGAGCTAAGGGGTCTTCTGTTCGTGCCATTTCGTGTGATTTCGTGGATCGTCTTTTCCAAGCCAACGAAATAAACCCGCCCGGCGGCTCGTAGAGTCTTAATCGGATTTCGCGTTTCTGCCTCTCGAACAAAAACGATCCACGAAATCACACGAACCAACACGAACAAACCAATTCCGCGGTCACCGGTTAATCGTCAACAACCTTGATGATTGCCCGATACGTTCGCGATCCTTTCGTAGCGAACCACGATACGCCCTCCTGAAGCATGTCGATTTCCAGCAGGTAGTCACCGGGCTCGGCGGGAGCAGCGACGGAGAAGGAAACTGTGATCTGCTGACCGGAAGCCAGATCCGCTGGTAGCGGACTCCGGCCCTCCTCTTTCGACGCGACTTGTCCGTTGGCGTTCAGCCAGTGGCTGCCCAGATTGATCTGAAACTTTCCGGCGCTCCGCTCGCAGCCTGGCCAAATGGTGTCGCCGGCGTTCTTGATCAGCACGAGCAACTGTAGCGTCTGTCCCTTTGGCACAGTCGCGGGAATTTCGGGAGCATTGATTTCAGCGTGGAATGCTCCGTTAGGTAATGGCGCGCGCAGCCGCGGATGAGCGTCCGCGATGTATAACCGGTAAGGATCGGTCTGAGCCAGAACCTGCGGGTGAAAGCAGCTCTCTTCAGTCGAGATGACGAGGGCGTTTGCCGGTGGTGACTGGTCCGGTTCCAGACGGACGAACTCAGACAGGGGAATGCCTTTCAGAGTTGCGTACCAGTAAGCCTGAATGTAAGGCGTGGTCATCGCATCGGCAAGATAGATTGGCCGGGCGCCGTTTCGGACAGCGTTATCAAAAATCTTCTGCGGATAATCCGCGTCAAAAAGATGCCTGCGCCAGGGCGAGTTCGCTCTGGCGTGGTACTGCCACTGAAAGAACGCTCCCTGTCCCAGGGTCAGAAACACCAGGAGCGCGAGCAACACCCGAACTTCCCGCCGTCGGTCGCTTAATTCGCATAGCCACGTAAACGCGGGCACGGCCAGGACCAGAAGAAAGACCGGCAACGCCGACAGACGCAGCATGTGAAAATAGTCGGCGGTGAGCGAAGCCGGGACAATCGAAACAACCAAGCCGTAGAGAATGAAACGCCACCACGCGTTGTCCAGAGTATGGCGCAGCACAAGCCAGGCACCTGCGATCGCCAGCAGCATGGTTGCCGCCAGCATGGCCGGTGTGCCGGGAACATGCGCGACCTGGTAGGTGTTCGGATCGCCGCTGACCAGGAGTTTCACCGGATTAAGGTTGGCGACATAGTGTTTGATAAACTCCCATCCGATTTCGGTAACGGAAGTTTCAGGCTTGATATAACCAATCAGCTTAAAGCGACCCGTGAGCGCGTCAGGGTGGCGACTCTGAAATACGATCATCGGCACAAGCGTCAGAACGTAAATCGCCCACGTTCGCAGAATGCCGGACCAGCGTTGACGAGTTGCGAAGATCATGAGACCCAGTGCTAACAGCGGCGCCAGCAAACGGCCGATCGAATAGGTATAGGTCAACAGCAACAGGGTCGAGGTAAGACAACCTACGTCGAACCATGTCCACTTTGCTTTCGTGGCGGCGCGCTGCACGGATAAGAGAAACAGCGTCACTGCCAGCGGATACAGGGCGACTTCGAAGGCGACGCGGCTCAACTCGAATAGCCAGGGCGTCAAGAACGCCGATGCGGCGACAAGCAAGCCCACGTCACGCCGGCGCGAGACGCGTGCGGCGAGCAATCCGAGCAACAACGCTGTGACCACGCCCGCGAATGCGCCCAGCATCCGGGCAGTAAGAATACTGGGGCCGGTCAGCTTGAACAGCGCCGCCAACAGGTAGATGTGGACCGGGTTCTTGTAATCTCCAAAGGCGCGAAAAAACAGCGGCCATGAATTACCGAACTCATCCTGACCATTCTGTGAAATGGTGTAAGCGTTATAAGCAACGGATGATTCGTCAATGAAGAAGCCGGCCGGGTTTTGCGTCAACTGGTAGGTGTATAGTGTCAGGCCACAGGCAATCACGATGACGAGCAAGAGTGGAAAGCGATAGCGTTGCCATGAGTCGCTTCCTTTCCCTTGTGCAGTCATCTCAAGCGTTCGAGGCAGTGCCTCCGACCTTTCATCCGTCCAACTTCGACGAGGGGTAGCTTTCGAATCGAAGCCCGATACTAACAGCGGCGCGGTTAGTAGCATAGACTTTAGTCTGTGGTTTTCACGAGTTCACAAGCTAAAGCCTATGCTACTCAATTGGGCGAACATGGTAATGCGACCAGACAACCGAAAAGCCCGAACCCTCTGGCAACGCCTGCGCCGCCCCTCCGTCGCTCGCGTTGAAGTCGTGCTCTTTCTTTTCATATGGCTTGCGTATGGAGCGGCGATCAACTCAGACAATCTGGTTAAGTTCAACTTGCAGCAGATCGGCGTCGAAGCCATCGTCGAGCGTCACCAATTCTATCTGGAAGGTTCAGACGTTCCGGAATTGCAGCCACTCGGCGACGTGTTCTTATATCAAGGTCACAAATACGCGGCCAAGCAACCGGGCCAGTTCATGGCGGGCGCCGGCGTCTACTGGGTTTTGCGTGGCTTAGGATTGAGCTACAGGAACAATTACCTCCTGACCTCGGCACTCGTCACCTTTTTCACTACTTCGCTCGTCCTTGCCGTGTCCGCGGTCGCTGTCTTCAGGAGCGCTCGCAAGTTGACGCGAGATCCGCAGTCGCTCTTCTGGCCAATGTTAACGGCGCTCGTTTATGCCCTCGGCACAACTGTCTTTGCCTACTCCGGGATCGCACATCACGATGCGCTTGCTACGGGTTACCTGGTCATGGCGTTCTATCTGGTTTTCGATCTCCCTCGCGGAGGTTGGGATGGGCGCGGCGCGATGATCCAGTCCGCATGTGCCGGATTGCTAATCGGTCTGGCCGTGACGACCTCAATGCTCGTCTTCTTCATGACGATAGTCTGCGCGCTCTACTTTCTGTGGCTGCGACGTTGGAAGCTAATCCCATTTTTTCTGGTAGCTGTCGTAATTGGCTTGCTGCCGCTGCTTATCTACGACGCGCGCAGCTTTGGCAATCCGTTCCTGCTGCCGAATGTCGCAAGCGCGCAGTTGTTCGCTGACACTTTCTTCCACTTCAGCGCGAAGAATTTTGGGGATAAGTTGGTCTGGTATTCGACCAGGCTGTTCTTTTATGCGCCAGTCTTTCTGGCCGGATTATTTGGGCTTTCCTACTTTCCGCGGGCTTTCAAGCGGACGCCAGTCTTCGTGACTCTGTTGGCGATGTTAGTTGGCCTCATCGTCTATATCCTGAACATCCAGACCGGAGGAGACTGTCAATTTGGGCCGCGCTACTTGCTGCCCGCAATGCCTTTTGCGTGTTTGGGGATCGCCGGCTACAGCTACCTTTCGACGAACGCCGAGCGGCGTCTGGCGAGTGTGATTGTCTTGCTGTTAGGCGTGGTCTCGTTTGTCATCAACCTGGTAGGCGCGGTGCAGGGCGCGATGTGTTGTCCCGACGGCCGGAATGCCTTGCGTGATCAAATGGCGCGGCTGGCCCACGGGAACGTGAATTACTTTCCACTGGCGCCCTGGCTGCTCATCCCGTTACTTACGTGTGCCGTGCTGCTTGTCTTGAGCGTTTGGCAGAGTCGCAACGCGCGCTCTCATTTCATCCGATAGACATAGATCGAATTGCCGAGAACAGCTTCCGGTTGACGCGTGCGGTAGGCGGCGAGGTAGTTGATGCGTTCTTCATCAGTGATGGATTTTCCATTTTCATCCGCGCTCACATAGATGGTTGAGCCGTTGAGGAAACTCGCGCCGATGGCAACGTAACGAGTCTCAGGCACAGGGACCCCTGGCTTCCGAAAAATCTCGTGATACGTAATCCCGTATTGGGCCAGAGTACCCCACCCACCGGACACCGCGCCGGTCACTTCGGTTTCTCCGCGCGCGCGAAGGTATTCCGCCAGCGCGCGCCCGTCCTCGCCCCACTCGACGTTGGAATCAGATAGATACCACCAGTGCGGATGCGCCGATGCGAGTTGATTCATGTAGGGAAGATAATCCGGATAAGCCCGCAAGACTTCAACCGACATCCAACCGAACGCCAACACTACTAAGGCAATCGCCAGATGACGTGGGTACCGCAAACTGAGCAGGCGATCGAGCAGCGCGCCGCCGGCGATGAAGAGAAACGGGTAGACGGGAAGAAAATGCCTGATGCCGATATTGATGTGACTGCTAATCGAAAGCGCAGCATAGATAGCCATCGGGATCAGCAGCCAGAGAATGCGGCTGTCCCTTTTTCGCGCCAGTTGCCACAGCGTCCACCCGAGTGCTGCCAGAGCAATGATCAGAAATGGCAGCGACGTTTTCAGCGCAAAGGCAACCGGGAAGTAATACCACCAACCCTGCGTGCCGTACTGCTCCAACAACGAAGCGGCATGTCCATCACGGTTGTGGAGCATCACATTGTATTGGCCGAAGAGGTAGTAAGTAGGCACGATGCGCGATCCGAGTTGGAAGAAGGTCATCCACTCGTCGAAAGCGCCGGGCGATCTCGCTGCCACCCACTGCACGTCGCCCGGTACGATCGGCGGACCCTGAAATCGATAGGCTGCGTTGACCATCACCCACACGAGACACACAACAATTGCCGCGTGCAGCAGGATCCGCTTACGAGTTTCCTTGAAACGAGGCGCGAAGCCGAACCCCAGGAGCGCCAGGCATGCGAGCACCGGCAGCAGCACGATCAAGGAAAACTTTATCAGCAGCGCCAGACCGCTCGCCAGCCCGAGCAGCAGAGCATTCCGCGCTGTTCTGGCTTGCAAATAAATTCGCAGTACAAAAAAGAAGAATAGGAAGGCGAGAGCGGCAGGCAGGTCCGTATGGACGATGCGACCGTGAGCGAGCACGGTCGGCTCAAGCGTAAATAGGGCCACCGCGATCGCGCCGGCGCGAGATCCGAAAAGTGATCGCGCATAGAAGAAGATGAGGACACCGAGGGCAAGCGTCAGGACGATCATCATGGCCCGGGTCCAGAACAGTATTCTCTCGAACTGTGTCTGGTTGTTTTGCCAGAAGCGGTGTTCGTAACTCCACGTCAATCCATTGAAGGTTCCCTGTCTTTCTTCCGCGGTCGGTGGCGACTCGTTCGGTTGAATCAGCAGCAGCGGCAACGCCGCCCACATCTTGATGAGCGGAGGATGCTCGTTGTTGAGTTGAAAATCACCCGCGACCAGATGATAGTAGCCCGCCGGGATGTGCACGATCTCGTCGTTGGTGATGCCCTTGCGAGAGATGACCGCGAACATGTTCACAGCCATGACAAGCAGCAGGCCGGCGCACAGCACCTCGGCCTGGTGTGCACGGACGAATTTCTTGAGCCGGGCGATTTGGCGCCATGGTGCGGCGAAGTCCATGGTTTCCGGATCGGAGTTTGATAAAGACTCGTCCATTGATTTCGTTTAGCGTGTTCCAGACTTCAAGAGAGTTCTGATCAAGTTAGCTCAAACGTCTGTGATTTATTCCCCTCCCTTTTGGAGGGGTTAGGGGAGGGTGCAAAGCTTAGCGCGACGAATTTTTTGAGCATTCTTCTGTTACCCACGACAACACTATGTTCAAGTAGGTTCTCGCTCAGGCCCTCACCCCGGCCCTCTCCCAAAGGGAGAGGGAGAAAAGACTTAAAGTCTCTGCAACTTCATCAACGCCGCAGGCGCAGGCGAATGACGCCCAGGATGGCTTCGGCGATAATGCCCCAGTCCATCTTTGAACGCCCGAGACGGCGCTCGACAAAGATGATCGGGATTTCCGCAATCCTGAATTTCTTCTGGTAAGTCCGGTAGGACATCTCAACCTGGAACAGATAGCCACTCGAGAAAATCTTTTCCAGATCGATTGCCTCGAGCACTTCACGCCGCCAACATTTGAAACCGCTGGTCGCGTCCGTCAACGGCATCCGCGTAATGAAACGCACATAGCCCGTTGCGGCCCGGCTCAGTATCAAGCGCTTCAGGTCCCAGTTGACGACGCTGATGCCGTTGATGTAACGCGAGCCGAGCACGAGGTCGTGATCGCCACTCATCTCGAGAAATTGCGGCAGGTAGCTCGGATCATGAGAAAAGTCGGCGTCCATCTGCAAGACCACTTCATAATCGCGCTCCAGCGCAAACTTGAAGCCGGCAACATACGCACGGCCCAGTCCGTCCTTGCGCGGCCGGTGGATGACGAAAACTTTGCTCGGATGTTCCTGGCTCAACTCGTCAGCGATCGCTCCGGTGCCGTCCTCTGATTCGTCGTCGACAATTACAACATCAACCGTTGGAGCGTGCTGTTGAATGCTCTCGATAATCGCCCGGAGGTTTTCACGCTCGTTGTAGGTGGGCAAGACGATCAGACAGCGCATCTTAGATCCGGCTTTCCTTCGCGGCGTACCAATTCATCAAGAGTCTCTGCGAGTGCATAGTGGTCAGTTTGATTGTGGCACGCGCATCCTGCACGTGATTCACGGGCGGGACGCCCGTGCCACTGGTCATGCCTGCGTTTCGGCATCTTCTTTTGGAAAATCTGGTCGTGAGTATCACGGCGCATCATCGCATACGAAAGACGTAAATGGAATTGCCGATAACTGCTTCGGGCGTTCGGCGCCGGTACTCGTCAAAGTAATTGACGCGCTGCTCTTCCGTCTCGCGGCCGCTGCCCGGCGGACCGGTGGGCACGGTGGACCCATTGAGGAAGCTGGCGCCTATCGCAGTGTACTTCGGCTCGGGCTGTTGCCCGCCGGGCGGCTCCAACGCATCAACAAAATCGATGCCGTAGCGGCCCAGCGGCCACGCGCCGAGCATCGCCGCGCGGACTCTCGTCTCACCACGCGCGTGCAGGTACGACGCGAGTTCGGGCATGCTGTCTCCCCATTCGACGTTCGAGTCGGACAAGTACCACCAGTGCGGATGCGAGTACGCCAGTTCGTTCATGTAAGGAATGTAGTTGGGGTAGGTCCTGATGACTTCAACGGCACACCAACCAATCACGATGGCGACGACGACGACGCCCAACAACCTGCGTGTGCGTATGAGCCCTTCCAAAAGCGCTCCCGACATGATGAAAAGAAAAGGATAAGCGGGAAGATAGAGACGCACGCCAATGTTGATAGTGCTGGTCATCGCCAGCGCTGTGAACAGGAAGAGTGGAACGAGCACAAAGATCGGAGTCCAATCACGCTGTTTCACGATCCGCCAAAACCCCCAAAAGATCGCCGCGATCGAAGTAAGCAGGAACGGAATGGTTGTCTTTAGCGCAAAGGCGGCAGGGAAGTAGTACCACCAACCGAACCTCCCTTGCCGGCCGAAGATCGAACCAGCATGTCCGACGGTGCTGTGCCATATCTGCCAGTAGGTGCCCAACAAAAAATCCGTCGGCACGATGTAACGTAACCAATGCGCGCTCCACAAAAACAGACTGGCCCGCGCGGGAAACGACGCCGCAACCCACTTGTTGTCGGCTTCAGTGAACGACCGATGGTCAAAGAAGTACCCCGCATTAATTACTAATAATGAGATGACTACGATCGTCGCGGCCTGCGCCAACGCTGCCCGGCGAGTTAGTTTAAGGCGCGAAGGGAAGACCAGCGACACTGCTATACCCAGAACTGCGAGCGGCGCTATCGCCACCATCGAGAATTTCATCAGCGGCGCCAGCCCAAGCGCTGAGCCCAGATATAGCGCCCTTTGAAGCGAAGGGGCCGAGACATAAACGTAAACCGCGTAAGCTAACAGCAGCAGCCCGAAGGCTGAGGTCATGTCCGTGTGGACCAGCGGTCCGTGCGCAAGCACCGTCGGCTCAAGCGTAAACAAAGCGACCGCAATCACCGCCGCGCGTTCACCAAACAGCCGCCGCGCGAACAGGAAAATCACAGAGCCGAACAGCACTGTGAAAGCAATCATCGGAATGCGCGTCCAGCACGCGACCCTGTGATAGAAAGAGTCGTTGGGGGTCCAAAACCGCTGGCTGACGACGAACACAAAGGCGTCGTCACGCGGAACCTGCTGCCGCTCGGCCTCAGACATCTCGCCGGGCTGCATGAAGAGCAACGGCAACGCTCCGATCATCATCGACACGGGAGGGTGTTGATTAAGGAATTGGAAGTCGCCGATAACGAGGTGGTAATATCCGGCAGGGATGTGTACGACTTCGTCGGTGCTGATGCTTTTGTGCGAGACGGCCGCCAACATCTGGGCACTCATGATGCCGAGCAGCGCGGCACAGATGAGCTTGGCGCGGCGCGCGCGCGCCCAATTCAGCACTTGCGCCAAAGGTTTTCGTGACGCAACAAACCTGGCCTCAGCGGTAGTCTCCTGACTCAATGACTCTTCCATTCAACCCTCGCGGGAGGATAAAGACTGATCATCTCGCGGCCGTCGCGGTGACCCTCGCACCGATCTTATATTTCCTGCCGGCGCTGAGAAATCATCTGGTACTTGGTCCCGACGACGGCATGCTTTTCAATGTTCCGCTGCGCGTCGCGGCGGCCAACATCGTGCGGTCGGGACATCTGCCACTCTGGAACCCTTACATTTTTAGCGGCATGCCGCTCCTGGCCGCAGCCCAGGGCGGGTTGCTGTTTCCACTGAACTGGTTCTATCTCGTGTTCTCTCCCGCGGTCGCCACCGACCTGATGGTCATCTCCGCGTATATGTTGACGGCGGCCGGTGCTTACCTCTTCGCGCGCCGCACCGGAGCATCGATAGCCGGCGCCGTGACGACGAGCCTGATCTGGCAATCGGGTGGTTTTCTCATCGGGCAGATTAGCCACATCAACATCGTTCACACGGCCGCGATGTTGCCCTGGGTACTTTGGGCTCTGGAACGATATGTCAGCAACGGCAGTCGCGCGCGCGGTGCTGTGTTGGCGGCTTTAGTAGCTCTCCAGGCTTTTGCCGGTCATCAGCAAACGCTCGCCTATTCGCTCATGCTGGTCGCGGCATATGCGATCGTAACGGCGCTCGCCGATCTCGAAAACCGCAAACGCTATTTTTCCTCGCTGGCGTTCATGGCGGCCGGAGTGTTGCTTGCCGCGGTGCAGATCGTACCGACGTTCGAGTTGCTGCGCAACAGCCCGCGCGCCACGGCCACCTACGATTTCTTCTCGTCGTTCTCGATGCCGCGGAGTTTTGTGGCGACTTTCGTCGCGCCATACGTCATGGGCGGCGGCGATGGGCGTCTGTTCCGCGCCCCTTACATTGGTCAGGCGTATTACACCGAATACGTTGCCTATGCCGGCGTGCTGGCGATCATGTTGGCGCTGGTTGCGCTGTTGCTCAAACCCGACACGCGCACAAAATTTTGGGCGATTGCGGCGGTCGCTGGATTGGTGCTGGCATTCGGCAGGGGCGCGCCGCTTTACCTTTACCGGATCATTTATTACGTGCCGATTCTCAATCTATTTCGCGTTCCCGCGCGCCATTTGATGGAGGTTAACTTTGCCATAGCGGTACTCGCCGGTCGCGGTCTGACTTCGCTGGCTGCGATGCGGGGAAGCAAGAAGGCTTTGCGACGAGTCGCGATCGTCGCCGGCTCTGTCTTCCTGCTGACCTTGCTGGTCGTGACCTGGTGGCGACCGGCGGATTTTCGTCTCGGACGCACGGCGCCAGTCAGCGTTCTGCGGGCGCCTGAATTGTTCATTCCCGTCCTGTTTGCGGCGCTGAGTGCGTGGGCCCTGTGGGCATTCGCGCGCCGGCGACGCGGAAGTACGGTGTTGCTCCTGGCTGTTCTGGCTATCGATCTGTTGGTATGGGGACAGTCCAGCGGATGGTATATGTCGAGCCGCAGAATCCCGGAAGAGTTCTGGGGCGTGCCTGAGACCGTTCAGGTTCTCCGCGAAAAGGCCCCGGCTGATCCCGCAAGCTATAGAATTCTTACTTCGCGAGAAACATTTGATCCAACTCAGTCTGCTTCAGCGAATGCCAAAGATTGGGTGCTGTGGATCGAGCCCGATGTATACATGATGTATGGCATTCAAAACGCCGCGGGCTACGATGGCTTTGGACTCGATCGTTACAGTCAGCTTGCCGGGCGAATGAAATTATGGGGCGAGCTAACTGATCCGAGTGCAACGCTGCGCAGTAAGAGCCGGGAAGTAGATCTGCTCAACGCGCGCTACCTGCTGTCGATCCGAAAACGCTCGGATGAGGTGAAAACAGATTCGTCTGGTGGTGAACTTGCTCCGCCGGCCGAGACGACTTTTCCATCCGCGACGCAGAACTATGGTGGCTTCATGTTTGCCCAGAGTGATCTGGCGCTGCCGAACCTGAGCCCGAACAAGCGGCTTCGCTTTGCGGTCCCGCCGGTAGAGATCGACCGTATTGCGCTCGTAACAAGCCTGTCCTTCGCTGAGGACGTGCCCCAGAACACGACGGTGGGCAGGCTGCGTTTGAAGGCAAGAGATGGACGCGTCTTCGAATTCCCGTTGGCCGCTGGCCTGGACACCGCCGACTGGGCATACGATCGTCCGGACATCCGCGCTCGCATTCGGCATCAACTCCCCACCGTGGCGACCAGCTATGATGTCAGCGAGACTCAACACAAATATAAGGGCCACGCTTACGTGGCTGCTTTCGGGCTTCCGGAGAAGACGGCGATCGAGAGTGGTGAGATCGAACTTGTGCCGCAACCTCGCTCGCCGGATTTGCTTTTAAGCGTCTTTCGGGTTTCGCTCATTGATGCGAGCCAGGGAAAGTCATATCCGCTCGCGCGTGATCTGATTCAAGTCGAGAACACATCGCCAGAAACAGGACCGCCACGCGAAGAGAAGGCTGATCGATGGAAACTCCTGGCCCAGACGCGTGATGTGGACATTTACCAGAATGCTCGGGCGTTGCCGCGCGCCTGGCTGGCGTCGGACGCCCGCCTGCTCGATGACAGCGCGATGCTTCAGGTAATTCGCACCGGTGTCCTGACCGACGGATCAAAATGGGATCCTTTGCGCACCGCCCTGATCGAAGCAGAACTGCCCAGTCCCATGGCGCCAACCGTGCAGGATGGGCGCGCGGCCATCACCGCGTACGAACCAAACCGGGTGAATCTGCAGACTCACTCCAGCGGTAAATCGATTTTGGTGTTGAGCGAGAATGATTATCCCGGTTGGCGCGTCTACGTCGATGGCCAGTCCGCTGATCTGCTGCGCGTCAACTATGCGCTGCGCGGAGTTCAGCTCCCTGCCGGCGACCATCAGGTTAGTTTTGTTTACCGCCCGTGGTCGGTGATGGGCGGACTGTTGCTGTCGCTGCTCACGGCGGCGGGGTTGATAGTTTTGAGTCGGCAGAAGGCCGTAGCATAGACTTCAGTCTGTGATCCGGGTTAAAGCTAATCGTGATTCGGCTTTCGTGTCTTCTTCCGATGGACAAAACGTGATCCACGAAATCACACGAAATGGCACGAACAAACTACTTCGGTTTCGTGTGAATTCGTGGATCGCTCTAAAGTTGGAAAGGGCCAGCTTTCAAATAAGGACACTACCTGGAAAAACATTGAGCTTGATGAGAGCTTCCTTCAGTTCGTGATCCGAATTGACCCGAAACGCAATCACAGACTAAAAGTCCATACTACCTAAGTAGCTGGTCATTAACTTATGCGACACAGTGGAGGAGCGCCGCTAGCGATCTTGACCGAGCCGCGCTACGTCGTGAGCCCAGCCGACTGTTTTTTCTATCACACGATGGATCTGCCCGGCCTTGGTGAGGTGCGTGGACAATGGGATTTGCGCGGCAGATTCAATGAATACGTCGGCGGCGTAGAGCTGGTGGATAAGTCGGTGATCGACATCGGGGCCGCGACCGGCTTCCTCAGTTTCGAAGCCGAGAAGAGCGGCGCGGCGCGCGTGCTCTCGTTTGACATAGCCGACCCGCGGCAACAGGCTTTTCTCCCCTTCAAAGACAAACTCTACTCCCGCGACCCGGCGCGCTGGGCGAAAGAGTATGGCGCGGAAATCGAGCAATGGAAAAATGCTTACTGGCTTTGTCACCGGCTGCTCAATTCAAAGGCCGAGGTTTACTACGGCAACATCTTTGAACTGCCGCGAGAGCTGGGTCAGTTTGATGTCGCGATTGTGGGTTCAGTGCTGGAACACTTGAGCGATCAAATCACGGCGCTGGCTTCAATCGCCCGGCTAACCAAAGAGACAATGGTGATCGTCTCGCCCATGCTGGCTACCGAAGAGCGCATCGCTAGTTTCGGCGCCCTGGCAGATCATCCTGAGAACGATTTCACCTGGTGGATTTATTCAGCGGGTGTTTACCGCGAGGTTTTCAAAATGCTTGGCTTCAGCATCGCCGGCATTACGCACGCGCAGTACTACTATCATCATGGCGAGCGTTTCGAGACGCGACATACGATTGTGGCGGTGCGGGATTGATAAGGTTTAGTGGCACAGACTTTAGGAACGTCTTATCAAGTTGAAGCGTGCGTGGTTTCTTCCCCTCCCTTTGGGATGGGTTAGGGGAGGGTGCGAAGCTTGACCGCGACAAAGCCCTCTCCCCGGCCCGCTCCCAAAGGGAGAGGGAGAATGGACTTTTCATTTTGTGATTGAGTCTTAAGTACGAATCACAGATTGAAGTCTGTGCTTTACTCGATCACTTCAAACCCAATCGTGAACGGTTCAGAACCCACGTCTTCGAACCAACAGACATGTTGGTCAACCAGATCGAACTTGAGCGTGTAGCGGCCAGGATGCCGCGGCGCCACGTGTTCAATTCTCAACGATACGGTTTCACCAGGCGCGACAGCGCGCGGCAGCGGAGGCTCGCCATGAAATTCGTTCACCAGCGTGCCTGCGCCGTCGATGAGTCTTACTCCCGGCATCACCACGCCGGTCCGAGTTTCGCGACCTGCCAGCCAGAGCGTGTCGCCCGTGTTCTCAATTTCCAGTTCAATATCTAATGGTGCTCCGGGCGCCAGGCAATCGGGCCCGCGCTCAATCAACGCGATCCGAGCGCGAAGTAGTCCGGGCCGGCGGCTATCAGGAACTGTTGAGGCAGGCGCGCCAGAGGCGACCTTCTTGCAGGCAAGATAATGATAATTGAGTGGCACGGTCGCGAGTGGCAGCCGATCGTCTTCGATCGTCTCCCGCTCAAACAGTCCATTGACGCTGGCGTAGTCTCCAATGACGGCGAGTCCGTGCTCGTCCAGGAGCTGCCGCAGGTGTCCATAGTCGAATGGCGATTCGAGCGTGCCGTATTCCGACATTACCCCGAACAGTTCTGCTTCGGTCGCCGAGCCCGCCGGCGGGCGCTCGCCTTCGAGAATAAAAAGCACGCCGCCGATTGGGAGCATCGCGGCGATGTTACGCATCACCGCGTCTTCGTCTTCGAAGTGATGGAGCGAGTCATAGCAAAGGACGGCGTCAAACTTCTCCGGGAGCGGCGCTCCTTCGATGTCATGCACGTCGAACGAACAGCGCAGCGCGGTTTCATGATCGACATCGTAAGGGACGCGAGCCACGCGATCGCGCGACATCTCGATCAGGTCCGGGCTAATGTCAATTCCTTTCACCTGGTAGCCGAGTCGAGCGAAATACTCGCTCATCCAACCCGAGCCGCAGCCCACGTCCAAAACACGACTGCCCGCCGGCAGACCGAGCGTAACCGCGATGTTGGCAAAGTCACAAAAATGACGGTGCGTTTCGGCGTCCATGCCGTCGCCCTGGTGCTTGTCCGGTTTGTTCGCCAGATTGTAGAACGGCTTGGTCCTGAGATAATGATTGCGCTCGGCATCAAGCCTGCCCGGGTATTCAACCGCCGCGCGCTTGTAATCGACGCCTTCAGGTTTCGCCATTCGCCCGATATTAAGTTGAGGCGCCCGGGCGTTTGGAGATTCCTTACCATTGGGCGACGTGCTTTCGGGATCACCGTTCGCGCCGACGATCGAAACAGTTTCGAACCGAGGGAGTGCGGCGGGGATTAGGTTCGCAACCTCTTCCGCCACACCGCGCATAACTAACTCATCGGAAGATTTGATCTGCAACAGAGAGAGTTCGTTTGAGACGTCGTCGAGAAGTTTACGTCGCGGCCGTTGGCCGATCACTTCGCTGATGAAACTCAGATAGTCGGCCGCGCGACGCGCAACATCATATTCGTCACGCGCATAACGCCGGGCGTTCTCGCCAATGGCCGAACGTAGCGGTTCATCTTCGATCAGCCGCTCGAGATAAGCGAGCAGCAACTTATCAGCTTGCGAGTTGAGCGGGACCTTTACCACCGAGTCATTTGGAAGTTCGGCATACCAGCCGGCTTCAGCGACCACGCTGCATACTCCCGCGGCCATCAGCCGGCACAGGCTCGCGCTGGTTTCGCCGACAGTTCGTTCGCGGATATTCAGAGCGATGTCAGTTTCATCCATCCGCCGCTTGAACTCTTCCAGAGTTACATGGCCGGTGATCTCGACACAGTCCTCCATTCCGTAGCGGCGAACCATCTCGCGCACATCGAAGTAATGATTTGCTTCACCAACCAGCGAATAACGGAAGCGGTGCGTCTGTTTGAGCGCCGCCAGGGCGCGCACACTTTGCTCGGTTCCCTTGCCCGGGGTGATCAGCCCGAAGCTCGCTATGTTCACCACTTCGGAGGACTTGGCCTGACGAGGCGAGGTGTCGGAAAATTTCACCGGCATCGAGATGCGGGCGATCGGGACCGTGGGAGCAATCCCGGCGAAACGTGCGCGACTCCATTCTGAGTGGACGATGATGCCTTCGGCTAAGTTAGCGATGCGGCGGTTCAAGGGGAAATCAACGGGCTGGGCCAGCATCGAGGGCTGCGCGCCTCTGGCTAAAGTCTGAGCGGCTGCTTCACGCGCAGCTTTGCCGTGACAGAACTCAACTTCGTCGAGGTAAAGTCGCAGGTCATTGCGTTCGCGCGCGAGCCCCAGAAAAAATTCCTGCAGCGCAAAGTCATGGAAGACGACCACACCGCTATGTTTCTGCATCGCATCAAGGATGCCGGCGTGATAGCGATGGTCGTTCCCCATGTGGTAAACGACGGCGTCGAACTGGTCGAGCCCACGCAGGCTCGAGCGTTGTCTGCGATAATCGCGGATCTCGAAGCGGGAGGTAAGCTCACGATTCACCGGGTGAAAGCCGTCAACGAAAAGAGTGATCTCCGCTCCGGCGGCCAGATGCGGCAGCAACTCTTCGCTGTAGTCGCTGATCCCTGAACGCTGCGGACCGAGCGGGCTGAAGTAAGCGAGTTTCATAGTGCAGAGGTCAGAGATCAGAAGTCAGAGGTCAGAAATCGGTATCCGAAAAACCCGTGCTGGTCGGTGGGCGGAGAATCTTACTGATCCTCCGACTTCTGACCTCTGATCTCTGACCTCCGACCTCTTACTTTACTACCGTCACCCTGGCCTTCGTCGTCGTCGAGCCCTTTTCCCCGAACCAGGAAACGCCTTCCTGGACCATGTCCAAACTAAGTATGTATTCGCCCGGTTCCTTCGGAGCGGTGATCTGAAGCGTCATCTCGGCCTCTTCGCCGGGCCTGAGATCTTTGGAAATACCGCTGTGCCCTTCGGTCTCTGACGTGAGTTTTCCATCCTTGTCCAGCCAGCGATTTCCAACGGCGATGTAGAACTTGTTGTCAGGCCGGTCATTTATCTCACCACCGCGCTGCCACCAAACAACGTCGCTCGCGTTCTTGACCTTGACCGTGATCACTTCCTTCTGTCCGGTGCGCAGCTTCGAAGGCGGGTCGGAAAGGGTGACTTGAGCTTTGAAGCCACTGTCGGGCAGCGGGGCGGCTGTCCTGGAAATCGGGGTGGCACTCGAACCGGGTGACCCGGTGGTCGTCGTCGGCTTTGGTTTGCAGCCTATCGCCAGTGTCACACATGCCGCAGCAAGCAAAATAAATCCCAACTTCATAAGCAATTATTCCTCTCTGTTAGTGGCATAGCCTTTACGGAACTCTGAACAAGTATTTTCGACGCGTAGCGTCGATCTGAATTTAGCCCGGCCTTTCAAGGCCGGGAAATGCCAGGGAAGTTCTCACGTCGCGTAGCGACGACTGAAACCAGTGCGAATCCAATTGTCGCTACGCGACAAGATCGGCTAAACAACTTTATACCCGGCGTTGAAACGCCGGGCTAAACTCATACCGACGCTACGCGTCGAAGATGGTTACTAATCACAGACTAACATCTGTGTCACAGTTATTACTGAACGCGCACGTGCAGTTGCAGAGGTCGCGCGCCTCTCTCTTTGAACCACGTCACCCCTTCGTGCACCATGTCGATTTCGAGGGTGTAATCGCCCGGCGTTCGGGGCGCGTTGATGGTCAACGTCATCTCCACTTCGCCGCCCGGCGGCAGGTCGGCCTTCATCGCGGCGCGATTATCTTCGGCTGTAGTGCCGGCGCTGATCCAGCGGTTGCCCATATTGATTTGGTACCTGAAGTCTTTGGTGCCGACCGCCGGCCAGGTCGCCGAACCCAAATTCTTAACCTTGAAACGAATGTCCGTTTTCTCGCCAGGATGCATCGCCGACGGTGGATCAATTGCCACGATCTGTTCACGATAGTCGGATGCCGCAAAGGCGCCTTTCATCCAGGCTGACTCAAACTGGCTGCGCGCTTCGGGTCCCGGCGGGATCCGAACTTCAATGAGCATCATACCGATCCGATCGCGAGGTGAAAAGAAAGGAAGGTCCACGGGCGTTACCTTCCCGACTTCAAGACCTCGTTGCGCAACCGCCTGCTTTGCGTTCGGCAAATCATCGTTAAGACAAAGCGAATACATCTTTTGCCCCGGCGACTCTTCAACCCTGCGAATAAACTTCCGCCACGCGTCGCGCGTGAAAAAATATTCGGGTTGGCGCACGGCGATGATCGGCGCGCGCGGATTTAGGAGTACCTCGAAGGCGGTCGACTTGGGGCCAGTTTCGAACCAAACCTGAACGCCGTCAAAGAGCGCGCGCTCTTCGTCGGTGAGGAAATTTCTGAGTGATCGGTCGCGTAGCATTAGCTTCGCCTCTTGTGCGTAGCGGTCGGGGGCATCGAATAGCGTTGGGCGCGCGCCCCACTCCTTTTGCAACGCGTATGAGCAAGCCAGGAATGATTGGGCCACGAGTACAGCAACGAAGATCAAGGCCACAGCCATACGCCATGAAAATTTCGACCAGGGGACTTTCCCTGCCAGAGCAGTGGCCACGGCGAACACCGTTACGCCCGCCAGCACATCCTCAAAGAGGCCATAGCGGCTGTAACCCATAGCGGTCGCGCTCCAAAGTAGCGAACTGGAGATCAGGACAATGCAGAGCATTCGCGCGCGCTGATTGCGCCACACCAGCAACAAACCGACTAATGCGACGATGAAGCCAAACGCCAGCCGGCCCGAATAAAGAGCCAACTCCGAATGGCGTCCCGGCTTGAACCAAATCAGCACGGGCCAGGCGATCGTCTCCCAGAAGCTATGCGGCCCCCAACGATCGTCCCACCCGCCGTGCGTCGGCCAGTAGGCTGATTTGAAAAAGACGTTCGCGATCGGAAAGATCGGATTGCCGGTCAGACGAAAGATGTAGAGAGTAAACGGCAGCACCGGCGCCAGAAAGCCGGCCAGCATCAACCCCGCAGTCGTCATCATCTGTTTCAGCGGGAACCGCCGCGGACCCACCGCCATCTGGTAGGCGCAGACCGCGAACAGCGGCAGCGCAACCGCGAGATTCGTCAGTTTGAACGCCACGCTCGCTCCGAGCAGCAAGGCCACATGAACAAAATTTGCGCGGTGGTTTTCTGCCTCGTCTCCGCGCAAAGTGAGCAGCGTCGCTTGGAGCAGGAGCGGCAGCGTCAGCAGATCAACCATGTACGTGCTCAGCTCGAACAGTAAATTCTCAGACAGGACCACCAGCAGCACGCAAGCCGAGCGCAACCACGCGCGATCGATAAACGGCCGCAGCAGTTTGTCTGCGATTTGCGCCGCCCAAACCAGCGCCAGTAAGTTGATAACCGTTCCGAGCCTGAATCCCAAAAACAATCTGCTGATGCCGGTCAGCGTGTCGGGAGCGGGATTGAAAGGCAAAGCAGTAGGAAAATAGTCGCCTGGCGCATAGAGTGGACCGCGCAAAGAACGCTCGGCGTTCAGCAGATGATACGAAAACACGTCGTACGAATGATCAGGGAAAGCCGCGCGCAGCAGGTAAAACCCAAGTAGCGGCAGTCCCACCAGCAACCAAAAACTTCGCCCAAATTCTTCCGCCGGGAATTGTTTGGTGGCCAGATAGAAGTACCAACTGATTGCTGCCAGCGCGACGGTCAACGTCCACGCGAGCAAGTTGTTTTCGATGACCCAGAAATATTGCCGGAAGAGCACGACCGCGTAGAGAAAGATCAGCGCGTCCCCAAATTCGATGCGTCGACGCGCGCCTGCATAGGCTTTTCCGAGAAATGAAGCTGGCTGTTCGGTTTCAGTTGTCATTCTGTCGTATCCAGAGCGCCGCATCTTCGTCGGTTCAGTTTGGACTTCTTTCAGCGGCTTCGCCTGATGTGCGGAAAGGCTTCGCCTTTCCGAAAGTTCGCACTCAGAACGCCGAGGCTCCGCCTCGTGCGGCTCTGGTGAGGCAGAGCCTCAAAATAAAACAGGAAATGTTTCGGAAAGGCGCAGCCTTTCCGCACATCAGGCGGCGAAGCCGCGGAAGACGCTGAACCCTCAACGCCAACTACCGATGATCTTCTGCTTTCGCGGCTCAAAACAGGTTCTTGATGAAGCTGTAGATGTAACGAAACCAAACCTTGTGGAGCTTGATCGAGGATTTGCCGTACTTTCTCGAATACTCGTGGGTCGGAACTTCGGTGACCCGATAGCCGCGCTTCAAGCACTTCATCATCATCTCTTGCTCAATGGTGGTGATGTTTTCCTTGAGGTTGAGCGAGCGAATGACTTCAGTGCGAATGGCGCGAAAGCCATTCTGGCTCTCGGTGAGATTCTGTTTCCATCTCATGTTAATGCCAATCAGAATGATGTCGCAGCCAACCATGCGAAACAGTTTGTCTATGTCGCCATGCAGTTCATCACTGCCGCCAGTGGCTCGAGATCCGATGACCAGATCCGCGCGGCCATCCAGGATTGGCTCGGTAAGATGAGGAATATCCGCCGGGTCATGCGATCCATCCGCGTCCATAAAAACCACGATCTCGTGTGCCGCCGCCATGGCCCCGACGCGAATCGCTTCACCTTTGCCACGCTTGTTGTCCTTGACTACCCGAACACCATAGCTCTCCGCGACCTGGACCGTCCGATCAGTTGAGTGTCCATCAACCACTACGATCTCATCACAAAAAGGCAGAGACTTTTCAATCACCTCGGCGATGCATTGCTCCTCGTTGCGGGCTGGTATAACCAGGCTCACCCACCCCCTAGGATCTAACGGTTTCGCGGCTTTGGTCTTCAACATTCGCTTTCCGGGCGAGGTTAGCCCAGCGGCCAACTCCTCACCGCTCAGTGCTTCCTGCTCTTCAACTTCAGGGTGGATGTTGCCCATGCCTCACAAAACTGCCCTTCTTATTATGGCTTAGAGATTATTTTAGCGACCGACTCCCGGCCGCCTCGTGTGTCGTGTCTGGTTCGAGTTCTTCTCCGTGCTGTCTGTGCCTCCGTGGTCAATTCCTGCCCACAAAAGATTCACCACGGAGACACGGAGGGCACGGAGAATGGAAACTCTTCAAATTAGGGGCCTACCGACTGATCAGAGTTCTTGACATCAGGTTATCCAGACCAACACAATGCCCGACTCAAAGTAGTGGAAGTACCGGCGCGGAATGTCGAGCTGCTGTCGGTTTTCTTTCGGGATTCGCACCGCTGGATCCGAATCGAAACTCAGTACCGCAAAAGAGCCTAAAGCTAACACTGTGCACACCAAATTGACAACTTCGCTCGACCCTGGCCGCGAAACTCAAAGCGAGAAGGAAAGGACCGCGAGGTCAGGATTCATTCGACGACTCTTGGGACTGAGTTTAGTGCGCGATCTGCTGGTTATTCTGGCCTTTTGCTCTTTTACGATATTACTAACGTGGCCCTATGTGACGCGCTTGCGGGATGTGGTCGTCGATACTGGTGACCCGTACCTCATGACGTGGATCCTTTGGTGGGACTATCACCAGACTTTTACGGACCCGCTCCACCTCTTCAACGCGAACGTCTTTTACCCGCTCAAGTACACGCTCGCCTTCAGCGAGCATAGCTATGGGCTCGCGCTGCTGCTCTTTCCGCTTTACGCGATCGGACTGAAGCCACTCACGGTTCAGGCGATCGCGCTGTTCCTCGCCTTTCCGCTGACCGGGTATGCTGCTTTTCGCCTGGGCCGAACACTCACCGGCTCGACGCCGGTCGGATGGATCACGGGGATTGTCTTTGCCTTTGTTCCCTATCGCTTTAACCAGATGTCACAAGTGATCTATGTCTTCTCGCCATGGATCCCGCTGCTCCTTGAGGCGCTGGTGTTGTTTGTCCGCCAGCGGAGCAAGGCGCGCGCCTTATGGCTCGGCTGCGCGTTCTTTATGAGTGGGATGACGACTATCTCCTGGTTCAATTTTTCACTGATTCCATTTGTGTTTGCCGCGGCTATCTTGTTAACGCGTTACGGTCTGTGGCGCGAACGCGAGTTCTGGCGGCGAGGCTCGGCCGCTCTCGGCGCAGCCAGTCTCCTGCTGATTCCTTTTTTCCTGCCATATTTCCTGGCGTCTCGTCTGTATGGTTTCACGCGTACTATCGAAGAGATCAAAGCCAACTCGGGCTGGCCGATCCATTGGTTGTCAGTTGAGCCCCGCAACAAGCTTTGGAGTCGCATGGGAGAACCAATTCCCGACGGTTGGCGATTCAAATTTTTTCCGGGTCTGCTGCCAATCCTCTTTTCGTTGGCGGCGCTCCTGATGGCGCGCGACGTCACGAAGAATCTGTCAACACGGGCCGTTGATCGAGTGTCCCGCCAGCGCCGGCTTCATGTGCTGGACGCCATCATTATCTTTGCGTTTGCGCTTTCAGTTCCGGCCATCGGGTTGGATCGGACGGATGTCCTGCATGGACTGTTTGGTTACATCACGTCGGAACTGGTGCTCGGTCTGCTGACCGTGGCCGTCGTCGTACGGCTGTGTCTCGGGTATCCGCGATTCCTCTCTACGGCCCACGCGAATCTGGTTGAGACCCTTCGTTCGCCAAGGCGCGGCGATGCCTTTTGGATCGGAATACTTTTGACTGTCATTGGGTTTTGTTACTCACTCGGCTGGAACTTTTTCTTCTATCGCCTTTGCTATGACCTGCTGCCGATGTTTAGAAGTATGCGCGTCGCTTCACGAGGGGCGATGATCGCCTACCTCGGTCTGGCGCTGTTAGCAGGCCTCGGGGTGAAGCATCTGGCGGAATTTCTGGCCACGCGAGTTCCGTGGGTGCGGGCAGGCGCGGTCTATGCAATCGCCTGCGTACTGTTGCTGGCCGAGTTCAACGCCGCGCCCCTGCGTATCGTGCGTGGCGAGTCGTTGCCTGACGCGGTGACGCTGAGACTAAAACAGACCCGGATGAGCGGCGGAATCGTCGAACTCCCTGCAGGCGGGGATTTCAATTATCGCTACATGCTTCGCGCAGCCGATCATCAGAAGCCGCTGATCGTCGGTACATCGGGTTTCAACTCGCCTATTGAAGATAAGATCGAGGCGTTGACCCGGACGGGAGCGATCCCGGCCGAACTCATGAACATGCTCGAAGCAATTCCCACTTCTTATCTGGTGATTGCCAACCAGTCGATCATGCCCGAGCGAACGACCGACTACGAAGTTTTTCTGGCGCGCGCAGTTGCCGCGGGCCGCCTGCGTTTCATCAGACGCTTCGACGGTCATGACGATCTCTACGCTGTGGTGAAAAACGAACCGACTGCAAAGAGTGAAGCTGGACTACCGTTCGGTCTGGCGAATCGAGACTGGGCCGGGACGATTCATGACGACCCAGTCAGTCTGCTGAGCCAACCATTAAGCTGGAGTCAGCGACTTTACCGAGTTTACTTGGCAAGCTCAGGCGCCATGCCCCGTTATAAGGAGTTCATCAGCGATCTGGAAATCATTGGGCGAGGCATCATCGCGGGATCCGCAGGCCAGGAGGAACAATTCGCAAATAATTTCCGTGAGTTCCTGGAATCGTGGACGAAACGTGAATCTATCGCCAGGGCCTTCGGACATCTCGACAATGCGCAATATGTGAATCGTTTGGTCGAGAACGGCGGCATCAGTCTTGATCCGGCCGGCCGCGAAGCGTTGGTAAGCGGATTGTCCACCGGCCGCGAGACTCGCGCCAGTATTCTGATGAAGATAGTTGATGATCCGCGGTTGGTTGAAAAAGAGCAGTATCGCTCACTGCTGCTGTTGCATTACTTCGGCTACTTGCGCCGTAACCCGGACGACGCGCCCGACGGAGATATGCGCGGATTTAATTTCTGGCTTCAGGATCTTGAGCGTCATCACGACGTGAGCCGGCTCTCGCTGGCCTTCAAAGTCACGGGTGAATATCACCAATTCGAAAAAAAGCCGTGACGATTGCATGGGTCGCGAGGTCTTACAGGAGTTAGCTTCGTGTATGTTCGTGTGAATTCGTGGATCGATTCTTTCCCCACAACAGGCGATCCACTAAATCACACGAACAGTCACGGAAAAAAACCGTGAGGGGGAGGTTCTTCCTTTTAGATCAACTCATCATCCAGCGGCGTTGATTAGCTTTTCTACTACGTGCTCCCAGGAAAGGTTCATCGATGTGAGCTTCTCCAATCCGCGCTCTCCCATTATGCGGGCCTGAGCCCGGTCGCTATAGAGCGCATCCAAACAGTCGGCGATTGCCTGTGGGTCAGGTGCGACGATCATGCCGGTGCGTCCGTGCTCAACCAACTCGGCGGCGCCGCCGCCATCGCTGGGGACCACTACCGGCTTGCCCGACAGCATCGCTTCCAGGGTGACGTAGCCATAGTCTTCATCGAACGGCAGATAGCAGACCGCCAGCGAATTCGCATACAACTCAACCAGTTCATCGTCATTTACAAAACCGCACATCGTCACCCGGTCGCTGACGCCGTGCGTCTTGATCAAATCCTCGTAACGCTTCACCTCAGAGCTGCTGCCCGCGAGGATCAGCTTGACCGGCGTGCGCACCAGGCGCATCGCTTCGATCAAGAGATCCTGACGTTTTTGCGGTTCCAGACGGCTGGGATAAAAAATGTATTCACCCTGGTCACCCGTTCTAAGTTTCCCGGCCAGCGGTGGCGGATGATAGAGCGGTTCGCTTTCGATGTTGTTGTAACGCTTGAGTCTTTCTGCGACGGCTATTGAATTGGCAAACACTTTCCTGGCTTCCGGTATGAAACGTTCGTCGCAATGCTTGATCCATTCGCGAACGCGCACGCCGTCGGGATAGGTTGCCAGATCGTCGAACTGCGTGCCCCAAAGATTATAAGCCGCGCGATGTTGATGCAGGATCCACAGGACTTTTCTTTCATGCGCGACCAGGTAAGCAGGAAACTTCATCCCGATTACCAGGTCGACCGGCTGTCCGTTGGCTGCGCTAAGATCGAGCATGCGCCAGGCCATGGCGCCGCGCATGATTTCCGTTGGCGGATACCATTTGAAAGGCAGGGCCACGATCTCGGCGTTGTACCCGGCGGCTATCAATGCGCGACGCAAACCTTCGCCATGCGACTCAGCACCGCCCGTGGTGAAAGGAACCTGCGTGGTACAGATGAGAATGCTGCGGATCATTGGAGACAGAGATCAGTCAGAAGTCAGAGATCAGAAGTCAGGGGTCAGAGGGCAACTCCGTTTTCTGATCGCTGACCTCTGACTTCTGACCTCTGAGCACTTCAATATTGCACACGGCGATCGACAGTTCGCGATCATCACGCGTGGCGTCGTTTGTTGGACGTGGTTGCCAGGTGCGATCTGAGCGAATCTCGAGCTCGAACTCCCCCTCGACAGCCAACGATTCGGGAACGAACATCCGCAGGTTCAGCCATGAATGGCTGAAGAGCGAAAAGTGCGACAGCCGGATACCATTAAGCAGAACCTCGAGCGTGAGCGGATTTGTGCGGAGGTCCGGCATGTGCGTGGTCAGGTCGAAAGCGATTTCGGAAACCGTGGGCGCGCGAAACCTCACTCGTCCGCGCTCGCCCATCCAACGGGCAACAGGGGGCAGCAGGTTTGGCTCGTACCAGCCATCGTCAAAGATAACGCCGTCATTTCGATCCAAACACGGCAGCGAATCCGAAGTCTCGTTCGGAAACAGACCGCTGCGATCGCGATGCTCGTTATAGAAAGGTCCGAGCAAGGCGTCTGACGCTTTCAGCAAAACGTATAGCCCGGTCTTTGGCAGCGCGATATTCAGATCTGACACTTTGCCGAAAACATAGCCCATCGCCATATCAAAAGCGCGGCGCTCCTTAAATGACAGCCCGCGAAGATAGTCGAGAAAGTCTGTTTCAAAATTCAGCCCGTAGTCATCAGCCTGCTTAAGAAATTCTTCGCTGCTCAAACAGAGTGTGTAGCGCGGCTCCCACACCACGTGCTGAAAAAAGCGCAGGAAACGAGCTCCATGTTCCTGTTCTTCCTCCAGTCCGACATGCCCATCTACCTCAATGAATCGCCGCAGTTCGGCGGCGCTCATCTCGTCGTAGTCTTTTTGCGAACTCCGGTCGGTGCACTCGATGCCGTGCATGGTCACGCCGCCATGACGAAGAACACGTTTTACTTCGCCGAGCACGGCGTCTTTCTCTTCAAAACCTACATGGCCCAGAACGTCGAGACTCACGACATAATCAAAGCTCTGGTCGGCAAAAGGCAGGTGCGAGAGGGTCGCGGTCAGCGCGAGGTCGTAACCGTTGCGCCGTGAGGCCAACACGCACTCCGGCGATACATCAACGCCAGTGAGCACGACGCCCTTGCGCTTTAACAACGCCAGCATCCCGGCGCCGCAACCCAGATCGAGCACCGTCGACCCGGCGCGCACGTTGTCATAGACCCACATGGTGCGGGCAAAGCGCATATCGAACCGATCGAGTGGTTTGAAATAGCGCGCGTCCAGCACCTCGTCGGAAACGAACTTGGTGCGATAGAACTCAGCCAGGTCGCCGATGCCGGCGCGCGTGTAAAGATCTGTTTTCCGCGAGTTTGACATAGGCTCGTGTCAGAAGCCCGCGCGTGAGCAAGGGCTACGTTCGCGTGGGTCGCTACCGGCATCCGGTTCGCTTCATCACGAGTGCCTGCGAGTCTGGCCCTCCCTCACGGTCGGGCTTCTGACACCGTTTGGCTTCGTGATTTTTCGGTAAAGTGAATCGAGAGACGCTACACATGATTGATACTTAACGGACAAAGAGCGCATTTCACTGTTCACCGTTCGCTAACGCTTTTTCCAGCTTGTCCAGCCGCGACTCAATCACTCGACGGCCACGATCTTCCATTACCGCCGCTTCGCTCTCTTCCAGTGAAAGCTGCTTGAAACAGACCCGTTGCTCTTCACGCAGTTGCTGATCGCTTTCGCGTAACTCGCCGGCAAGTTCGGTGAGCCGCGAGGTCAATTCCGCGCGCGTCTCATTCATCACCGATGCCGTTCGCATTTCCAGCGCCGCATCGCGCTTTCTGATCTCAGCAGTCAGGGCCTCGATGCTGGCTCGCAGTGCCGTCAACTCGCGATCGCTATGTTCGAATTTCTCGCGCCAGCTTTCACCTTCTTTACTTAGCTCACCCCGAAGTCCGGCCAGTTCCTGCTGGTAGGCAGACAGCGCTTGCAACGTCTCAGACAGTGCATGATGGACGGCTGAGTTGAAATTAACTTGTTCCCAGGTGAACCAACGACTCATGGACTTGAGTCGAGCCTTGATCCAGAGTTCGAACCGCGCCGCGCCGCCCTGTCGATTGCTGTACATGGGCGGTAGCCGGTCCCAGGCCCGTGCTGTCGTAGTCAAATGAGCAGACAGGCGGCTCAGCGATTCGCTGTTGCCGGGTTCACTCTCTTCCGGAAACTCGAGCGAGAGGGCTTGCTGCGCGGCGTATCCGCGCGCACTTTTCGCATGCGGTTGCGCCAGAGACTCTTTGGCAGCGTTTTGCTCGTAATCGGTGCGAACGCGCTCGCGGATTTCATTGAGGATGCTTTCTACTTCATTGACCATAGCTCACGCTTTGACTGCTTCATGTACCTCATCCTGAGAGCTCAACGCCGCCGCGCTTTCCACGTGGCGGACGCTAACGCTCGCGTTGAGATTGGCGATGCCTTCCGTCACAGCTTCGCTGGTCACCCGAAAAAAGCGCGCGCCATCGATCCAGTCGAACGCCTCTCCATTGCGGTTGTGGATTGCGCAGGTGATCGAATAATCATCAATGCCCAACCAGCAGTTGAAAGAAAAAACGACCTCGACCAGATCGCCGCGGCGCACCAGGCCCAAATCGATCTGCTGCTCTTTGGTATTGGTGCCGTAGGCGCTGATGCCGTGACGATTGCGAATCAGAAAACCGATTATCGGATCGTCGAGATCACTTTTGATGCGGGCGCGAACGCGGATCGTCAATGGCTCGCCGGTCTCGACGGTTTCTACCCGGCGTTGCGCAGCGTCCAGTAAATCGGCCGCCAGGATCTCGGCGCTGCCATCGCCATGGCGGTAAGTGTAACTCAGCGGAGCCGAACTTTCGTCGTCAACGATAGTGGCTTCTCCCGTAGCCGCGGCTGAGTCCGCCTCAAAGGCGCGTTCGCGCGCCATGATGATCTTCTGGTAGTCGTTGAGCACGTCGGCCGGCCGGCCATCCGATACGATCCTTCCGGCATTCAGGAGAATCGCCCGCGAGCACAGGGCCCGCACCGCCGCCAGGTCATGCGACACAAACAGTACCGTAGTACCGTTCTCCTGCAAATCCTTGAGGCGGCGCAGGCAGCGATGCTGGAACACCGCGTCGCCAACGGCCAGCGCCTCGTCGACCACCAGAATGTCAGGTTCTACGCTCGCGGCGATGGCGAACGCCAGTCGCACGTACATGCCGCTGGAATAAGTTTTTACGGGCTGATAAAGAAACTGCCCAATCTCTGCGAACCGTTCGATCTGCGGAAACAGCACGTCCGTAGCGCGTCGCGAAAGTCCCAGCAGAGAAGCATTCATATAAATGTTTTCGACGCCGGTGAACTCCGGGTCAAAGCCGGCGCCCAATTCCAAGAGCGCGGCTATGCGGCCTTCGTGCCACACGTCGCCATGGGTTGGTTCCAATGTGCCTGAGATAATCTGCAACAGCGTGGACTTGCCACAGCCGTTGGGACCGACGATACCGACAGTCACGCCTTGCTCGAGTTCAAAGCTCACGTCTCGCAGGGCCCAGAATTCTTTATGCCGGCGCAAGCGTCCGCGCGTAAGCGACTCTTTCAGACGATCGGCCGGGCGCGTGTAGGTCCGATATTGCTTCGAGACATTCGCTACCTGCAGGGCCGTCGTCATGCGTGGAAATGTAGCAGATGTCGGGAGAGGGAAGCCAGACGATGCCGACCGGCAAGTGTGCCCTAACTTAACGGCGTTTAGAGTACCAACTTTAGTTGGGTTCTTTCTTGCTTAACAAAAGCCCGACTAAAGTCGGTACTTTGAACACCGCTTATCAACGAACCCTACTATGACAGGACGGTCCGCGTCCGAGTCTAACAAAAAGGGATGAGAAGCATTGCCGCCTCTCATCCCGGTAGTAATGAAACGGACTGAACTGGCTTCAGGGCCCGAACCTCTGCCGGTACTCGGATGAGGTGATGAAGGCTTTCACCATGTCGGCGTTAAGGAAATTGCCCTGGAAAGTGTTCAGTTTGTCGAACCAGAAAGCAAAGCCCGCCTGGTCAGAATCGCGGCGCAGGTAACCGAAGTATTCCATCAACACAAAGGCCCGGTTGAACTCAGTGTCGGAAAACTGCTGCGACTCGGCAATCTTACGGAGCACCGTCGTCCGGGTTTCAGTGGCCGCGGTCAGACCGCTAACCAGCGAGTCGCGGAAGGCTTGCGTGTTAGCCGGGAAATTACCCCGGACCTCGCCGCCGCCGAATTGAGTCGTGTGGAAATTGATGTAAGCACGGCCCGCCAGAATGTTACTTAACTGCGCTGCCAAGGTTGTGGCGTTGCCCTCGGGTGCGTCCCACTTGCCGCTGATGGTGCCGCCGACGCCGGCAGCAAAAGGAGTGTTAACGACGTCATTGGGAGTCGTGTCGTTGAAAGGCGCGCCAAAGAATCCCCAGACCACCGGGCCATTGACGCCCGGCGCAACGGTCGGACCCGCATGGACGTGCGCCGCGGCGAGGTTGTCGTTGGTGTTGGCCGATTGTGCGCCGGTGAAGTCAATATTATTGACCGTCGCGGTAAACGTCATCGCGTCCTGGGCGGCATTCAGAGAGAAAGTCGCTACTCCGTACGAGCCTGGCCGGCCGGTTGGAACTGTCGGCGGAACCTCCTGCGTGTTCGTAAGGTTAACGACGAAGCGGCCGGGGGATATTCCGGCGTTAGCCAGCAGCGCGTCGACGTACTGCGCATTAGTCAGACTGCTCGGGTATTGAGCGATGAAGTCGGGACGCGCGACGAAGTCGTTAAAGTAAGCTACCTTGTTTGCTTCCAGTTGCGCGTCGAAACCTGGTGTGCCGAAAGTCAGATCCTTCTGCAGCGCCTGGGTATCTTTCTCGAACACGCCATACAGCGGCACGGCGTTGAAGGCTGCTTTGTTCGTCAAGTACGAAAGCATGCCGGTCTTCTGAAACTCAATAGACAAAAAGAATGCGGCACTGACGTTAGTACGCCTTAGCGAGATGCAACTCGCGTCTGCGCCACACGACGTAATCTGGTTTACCCAAAAGGCGAGGCCGGCCGCGTCGGGTTCCCGGTTGAGAAAATCAAGGTACTGCTGGCGGACGAAGAACGTCGCGTCGTCAATCGGATTGGTTGTTGGCGCTACCGCATCATTATCGGTGATCTTCAGCGTCGCTGCATTCGGGCTGCCGAGCCCGACACCCGCGCCGGTTGGATTCGAGAGCGCCAGGTTGATGGTTTCATCGCCCTCGACAAAGTTGTCGTTGACGATCAGGACCCGCACGGTCTTGCTGGTTTCGCCGGGATTGAAGGTGACCTTGGCCAGGGCAATCTCATAATCACTTTTCTGTGAAGCGCGCCCGGCCTGCGACGCGTCGTACGTCGAAACATTTACCGAGGCCGTGCCGGAAGAATCGCCGGCCCGGATGACCGTGACGTCGATGTGGCCGCTGCCCTCGCCAATCGTGAAATCGTCGGTGGCGAACTGCACCAGCGAAGTGGCCGAGACGGTAGTAGGTCTCAACGAGCCGAAGAGGCCGTGCTCCTCATCGGCGATCCCGGCGGTAAAGTAGAGGACGTTCGGATCACCGCCGGCGCCGCCGTTGCCAAACTGAAGCGCCCAAAGTCCCTGAATCGAAATAGGAACTCCGGCTTCGTTCTGAAGCGTGGCCCCGACCAGGAAGGCGCCGGTCGTAGGATTGAAGGCATTGATCTTCGAATTTGTCTCGGTTGAGAAATTGCCGACGAGTAGTGCGCCGCCGGCGATGCCGAAGCTCGAGGGCGCTATCACGAGGCCCCAGGGTGCGTCCAGTGGGCCATTGTTGATGACGAAAGTTAAATCACGGACGCCGTCGGTATTGAACCTGCGGACATAGCCCAGGCCCGGACCGTTTAGGTTGTCTCCCGTTACCGGATCAAATTTAGCATAGGTGACGTAGAGCGAGCCGCCGAGATTCTGGATGTTGAAAACGTGATGGTCCGCGGGAACTGTTGGATCAACGAACGTGGGTGGGCCGCCGATCAGGTTGAACGCGCTATCGAAGACGTCGATCTTGTTATTGGCGAAATCGGCAGCGTAGAGACGAAAGGCTCCGGCGCTACTGCCGATCGCCAGGCCCTTATAGACATGCCCCGGCATGCTCTTGGCGATCTGCGCGACGGTCGAGCCGGCCGCGGGTACATTCGGATTCCAACCCAAAATGTTGCCGGTTTCTGAGGCGAACAGAAATGCTGCTTTTCCGCTTGCTGCTCCTGACGTGACGACAAAATCAGTTGCGCCACCGGTATTGGCTACAGTGCCTGTGGGCAGTGAGCCCGGAATAGTTATTCCCGCCAATCCGCCTCCGACCGAGGAGTTCTTAACCAGCGGACTGCCGCCGACATCACCCCGATAGAGAGTTGAACTACTGGTGCCATTGTCGGCGATCCAGAAAGGACTCGAGGCAGTCGCGCTAATCCCCCACGGATTGACCAGCAACGGATCCTGAATACCGGCGAAGCCCGGTAAATCCGAAACAAAGTTCGTTTGCCGATAAGCCGAGCCCGCCGGAACCACCGGAATGTCAGGCGTGATCACATTGTCCTGCTGAGCGGTGACCGGAAGGGTAAACTGCGCAGTTAGAAAAAGCACGATTAACAATGCGGCCAAGACCAAGCCGGCAAAGATGCGCACACCAGGTGCGACGAGGCGATCTTTCAACATTTCCAATCCTCCGGAATCCTTCAATCGAAAACTTTGAGTAGTCTGGTTATCGCGAGAACGACGGACTGTCCTCAACCTAATAAGAGAAAAGCGACTTAGGGGAACAGCGGCAACTCTATTCCGCCGAATTGATCGCTGTCAAGCGAATTCGTGAAGACGGTAGTGTCCTGGTTTGAGTTTCTCTTCGTGCTCGCCGTGTCTCCGTGTTGAGATCCTGGCAACAAGAGATTCCACCACGGAGACACGGAGAGCACCGAGAACAGAAACTCTTCAGATTAGGCACGACCCTTGAGGCGATGGTGTCGTATTTTGAGAGATTGCCGCAGGAGGTAAAACGATCCACGAAATTATGCGAAGCGGGATGGTTCTGTTCGTTCGGTTTCCTGTGACTTCGCGGATCGTTCTGGTCCGACGGGACAGAGGCGAAAGCAAACTAAGGCCCTTCCCCACGAAACTCGGGAAACCAGTGAGAAATGTATTGACCGCGAGGCTCTTGGGGTCCTGACGCCACGTGGTCGTCAAGCGGGACGACTTCACGTTAGGTCGAGGCGTCAGTACAATACTGAGCCTGACACGCCTTGCCATTGCTTCTTATCTGGTGTGCCCCTGTAGCTCAACGGTTAGAGCAGCAGACTCATAATCTGTTGGTTCGGGGTTCGAATCCCTGCGGGGGCACCAATCAACTGGCGAGTGTTCTTACATTTACATCGCGTGAGTTCTTGTTAGGTGCGTCCTGAAACTCACGATGGCGCGAAGATGGCGCGATTTGTTGATTGATTCGGTTTTTTAATAGACAAAAAGGTGATACTATGAATTCGCGGTAACGGTTTAATCCTTCTTGGAGGGTCTAGAAATGAACAAGCCGACCATTGAACGACAGATTTTGACGACAGTTCGCAAATCAGAAAACCCTCCGGGTCCCCGGGAAGTAGCTGAAAAAGTTGGTAAGGATCCAAGTCAGGCAAAAGTGGCCCGCGAGGTCATCAGGTCATTAGTTGACCGAGGAGTTCTTAAAGTGACGCTTGATTGGAAATTGCGAGCCTAGTAGTCCTCGATGTTTGTAAAAATAAGAAGACTCCGCTTGGATACTCCTTACATCCTACATGGCAGAACAGCGCAGCGAGCGCCGGCATCGTACCGGCAAGAAAGACGATCAACGTACAGAGTTCGAGCGAGATCGCGATCGAGTTTTGTACAGTTCAGCTTTCCGTCGCCTTGCCGGAATAACGCAAGTTGTTCATGCAGCTGAAGGTCACATCTTTCACAACAGGCTGACCCATACCCTAAAAGTAGCCCAAACCGCACGACGAATTGCAGAACATCTAATTCGGAGAGGGCCTTCCGATCTCGTAGAAGCTGTAGGGGGTATTGACCCCAACGTCGTTGAGACGGCCGCACTCGCTCACGATCTTGGACATCCACCCTTTGGTCACATAGCCGAAGACGAGTTGAATATTCAATTGAACAAAAGAGGCATTACCGATGGCTTTGAAGGTAATGCGCAATCGTTTCGAATCGTCACTTGGGTTGCAATAAAAAGTGCTCGGTACAGCGGCCTCAACCTAACGAGGGCATCGCTGAACGCAATTCTCAAGTATCCTTGGGCTCGGTCCGTGGCTGGTAAGCATTCTAAGAAGTGGGGGTACTACTCCAGTCAGAAAGATGATTTCGACTTCGCGCGAGCGCTCGGATCGCCCGCCGATGATCGCCAGAGTGCGGAGGCTGCAATCATGGACTGGGCGGACGATGTTAGCTACTCTGTCCATGATGTTGATGACTTTTATCGCGCCGGTCTGATTCCTCTTGATCGGCTCTTAGCCGATACGGATGAACGAACCGCCTTCATCAAGTTCGCGTTCGACACATGGAAAGAAGAAGGTGAAACAACTCTCAAGAGTTTCACGCAGAAAGCAGCCAGTAATTTCTTTGACCAGCTCGGTTTCTACGCGGGTGAAGGCGGGAAGAATGATCTCCAAATCCCTTTTTCCGGAATCCGAGGTCAACGTCAACGGTTGAGTGCTTTATCTGGATTATTGATCCGCCGATACGTAGTTGGTCCTGTTCCCGAGATACCGGCTGTAACACTCTCTAAGTCGCTGAGAACACCGTTTGTTCAAATCAATTCACAGATTCGAGCGGAGGTGAATCTGCTTAAGCTATTGATGCGATATTATGTTTTTCAGAACCCGGCACTCGTGGCGCAGCAGATCGGCCATCGCCGAGTAATTCGAGAGTTATTTGAGGTCCTTTTTGAGGCAGTGCAGTTCCGTTCAAAGCGGAATGGATTAATACCACCTCCATTTTCAGATACTCTGAAGGAAATCAAAGGTTCAGCTGAACTTGAGCGAGCTCGACTCGTAGCGGATCTGATCGCAAGTATGACCGAGCAGCAAGCACTGACTTTAGATCTGCGGATTCTTGGTCACGTTCCAGGGTCCGTGCGCGATCTCATCATTAGATGAACGGTGGAGCTGCACAATATCTTCAATTCTCCCAAAGATGTTCGGTAAATACCAGCGGCCATCGCGGGAGTGCATAACCTTGTTTCCTACTGCAGGCCTCGTGCAATTCCCAGATAGAGATCCTTTATTTTTTTCTCATAGTCCTCGGCTTGTTTGGAAAGGCTGCCAGACCCGAGAACTGCTTCCTGGAGATCCCACCATCCAACCTCGTTTAGGTGATCCGCGGGAAAGGGAAAGTCGTTCTGCCCCACGGGTTTTGGAGTGCCGTCACTGGCAACCAGCTCTTTCTTCCATTTTTGGGAACTGACGGGGACCAGTCCGTCATTCCGATCATTCGGATCTATATGGTGTTGTATGAAAAGCCAGGAGGGCACGAGCAGTGCAAAGACCAGATTAAGAGCCTCGAAGCTGGCGTAGGTTTGATAGACGACCTTGTTTCTCGCCTCCTGATCTTCCGCGCGCGCATTGAATTGTTCACAGGCGGTGATTGTAAGGTCGGTAAATCCGTCGATATTAAGCACTGGCTTCACCAGGTGCATCAGGAGCTTTCCTCCCGGGCCGAGCAAATGATCTGCCAGAATCGTGCCCAAATGAGGGGTGCCGATGGTTGTCAAACTGGCAACCTTTTCGCTCATCCCTTTGTCGACGATCATGTGCCGGGCGTCCAGGCCACCCATGCTGTGACCGATGATATGGACCTTATCAGCGCCAGTCATTGATAGTGCCTCGTTCACCCTGGCCTTCAGTTGTTCAGCCCTTGAGTCGACTGGTCCGGCGAAATCCTGGTTAGGATGAAAGACTGTAAAGCCGTCATCTTCGAGGACGGCTTTGATTCCCTTGAAATACTGAAACTCATCGCCCGCGTCGGGTACGTCAAGTTTCTCTCTCAGCATTTCCAGCAGGATGTCGAATCTGGCTATCCCATGCGCGAGCACAATTGGGAGTTTCTGATTGTTGGACATGTGGGTCTCCTTCTTCAAGTCTTAGCAGGGTGCTGAAAAAAGCAAAATCGCCACAGAGACACAGAGTCACAGAGATGGGAAGGATTCAGAACCTATCAGAAATGCCAACAAATGCTTACCCTCTTTGATCTCATCTTTCTCTGTGTCTCCGTGTCTCTGTGGCTACGCTTAGTTTTTCATCAGCCTTTACCGCATGCCGGATTCCGAATGTAAGGCTTTGGGCGCTCTGGGTGGAACTTTTCCACCCTTTTTGAAAGTTGCTCAAAATGTTTCTGCTCGATGCAGATGGGCGGATCAACCGGGATCGGCGTCATCCCTGCCAGCCTCCAGGGATTGACGACATTATCGTTGATGACGTCTCGAATAACGATTTCCGTAACCTGTCCCCGTCGGTCATTCTTTTTGATCTCGTTGTAGACTTCCGGGTCAACCTCTCCGGAATCTCCCACGAGAATGAATTTTCTATCCGGGAACCTATCCATCAGCGTAGTGATCGTTTTGAGCTTGTGATCATACGTCACGTCCAAAGAACTGAACACGGAGCGCAATATGGAAAGGTCCTTGGGGAAATACTTTAGATGAAACGTCCCTTCCGGAAAGCCACCCGGGTTGATGATAAGAAAATCATAAAGTGGTCCGAACAACTGCTCCGGTCCGCCTGAAACATAATGAACGGGAATGTCGCCGCCTAAGTTGTACTTCGCCAGGATGCCGGGTTCAGTCACGGCCCTGAAATCAAGGCAGAAGGTGTTTCTTAGGACGGTAGCCTGGCCGGCGGGAACTTCGGTTATTTTGATCGTATCGTCAATGTCAGAGATGACGGAGACTCCATTTGGTTCGATTAACCTGACTCGTCCCAAGCCGGGATAGTCATTTGATACCGCGCGATAGGTTAACCATCCATTTGACGAGTGCTCTAGTTTCTGTAACTGCGTGGCCTTCTCATCGGTTAACGCCAAATCCAGTGTGAAGATCCCCTCAAATTTGGTCTTGCTGAACTCATACTCCTTGCCATCAGGGTCAGAGACGAACTTCACCTTAACCGTTTCGACCTCTTTGTCATCATCCGTAATATCGGCTGAGCGCGCTTCGACAGTCTTCATCTGCGCGGCATTGCAGTTGGCCATGCGTTTGAGAAGCCTCGCCGCGCCCTTGGCCTCGAGTTCCCGGTCCTCATGAACCCAACCACGCAGTTGAGCATTCCAGCTAGTCCCGACTCTGTAGCCGTAGGTTGGATAAAAGGTGACCTCTTTCCCATTTGGCACTCGCGGCCTTGGAGGAGCGTTCGATGACGGCGTAGGCGTTGATGGCGGTTTCGGCGGCGCGGGGCCGTTACACCAACCGGAAATCAGCGCGGCCATGAGAACGACGACAAGCGCCAGGTGAGTATTCAGTTTCATCGATGACCTTCTTTCGGCAAGCTTTTACAAGTGAATCTTTCAAGTAGACTATTCGCGCAACAGGGAGCTCAAGGTGAACTCAGAAAGAATAACCTTCGAAGTCTTTGCCGCGCGGTTTAGATTTTGGTGCGTGGCTCCGCGAAGCGTGGGTATTTCCTGTCGAAGCCTATCTGATGTGCGCATTATTCCTGCCGAACCCATGCGGGTCAAGAGTTTGCGGCGAAGATGGCGCTCTGGTTAATCGATCTCACATTAATAGATGACCTCGAGTGGCGAGATATTTCACACAAGCTTGCGAGGGCGCAAAACTCTAAGGCAATGCTTGCGCAAGGACGCCCGACATGCCAGAATCCGTTCTTCAACTTTTCCAATGGATCGAACTCAATCAAAGCGGTCCGGGATAATTAGCATGGCGAGAGTCGTGCTCGCATCCGTGCTGCTTACGGCGTTTTTCTCCGGCATCGTTCCGATCGCGTCGGTGTCGGCCGGGTCAATGTGCCACCTCGAATGTTGTGCGGGCAGAGCGCCGCACGCGAGCGGCTCGTGCATGAACGGGTCTTGTCAGGCAACGTTGATAAGATCTCAAGCGGTAGCAAAAAGTCATCACGCAAGAGCGGATCAGAGTGAGAAGCTTTGCGGCCTCGCACGAAAGATCGAGGCGAAGAGTTTTGCGCGGCTGCGAGTTGCGGCATCGCCGCATACCTCACCTACTGAGTCGTTGGCCGCGGCTTTCGAAAACCCATGTCAGCCGGACTGCGGTGGTTTTACTTCCGCTTTCACTAATTCGAAACGTCCGCGCAACGCGGCCGCCCTCGCGGGCGCAAATCGACCGCGTCCGCCGACAGATACTCACCTTGCCGATTTCAGACATCGTCGCATCCACCTTCTCAAGACCCAGTGCCGGCCAGGCGCACCGCGCGGTCCACCACTCTCCTTTTCCTGATCTAGTTTAAATGAAAAGTTTCGGGTTGTGTTCAGAGTCCGACCTTTCGGTTGCTGACCTCATACGCAGGCGCAAACTGAAGCTTCAACTCTAAACTGACCGCCGGTAACGCGACGCTGCCGTCACGGGCGCGGTTGTTGCATTTTCATAGAAGGAAATTGAAGTGAGTATTCAGATCTCGCAAAGGCGCCGTCTGGGCGCGATCGTATTTTTGTTCGCGTCAATTTTGATCAGCGCGCCACAGGTTCGTGCGCAGCAAACCGTGACTTCCGCGACGCTCAGCGGTCTGGTGCAGGATCGCAGCGGCGCTTTCGTCACTGATGCGGTGCTGACTGCAACCAATCTCGAAACGAATCAAAAGCAGGTCGCGACTACCGACTACGATGGCCGCTACAGATTTCCTTATCTGCCAGTTGGTGCTTACAAACTTTCGGTCAACGCGCCGGGCTTCACTCTGTTCACGAAAGAGCTGACGCTGACCGTGGGTCAGGCGCTGTCCATGCCGGTGAAACTCGAAGTCGCAGGATTCTCTGAGAAAGTCACCGTGACTGCCGATGCGCCGCTGATCGAAACGGTGCGCACGCAGGTGACCGAAACAGTGCGCCCGACGGAAATCGATCGGCTGCCCCTCAATGGCCGGAACTATCTGGATTTGGCCTTGCTGGTTCCCGGAGTGTCGTCCACCAACACCGGAACGAACCAGCGCTTTGCGGAAACCTCAGCCGTGCCTGGTCAGGGACTTTCCGTCGCGGGGCAGCGAAATCTTTATAACAGCTTCATTGTCGACGGCCTCTCTGCGAATGACGACGCGGCAGATTTGACCGGGACTTATTTCAGTGAAGAAGTGATTCGAGAATTTCAGGTGGTTACTTCCGGTGGCATCGCCGAATTCGGTCGCGCTTCGGGCGGCATCGTCAATATCATTACCAAGTCAGGCACGAACCAATGGCGCGGGGACCTCTATGGTTTCGCGCGTAACCAGAGGTTCGATGCGCGTAATCCGCTGGCGCCGCAGAAAGACTCTTTGACGCAAGCCCAATATGGCGGAACCGTCGGCGGCCCGATCAGACGCGACCGAACTTTCTTCTTTACCAACTTTGAGCAGACACGCAGGAACTATTCAGCCGTCATCACGATCGCGCCGGCAGCCGTCAGCGCGATCAATAATCGTCTCAACGCGGTTAACTATCGCGGGCTCCGGGTGGAAACGGGAGTCGTGCCCGCCAGTTTCGATACCACCAACTTTTTCGCTCGCGCAGATCACCGGCTCAATGCTCGAAACCAACTAAGCGCGCGCTACAGCATCTATCACATCACCGCGGTTAACTCGCGGACCGTCGGTGGACTGAATGCGATCAGCCGTGGATCTGGATTGAGCAATACGGACCAGACTGCTGAAGTCAGTAACGTGACGACCATTAACAGCCACACGGTCAACGAAGCGCGCGTCCAATTTACGCATAGTCAACTCGACGCGCCGATCAATGATAGTGTCGGACCGGCCGTGGGAATTTCCGGCGTCGCTAATTTTGGCACGGCGACGGTTTCACCTCTCGCACGAAATATTGATCTCTTCGAAGCGGTCGACAACATCTCGACCCAGCGGGGCGCGCACTCACTGAAAGGCGGCGTGGATGTTCTCCACAATCGCGTCAACATCGTTTTTCCGGGCGCGTTCCAGGGCGTCTACAATTTCACTTCGTTGAGTAATTTTCTGAGCGGGTCGTACCTAAACTTTCAACAGGCGTTCGGCGGGCCGAGCCAGTTTCAGTCGAACCCAAACATCGGCTTCTTTGTCCAGGATGAATGGCGTCCGCGTCCGGATTTCACCGTCAACGCGGGTCTGCGCTATGACGCACAATTTCTTCCCAGTCCAATTAGGACTGATAGCAACAATTTTGCACCGCGCCTGGGCGTCGCTTACGCACCGGGCGATCGCCGGACGGTTCTGCGCGCCAGCTTCGGCATTTTCTTTGACCGCATTCCTTTGCGAGCGACTTCCAACGCATTGCAGCGCGACGGTTCGAAGTACATCGTGGTGCAACTCTCGCCGGGGCAGACGGCCGCGCCGAATTTCCCCAACGTGCTGGCCGCGCAACCAAACACGCTGTCGACCAAACCCAACATCACGCGCGTCGATCCGAACATCAAGGCCAGCTATAGCGAACAGGCCAGCGTCCAGATCGAGCGCGAGTTGACGAGCAGTGCTTCGCTCTCGGTTGGTTACCTGCGTCTGCGCGGTCTGCACCTGATTGTGTCGCGCAACATCAACGTGCCGCGCTTTCCCGCGTCGGCGGGCGTGCCAAATCTCGGGCGGCCCGACAGCAACTGGGGCAACATTTCGCGCTACGAGAGTTCGGGAGACTCTTACTACAACGGTTTCGTAGTTTCGTTCAATAAACGCGCCACGCGTTGGGCCGGGCTGCGCGTGTCTTACACTTTGTCAAAAGCAATAGACGATACGGGCAACTTCTTTTTCTCGACGCCGCAGGACAACTTTAACCTGCGCGACGATCGCGGTTTGTCGGACAACGATCAGCGTCACCGTCTGGTGGTAAGCGGCACGCTTGAAGCACCAGAGGACGAAAAAGGTCACCATCTGTTGCATGGTTTTCAGTTGAGTTACATCATGACGTACGCGTCACGTCTGCCCTTTAACGTTCTACTTGGCAGCGATCGTAACTTTGATACAAACAATAACGATCGGCCGGTGGGCGTGGGTCGAAACACCGGACGCGGTTTTGACTTCGCGTCGTTCGATATGCGCTTGAGCCGTCGCTTCCGAATCAACGAACGCGTGGCGTTGGATCTGCTGGCCGAAGGCTTCAATCTATTCAATCGCGCAAACTTTGGCGTGCCGAACAATACCTTCGGCAGCGGTGCGGCTCCTTTGACAACCTTTGGTCAACCAACCGCCGCGTTTGATCCGAGACAGTTGCAGTTCGGACTGAAGCTGAGTTTTTGAGGGAGAGGGTGGACATCCTCGTTCGCCAGCGCGCGGCGGGAGTTGAGTCGCGACGAATGTCGAGTGCGCTGACTAGTCAGCGCTTTCGAAAGCGGCGACTAGTCGCCGCACTCCAAAATTTGAGTCGCTCTCAATTCGATGTTACTGCGGTGTCGCACTTTCACCAAAGTGTTTCGCGAGCGAGGTCAGGTAACTATCCAACGTCGCCGTTTGGCCGAAGACGTAGTGCGACATAAATCTAAACAGCACGTTCGAAACTTCGCCGTCTTCGGTGATGGTCACCCTGGTGCCACTGTTCTCAGGGGTGAAGACGTAGGTCCACTTTCCAGAGTAACCGAGATCGGTGTCCAGGATTCTGGTAACCATACGCCGCGACGGAACATCTTCCGCCAGTTCAAAGTTAACCGTTCCGTTTTTCCCCTCTTCACGAAAATGAAGATGCTGGCCGGGTTGCGTCTGAACCTCGATCCGTTTCACATCTAATCGCCAGGTGGGCGCTGAGGCAAAGTCACGGACTATCGCGTAAGCCTGCTCCGGGGATTGATGCAAAAGGACCGAGCGAGAAGCCGTATGTGTCGTTGGCAGACGCGAACCAATCAAGGCAATTACTCCCGCGAGCAGGGCAATGCCGGCGATTACTCCGATAACGATATAGAGCAGTAGTTTCATTGGAGGTCTCCTCACTTCATTGACGTCGGATTTCAGGAATCTCTGATCAAGTGCCTTCGACGCGTAGCGTCGGTATGAGTTTAGCCCGGCGTTTCAACGCCGGGATCAGGTGGTTAGCCAGTCTCGTCGCGTAGCGACGATTGATTTTCGCGCAACTTTCAGGCGTCGCTACGCGACGCGAATACTTTCGTCGGCCTTTCCCGGCCTTGAAAGGCCGGGCTAATTTCACATCGACGCTACGCGTCGAAACTGTCTCTTCAGAGCTTCCTTCAGTTCGAAAGCGCTACATTTTGCGCGCTGCCTGGGCGAGCAATGCCAACCCGCGGAGCGCCGCCTTCTTCTCGTCCGGCTTGAGCTTACTGAGCAAGGTCCGCACACGCTCAGCATCCAGCACCGAGGTGGCTGAGATTGCTGCAGCGCCGCGAGACGTAAGCCGCAGCTCACGCTGGCGTCGGTCCTTTTCGTTCGGTTTACTACTCAGATATCCCAGCTTTGCCAGGCGCGCCAGCGCCGCCGAAAGCGTCGAGGGCGCCACACCCAGATGACCGGCCAGCGCCCGTGGACTCAAGCCAAATTCGCGGTCCAGATAGACCAGAATGGACGCGTCCTGCGACGAAACTCGCCACCTGGTCGACACCGCCCGTACATGATCCACGTGACAAGCGACAAATATCTGGGGGTACAGTCGCTGAACTTCGTAAACCTCATCATCCGTCATGGGTGACGATTATAGAAAGTCAAAATAGTTCGTCAAATCGAACCATTCCCGTGGAGCGCGGACATCCTGTCCGCATTGAGCGCGACGCGCGAAAAACTGGACCTCGACCGTCGTTCGTATCTAAAGTTATGAGCGCGCTGCGCGCGCTGGCGGACAGGATGTCCGCGCTCCACATCTCGTCGTGCTAACATTGGCGCAAACCGGAAAGGACCAGAGGATGACCAGTGACAAGATGGTTCGCATAGGCATCATCGGCGCGGGATTTGCGCGCTCGACGCAGATTCCCGCCTTCAAAGCCTGCGCCGGCGCGCAGATTGTGGCGATTGCCAGCGCGCGTCGCGAGCACGCCGAAGAAGTGGCGCGTGAATTCGGCATCGAGCATGTCGAAAGCGACTGGCGCGCGTTGGTCGAGCGTGACGATGTCGATCTGGTCAGCATCGTCACTCCGGTGGTGACGCATTGCGAGATGACACTGGCAGCGCTGCACCGCGGCAAAGCCGTGCTCTGTGAAAAACCGATGGCCATGAATGCCGACGAAGCCAGGCGCATGACAGAGCGCGCTCAGCAGGCCGGGGTGCTGGCTTTGATCGATCACGAATTGCGCTTTCTGCCGGGCCGCGTAAAGATGCGCGAACTCTTGCGTCGCGGCGACATCGGCAAAGTGCGGCACGCGAAGCTGACTTTTCGTGCCGACTCGCGAGCTGATCCCAATCGTCCGTGGAATTGGTGGTCGGACATAAAGCAGGGTGGTGGCGCTCTGGGCGCGATCGGCTCGCATGTGATCGACGGCTGGCGCTGGCTGCTGGGCGCGGAAGTGCGGGAAGTAATCGGGAACCTCGCTACGCACATTCGCGAACGCAAAGATGAAAGCGGGACGGGGCGTGAAGTGACTACCGACGACGAAGCCAACCTGCTCGTGCGATTCGAGGACACTGAATTCACCGAAGGCGCGACGGGCAATGCGTCGATGTCTTTGGTTGAGCCGGGAAAGCCTGAGCATCGCCTGGAGTTGTTCGGAGAACTGGGAGCGTTGATGATCGAAGAGAACGGCGAGCTGTGGCAGTCAAAAGTTGGTGAGGGAGATTGGCGCCGCGTGGAAACCGATCGGGGTGAATTGGCTCCCGGTATGCGCGACGGTGGTTGGGCGCGCGGCTTTACGGTCTTCTCAAAACAAATTGTCGCAGCCCTGCGCGAAGGCCGCACGACCGTCGCAGATGCGGCCACTTTCGCAGATGGCTATCGCACCCAACTCGTTCTGGATGCCGCGCGGCAGGCGAATGAAAGCGGATGTTGGGTTAAGACCAGATGAGCCGCGGATTGACGCAGATAAGACAAAAACTAATAGTCATCCACAAAAAGGCACAAAAAGCACAAACAGAAGGGTTCGGTGTGAAGCCGAGCGGCATCGCTCCACCCTCAACTCAAGACGTGCGCTCGAACACGTGGCGCGTGCCGACTAATACGCAGCGCGTGCGACCTAACACGTGGCGTGTGCCGACTAACACGCGGCGCGTGAAGTCTGACGTGTGACGCATGCGGTCCAACACACAACGTGTGCGGGGTAACACGTGGCGTGTGCGGGGTAACACGTGGCGTGTGGGGACTAATATGCGGCGCGTGCGGACTAACACGCGGCGTGTGTCGATTGACACGCAACGCATGTAAGGAGGTCTGATTTCAGAGAACCCATTTATTTGCTCAATTTGCGGCAAGAAAGCTAAGGTGGTCATTGCATTTCCATTTGCGCTTTTTGTGCCTTTTCGTGGCTGACTCGCGGTTCTTCTTGTCCGCATGATCCGCATTCATCCGCGGCTGGTTGTCACTGCTTCGTAGCTTTTTCAGTCCCGGTTTTGTCGCTGCCGTAGCCGCCCCAGATTCCTTCCAACCCGTCGGGCTTGATCTCGTAAGCAACAAATCCGCAGCGGGCGCCGCCAATTCCTACGGCTACGTTATTGCCCTGTTTGATGCCGACGCCGTCAGTGTTATTGCTCCAAACGAATCGGTAGAGGTTGCCGGCCGGTTCGACGGTAAGTCTTGCCTTGTATTCTTTGCCGTCGGGATTCTTGCCGGTCGCGTCGTAAGTTCCTTCCAAGCTGGAACCGCCGGTGCGGGTTGCTTTTTCAGTGCCGGCTTCGTTCACTCCCCAGTAACCCCATTTGCCGTCCAGCGCGCCATCGCCCGCGATTTCGTAGTCGATCACGCCACAGCCTTTGCCATTCGGTCCATTGGCGAACGCCACCGCGACGACGTTGCCATTGGCCACGCCGACACCGTCGTATTGCGTCCCGGCGTTCCAACGAAATTGGAGGACATCACCGTGGGGAATAATTTCCAGCGTGCCTTTGTAGACGCCTCCGCCCGGGTTGCCGCCCACCACGTTGTATTTGCCCGCGATGTCCGGGGGTGCGGTGGGGACGCTGGTAGAACTAGTTGAGCTGTTCGTGTTTTTTGCGGGCTCCGTTTTGTTTGTCGTGGATGAGGTAGAGCTTCCGGTGGACTTGCAGGCGATCACGGAGGCAATCAGTAAGGCAATGACTATTACGGCGTGATGTCGTGATTGTAGTTTCATCATCGTCTCCTTTTGGTTTTCGAGAATATGTTCAAGCCCGGTCTTCGTCGCGCCTTCAGAATTTTCTTGGCGCGTATTGTTCTTTGATCGAGAGTTCATTGATAACCAGATCGCCAGTGCGGTTGCGATCAGGAAGGTCAAGTGTGTGAATAACCGAAAGTCCTGCTTGGCGCGGTGTTCAGCGAGGCGCCGTGGAAGCTGCGCATCAACGAGAAATTTCGTGCCGCTACGGGCTCGATAAGCTTGGCCTGACTCAGTCGGCGAGCGAAGTCAAGCACCGCGAGAATGTCTTCTCGTTCCAGGTCTTCATAGTCAGCCAGTATCTCATCGCTGGTCATACCAGAACTAAGCAACTCCAAAATCGTCTCTACTGGATATCGCAGCCCACGAATGGTCGGTTTGCCGTAGCAAATCTTCGGGTCAATCGTTATTCGGTCCGCAAGACTCATGTACTTTGGTTCGAATCCTATCACATGACCAACTCTATTCGAGTGCGATTGAGAGTTCTACGTCCGGCTAAACCAGATATAGATCGCGCCCGGCGTCGTCGACCACCAGCGTGTCCGGATCGGCTTGATAATCCTTGAGATGAAAACTGTGGTGATCGAGGAAGCCAAGGTTCACTCGGCGACAGGCCTCTTCGCTTACTGCTGAGGCAAGGGTAATGCGATAGCGTGGTGTGAGCTGGCCGGCGCCATTGCGAGCGCTGCCGTAACTGACGTGTGCCAGGTGCGCCGCTACACACAGGTTCGCGCGCAACTCATCCGAGCCCTCAACCATTTCCCGCACCTGCTCGAGCGGTGCGTAACCATACTTTTCGATCAAGCGGCCGTGTGTTGCCGAGAGCTGGGTCAGGTGCGGTGCATAGATGATCAGTTCCCCTCCCTCTTCAATGATGCTGCCAAGTTTGTAGCTGGCCTTGCCGCCGACCCAGAGTTCGTCATAGTGCCGATCAAGCAACGCGACCACGCGTTTATACTTGCGCCCAATGTATTTGATATGGACTTCGCGGCTGACTTCGGCGGCGCGGCGAAACGATTCGTAGATGTCGCCGGCAAACAGTGCGTGCGTGTGCAGGCCATGCGCATCACGAGTCGACACGGAAGTGAACGAGATAACCTGCGCGGGCACGAACGCAGCGGCGGCCTCGATCACGCGGCGAGTCGGCGTTTCGACACGGCCAATCACATTTTCGATCGTTGCCAGTGCGCCTAGCCAATGCGTCAGGTGCGTTAACTCGGGACCCGCGACACCCGGGAAAAAATATTTTGCCCCGCCCGCAAAACCCGCGACTTCGTGCGGCATGGTAGCTCCAAACACCAAAACTGTGTCGTACTTCCCTGGCGCCAACAAAGCATTTAAGCGCACCGGTACTGATTCGTGCATCAGCCCATCAGTCAACTCGGCAATCCGTTCGGCGCTTAACTCACCCAGCGTTACCAACTCCTCTGCGCGGTTCCACTGATGATCGAAAATGTGGCCCACTTGGCCGTTCGCGATCTTGCTCCAACCAATCTTCTCCCGTTTTTCGGACTCCGTCATCGGCGCATGCGTACCTTGCGCGATCAACGCGTCGAACTGGGCGACTTTCTTTAGCGCGAGTATTTCTGACGCGAAGGGAAACAACAGCTCGGTGTTGTCGTCGCGGGTCTTGTCCGGGACGATCGCCAGCACCCGCTCACCCACGTCGATGCCGTCGAGCGCTTCGGCGACGATGACGCGCAATTCTTCCGCCGCCAGCGAAAGCGTTGGCGCGCCCCGTCCGACTACTTCTGAAATGATTGCTGTGGTCATGTTGTTTGATAGCCCAGACTTCATTCTGTGATATTGCGTATTCGTGGTTTTTTCCCCTCCCATGGGGAGGGGTTAGGGGAGGGTGCAAAGCCTAGCGCGACGTATTTTTTAAGAACCCGTCGTGTTTACCAACGACAACCCCATATCAAAGGAGGTTCTCGCTCAGGCCCTCACCCCGACCCTCTCCCAAAGGGAGAGGGAGAACAGACTGAAGTCCATGCTACTGATTCACGCCGCTCGCCAGGAACCCGCCGTCGACAACCAAAACTTCACCCGTGATAAAACTGGCCGCATCCGAGCTGAGGAACACGGCCGCGCCAGCCAACTCTTCGACGTTGCCGAAGCGTTTCATCGGCGTGCGCAATAAAAACTCCTTGCCCCGCTCAGTCTCGTCCAAAAGTTTTTGATTCAGTGCCGTGCGGAACACTCCCGGCGCAATTGCGTTCACATTCACGCCGAGCGGCGCCCATTCGATAGCCAATGATTTGGTCAGCATAGCGACCGCGGCTTTGCTTGCCGAATACGCCGCGACTTCATAAAGCGCGACGAACGTCGAGAGCGACGCGATGTTAACGATGCGACCGTACTTGCGCTCGAGCATATGGCGGCCGAAGACCTGGCAGGCGCGAAGCGTTCCAGTCACGTTGGTATCGAGGATGTCGTTCCACTCGTCCTCGCTGACATCGATCGTTGGGGTGCGCTTCGTCTTACCGGCCGAGTTGACGAGGATGTCGATCTTACCAAACTCCTCAATGCATTTGGTCAGTAACCTTGAGAGAGATGTGCGGTCGCTCACGTCCGAAACAACCTCGAGCGAACGGCGTCCGCGTTCGCGAATCTCGCTGGCGGTTTCCTGCACCTGTTCAATCCGCCGCGAAGTCGGCACTACGTCGGCGCCGGCTTCGGCCAGGCCGCGAGCTATCGCGCGCCCGATGCCCGAAGTGCCGCCGATGACAACTGCTGTTTTGCCGGTTAAATCAAAAGCCTGATATGCCATCTCTAGTTATGACCTCGCATTGATCTCGCCTTGGTTTTCAGCTCCGGAGGGAGCGCGATGTTTATAGTTCACGAATCTGAAATTGTCCAAGCTCCAGAGGAGCGACATGTAAAATCCTATTTCGCTCCTCTGGAGCTTCGGTTAGTCTCTGAGTCACGTTCTATAAATATTTCGTGCCTAACGGCACTTCGAATCATCTCGTGCGATAGCTGCGACTGATCTGCTTCGCCGGAATCGTCACGGTGTACGACTTTCCGGTCGGGTCGACAGCGAGCTTGATGAAATTCCCCTGGCACGCTTCCTCATCGTTTGCTATGAAACCCGAAGGCGCATTGTCTCGATCAGCCGTGCGGACGTTGCGGTGAATCTCATAGATCGCCTCGATTGCATTGACGCTTTTCAGCCTGGCGTAGACGCCGGCTTCCCCACCCTTGCGCGGGCCGTCATTGATTACCGCAACGCGCGGGCTGAGGGCCCGAATCAGGGTCGGATTGTTGCTGACGTCCAGACCATGATGATCGGATTGAAATACATCGACGACGCCGACCAGATTCCTGGGACACACCAATCTGTTCTCGATATTCCAGGTGAGATCGCCGCCGTCAAAAAACTGGAAGTTGCCAAAGCTGAGCAGAATGCCGACGCTGTTCACGTTATCGGTTTTGTCTTCCGGCTTCGGCTCGAAATCCGCGCCGCACGGTCGGACCTGTGGATCAGCGGACTTCTCGCCCAGCACCACTCCCCCCGCCGCCAGCACGCGCACCTCCAGCCGCGCCGAGTATTTGGGCGAAAGAAGTTTGATCCGGTCGTCGGGTTTCAAAGTTACTGACTGTCCCTGAGTCGTCTGCTTGTAAGCTTCGATCAACTCAGGCTGTATGTCTGAAGAAAGCGTCGACGGCAAGCCGTGATCGTAAAAGTGCTTGATCGGAATCAACTGCGCCAACCGCGCGCTGCCGCCGACATGATCGCGATGCCAGTGCGTCGTAATGTAATGGTCGATCTGCGTCAGCCCGGCCACTTTCAGCGCCACATCGGCAATGCGACCGGCGTCACGATCGCCCGGAAATCCTGAATCAACCAGCAGCGACTGACCCGCGGGTGTAACGATGAGGGTCGCCGCGCCGCCCTCGACGTCGATGAAATAAATATCAAGAGTCTTCGCTCCGGTCTTACCAACCGCCGGATGAGAAAACAAACCTGTGGTAAGCAAAACGAGTGGTAACAGTCTTATCCATTTCATTAGTTTCTCTCCGTTGCGATTGCGCCCTCTGCCATGCATCTATACGCTCAACGCTGACTCATTAGCCGACCCACCTTGATCTGCGCTTACTAAAGTTTGTCGGACACCGCGTAAATCTTTTCTTCGATCAACGCCACTGCTCGGCCCGCTTCGCCGCTGACCGCCGGCTGGCGATCAGTCAAAACTGCTTTGACAAAATCTTCGATTAGTGGCGCGTGCAGATTTGTGTGGGGAGGATGCGATTCGTAACGTTCGCCCAACGTGCCGGTGACCCGAATCTTTCCTTCGTTCAAAATCGAAACGCGAATCGAACCGAGCGAGCCGAAGATGCGCAACGAATCTTTAGCTTCGGCCGCGGCATGGGACACAGAAAGGAGTGCGCATGGGCCACTTTCAAAACGAAACAGGGCCGCGGCCGTGTCTTCCACTTCTCGGTCGAACACTGTGTTTGCGGCCATCGCTTTGACTGTTGAGATGGGACCGAAGAGGTTGGCCAGGACTTCAACGCGATGACAACCGAAGTCGAACATTGGCCCACCACCCGCGAGGTCTTTCTTCAGTAACCACGAGCGAGGATCGTCGGCCGCCGGATTGAATTGCTCGAACGCGTTGATCTGCGTCATCACGGGAGTTCCAATTTCGCCGGATTTGATGATGGCCTTGATGCGTTCGACTACGGGATAAAAGTGCCGGTAGTAAGCAACCCCGAGTTTCACTTTATTGCGGCGACAAGCGTCGATCATCTGATCGCATTCGCGCACGTTCATAGCCATCGGCTTTTCGCAGAGCACGTGCTTCCCCGCCTCTGCGGCCGCGATCGCTTGCTCAGCATGCAAGTGAACCGGCGTGGCGACGTAGACCGCATCGATCTCTTCGTCGCGCAGAAGCTTTTTCCAGTCCAGATACCATCTGCGGGCGCCGAATTGTTTGGCAAAGGCCGCGGCCAGCTCAGACTGCGCGCGGTTTACGGCGATTAGTTCGCTCGAAGGCGAATCACGTATGGCGGGCGCGACGCGCTTTTGCGCAATGTCACCACAACCGATCAGTCCCCATCCAAGTTGCTTCATTCTGCTTCCAATGTCTGACAGACTTTAATTCAATCTGCCTCCTGGAAAAACTCGACAAGGCTGAAGCTTGTCAGACATTGCTCGATTAGTCGAGATTAAATACAGATTTCCATCTGGAAGCTTTCGGCGAAATGAATGATTCTCACGGCCTCGCAGGATGATAGTTGAATTGATAAAGGTCGTTACTTGACTGAACATGTAAAGTAGAGGACAAAGGTCGTCTTTGAGAGAAATGGAAGGCCTCTCGCGACGCTGGCGTTATGCTCCGTCCATTTCCAATTGGGATTTAATATATTCGTCAATTCACGGTAGACGATCAAGACTTGCTTGTTGCGTGTTCTAATTGCGAAGATTGAAGGTCATCATTATGATTCCAAAGATGCAAATCACCGCTGAGCCACGCCTGGGTCCGTGGGCGCTTAATGTTATTCACAACAGCGACGCGTTATCCGGTCTCAAATGTATACCTTCCGACAGTTTTGACGTCGTAGTCACGTCGCCGCCTTACTGGGGTCAGCGCGGGTCTGCTGGGCTTGGATCCGAGCCGGACCCACGCGAATACGTTAAGAACCTTGTCGCGATTTTGGCGGAGACCATGCGTTGCGTAAAACCAACGGGCACTCTATGGCTTAACATCGGAGATTCTTACAACACCCCTATTAACTGGCGTGAGAATGATCATGGTTATAGTTCGCTCGGCAAGAACGGAAACGGACTCGACCCGACAAACTCGGCCTACGCGAAGAACAGAGGTCGCCGCCGGGCATTCGTGAAAGAAGACGTGGGTTGGTTAAAGTACGGCAATCTTCTTGGAGTGCCTTACAGAGTCGTACTCGCTCTAACCGATTTAGGCTTTCTATTTAGGGGGGAAGTGATTTGGGAGAAGTCCCGTCCGTTGCCGGAAGGTATCTGTCGCCGACCGCACAGACGGCATGAAGGAATCTACATAATTGCAAAAGATGAGCGCCATCTCTTTCAGACTAAGCCACCGATCGGGTCAGTTTGGAAGCTTGTACAAACTCCCAACCTGACCTCTCACTGCTCAACATTTCCGTTGGACCTTCCCAAACAGTGCATTCGAGCGTCCGGCCTGCGAGATCAAGGCATAATCTTTGATCCCTTCATGGGCAGCGGCACAACCGGGAGGGCAGCTAGAATGATGGCTCACCAATACCTAGGCTTCGAGATTGATCCTCAAAACTGTAAGCTCGCAAATGACTATATCGGTGAATCAGAGCCCACACTACCATTATCCTAGTAACAGTGGTTGCCTTACCGTGTCTGCCCATGCGATTACATCTTGCGCGAATTGATCAGGCTGAATGCTCAAGTTTATCGCGTAGATTCGCCTACCTGAGGGCGTCGCTGCGATGCTGGGAATAGATCGGCTATTTGCAGTATAGCAAGCGTGAAACTCGCCGTGTTCCTCGACATATCTTCGTTTCTCAGAGGGTGTCATAAGGCTACCGAATTCGCCGCGATTGATCAGATCGCCGCGTGGCGGCGGAAAGGACTTCACATCCAAGGTCCAGAGCGGAGAAAAGTAACCTGCTGCCATCATGGCCCGACTCGCTGGGATATCATCGGAAACCCTTTCAGCCAAACTTGCCTTTACGTGCACTCCACCAAATATTACCCGCTGATTTTGTCCTGCGTCTAAATGCAGCGTCATGTCCAGCTTTGCCGCGCCAACTGTGGCCTGGATTCCCATATCAGCAAGGGCCTTCTTCTTCTCAGCTGCTCCTATGAGCATCTTTATCTTAATACCGTGAGGATTCAGGATCGGCGAATACCATTGCTCCAAAGTCATCTCAAGAGCGTCGCCGCCCGCTCGAACCCAGCTTTGCTTTGGGTCTTGTGGGCGGTAGCGCGGCAGAATCGCGCAATATAGTCGATAGACGACGTGATGCCACAGGTCACTTGCATTTGCCTGAGGACACTGCTTGAGAGCATTAAGAAAGCTCACGGCGATTGCCTCACGGTTCTTAATGCTGGGGTTGCTTAGCTTGTCATCCAGCAGGGCTTCGATTGCTCGGTAAGCTTTTAGGGATACACCTGGCAAGTCAATCTGGACTTTGATTCCGTTGACGGTTGTTTTGAGTAGCATCCCGGAACGGATACTAAGCTAGATGAACTTCATTTACCAGCAGCCCAATTACTCCTACTGGCTACTCGGACAGTTTTCGTTACTCGGGCACATTTTACTCTCTCTAGCAGAAACTCGTTGATGCCTGTAAGATTCATCCGCTAACGCTGGAACCGAAATTATCATGCCGGTAACCCTTGCTGATATTGCGCGCGAGTTAGGCGTCTCGAAAATGACCGTCTCGCGCGCGATTAACGACAATCCTCTGATCAGTTCTGAAACTCGAGCGCGGGTCCTGGAAGTAGCGCGGCGGATGAACTATCAGCCGAACCAGCACGCCCGGGCCCTCGCAACCAATCGCTCTTATCTCATTGGAGTGATCGTCCCTGATCTGATGAACCTGTACTTTGCCGAAGTAATGCGCGCCATTGAATCGATTACCCGGCCCGCCGGCTTTCAACTTTTAATTTGTAGTTCGGAGGAAGACATTACCCGCGAGCTCGATGAAGTCGAGGCGCTTTTGCAGCGAACCGACGGCCTGATCATCAGCTCGGTCTTTCCGCCTACCGAAACTAAACCCTATCGCAAAATGATCAAGGATGGGGCAAAGATGGTTTTGGTCGATCGCACGATGAAGCAGTTGAGTTGTCCCGCGGTCGCCACCGACAACGTGCAGGTGGGCCGGCTGGCGACTGAACATTTGATCAGACTCGGCCACCGGCGCATCGGCCACCTGCGTGGCGATGGCTCATCAGTCAGCGCCGATCGCTTCGAAGGTTATAAGCAGGCGCTGGCCAAACGCAAACTTCGGTTCGAGAAGACCCTGGTCCGCGAATGTGGCCTGCTCGAAGCCGAAGGATACGAAGCGATGCGTTCGTGGCTGGCAGAGTCCGAGGTTCCCGAGGCGATTTTTGCAGTCAACGATCCGGCGGCGATTGGCGCCATGCAGGCGTTGGAAGAGGTGGGCTTGCGCGCCGGCAAGGACGTCGCACTCGTAGGAGCCGGCAACATCCATTACGGAGCAATGTTGCGGGTGCCCCTCACTACGATCTCGTGGTCGCGTCGTGATATGGGCCAGAACGCTGCCAATCTCTTAATTCAGCTAATCGAAGGAAAGTCAGATAGTGGCAAACCCCAGCACATCACTCTGCCCCTTGAACTGGTGATCCGGGATTCGTGTGGAGCACGAGCAAAAGCAGGCACCAGAACCGCTCCGGCTAACTAGTAGTCTCTCAACTTCACCGAAGTTCTTTTCGTGCGGCTCACGAAACAGAAAAACTGTTTTCTTTCATTCGTGGAACCCGCGAACATCCAGGTTAATCGCGCGAAGGATGTTGATGACGGATCAGACTTGTCAGGTTTGAGAAAGGGTCAACTCAATCTCATTAACATTGCCGTTCACACTCTTTTGACCATACCCAAGTTCGGCGCCCCCAGAGATAATGTGGTCCACTCCCGTGGTGAAGGTCGCTTCAGCGGCAATGAATAGACACAGGCGGCCGACTTCCTCCACCCGTCCCATGCGGCCGATCAGTTGAGCTGCTTCTCCTTCGGCTCGATACTGCTGCGGGTTGGGCGCGGCATCGATAGCTTCCTGCCAGAGCGGCGTGAGAATGTTTCCCGGCGAAACGGAATTCACGCGCACCCCGTTCGGCGCCTCATCAACAGCCAGCGCCTTGGTGAAGGCGGTAATCGCGCCTTTGGTCGCCACATAAGTCGTGGCGTGACGCTGACCGATCGACGCCACCAGACTCGACATGTTAATGATGTTGCCTTTCGTCTGGCGCAGATAGGGAAGCGCAAACTTAGACGCGGTGAAGATGCTCACCAGGTTAAGCTCGAGCAGATCGCGAAATTCCGGAACCGAAAAATCGTCGATAGGTTTGTGGGGTGGGTGCCATCCGGCATTGTTGATTAGACAGTCGAGTCTGCCGTAACGCGCAATCGACGTATCGATCAAGTTTCGAATGTCCTCAGTTCGGGTAACGTCGCAGTAGATGAATTCCGCGTCGCCAGATCCTTGCGTGCGAGCCATGTCGCTCAGATCGGCAGCCACCTCGGCGCCTTCATCTTCATCGTTGCAGCAGATGACGACTTTGGCGCCGGCCTTCACAAACTGCTGAGCACACCCCTTGCCGATGCCACTGCTGCCACCGGTAATGATCGCGACTTTGTCTGCATAACCCACGTTAGTCATTTGAGGTCTCCAGGGTCGCTATTTTCGAATATTCGATTCTTCATATGAGATCCAAAAACCGAAAGACCATGACACGCTACTCGGGTCATTAGACGACCAAAACCGTCGGCGTGATAACAATACTACTTGCTGGTTGGAGGGGGAAAACCCCCGTCCAGAGTTCAATCGAAGACGGTGGCCCGAGAGCGAGCCCGGAGTCTAGCACAAAAAAAGATGTTAGCGGTAAAAATAATGCTTGTTATCGGTAACAAATTAATCTATAGTGTCGCCACTTTTCGTATGACGGGCCCGGTTTCGGGGCAGTGGACTAACGCCCAACCGGGTGTAGGCAGCATTCATAAGCCAGGGGAACGAACTACCGCAATCGCTTAACGGCTGAGAAAAATTCTCGTGAGGAGGAGCGTGCGTCAGCCCGCAGCTTCAAGGTCAGCCGGATTTCCAAGTTGACGTTAGGGATCCATCCCGAGGCGTCCGCTAAGGCTGCGTCTCGTATCGCGAATTCGGCTCTCAGAGCCGCCCAACATTAAGGAGAGAAAGATGAAGCAAACCAACATAACCCCGCTGCCGAACTCAGGTCACGCGTCCAAGATTACCCATCATTGGTCCCGGCTGCTGTTCGGCCTGCTCGTGGCGATGCTGCTGAGTACGCCTGCGGTCGCCCAAACGATCACAGGCACAGTCAGCGGCATCGTGACTGACGCAAACGGCGCGGCGATTCCCGGCGCCACGGTCACGCTGGTTGGCGACCAGAAAGGCGACACGCGCAGCGATACCACCAACGACTCCGGCCGGTTCAGTTTCCAGGCAGTTCAGCCCGGGACCTACAGCATTAAGATTGAACAGAAGGGCTTCCAAGCGCTCGAACAGAGAAGCGTAGTGCTGAGTGCGAACGCGACGATGGCGCTCGGTGAAATTAAGTTACAGCCGGGTCAGGTCGCGGGCATGGTCACCGTCACGAGCGTGGGTCCGGTGGTGGAAAAAGAGAGCAGCGACCTGACCGCGCGCTTGACGGCTGATCAAATCAACCTGATTTCGACCAAGGGCCGCGACATTACTTCGCTCCTGCGTCTGCTCCCCGGCACTTCGAACAACGACGATATTGAAGCAGTTGGCGAAGGCTTTGGAACTGACTTGCCCAACTTCTCCGGGCAGCGTGGCCGTTCCGCGGTCGCTTCTATTGATGGCCTGTTCGCGGGCGAGCCAAGCGGCTCAAACAAGCTGAGCATGACCATCAACCAGGACGCGGTGGCCGAAGTAAAAGTGCTGCGCAATAACTACGGAGCCGAGTACGGCAACAACGGCGGCGCCCTGATCAATCTGGTCTCGAAGGGCGGCGGCAAAGAGTATCGCGGCAGCGTTTACTACTTCGTTCGTAATGAATCGCTGAACGCCAATAACTTTTTCAGCAACAAGGCGAAACTTCCGCGACCGCTCTATCGTCACAAGGTGCCGGGCTTCAACATTGGCGGCCCCTTGCCGCTGCCGCGTTTTGGCGACGGCGGGCCATCGTTAATTAAGAATAAGGCCTACTTCTTTTTCTCATTTGAGAAACCGCACACAATCACGCCAACTGATCCGGTATTTGTGACGGTGCCGACGGCCCTGGAACGCATTGGAAATTTCTCGCAATCAAAGAACACCAGCGGAGCCGCGGTTAGTGTTATCGATCCGCTCACCGGCGTTCAGTTCCCCGGCAATATCATTCCGGATGCGCGAATTAATAAGAGCGTGCAGAACATGCTCAACTATTTTCCGCTTCCCAATCAGCCCACGACCGCCAACCCGGGACAATTCGTCAACCAACTAAGCGCTGACGTGCCGAAACGCAGCCCCGTGATCCGTTTTGATTTCAAGCCGACGAACAATGATAACGTCTCCTGGAAGGCCCAGTGGTGGACGTCGGACAACGAAGGACTGGGCACTTCGGGGTGGCCGAACGGGAGCAACGGCGTCGACCGCTGGGGAATCCGTTCGCACTATCTATATAAGGACAACGGCTGGTCGTCCAATTGGGTTCACATCTTCAACTCGAGTGTGGTGAACGAATTCAATTTTGGCATGCGTCACGATTCGGAAGGCTTCGTGCCTTCTACCGGCTTCGCTGAAAGCCTTACCAGATCCACTTTGAACTACACCGCCCCGCAACTCTTCCCGTCAAACAATAAACTCAACCTGGTCCCGACAATTACCGGTTGGAGTAGCGTAGCCGGCAATCCGGCCAACATTAACTGGCTCGATCGTTGGGGAGAAATAGGCAACGACTACATCAAGCCCTCGTTCGCCGATAATCTCTCATACACCCGCGGCAATCACAGCTTCAAATTTGGCACCTATTTTGAAAGGTTGTTCAATCGCGAAGCGCCTGGCGGTGGCAAATGGTCCGGCGGCCTGGATTTCGGAACCGGTACCGGCAATGGCTTCGTCGTCTCGACGCCAACCGCGCTGGGAAATGGGAACACCAACTTCGCGTACGCGAACGCGCTGCTGGGTAACTTCAACAACTATACCGAGTCGAAGGCGCGCAACTTTACGAATAGTGAGATTCGACTCTGGCAGTTTTATGCTCAGGACGAGTGGAAAATGAGCCGGAGATTCACCTTGAATTACGGCTTGCGAATCGGCACCCACACACCTTTCTTCCAACTCGACGGCCAGGGCTCGAACTTTGATCCGTCCCGCTACGATCCGACCAAAGCGCCTTTGCTTTATGCCGGCTATTGCGTCGGGTCACCGGGTGGAATCCCGGCGATTGGCACCGCCTGCACTGCGGCAAATTCAAGGGCCGTCGATCCGCGAATCGCCAGTCCCACCGGCGCTCAACTTTTGCCCGCCAATCTTATTCGGTCCTTCATCCCGGGAACGGGTGATCCGCTCAATGGCATCGTGCTACCGACCGATCCGACTGCGTTCCAGGGATTTCGGCATACCAAGTCGGTTGACTGGGAACCGCGAGTCGGCTTTGCGTGGGATATTTTTGGTTCGGGTAAGACTGTGCTTCGCGCCATGGGTGGCGCCTATCATGCGCCGCGTATCGGTGGCGGCACGGGCGGCGCGGGTGCGAGCTCACTCGGTGCTAATCCGCCCGAGCAAACCATCTTCACCATCTTCAACGGCAATGTCAGTAACCTGGGAAATATTGCCGCCCTGGTCTTCCCGGTTGCGATCAGAGGTCTTGAAGTTAACTCAAAGACGATTACCACTTACAACTTCCAACTCGGCTTCCAACAGGACATTGGATTCAAGACCGTCGTTGAGGCCAGTTACGTGGGATCGTTCTCACGTCACCTGGGTGAACAACGGAACATCAACGGTATTCCCGATGCGGCAAAGTTTGTGGACTGCCGCGTCATCCCCGCAAGTATCTGCCATCCGGAGAACCGGGATCCGCTAACGGCAAGCAGTGCCAAGAACAACGATTTCCTGCGGCCCTATCGTGGCTATGGCGACATCAACGTTAATACGTGGGGCGGCACGTCGAACTATAACGCCCTGCAAGTCCAGGTGAATCGCCGGTATTCGCGCGGCTTCCAGTATGGCGTCGCCTACACTTATTCGAAGTCATTTGATTACGCCAATGACGACACCAGCGATGTAAACCTGGGACGGCCGTACAAGGCCTTCAACTATGCGCCGTCTGATTTCGATCAGACCCACATTCTCACGGTCAACTACATCTACGACGTTCCGGGTCTCAGCCGGCACTGGAACAATAAACTGGTCAAGCTCCTGTTTGATGATTACCAGATTTCCGGTACGACTTCTTACGTGAGCGGCAAACCGAAAAACATCACGGTCAGCTATACCAGCGGCACAGCTACGATCACTGCCGGCCAAACCTGTCCTCCGGGGACCTTCGCGACATCCTCGACCGTCTGCACGATGATCACTGATTTCACTGGCGGTCAAATCAATGCCCGGCCGAATATTCTTTGTGATCCGATGAAGGGAATCACCGGCACCGATCCGACCGGTCTGGCGTTCGTAATCAATACCGGCTGCTTTGCCAATCCCACCGGACTCGGAGTAATCGGCAACACCCCGCGAAACGGCGTCCGCATGCCGTCGATTTTCAACAACGACCTGGCCGTCTTCAAGAACATCAAGCTGGGTGAGAAGCGCGAGGTTCAATTGCGCTGGGAAGTTTACAACATATTCAATCACACCAACTTCCGGGACATCGACGGTGCGCTGACTTATGGTGTGGTCCAAACTAACCCCGGTGGCGCCAGCGTCGCCTGCACTGCTGCCGGCAATACCTGTACAGCCGCTGTCAAGCAGACCAGAACTACGTTCGGAACGCCTACCAGTGCTCGCGCGCCACGCGTCATGCAGGGGTCGATTAGAATTAATTTCTGACGAGGCCGGGCCTCTGGTGCAGAACCGCGAGCGGTAGCGAGCGGATGCAACCACTGGGCATAGCTTGTCGCGCAAAATTTCGTTGGCTGTGTCGAACAAAATAAGCTTTTGGAGGTTAAACTAATCACGCACTGGATCTGCCGGAACTAGCAGGTTCAGTGCGTGATTTCTTTTCGGACGGGAGTCCACCAATTAAAGCCATGAGCAAATTATCAAGACGCAATTATCTTAGACTGCTGGGAGCAGGCGCCGCCGTTGCCGCTTCCTCACCATCCGTGTTTGCCGGGTTCGAGACTTTCCCAACAACGCAGCAACCAAAGCCGCCTGCCGAATCTCCGGCCGTCATCGCCGACCGCGAGCGCCGCATGAAATGGTGGCACGAAGCCAAGTTCGGCATGTTCATTCACTGGGGCTTGTACAGTATCCTCGGACGGCACGAATGGGTGATGGAGATGGAAGGGATCCCGGCGAGTCAATATCAGGAGTTGGCCAAACGCTTCAATCCCAAACCGAATGCCGCGCGCGATTGGGCGCGCCTCGCCAAACGCGCCGGCCAGAAATACATGGTGATGACCACCAAACATCATGAAGGCTTCTGCCTCTTTGATACGAAGACGACAAACTACTGCGCTCCCAAGCAGGGTCCGGGCCGCGATCTGGTCAGGGAGTATGTCGACGCCGCGCGCGCCGAGGGTCTGCGCGTGGGCTTCTATTACTCGCTGATGGACTGGCACCATCCTGACGGAGCGCGGTGCGCCACCGACGAAGCCGCGCGTCGTCGCTTTGTCGATTACATCCACACACACCTGCGCGAACTGCTGACCAACTATGGAAAGATCGACGTGCTCTGGTATGACGTGTCCTGGCCTCTGGATGTAAAAGGCTGGGAGTCGGAAAAGATGAACCAGATGGTCTTTCAACTTCAACCGGATATCATCGTCAACAATCGCAACAAGCTGAACGGCGACTTCTCGACTCCTGAACAACGAATCGAAGCCGCCGAAGCCGGACGCGCATGGGAAAGCTGCATGACGATGAATGACTCGTGGGGCTATCAACGAACAGACGATGCGTGGAAAAATCCCAAACAGGTTATTCGCAATCTGATCACCTGCGCCCATGACGGCGGAAACTATCTGATCAATATCGGCCCGAAGTCGGATGGCTCGATTCCGGAAGAGTCGGTCCAGATTCTCGGTACGGTCGGCCGCTGGATGGACAAGAATGGATCGGCGCTTTACGGTGCGGATGTCTGTCAACCTCGGCGTTCACGCAACGGCAGTTTCTCTCGCCACGGCAATACGCTTTATCTTCATGTTCATTTCTGGCCGGGTGGTGGCGACAACCTGGCGTTCGCCGGCCTGCGAAACAAAGTTAAGTCAGTAAGATTGCTGGCCAGCGGACAGAAAGTGGATTTTGAGCAGGACGATTATCACGTTCGTTTCAAAGGCCTCCCTGAAAAAGCCCCCGACGACCCGATCACGACGTTGGCGATTGAGTGCGACTCAGAACCAAAACAGGAAGAACTATTCGTCCGCCGCAGAGAGCGCGGGCAGGTTTAATGTCGAAGGGGATTACGCGATGCGAAGTTCGCGTGGCTGCGCATTACGCAGTCATGCGGCTTTTCAGAAAGATAATTCACCGCAGAGGCGCCGAGCGCGCAGAGACCACGCAGAGACCTGACGGCCACGCAACTTCTCTGCGCTGCCTCTGCGTTCTTTGCGTCTCTGCGGTGATGCTCATCCTTTTATTGACGACCTCCGCCCGCGCCCAACAGCCGAAGGTCCCACGCGTCTTCCTCCTCAATGGCCCCAAATTGGCTGAGACCAAACAGCGCATTCAGTCCGGCGACAAGACCTTCGATCCCGCCCTCGCGAAACTCGAAGTCGACGCGCGCAAGGCTCTTCGGCAGGAACCCGTTTCGGTCACTACCAAAGCATCCACTCCACCGAGCGGTGACAAGCACGACTATATGAGTCAGGCGCCGTACTTCTGGCCTGATCCATCAAAACCGAAGGGCCTTCCCTACATCCGGCGCGACGGCGAACGCAATCCGGAACTCGACAAGATTACCGATCATCACACGCTGGATTTGATGGAAGCCGCCGTGCGCACCCTGTCGCTGGCCTATTATTTTAAGGGCAACGAAGAGTACGCCGTCAAAGCCGCGATTATTTTGCGCGCCTGGTTTCTCGATCCAGCGACGCGGATGAATCCGAATCTGGAATTCGCGCAGTTCATCCCGGGAGTAAACACGGGACGTGGGATCGGATTGATCGAAACGCGCGGGCTCGCTGATGTGGTTGACGGAATCGGTTTGTTGGCCGGATCCAAAGCATGGACCGCCGCGGACCAGCGCGGGCTCGAAGATTGGTATGGGAAGTTCCTGCAGTGGATGCTCGCAAGCAAGAACGGCCGTGAAGAGAACGCGGCGAAAAACAATCACGGGACTTACTATGACGTGCAGACGACATCGTTTGCGCTCTTTCTCGGGAAAAGAGATTTAGCAGGACAGATCGTTGAGACCGCAAAGCAAAAACGGATCGCGCTGCAAATCGAACCGGACGGGCGTCAACCTTTGGAACTGGTGCGCACGAAAGCCTGGGGCTACAGCAACGGAAATCTGGACGGCCTGATGCTGCTGGCGCGCCTGGCGGAAAACGTCGACGTGGATTTATGGACTTATCAGACCAAAGACGGGCGCAGCATTCGCCGCGCGCTCGAATATCTTTACCCGTTCGCGGTGGGCGATCAGAAGTGGACGTACCAACAGCTCGGCGGCTTTGATGGAAAGTCTCTCTTGCCGCTCATGCGTCGCGCAGCCGGGCATTACAAAGACGAAAAGTTCAAAGCGATGATGACGAAGGTTCCAGGGCTTGATCCATCGAATCGCGAATCGCTGGTCGCGGCGAATTGAATCAGTGTTCGACACTCTTCGGTGTTGTCGCCTCCAGTTGTGTTTCGTGTTACTTCGTGTGAATTCGTGGATCGTCCGGACCTGATTAAAGAGCGATCCACTAAGTCACACGAAACGACACGAATGAAGATAGCAATCTGGCGCTTAGCCCTAAACGGTCATTTGGAGACACGAATGCAAACAGGAAGACTAATCGCAGCTCTTTTGGCGGGTATGATGCTTTCTCCTATCGGTGGCGTTATGGCGGCGAGGCGATCGGTTCAAACGGTTCAGCCGAACACCGACTGGTCGAAGGCGGTCGTCGAATCAACCATCAAGCGATTCCCTACCGCCGACTCTCTCAAGGGTTGGGGTTATGCAAAGTCTCTTTATCTTTACGGCCAGTATCTCGTCTATCTACGCACCCACGACAAACGCTACCTGGATCACGTCAAGGCCTGGGTCGATCTGCATATCGACGACAAAGGCGTCATCAATCGACCCATCGACGCGCTGGATTACATGCTGCCCGGTAACCTCCTGCTGATCCTTTATAAAGAGACAAAAGAAGAAAAGTACAAGCTGGCCGCAGAGAGCATACGCAAAGTTTTCGATACCTATCCGCGCAACAGCGACGGTGGTTTCTGGCACGCGAAGACAGTCAGCCGCAACTGGCAGCTTTGGGCTGACGGGGTGTTCATGTCGCTTCCCTTTCTGGTCCGCTACGGCCAGATGTTTGGCGACAGTGCTTACACAAATACCGAGGCGACCAAGCAAATGCTTATCTACTACAAGCACTTGAACGATCCAGCAACAGGTTTGCTGTGGCATGCCTACGACGAAAGTGGTAAGCAAACATGGGCTGATCCGACGACGCATCAGTCGGGCTTCCACTGGGGTCGCGCCTTTGGCTGGTACGCGATGACGCTGATCGAGTTGCTGGAAGTGATGCCGAAGAATCAGCCACAGCGATCGGAATTGATCGCCATCATCAACCAACTTGCCCAAGCGTTTGAGAAATACCAAGACCCGAAGACCGGGCTCTGGTATCAAGTAGTGGACAAGGGCGGCGTTGAAGGTAACTGGCTGGAAACGTCCTGCTCGAGCATGTACACATACATGATGTGGATGGGTGTGACGCGTGGCTATCTGCCGAAGCATTACGCGGACGTGGCGCAGAAAGGTTATCAGGGCGTGCTGACGAAACTATCGCTGGGCTCGGATGGGCTGACCAATCTTATCGACATCTCTGAAGGGACGAACGTCAGCGACCTGGCTTATTACTTCGCGCGCAAGCGTAACGCAAATGATTTTCACGGCATCGGCGCATTTCTGATCATGAACGAACAACTCGGCGCCGCGAGCATTGGCTACAAGCCAAAGCCTTTGAGTTGGAAGGCAAAGTGATGTCCGACGAACATCGGTTTGTCGTTGTCGTTGGAAGATAAGGTCAGTACCACCTGCGTGAGCGGGTGGGTCAAACACTCAATAACTGGGCTGCTTGTTTGGCCCACTCGCTCACGCAGGTGGTATTGACTTCATCGCAAAGTAGATCGATTAAAGTTTGTCGGACATTTTTGGAGTGCGCCGGCAGAGCGCAGCGGCGACGGCGCACTGAGCGCGAAGCGCGAACAACAATCGGACATGACTCATGCTTTCAAACAAAAAATGAGCGTGCCTGCGGCACGCTGGGCGGGCGAGGACGCCCGCGCTCCCAGCATTAACATGATCCGTCTATCGATGAGCTTTTTTGTGATGACACTGCTGTGTTGGTCTGTCACCGCTCAGCAAACAAAAATCACCCTGGCCGCTTTTGACCGGCAGCGAGTATTGAGAGCAGCGAACCGATATTTGCCAGAAGCTCCGATCACGATCACTGCGTCGCACAGTCCCCGCAGCGCCGGAGGCATGCATGACTTTTTTTCGGAAGGCGATTATTGGTGGCCTGATCCACAGAACCCCAATGGTCCATACATTCAACGCGACGGCATCACCAACCCCGACAACTTCGTCGAGCACCGGCGGGCGCTGATGCGACTGAGCATGCAGGTTCCCGCGCTCGCGTCCGCATACTTGATTACGAGAGACGAGCGTTATGCCACGCATGCCGTCCTTCATCTGCGCGCTTGGTTTCTCGATCCATCAACGCGCATGAATCCGAATCTACAATATGCGCAGGCGATTCATGGACGCTTTACCGGACGCGGCATCGGTATGATCGACACGATTCATTTGGTCGAGGTCGCCCGAGCGATCGAAGTTCTGAAAGACTCGTCGGCATTATCGATGACAGAATTGGGTGGGATCACACAATGGTTCACGGATTATCTGCAATGGATGACGACCAGCAAGAACGGCCTCGAGGAACGTGAGGCCAAAAACAACCATGGCACCTGCTGGGTGATGCAGGTCGCGGCGTTCGCCCATCTGGTGGGCGATCAGAAGCTGCTTGATTACTGTCGTGAACGTTTTAAGAAAGTAATGGTGCCTAATCAGATCGCCGCCGACGGCAGCTTTCCACAAGAGTTGCGACGCACCAAGCCTTACGGTTATTCGCTTTTCAATCTGGACGCGATGGCCACGATCTGTCAGATTCTTTCGACTTCGGCCGACAATCTTTGGACGTTTGAGACGGATGGCCGCGGCATGCGGCGGGCGATGGAATACATGTTTCCTTTCATTCGCGATAAGAAGAGTTGGCCGCTGAAGCCAGACGTGATGTACAACAGCGAATGGCCGATGCGTCACGGCAGTTTATTGTTCGCGGGCCTGGCACTGGATCGTCCTGACTATCTTGAGGTGTGGAAAAGGCTGCCGGCCGATTCAAAGGTTGAGGAAGTGATCCGAAATTTTTTCATTCGCCAGCCGATGTTGTGGGTTTAGTGGCATAGACTTCAGTCTGTGATGTGGCACACGGATCCACAGACTAAAGTCTATGCCACTTACTCAACGAGAGGAGCTTAAACCGTGAAGCTTACGTATCTCGATTGGACCATCATGGTCATCTATTTCGTGTTCGTGCTGGGCATCGGTTTTGCTCTGAAGCGCCATATGAAAACGAGCACGGACTTTTTCCTTTCCGGCCGGTCTATACCAGCGTGGATTACCGGACTGGCTTTCATCTCAGCGAATCTCGGCGCGCAGGAAGTGATTGGCATGGGCGCGTCCGGAGCAAAATATGGAATTGCCACCAGCCACTTTTATTGGATTGGCGCAATTCCGGCGATGGCCTTTGTCGGCGTGTTCATGATGCCGTTTTACTACGGCTCGCGCGCGCGCTCTGTGCCTGAGTATCTCAAGCTGAGATTCGATGAAAAGACGCGCGGCTTTAACGCGATCACGTTCGCGGTGATGACGGTCCTGTCTTCAGGGATTTCCCTCTACGCGATGGGCCTGCTGTTAGAGACCCTTCTGGGCTGGGACTTCAGCTTCAGCATTATCGTAGCCGCGCTGATCGTTCTCATCTACGTTTTCCTGGGTGGATTGACGTCGGCCATATACAACGAAGTGCTGCAGTTCTTCCTGATAGTGTTTGGTTTTGCGCCGCTGGTCTTTCTCGGTTTGAAAGATGCCGGTGGCTGGTCAGGATTACAGTCGCGTCTCGCCACGGTCGCCACCGCCAAAGGTTTTGGCGCGGGCGCGTTGACCCATTCGTGGCAGTACATGGGCTCGCCATCGTCGAACCCGATGGGCATCGAATGGTTCGGGCTGGCGATGGGGTTGGGATTCGTTTTGTCGTTCGGCTATTGGTGCACTGATTTTCTGGTGGTGCAACGCGCGATGGCGGCAAAGTCGATGTCGGCCGCGCGCCGCACACCTCTGATTGCGGCCGTGCCAAAGATGTTCTTTCCCTTTCTCGTGATTCTGCCCGGCATGATCGCGATTGCTCTGACTTACAAGACGGGCGGCAGTGGATTCATGTTGCCGAAGAAACCCGATGGCACGTTTGAGTACAACATGGCGATCCCGCTGATGCTGGGTCACTACTTCCCAACGGGTATGTTGGGTCTGGGGCTGACTGCGCTGATGGCCAGCTTCATGTCGGGAATGGCGGGTAATGTCACGGCCTTCAATACCGTCTGGACCTACGACATCTATCAGTCTTACATCAAGCGCGGCGCCAGCGATCAGCATTACCTTTGGATGGGCCGGATGGCGACGATCTTCGGCATCGTTATTTCCGTAGCCGCCGCGTATGTGGCGACGCGCTTCAACAACATCATGGACATGCTGCAACTCGTCTTTGCTTTTGTGAACGCGCCGTTGCTGGCGACGTTCCTGCTGGGCATGTTCTGGAAACGAACGACGGGGCATGGGGCCTTCATTGGATTGTTGTCAGGCACAACTGCCGCGGCGATTCACCAGGGATTGACGCTGCCGTTCGGCGCGCAGGCCGGCGTGAAAGGCGGTTGGTTTGCCACCATGCACACTTATCCAAGTGAACTGGCCCAGGCCTTCTGGACTGCGATCTTCGCCTGGTCGGCCTGTTTCGTGATCACGATTCTGGTTAGTGTCGCGACTCGAGCGCGTGACGATAAGGACCTGGTCGGTCTGGTTTACTCGCTCACAGAGCGTCCGAAAGAAGATCGACTGCCCTGGTATGAGCGGCCAGCGGTGCTGGCGGTTATCGTTTTGTTGGCGGCCATCGCGCTGAACATAGTTTTTTGGTGATAACTAATGGAGCGCGGGCATCCTGCCCGCCAGCGCGCACAGCGCGCTCGAACCCTGGTCGTTGCCCGTTAAAACTGTTCGCTTCGACCGGCAAAGAAAGAGGTGACCTGATGCAACTTGATATTCGATTACCGATTGGACTCATGTTCACCGTGGTCGGTGGATTGTTGACGGTGTTCGGGTTGATCGGCGATAAGAGCGGACTGCAGCGCTCTCTCGGTATCAATGTCAATTTGTGGTGGGGTCTGGTGATGCTCATTTTCGGCGTCGTAATGTTTCTTCTCGGCCGCCGTGGCACCGCCACTGCGCGGCTAACCGAGGAGAGTCCGGAAGGACGAAAGATAGAAGAAAAGGAGCATCAAGCGGGTCTCGAGAAATGACGAATCCCGCAGAGTTTGCTGAAGCCTTTCGCAGTCTGTATGGCGGCCAGCCCCGCATCTATCGCGCGCCGGGGCGAGTTAATCTGATTGGCGAGCACACGGATTATAACGAAGGTTTCGTGATGCCCGCGGCGATTGATTTTTTCACCTTGGTCGCCATAGATACGCGTGATGATCGCCGGATTGTCATTCGCTCAGAGAACTTTTCCGAAAGGGCTGAACTCGATCTCGACCAAACGCCGTCGCGTGGTCGCGGGCACTGGAGTGATTACCCCTTTGGCGTCGCCGTAAAACTGGAAGCAGCCGGCCAACATCTGCGCGGCGCGAACATGCTGGTGCGCGGTGAAGTGCCCATCGGCTCCGGCTTGAGTTCATCGGCGGCGATCGAGGTTGCGACCGGCTTTGCTCTGCTTGATATCGCCGGCACCCGGATTGATCGCTTGGAGTTGGCTAAGGTTTGCCGGCAGGCTGAGAACGAGTTTGTCGGGATGCGTTGCGGCCTGATGGATCCATTCATTTCTTGTTTCGGTCAAACTGGACACGCGTTGATGCTCGATTGCCGCTCGCTCGATTACCGTCTGCTGCCGCTGCCGGACAATATGAAGCTGGTGGTCTGCAACACGATGGTCAAGCATGAATTGGCTGCCAGCGAGTACAATGCGCGCCGGGCGGAATGCGAAGAAGGTGTGCGCCTGCTGGCTCGGGAGTTGCCGGAGGTTAGGTTTTTGCGCGACGTCACGATTGGTAATCTGGAACAATTGGGGAATGAACTCCCCGCAGTAGTCGGGAAACGAAGCCGGCATGTCGTGAGCGAGAACGCGCGCGTCGTCGAGGCGGCCGCAGCGCTGGAACGCGAGGATCTGAAAACTTTCGGCGAGTTGATGGGCGAATCCCATCGCAGCCTGCGCGATGATTACGAAGTCAGTTGCGGAGAACTTGATGTGATGGTGGACATTGCCAACCAAGCCGAAGGAGTGTTTGGCGCGCGCATGACCGGAGGGGGTTTTGGCGGTTGTACTATCAACCTGGTCCGATCTGAGAGCATCGAATCATTCAAAGGAGTGGTGGCGAAAGATTATGCACAGGCTACGGGTCGTGAACCTGAGATCTATGTTTGTTCGTCGGCACAGGGAGCTGAACGGGTCGTGTGATTTGCAGCATGAGGTAAGTACAACCTACGTGAGCGGGTGGATCAAACACTCAATAAGCGGGTTGAATGTTCGGCCCACCCGCTCACGCAGGTGGTACTGACTCCATTACGAAAATGGATCTGCCCAAGCATCCGCATCGTCGTTACAACCCGCTGACGCGGGAGTGGGTTCTGGTATCGCCGCAAAGGACCGACCGTCCGTGGCAGGGACAAGTTGAAGAGGCACTGCCGCCAAAGCTTTCCGAGTATGATCCAACTTGTTATCTATGTCCGGGCAATGAGCGAGCGGGCGGCGTCTGCAATCCCGGCTACGCGCACACCTTCGTCTTCGACAACGACTTTGCGGCGTTGCGGCCGGACACGGCGGCGGAAAAGTACGAAGACGGTGTATTGATTGCAGAAGCTGAGCCGGGCATCTGTCGCGTAGTTTGTTTTTCTCCGCGCCACGATCTGACTATTTCGGCGATGGAGTCCGCGGACCTGCGTCACGTAATTGATGTCTGGGTCGATCAATTCCGCGAGCTTGGCCGCATGCCGGCGATTAATTCAGTACAGATTTTTGAAAATCGCGGGGCCATGATGGGCGCCAGCAATCCGCATCCGCACGGTCAGATCTGGGCCCAGCAGAGCTTGCCTAACGAAGTGTTGCAGGAAGTAAGTTCGCAACGCGATTATCGCGCGCGTCATGAATCTTGTCTTCTGTGTGACTATGTCTCGACAGAGTTACTGAAAGAAGAGCGCCTCGTCTGTCAGGATGACGATTATGTCGTGGTGGTGCCCTTCTGGGCGATATGGCCGTTTGAAACTTTGGTTATCGGTAAGCGACACACAACGGGACTGGATCAGTTGAGCGATTCTGAGAGAGACTCGCTCGGCGAAATCCTGAAGCAATTGACTTCAAGTTACGACCGATTGTTTGACGCGCCCTTTCCTTACACGATGGGTTTTCATCAACGGCCAACCGATGGCGAGGACCATTTGGAATGTCACCTGCACGCGCACTTCTATCCGCCGCTGTTACGCTCAGCCACGGTGCGCAAGTTTATGGTTGGCTACGAAATGTTGGCGATGCCGCAGCGTGATATTACCGCGGAGGAGGCCGCGGCGCGTTTGCGAGCGGTGATGGGTGATTCTTGGAATGTCTGATCATGTGGTTGAGACATGCGTGGTTTGTTCCCCTCCCTTTGGGAGGGGTTAGGGGAGGGTGCGAAGCTTAGGTTGATGTTTATTTAGACATTCGTTGTGTTTTACCCCGGACGACATGTGGAGAAACTGAGTCCGCTCAGACCCTCTCCCCCAACCCTCTCCCAAAGGGAGAGGGGGAAGGAACTTTCTTTGTTTGTCGCGATCTGCCAAAGACGCGTTGAAAGATATGACTATTACAATCACCGGAATTGAAACTCACGATGTCCGCTTTCCGACGTCACGTACCCTGGACGGGTCAGACGCAGTAAATGTCGATCCGGATTATTCGGCTGCCTATGTAATTTTGCGCACCGACAATCCGGGTCTTGAAGGCCACGGACTCACCTTCACCAACGGCCGCGGCAACGATGTCGTCTGCGCGGCAATTGAGGCGCTTGGATCGCGCGTCAAAGACCGGACGCTGGAATCCATCACGCAAGATATGGCCGTGTTCTGGTACTCGGTCGCCGGGGACACTCAACTACGATGGCTCGGTCCTGAGAAAGGTGTCATCCATCTCGCCACTGGAGCGTTGATCAATGCGGTGTGGGATCTTTACGCGAAGGTTGAAGGCAAACCTGTTTGGAAACTGCTCGTAGATATGACGCCGGAGCAAGTGGTCACGGCAATTCCCTTCCGTTACATCACCGATGCACTTACTCACGAAGAGGCTTTGGACATTCTGCGAAAACTCGAACCAACCAAGGCCCAGCGCGAAGCCGAGATGCGCGCGCAGGGTTATCCGGCTTACACAACTTCCGCTGGATGGCTTGGTTACTCAGACGAGAAAATACGGCGACTGGTACGTGAGGGGATTCAGGAGGGTTGGACGCATTTCAAGATGAAGGTCGGGGCCAACCTGGAAGATGACGTGCGCCGCGCGCAACTAATCCGCGATGAAATCGGACCGGACCGCACTCTGATGATGGACGCGAACCAGGTCTGGGATGTGGGCCAAACGATCGAATGGATGAAAGTGCTGGCCCGTTTCAACCCTCTCTGGATCGAAGAGCCAACCAGCCCTGATGACGTGCTCGGTCATGCAACGATCGCGCGCGCAGTCGCGCCGATTGGCGTGGCCACCGGCGAAGCTTGTCACAATCGCGTGATGTTCAAGCAATTCCTGCAAGCAAGAGCTTTAGACTTCTGTCAGGTTGATAGCTGCCGTTTGGGCGGCGTCAACGAAGTTCTGGCGGTATTGTTAATGGCGGCAAAGTTCGGCGTCCCGGTTTGTCCGCATGCGGGCGGCGTCGGACTCTGCGAGTACGTACAGCACCTTTCAATCTTCGATTACATTGCGGTCAGCGGATCGCTCAAGAATCGCCGCGTAGAGTTCGTCGACCACCTGCACGAACACTTTGTTTACCCGGTCGAGATTCGTAACGGCAATTATGTCGCGCCATTGGCGCCGGGCTACAGCATCGAGATGAAACCAGAGTCAATTAAGCAATACGAGTTCCCGGATGGTGCTGAGTGGAAGAAGTAGTGGTGGCACAGACTTCAGTCTGTGATGACCCTGTCGAAAGAAGAATCACAGACTGAAGTCTGTGCTACGAACCTTAATGAGTACCGAACTTCAAGTCGCACTGATTAGCGGACCGGCGTATGACCGGCTCTACGAGTGTCTGCCAGCCTTCACCGCGGCGAGCGGCGTCAACGTCAACGTTGCTTTTTGCGGCGACCATCCGGCGCTGAACCAACACCTGGCGTCGCTTGCGGAAGTTCCTTACGATCTCGTCTCGACACATACGAAGTATGCTCCTTCACAGTTGCGGTTTCTGGCGCCACTGGATGATTTGATCGCTTCATCATCGTTTGATGATTTCGTGCCGCTCTTGCTGGAGCTCGCGCGCGTCGATGGTTCGCTCTACAGCGTTCCTCGCAACATCGATGTCCGACTGTTGCATTATCGAACCGACTTGATCGACTCGCCGCCGGCCACCTGGGACGAACTAATTCAAACTGCCAGAAGACACAACTCGCCACCGGATTGTTATGGCTTCATTTTTCCTGGTTGCGAGTCGGGTTTGTTCGGGACTTTTTTTGAGTTGGCAGAGATGGCCGGCGCGCGTTTGTTCCCGGATGATCTCGTGCCCAACATTCGGAATGAGGGTGGCCGATGGGCGCTTCGATTTTTGCGTGGATGTTTTGCAGAAGGACTGACGCCACGTGAACTTCCTGAATGGCATTACGACAAGGTGCATGAGTGTTTCCGCTCGGGACATGCGGCGATGGCGGGCGACTGGCCCGGTTATTACAGTCTCTACAGCAATCCGAAGATTTCCGCGGTGCACGATCGACTGGGCCTGAGTCCTTATCCCGTCGGACCGGCAGGCAAGTCTTTGTCGTATGGCGGAGGCCACACCTTCGCGCTGACGAAACAGGGTGTGAAAAAAGCGGAGGCGTTACGGTTGCTGCTGTACCTGACCGCGGGTGAACAGCAATTGAGCGAAGCACGACAAGGGTGTGTGCCGGTGCGTCGTTCAGTGATGAAACAGATGCAAGCGGAAGCTGATGAAGCGAATGGCGCGCGTTTCGGGATGTTAGAGAAAGTGATCGCCGAGCACATCCTGATTCCACCAAAGTTCGCGCGCTACCCGGAAGTGGAAGAGGTCCTGTGGCGAACCGTGCAGAAAGCTTTTTTGGGTGAGATGGAGATCGACGACGCGCTGAGCAGCATGACAGCGCAGATAAGTCAGATTGTGGGGCAGGCGGAAGTTGCGAACTGCCTCGCCACGTAGTGGCGAAATGTTTATAGCACGCGGTTCTTCCCGGTTATTTTCTTAGCTCCGTTAGGAGCGACATGCTCCGCCGCCCGTAAACGGGCTCTGGGTTATTTTTGGACGACGTTGCTATAAACATCTCGTCCCTACGGGACGATGAATCTCGAAGCCTCAATGGGAAACGAACTGACGAACCAAACTTTTCTGATCACCGGCGCGCACGGTTTCATCGGCGCGTGGATCGTAAAGCGTTTGCTGGCCGGCAGCGCGCGGATTGTCATTTTTGATCAGAGCACGGACCCACAGAGGCTTCGCTTGATCATGAACAATGAAGAAATCTCTCAGACTAAAGTCGTGACCGGCGATATCACTGAAGCGGATGCCCTGATGCCGATCATCGACAGCTTTGACGTCACCAACGTTATTCATCTCGCCGGATTGCAGGTGCCGACCTGCAAAGCTAATCCGCGTCTGGGCGCCATGGTGAACGTCCTGGGCACGATCAATGTCTTCGAAGCTGCCCGTCAAAGCCAGGGTCAGATCAAGAACGTCACCTACGCCAGTTCGGCGGCGGTGTTCGGGGTGGTCGAAGACGAGCGAGCGATCACTGAGCGCGACGAGCCGCAACCAACGTCGCACTACGGCGTCTTCAAACGCTGTAACGAAGGCAACGCGAGGATCTACCATCTGGATCATGCCGTGAATAGTATGGGTCTAAGGCCGCTGACCGTTTATGGCGTGGGCCGGGATTTTGGTCTGACTTCCGATCCGACCAAGGCAATGAAAGCGGCGGTAGTTGGCCGGCCGTTTCATATTCGCTTTGGCGGACGCACAGACTTCCAATATGTAAGAGACACGGCCGATGTATTTATTCGCGCAGCCACTTCGGATTTGACTGGCGCCCACGTTTTCAATCTGCATGGCGAGACAATTTCGATTGCCGATGTGGTCGCGGAAATCGAGCGCGTTCGGCCCGAGGCAGCCGGCACGATCACTTACGCCGATGAGCCGCTGGCGATTCCGGCTGAGATGGATGACCACGCGATTCGCGAGGCGCTTGGGTATTTGCCGGCGACGCCGCTGGCCGAAGGCGTGCACTCGACGATCGAGCGATTCGCTGAGTTACAGATCGAGGGGCGTTTGGATACAAGCGATTTGGATAGCTAGTACCAGGCTTTCTTTGCGCCTTGGGTTTTCGCTTTGCGCCTTTGCGTGAACGTTCAACTTGCGCAAATGAGTTTCACGCAAAGGCGCAAAGGGCGAATCGAAAGGCGCAAAGAAGAAAAACCGGATAACAACGACGGAGGAAGAATGAAAACCAAACTAACTGTCGGCTTATTAGTCGTCATCACGGCGCTTACGATCTTCGGGCTCGCCTGTCGCCGTCAAACTACGGGCGGCAAGCGCGTCATCGCGGTCATTCCAAAAGGGACTTCGCATTTCTTCTGGCAGAGCGTCCATGCCGGGGCCGAGACTGCCGCGAAAGAAGCGGGCGTAGACATCATGTGGAAAGGTCCCGAACACGAGATCGACTATGCCGCGCAGATTAATATTGTCGAAGACGCCATCAATCGTCGCGTCGACGGCATCGTCCTCGCGCCCACGCACAAAGACGCCTTGGTCCCAATCGTCGAGCGGGCCCAGAAGGAAAACATTCCCGTGGCGATTTTTGATTCCGGCATCGGGACTGAGAATTATGTTTCGTACATCGCCACCAACAATCTTCAGGGCGGCGCGGTGGCTGCCGAGCGGCTCGCCGCTAAACTCGGCGGCAAAGGCAAGGTCGCGATCCTGGGCGTCAAAGCCGGGTCTGTCTCAACCGACCAACGCGAACAGGGCTTTCAGGACACGATTAAGCAGAAGTATCCGGGAATCGAGATCGTGGCCTTTCAATATGGCGATGCCGACCGCGCGCGTTCGCTTGATCGCGCGACGGACATTCTGACTGCGCACCCGGAACTCAACGGCTTTTTTGCCTCCAACGAATCGTCAACCGTCGGCGTCGTGCAGGCGCTGAAACAAAAGGGCCTCGGCGGCAAAGTCATCCTGGTGGGCTTCGATTCGAGTCCGAACTTAATCGACGATCTTAAAGCCGGAGCCATTGATTCGCTCGTCTTACAGAATCCATTCAAGATAGGTTACGAGTCAGTCAAAGCCATGGTGGCGAAACTTAACGGCCAGACGCCTCCGCGCGTGATTGACACCGGTGTGAAGCTCTTGAGCAAGGAAAATCTCGAGACGCCGGAGATGCAGCAGTTGCTGAAATCACCATAGAGAGGGATGTCCGGGTTTCTTCCCCTCCCTTTGGGAGGGGTTAGGGGAGGGTGCGAAGCTTGACGCCGACAGACCCTCTCCCCGACCCTCTCCCAAAGGGAGAGGGAGAAAAGACTCGGACATTTGATAATGACTACGCAAAGATCCGCGCTGGAAATGCGCGGCATCAACAAATCATTCGCCGGCAATACCGTTCTGGCCGAGGTGAATCTGTCGGCGCGCGCCGGTGAAGTACATGCGCTGGTGGGTGAAAACGGCGCCGGCAAATCCACTTTGATGAAAATCCTCGCCGGCGTTTATCAACCTGACGCGGGCGAAATTCTGATCGATGGCCAACCGGTTCGCTTCGCTCGCCCGTCGGATGCACTGGGCAGCGGTGTCGCGATGATCTATCAGGAGTTGTCGCTGGCGCCCGATTTGACGGTGGCTGAGAATATCTTTCTGGGGCGCGAGCCTCTCAGCTTCGCCTGGCTCAGAATGGTCAATCGCCGCGAGATGAACACGCGCGCCGGCGAGATGCTCAAAGCCTACGGGTTCAAAATTGATCCGCGCGCGTCGATCAAGCATTTGAGCGCCGCCGACCGGCAACTGGTCGAAATCACGCGCGCTACAGTTGAAGCGAAACGCGTCCTGGTGATGGACGAGCCCACCTCTTCGCTGACCGCACACGAGGTGGAAGACCTTTTTCGTTTGATACGTAATTTGAAGGAGCGCGGTCTGGCGATCATTTACATTTCCCACAGACTGGAAGAACTGGATTTCATCGCCGATCGCTTGACGGTCCTGCGCGATGGAAGAGCTGTCTATTCAGGCGCGTGGGGCGAAATCTCGCGGACCGACATCATTCGACACATGGCCGGGCGCGAGTTGAAAGAAATCTTTCCGCCGAGGGTGGCGACGAAAGGCGAAACCCGGCTGCGCGTCACGAACCTGACCCGCAAAGGAAAATTTCGGGAGGTTAATTTTGCCGTTGCCGCCGGTGAAGTTATCGGGATCGCCGGACTCGCGGGAGCGGGACGCACTGAACTGGTCGAAACAATCTTTGGCGCCTATCGCGCCGACGAGGGCGAAGTTTTCCTGGATGGATCGAGACTCCATCTGGCGCAACCTGATCTGACCGTCGCCCGGGGTCTGGGATTGCTTACCGAAGATCGAAAGCGGACGGGTTTGTGTTTGAATCAACCACTGGCTGGAAATCTCACGCTGGCAAATCTACGGGCGTTGACGCGAGGTTGGCTTTTGGATCGGCGGCGCGAAAACGCGGCCGCACGTGAGTACATCGAAAAACTTCATATTCGCCCACCCGATCCCGACAAGACCGTCGCGCTCATGAGCGGCGGCAATCAACAAAAGGTTTTGCTGGGCCGCTGGCTGTTCGCCGGCTCAAAAGTATTTCTGCTGGACGAGCCCACGCGTGGCGTGGACGTGGCTGCGCGCTCAGAAATTTATCGCGCTATCAATCAACTGGCGGAAGCGGGCGCGGCCATCGTTATGGTTTCTTCTGATTTGCCGGAGCTGCTGGGGATGGCCGATCGCATCCTGGTGATGCGGCGCGGCCGTCTGGTGGCTGAGCTGGATGCGCGTCAGACGACGCAGGAAGAAGTTCTCCGTCACGCCGCGGTCGATGAAGGCGAGCAACAGGCAGCTTGAATTGGAGTGCGCCGGCATAGCGAAGCGGCGACGGCGCTTTGGATATCTGCCGCGCAGGGATTCCAAAAGAATCCAAAGCGGTGTCGCGCTGCGCTTGCCACCGCACTCCAAAATAGGGATTCATGTCGGACTGGATCAAACGCTTCATTCCCTTCGCCAGCTTGATCGCGCTGTGCGTGATCATTGCGGCGCTTGAGCCGAGGTTTCTCTCGTCGGGCAATCTGGCCAGCGTCGCTCGCCAAACGGCCGTGATCACCGTTATGGCCATGGGCATGACGATGGTGATGGTCTCTGGCGGTATCGATCTTTCCGTCGGCTCAATGATGGCGCTCGCCGGGGTGACGGGCGCATTCGCGCTGGCCGGCGGCGCGCCACCGGTCGTGGGAATCATGACGTGCATGGCCGCGGGCGCCGTGTGTGGTTTGATGAATGGCGCCGCCATCGCCACGCTGAAGATTCCACCTTTTATTGTCACGCTCGGAGCGATGGGGATCTATCGCGGGATCGCTTTGCTGATAACAGACGGCAAGGCGGTAGTCGGCCTGCCGACAAAGTTTGGTTACCTCGCCGAAGGCAATTTGTTTGGCATCGTCCCGATTCCGCTTTTGATTGTGGTGATGGTAGCGTTGGCAATTCACTTCGTTTTGTCGAGTACCCGACTGGGACGTTATTGCTACGCCATCGGCAGTAACGTTGAGGCTGCCCGTTACGCGGGCGTTCGCGTGACGCGCTGTCAAATTATCTTCTACGTGATTCTGGGAACGCTGGCTGGGCTGGCCGGCGCGATTGAAGCCGCGCGCCTGGTAACCGGCCAACCAACCACCGGCGAAGGTTACGAGCTGCGTGTCATCGCCGCGGTGGTGATCGGTGGCGGGTCTCTGAGCGGCGGTCAGGGCACGGTCGTGGGTACGATCATCGGCGCGTTGATCATGGGCGTGCTCGCGAACGGCGCGAACCTGCTGGGCATTTCATCTTTCACCCAGCAGATCGTCATCGGCTCAGTGATCGTGCTTGCCGTAACGTTTGATGAGTTTCAGCGGCGTCGACTGGAGACCGCGGGATCGTGAATCAAGGAAGGAGAGAAGTGGCACAGACTTCAGTCTGTGGATTCGCGCACGACATCACAGACTGAAGTCTGTGCCACGAAAGCAAAGATGAAACTAGCGCAGTTCAAAACTAAAGAATCGGATCAGCAGCGGCTGGGAGTGTTGGTGGGTGATGTTGTTTGCGACGTCGCGGAATTGGCACGGGCAGTTAAGACGGCAGGCGGCAAACCGGCGAGCTGGCTGCTTGAGACTAAAGATACTCTGGATGTCATTGGCCGCGGCGACTCAGCTCTCAGCGACATCAACGCGCTGTTGGGTGATCGGTCGCGCACCGGTCGAGGCCAGACTGCGGGTTACTCCCTAGACCAAATCGAATTTCTCCCGGCCACTTATCCGAGCAAGATTCTGGCTATCGGTCGTAACTATGTTGACCACGCCATCGAAGGCGGAGCGGCGCCGCCCGCAGCTCCGCTGCTCTTTAACAAACTTCCGAATTCCCTGAGCGCCCACAACGCGCCGATCGTGCTGCCCGACATCAGTCAGAAAGTCGACTATGAAGCGGAACTGGCCGTAGTGATTGGCCGCCGAGCCCTCCGAGTCAGTGAGGGCGAGGCGCTTGATTATGTTTTTGGTTACACACTGATCGACGACGTGAGTGCGCGCGATCTGCAATTCGGCGACGGTCAATGGACGCGCGGCAAGGGTCTGGACACTTTTGCTCCGCTGGGCCCGTTCATTACCACACGTGACGAGATTGCGGACGTCCAGGCACTTAAGATTGAAGGACGCTTGAACGGCGAGGTAATGCAGACATCAAACACCAGCAAGATGATTTTCCAGGTGGCTTATTTAATCTCGTATCTCTCGCAGGCAATCACGCTGGAGCCGGGCGACGTGATCGCGACCGGCACACCCGAAGGCGTGGGCATCTTTCGTGATCCGCCGATCTTGCTGAAAGCCGGCGACGTCTATGAAGTTGAGATCGAAGGGCTGGGCACGCTGCGAAACCCGGTAGTAGCTGGTGAGTAAGGGACGCAGACTTTTTAGTCTTGCTCCCTCTCCCTTTGGGAGAGGGTTGGGGTAAGGGCATTAGCGAGAACCTAGTTTGACCTGGGCGCTGTCGTGGGTAAACACGACGGGTGCCTAAAAAATCGGGCGCGTTAAGCTTCGCACCCTACCTAACCCCTCCCAGAGGGAGGGGGAAGAAACCAAGTGCGTTTGACTAACATGATCAGAGTTTTCTTTTAGACTGTGTTTGCTGATGTCGAAATCACAGACTGAAGTCTGTGCCACATTAATGCGCGTCTCTCTTTTCATCACTTGTCTGGTCGACCAGATGTTTCCCGACGTTGGGGATGCGATGGTCACGACCCTGCGGCGGCTGGGCGTCGAGGTCGGCTTCAATGACGCGCAGACATGCTGTGGCCAAGTTGCTTTCAATACCGGCTATCGCCCGGAGACGCGCGCGATGGCCGAGCATTTTGTCTCCGTCTTTGAAAACGACAAGGCTGATTTCATCGTCGCTCCGTCGGGATCATGCACCGCAATGGTGCGGAATTTTTACGGCGAATTATTTCATGGAGCTGACGATCAGCAGTGGCGCGAGCGACTGGGCCAGGTGCGGCCACGTTTGCGTGAGTTCTCAGAATTTATCGTCAACGAGCTGGGGATAGAAGAGGTGGGCGCCCGCTTCCCTTCCCGCGTCACTTATCACGACGCATGTCATCTTTTGCGCGAGCTGGGGATTTCCGACCAGCCGCGACGTTTGATTCGCGCCGTGCGCGACGTCGACTTTGTCGAGATGGAAGCTCCGGACACATGTTGCGGTTTTGGCGGAACGTTTTCAGTCAAGTACGGCGAGATCTCAAATGCGATCCTGCAAGAGAAACTGACGCGGATCGAAAAAAGCGGCGTTGAGTATGTCGTCGCCAACGATTCGAGTTGTCTGATGCAGATCGCGGGGGGTTTGAGTCGCGCGGGTTCCCCGGTGAAGACGATGCATCTGGCGGAGTTGTTAGCCAGGGTGTGACAAACGCTAGTTCAGAGTCGGGCTACTGCCCGACTAAGCGGGCGGTAGCCCGCTTCTAAACATTCTTACATGGCTAATCCCGATTTAACTCAACGGTCGCACGACGCGCTTGAGAACACGGTTCTGCAAGGCGCGCTCAAGGCGGCCACGACCACGTTCATCGAGCGTCGGCGCGACGCGATCACTTCCATCGCCGATTGGGAAGGCTTGCGTCAACGCGCACGGCAGGTCAAAGAGCACACGATTAATAATCTCGATTTCTACCTCGAGCAAGTTGTTCAGAAGGTAGAGGGGCACGGCGGCAAAGTGTTCTGGGCCCGTACCGGCGACGACGTGAGTAGATACATCATCGAGTTGGCGCACGCGCGCGGCGTTAAGTCCGTCGTCAAAAGTAAATCGATGGCGACGGAAGAGATCGAGTTGAATCACGCACTCGAAGCCGCGGGCGTGCGGCCAATCGAAACTGATCTGGGCGAGTACATCATCCAGCTCGCGCAGGAAAAGCCTTCACACATCATCGTGCCTGCCATTCATAAAACCCGCGGCCAGATCGCCGATCTCTTCGAAGAAAAGCTGCGCGAAGGCCGTCCAAATGAAGTTGCTGAGATAACCGCTATGGCCCGTAAGCGGCTGCGCCATGAATTTCTTTCGGCTGAGATGGGAATCACCGGCGCCAACTTCCTGATTGCTGAGACCGGCACAGTCGTGCTGGTCGAAAACGAAGGCAACATACGTTTGAGCACGCAAGTGCCGAAGATTCACGTCGCCGTAGTCGGGATTGAAAAGGTCATTCCGCGCTTTGACGATCTGTCAGTGTTTCTGCGTCTGCTGCCGCGCAGCGGCACCGGCCAGAAACAAACGGCGTACGTCTCGTTTCTCAACGGACCCAGACAGGCGGCGCCAGAATCAGCTTTTGAGTTTCACCTGGTCCTGATGGACAACGGCCGCACGCGCATTCTGGCCGACGAGCAGATGCGCGAGTCGCTCTACTGCATTCGCTGCGGCGCCTGTCTGAACGTGTGTCCGGTCTATCAGAAGATTGGCGGCCAGGCTTATGGATGGATCTATCCGGGACCGATTGGCGCGGTGATCTCTCCTCAATTGCAGAGTCTGGGCCAGTCGGGCGATCTGCCGTTCGCGTCGAGTTTGTGCGGCGCGTGCCGCACGGCTTGTCCCGTCGATATCAATCTGCCCGATCTGCTGCTGGCCCTGCGGGCCAGGGCAAAAGAGTCCGGCGCCGGACGAAAGTTGAGTGAGAGCATCGCGATGCGTTCAGTCGCATTCGCAGCGAAGCGGCCCAGGCTATTCGCGTTCGCGGGCAAAGTGATGCGTAGCTTCGCGCGTCTGCTATCCAGAGACGAGAAAATTAAGAGTGTTCCGTTTCCGCCGCTAAGTGGTTGGACACGTTATCGCGATTTGCCCGCGCCGCAGAGTAGTTCATTTCGCGCGCGATGGAAAAAGCACCTTGATGAGTAAAGCGAATCCCACCGTGAATCAGAATGGTGTCCTTGACAATGTGCGTCGAGCGCTGGGGCGAAGTTCAACCGTGCCGCCAATTCCGCTCGATCCGTTCATTGAGCCGAGCGCTAAAACCGATATAGGCGAGCTGGTAGAGCGCTTCACTGAAGAAGCCACCGCCGTTCGTGCGCGGGTGTATTACATGTCCGACAAACTTCAGCTTGTCGCCGGTGACGGAGAACAATCGGGGACAGAACGGATCGACAAACTAAAGCTTGTCGGACAAGTAGGCGCGCGTGTCGCTGAGATTTGCCGTTCCGTCGGAGCGACGGAAGTTGCTCTTTCAGACTCAGCGCTGATCGCTGAAATGAATTTACAGGAGCAGCTTGGCACACAGGGTTTCTCAATATTCATCCCGGACGCGGTGTCCTCTGCTCACGAGCAAACAGCCGCTCGCTTAGCCAAATGTGACGTTGGATTGACTGCGGCGGACTATGCGATCGCAGAGACGGGAACGATTGTGCTGAGCAGCGACGAACCGAATGCGCTGCTGGTGTCGCTGCTGCCGGCGGTGCACATCGCCTTAGTTCGCTCGTCACAAATCGCGGCCAGCCTGGATGAAGTCATCAGTAAGATTGGCAAGGAGCGAATTGGTCGTCTCGATTCCAGCCCCTCAGTCACTCTCATCACAGGCCCCAGCCGCACCAGCGACGTTGAGTTGGTGTTGAGCATCGGAGTGCACGGACCGAAAGAGTTGCACGTGATCGTTATTGATTGGTGGCACAGTTAGAAATTAAGGGGGAATTACAGGATCGGATTCAAATGAAGTGAGGAGTCGCGGCTATGCCGGCTGATGTGCGGAAAGGCTCCGCCTTTCCGGTAGCGTTTCAAACCGCCTTCGGGGCTATGCCCCGGCTTCAAGAGAGGGCATAGCCCATTTCGCAATCTTAAGGCACATCGGGCGGCAGAGCCGCGAACGAGCCCTACAGAATATGATGACAACGACACGAACAATTTCTCTCTTGCTAATTACGATCCTGGCCGGGTCTGGTTTTTCCTCTCATGCTCAAAACACGAGTACGAAGAAAAATATCTACCACGACACTTGGATCGATCTGAACAAGAACGGTCGCATGGATGTCTATGAAAACCAGAAAGCGCCCATCGACCGGCGCGTCGAAGATTTACTCGGGCAAATGAATCTGGAAGAGAAGACCTGTCAGACGGCAACGCTGTACGGCTACAAGCGCGTGCTGCAAGACGAACTTCCCACCCCCGACTGGAAGAACCAGATTTGGAAAGACGGCATAGCGAACATCGATGAGCATTTGAACGGCGTGAGTGCGGGTTCAAAAAGTATCTACGCCAACGACATCAAGAAACATGTTTGGGCGATGAACGAAACGCAGCGCTTCTTTATTGAGGAGACGCGTCTGGGGATTCCGGTCGACTTTACCAACGAAGGACTGCGTGGCGCCGCGTTCACAACCGCGACAAGTTTTCCATCTGAGTTAGGGATGGGTCATACGTGGAACCCGCAATTGGTGCGCGAGATGGGTCGCATCACCGGCCAGGAAGCGCGTGCGCTTGGCTACACCAATGTCTATGCACCTACGCTCGACGTATCTCGTGATCAGCGTTGGGGACGGATAGAAGATACCTATGGAGAAGATCCTTATCTGGCATCGCGACTGGCCGTCGAAATGGTCAAGGGTCTGCAGGAAAAGTTCACGGTCGCGTCCACCGGAAAGCACTTCGCGGTTTACAGCGTGGGCAAGGGTGCACGCGAAGGCGAAGCCCGCACCGATCCGCAAATCTCTCCGCGTGAAATTGAGAACCTTTTGCTGCCGACTTTCAAGGCCGCGATCAAAGAAGGTGAGATGCTCGGCGTGATGAGTTCTTACAACGACTATGACGGCATTCCCGTCACCGGCAGCAAGTACTGGCTAACCGATCGACTAAGAAATGACTTCGGCTTCAAAGGGTATGTCGTTTCCGACAGCGCCGCGGTCGAATACCTCTACAGCAAGCATGCGGTCGCGGCCGACATGAAAGACGCCGTGCGGCAATCGATTGAAGCCGGCTTGAATGTGAAGACAAACTTCACCAGACCTGAAGATTTCATTTTGCCGCTGCGCGAGCTGGTAAAAGAAGGCAAGGTTCCGATGAAGACCCTGGACGATCGCGTGCGCGATGTCCTGCGCGTTAAGTTCATTCTGGGTATCTTCGATCATCCTTACGTCGCCGACGCGGAGCTTTCGGAACGAATCGTCAATTCTGCCGAGCATCAGCAGGTCGCTTTGCGCGCCGCTCGTGAGAGCCTCGTCCTGCTGAAGAACGAGAAGAACATTCTGCCGTTGAGTAAGGAGATCAAATCCCTCGCCGTGATCGGCCCCAACGCCGATGACGACAGCACGGCGCGTTATCGTTACGGCCCGTCCGGCGTCAAAGGTGTGACGGCGCTCGCGGGAATCAAGACCAAGCTCGGCGGCAACGTCAGGGTTAACTACGCGAAGGGTTGCGAGATTACCGACGCGCATTGGCCGGAGACTGAAGTCCTGCCGGAACCGCTAACCACTGAAGAACTAAGCGAGATTAGCAAAGCGGTTGCAGCCGCGCAGAATTCTGATGTCGCTATAGTCGTGTTAGGCGATTCGATGAAGACCGTAGGCGAAAGCGCTTCGCGCACGAGTCTCGACTTGCCCGGTCACCAATTGGAGTTGGTCCAGGCGGTTTACGCTACCGGCAAACCCGTTGTCGTGGTCTTGATCAATGGACGGCCGATGAGCATCAATTGGGTCAACAAGTTCGTGCCCGGCATCATCGAAGCCTGGTTTCCAGGAGTGCAGGGTGGAACTGCTATCGCTGATGTCTTGTTCGGCGATTACAACCCGGGCGGAAAACTGACCGTTACTTTTCCGCGAACCGTCGGGCAAATTCCTTTCAATTTTCCGACCAAGCCAAAGGCCCAATGGGAAGGTGAGAAGACGCGTGTTAATGGCGCGCTCTACTACTTTGGACACGGGTTGAGCTACACGACGTTCGTTTACAGCAATCTGAAGATTGAGGTTGCCGACCGTAACGCGAGCGTGAACCGACGGGGCAGTAGCCCGACCGTCAGGGAGGGCGCTAACATCACCGTCACTGTCGACGTGAAGAACACCGGCACGCGCGCAGGCGATGAAGTCGTGCAACTCTACACGCGCGATCTGGTGAGCAGCGTCACGACTTATGAAAAGAACCTGCGTGGTTTTGAGCGCGTGCACTTGAAACCAGGCGAGACGAAGACAGTGAGTTTTACGCTGACACCGGATGATTTGGCTCTGTGGGATCGGAGCATGCATTTCGTCGTCGAGCCCGGAAAGTTTCGCGTGATGATCGGATCGGGCTCTGAAGATATTCGTTTGAATGGTGAGTTCGAGATCGTGGCGAAGTAACGAGTGGCTGAAAATGAGGTCAGTACCGCGAGCGGTAGCGACCGGGTAGTTTTTGATCGACTCCCTTCTCCCTCTGGGAGAAGGGCTGGGGATGAGGGCGCGAAGCGTAGGGCGATGTTTTTTTGGCTGTGACCGTGTTCAGCCAACACAACTATTAGGTCAAGAGGGCCCCGCTCAACCCCTCACCCCAACCCTCTCCCAAAGGGAGAGGGCGTCCTAAGCCCGATCACACAGAGAAAACTTAACTGGAGGTTTCTGATGAATCGTTTCCTTATCATCGTTTGCATTCTGATCTCATCCGCGGCGATCGCTTCTGGCCAACCGACGCCAACACCAAGTCCGGCCGATCCCTGCGCCGAAGTAACCGCCCGGGCGACCAGGGCTGAAACGAGACTGAAGGACTGGCCGGCCCTGGCCCGTTACCGCGAAGACGACACGAAAATCACTGCACCCGCAAAGGGCGAAGACCGAATTGTTTTCATGGGCGATTCGATCACCGATTCATGGGACGATCCAAAGTATGGCGGCTTCTTTCCCGGCAAGCCTTACATCGATCGCGGCATCAGCGGGCAAACAACACCACAGATGCTCATCCGCTTCCGGCCTGATGTGATTGCCTTGCAGCCGAAGATCGTTGTGATCCTCGCGGGCACCAATGACATTGCGGGCAACACTGGGCCGATGACGTTGGCGGCCATCGAAGATAATCTGACTTCGATGTATGACCTGGCGCATGCAAATGGCATCCGTGTCGTGTTCGCTTCCCTGCTCCCGGTCAGCGATTACGAGAAGAACAAGGATGGGCAACAAATCATTCGCACGAAACAACGCCCGCCGGATCAGATCACTTCGCTCAATGATTGGATGAAGAAGTATGCGGCGGCCCACGGCGGCATCTACCTCGATTACTTTTCCGCGATGGTTGATGACAAGGGTTTCCTGAAAGAAGAGTTGAGTGAAGACGGGCTGCATCCCAACCAGAAAGGCTATGACGTGATGGCGCCACTGGCCGAGCAAGCCATCGCTGCGGCCCTAAAATCGCGACGATAGCGGTAACAATCGCGGAAACCCAAGAATTTTTCTTGCGAGGAGATTGGTTTCCAATTAACATGTAGCCCATTCTTGCCAGGCACGGATTGAAGTAGCGCGGGCTGCCAGCCTGCGCCCGCAAGCCGGCCACTTGCATTACGCGTAGACAGTCTGAGGAGGAGACCGATGTCAGACGACCACGAACAAAAGAAGCAAAGCGCGAGTCACGATCCCAGCCGGAGAAAATTTCTCAAAGGCGTCGGCGTGGTTGGCGCCGGGGCCGCGCTGGCCGACTCATTGCTGACCCAAACTGTCAGCTCGGCCCGGACGAACCTCGATGCCGCGGACACGCCCGTCAGTGGCAGCGTCAACATCTCGCTCGACGTCAACGGTCAGAAACGAAACGCGACCGTCGAACCGCGCACGACACTTCTTAATACCTTGCGCAATCATCTTGAACCTGGAGTTACCGGACCAAAGCTGGTCTGTGACATGGGTACGTGCGGTGCTTGCACAGTAATGATGGATGGCCAGCCGGTTTACTCTTGCCTGGTGCTGGGGGTCGATGCGGTCGGCAAAAAATTGACTACCGTCGAAGGGCTTGGCACACCCGACAACATGAACGCAGTGCAGAAGGCGTTCGTCGAAAATGACGCTCTAATGTGCGGCTTTTGCACTCCGGGATTTGTGACCACCGTTTCTGCTTACCTGAAAAAGAATTCCAATCCGACTCTCGAAGAAGTGCGCGAAGCATGCAAGGGAAACTTTTGCAGGTGCGGGACCTATCCGCGAGTCTTCGAGGCCGCGCTGGCCGCGGCCAAAGCCGGCGTTTAGGGAGACCTTGAGAGTTTGAAAATGCAAAGAGCTCGGAGTTCCGACTTTAGTCGGCCTTGTACCGGGAAGAACCGACTGAAGTCGGAACTCCAAACAGGAAAGTCTTAACGGAGATAGCCAATGCCACAGCAACAACCGCAACCTACGCCGACGCCGCCGAAAAAGAAAAAGATTCGCGTCCCGCGTGTGGTGAATGGCGTCGACACGATGGTGGAGATTGAAGTCGACGACGTAGCCGGTCCGGGATGGGGGCCCAATGACAAGCACACCCTACTCAATCATCGACTTACTCGCGTCGATGGACCGCTGAAAGTTTCCGGCTCCGCACACTATACGTATGACGTACGTTTGCCCGGAATGCTTTATGGGAAAATCCTCCGCTGCCCGCACGCGCACGCACGAATCAAGCGATTCGATTCAAGCCCGGCCCTGACCATGCCCGGTGTCAAAGCGATCGTTCAGACGCCGCTCACTGAATTTCGTTTTGCCGGCTCACCCGTCGCCGGCGTGGCCGCGACAACTCCCGAACTGGCGCAGGACGCCGCGCGCGCAATTGTCGTCGAGTATGAAATCCTGCCGCATGTCGTCCGCGCGCAGGACGCCATCAAACCTGAGTCTCCCGAAGTTTTGGCGAGGGACACGAGAAAGCCCGACGAAAAGAATCTCCGACTGGCGAATAAGAACGGAGACGCACAAAAGGTCGAAGCCGCCCTCGCCGGCTCCGACGCTATAGTTGAGGCTGAATATTACACACCCCGGATCCACCACGCGTGTCTTGAGACTCACGGGATGGTGGTTGATTATTCTGGCGGCGACTCGGCCACGATCTACGCGACGACTCAGGGAACCTTTACAATTCCAAAGGATGCCGCCGACGCCCTCGGCTTGCCCGAGAGCGCCGTAACTGCGACTGTGCAACACATGGGCGGTGGCTTTGGCTCAAAATTCGGAATCGGCATCGAGGGAATGCTCGCCTGCAAACTCTCAAAAGAGACGAAGACTCCGGTCAAGCTCATGATGGACCGTCATGACGAGTTCGTGATGGCCGGCAATCGTTCCGGCTCGTGGCAAAAGTTTAAGGCCGGCGCCAAAAACGACGGCACGCTCATGGCAGTGCAAGCTATCCAATACCGACTCGGCGGCGTGGGCGGGGGATCACAAGCGGGTCAACCTTATCCGGTCTATCGCGCCACGGAGTCTTATCGCGAAGTCTACGCCTTGCACACCAACGAAGATTCGTCGATTGCGATGCGCGCTCCCGGCCATCCCCAGGCATCGTTCGCGATGGAATCGTTGCTGGATGAACTCGCATACAAGATCGGGATGGACCCGGTGGCCTTTCGCAAGAAGAACATGCGCGATGAGGTCTATCATCGACAACTGGATCGCGCCGCTCGCGAGATCAATTGGGAGAAACGAAACGCAAAGGCAGGCGGTGGCGCCGGGCCCCTCAAACGCGGAATGGGCTGTGGCGCGGGAACCTGGGGTGGCGGCGGCAACGATCAATGCAAAGTTGATGTCACGGTCGGACGCGATGGCTCAGTATTAGTTGCGGTCGGCACACAGGATCTGGGCACCGGCACGCGCACTTACACGCGCGCAATTGTCGCCGAAGAACTCGGACTACAAATAAATGACGTCGTCGAGCAGATTGGTAATTCAAAGTTGGGCGGGGCTAACCCTTCCGGAGGCTCGACCACCGCAGCTTCTTTGTCTCCTTCAGTCAAAGATGCGGCCATCAAGACGCGCCTCGCGCTCGCTGAAAAAATGGCGCCACTGCTTGGAAATGCGAAGCCCGAGGAGATCGCGTTTGCCGGCGGCAACGTTACCTTCGGCGGAAAATCGCTCTCGTGGAAACAAGCATGTGCGGCGCTGCCCGCGGCAGGCGTAACTGCCCACGGCCAATGGCGACAAGATCTCCAGGCCCGGGGCGTTCACGGCGTCTGCTTCGCTGAAGTCGAGGTAGACGTAGAGACCGGCAAAGTCCGGCCCATCAAAATGGTCCAGGTGCAGGACGGCGGACTACCTCTCAACCGGCTCACGATGGAGAGTCAGCTCAACGGCGGCATGATTCAATCGCTCGGCATGGCCCTCTGGGAAGGACGAGTGATGGACGCCGACCTGGGGCTTCAACTCAATCCGGGATTCATCGATTACAAATTGCCGGGCTCGCTCGAAATGCCCGAATTCGTTCCCATCATCGACGACGACGACAAGCGCGAAGTAGTCATTGGCATCGCCGAAGCTTGCATCATCCCGTCTCTCGGCGCGCTGGCCAACGCGGTCTACAACGCTTGTGGCGTGCGCGTGCGCGAATTGCCCATCACGCCCGACAAAATCCTGATGGGTCTCAAAGGCGAAAGGAGGAGCGCATGAAAGCGTTTGAATGGATCAGTCCGACCAGCATCAACGACGCCGTAGCCGCGCTCACGTCTGCTCCGGCGCCCGATGATGTCGACGATGCCGCCCGACCAATCGCCGGCGGCCAGGATCTTTTGACCACGATGAAGGATTACATCACGCGGCCAACGCGCGTGGTAAACCTGAAAGGGATTCGCGGACTCGATCGGATCGTAGCCGACGGTAAAGGTGGTTTGCGCATCGGCGCTCTGGTTACGCTGGCCCAACTGGACGAGGATCCGGTTGTGCATCGCAACTTCCCGGGGTTGGCCGAGGCGGCGCATTCCATTGCTTCTCCTCAGATTCGTAATCTAGGTACGGTTGGCGGCAACCTCTGCCAGCGCCCGCGTTGCTGGTACTTTCGCTTGGAAGACGCTGTCTGTTTGAAGAAAGGCGGCTCAGAGTGTTTTGCCGCCACGGGCGAGAATAAGTATCACGCAATCCTCGGCGGTGGACCATCGTACATTGTGCACCCGTCGGACCTGGCGCCGATGCTGATGGCCCTCGGTGCCAGTGTTTCCGTCGTCGGCTCTGGCGGTAAACAAACCATCTCTCTCGATAAGTTTTTCACGCTGCCTTCCCAGGGGAACCTGCGGCGTGAGAACGTTTTGAAGAATGACGATCTCATTACCGAAATAACCGTCCCCGCTTCAAAGTTTGCATCTCACTCAACCTATCTGAAATTCAAAGAGCGGGACTCTTTGGATTTCGCGCTCGCTTCAGTCGCCGCGGCCGTGACGCTCGGAGCAAACAAGACGGTGACCGAAGCGCGTCTGGTTCTCGGCGGCGTGGCGCCGATTCCCTGGCGCGTACCCCGGGCCGAGGCGGCTTTGATCGGCAAGACACTGGACAGCGAGGTGCTCCAGTCCGTCGCCGGAATCGCTCTGGCGGGCGCAAAGCCACTCGCAAAGAACGCTTACAAAATCCCTTTGACCCAGACATTGGTTCGTCGCGCGCTGGCAAAGGCCGGCGGATTAAACGCTTGAAGCGGAGGTGACAATTACGATGGCAAACGAGACGATTAGTCAGGAAGATTCGCCGAAGCTCACCACTAGCGTTGTTCCGGAGAGTGCTTTTTGCAGTTCACTGCGCTCAAAAAAGTTTTTTATGATCGATGAGCTGCCGACCGAAAGCTCACAGTACCTGGATGCCAGCAATCACTGCTGGTGCCGGTTGACTCAACAGGTGACTGGCCCGGATGGCGGCTCGGTTCACCCGGACTCTTGCGTGACCGGCCGTGACTGCTACAGTTCGGTGTTTGACGCTTAGGGGTTGTAAACTGAGTTGAAGTTTGTTTGGAGGAAATGTCGGACAAACTTCAGTTTGTCGTTGTCTTCAACAGGCCGAAACTTCAGGCTAAACGACAAACTAAAGTTTGTCGGACATTTGGGAGGTAAGAAGATGAAAAGATTTTGGATGTTAATGTCGATCTTGATTATCTGCGTGGGCGCGGTCGCGCTCACCTCACAGGCTGAGAACACGAGCGTGAAAGGCGACTATGTAGAGGTCCGCACTGCCAGCGTTTTCGCTGGAGCGTGTCACTACAACGGTGAGGTAACTACCACTGGCCGCGATGCCATGATGGCCTGGAACGTTACGTCGGGTAAATGGAACGGAGTCGATCTGACCGGCCTGCGGGCTATCGCCGTCGTTTCTGCCGACGACAATCTTTCGAACGCTCAGGCCGGCCGCCGGTCGGAACTGATCATGGACAAATCCGCCAGCCATGACCAGGCCGTTGCCATGCTGGACGCGATCAAGAGCAGGAATGCGGATGCGCTCGGCCAGATTATTTCGGTGCGCACCGCGTCTATCAATTTCAAGCACGAAGGAAAAACCTACGAAGTAGGTTCGGCCGAAGCGGCGATAAATGTCGAGGCGATGCCCAATGATCTTTGCTGCCGCATGCCGAACCTGATCTGGTACTCACCGCTGGTGTCTCTGGGTCAACGCAAGGTTGGCTACACTGTCAAAGCACTATATGCAGGCCATACCGTCAGCGACAACTGGGAAAGGGCGGGAGAAAACAGCGCTTTCTACGGCAGTTTCGCATTCTGATTTTTCTTCCCGGGACCGCAAATGATTGAATCATCAACCTGGTCGGACGTAGCGAACCCAGAGGCTTTGACCAGGTTGATAATTCGATCAATCTAATTCTTCTCTCTAATTTTCGGAACGCGAATCACCCATAAGGGCAGACCCCTCGTGCGACCTGGCCTGAAACAAGAGATTGACGAAAAGCTCGAACGACTGGCTCGCTTGATCGCCGGCGAAGGGCTTGCCGGTGTGCTCATCAGTACGCAAGCTAACTTTGCCTGGCTGTCGGCCGGCGGGAGCAATGGCATTGATTCGAGTCGCGAGGTTGGCGTGGGCACGCTCTTCGTTCGGTACGATGGCCGAAAGTTTCTGCTGGCCAACAGCATCGAGCTAACCCGGCTGATGACCGAACAACTGGACGGCCAGGGGTACGAACCGATTGATTTTGGCTGGGAAGAAGAGAAAGCAAATCCCTCCCTCATAGCAGACATCGCGCGCTCTTTGGTAGACAAGGATTTGCCGCTGGGTTCGGATTCGCCTTTCTGCTCATCGGTGCGCGTGATGGACAAAGCGATCGCGCGAACGCGATACAAACTCACGGCCGCCGAAATAGATCGTTTCAGATTGTTGGGCCGAGAGGCCGGCGCAGCAATCGGCAAAGTGGCGCGCGCGCTCGTGCCCGGCTTGTCGGAACGCGAAGTGGCCCGGCGGGCGGTAGACTCTCTGGCCGCAATCGGCGCTGATTCGGTCGTCACCCTGGTGGCGGCCGATGGACGGCTGCGACAATTTCGTCATCCTACGCCAACCGATCTCTGCTGGGATAAAACTGTAATGATAGTCGTCTGCGCGCGGCGCGGCGGCTTGATCGCTTCGCTCACTCGTATCGTTTGGGCCGGGGCAGTCCCTGAAGATATTCGGGAGCGTACCCAAGCGACTGCCGGAGTAACGGCCAGCCTGCTGGATGCCACCAAACCCGGCGCGTCCGGTGCTGACCTTTACGAAGTTGCGGGGCGCGCCTACCGCGATGCGGGCTTTCCCGGTGAAGAGCATCTGCATCATCAGGGCGGAGCTGCAAGCTATAGAACGCGCGATTGGGTCGCGCATCCGGCGTGCACAGAGCGAGTGCAGGACGGCCAGGCCTTCGCGTGGAATCCCTCGATCACCGGATCAAAGATCGAAGAAACGTGCATAGCTTCTGCCGCAGGGATCGAAATGATCACTACGACTCCGGGCTGGCCTGCGATCGAAACGGATCGTGATCCCAAGTATCTCTTACCCGATGTATTATCGCTGTGAGACCGATCAGCGTTATCGGTAACATAACCTTCCATCTCTGGCCGCGGACAAGTCTCCTCCTCAAAAAAACTTTCTGATCACACGAAAAATGTCTTGACAGCACCCGCCGTCGGGGATATTGTTCGCACCTCAAACAATACCGGACGGAAGGTCTCCGATCTCCGATGCGAAAGATCAATACCCGGGATTTCCACATAGCGACGCGCACGACTTCGCGCGACATCAACCGGCACATCGCCCTCAATCTGATCCGTGAGCATCAGCCGATTTCCCGCGCCGATCTGGCCCGCCGCATGAACATGACCCGGGGGGTCGTGAGCGTGCTGGTGCAGGAACTGATCGGCCAGGGCTTAATCTACGAAGGGGCCACCGGCGAAGCCGCGCGCGGACGCAAGCCCACCTTTCTGCATATCCGAACCCACGATCGCCTGGTGGTCGCGGTTGATGTGCGGTTCACCATGACTTATCTGATGCTCTGCGACTTCTCCGGACGACAACTGGCTATTGAGACTTACGAGACCATGTTTTCGATCCCGGAGTTCGTCAAGGACCTCGCGGGCCGCATCCGCAAGCTATTGAAACGGCAGGGGCTGGGGTTTACCTGCGAGGGGATCGGGTTGGTGGTTCCGGGCATGGTGGATCAGCGCACGGGCAAGATTCTAAACGCGCCGGCGCTGGGATGGCGTGACGTGGACATTCGCACCAAGCTGTCGGGGGCTACGGGGCTACCCGTGCACATCGAGAACTCCGGCCGGGCGTCGGCCCTGGCGCAACTATGGTCTGAACGCGGCGAGGCGAGCGGCGGTCACAACTTTGTTTATATCAGCGTTTCGGACGGCGTCGGCACCGGGGTGGTAATCAACGGAGAATTGCTGCGCGGTCACGATCACATCGCCGGTGAGTTTGGGCACATGCCCATTAGCCTCGACGGCCCGCGTTGTATGTGCGGCGCCCGTGGCTGCTGGGAAGCCTACACTTCCAACCTCGCCACCCTGTCCCGTTATTTTGGCTGGAATTTGTCCAAACGCAGTCCAAAACACCTGAAGGACGCGGAAAGAAGCTCCTTCACGGTGCTCGACCTGGTGGCCCGCGCGCGCAGCAAAGATGTCAAAGCCCTGGCCGCCGTGCTGGCCACCGGCCGTTTCCTGGGCCTGGGTCTGGCCACCATCATCAACGTCATCAATCCCGATTGTATTTACCTGACGGGAGAAATCACCACCGCGTGGGACTTGATCAAAGACACCGTGCGGCAGGCGATCGCCGAGCGCGCTTTGACTGAAGCCGCCCGGCGGACGCCGCTGCAGGTAACTCCGACGCAGGAGCATCCGCGGTTGCGAGGTGCGGCGGCCTTGATCTCGGCGCCAACCTTCGCAGCGCCACGCGTTGCCTAGATTCCGTACGAGCATTGCTCGACTTTAGTTTTTCAAGCAGTAAAGAGAACAAGGTCTCAGCCTAACTTTGTGGAGCAACCGATCGCCCTTGCCGGACGTTATGAGTTGCTTAAAGCTCAGAATTTCTCATTGGAGGTCACTGACATGTTAAGTTTAAGAAACTTTGGTTTACGGAAGATCCATTTCGCCGTCATCGCGCTGCTGCTCGCCATTCCCCTGGCAGCCGTCGGGCAAGTCACAACCGCCACGATCGTCGGTACCGTCTCGGACCCGAGCGGCTCCACTGTGCCCGGCGCCCAGGTCACTGGGCGCAATGTCGACACCGGTCTCACCCGGACCGTGACCTCCAGCGACGTCGGCACCTATCGGCTTGAATTTCTCCCGGTAGGCAAGTACGACATTGAAGTCGCCTATACGGGCTTCAAGAAGGCGCTCGTCAGCGGTATCGTTCTGCAGGTCAACGACACGTCCCGTGTGGATGTATCGCTCGCCGTTGGGCAAGTCAACGAGACTGTGACTATCGCAGATTCCGCGCAGCCCGAGGTCAACACCAGCACGGCCGAGATCGGGCGCACCATCCAGTCCGCTGAGATCACCGCTCTGCCGCTGGTTGAGCGAAACGTCTATACGCTGTTGGATCTGACGCCCGGCGTGCAGTCTAACAATAACGGGGTAGCCACCGCGTCCACCGGCACAAGTACGTTCATCCTTGGTTATCCAGAACAGCGAACACTGATCAACGGCGGCACCGATGGCGGCACCGGCTCAGTGAACTACTATCTGGACGGCGGCATAAACATGACCAATCTGCGCAACACCGGTAACATTTTACCCAACCCGGATGCCATCCAGGAGTTCCGGGTTCAGACCAACAGCTACAACGCGGAGTATGGCCGTTATGCCAGCGGCATCATCAACGTGCTCACCAAGTCCGGCACCAACCAGTTTCACGGCTCGGCCTTTGAGTTCTTGCGCAACACGGTGTTCAATGCCAATGACTGGGGATCTACTCTGGCCAGGGCGCCTTTTCATCGCAACCAGTTTGGCGGCACTATCGGCGGTCCGATCAAGCACGACAAGGCCTTTTTCTTCGTCTCCTACTCGGGACTGCGCCAGGCAACAAGCACATTTCTGAGTGGCGCCCGCGTTCCCACCGCGCTGGAACGCGCCGGCAACTTCACGGCTTCCGCGACCAAGCCCACCGATCCCAAGAACAATTTGCCTTTCTCGTGCAACAACGTCACCAACGTAATCTGCCCTGACCGCCTCGATCCGGTGGCGATGAAGATCATCAACAACTACATTCCCCTGTCCAACGTTACCCTCAGCACTGGCAACGCGGGATGGCAGGGCAATATTCCCACGCCCTATAACTTCAACGAGTATCTGGGAAAGGTGGACTACCAGCTCAACAACGCGCATCGTCTTACCGTAAGTTACTTTAATACGGGAGGAACCAGCACCACGAAGGGGGGCAGCCCCAACGTGCCCTGGAGCCTCCAGGATTCCACGTGGCGGCAGCATAGCGTCAACGCCAGCGACGTTTGGATCCTCAGCGCATCCAAAATCAATCAGGTCTGGTTGACTTTCTCACGGAATTTTGGCGGGCGCATAAACACCCCCGCGACTTCGCTTACCGATCTGGGTTCGTCATTTTTTATCCAGGGCACGCCGAATTTGCCGCAGATCACCGTCACGGGATACTTTACTCTGGGACAACAAATCGGCGGCCCGATAGCCGGCACTAACTTTTACTCCGCCCGCGACGTTTTCAGTTGGATCAAGGGCAACCACTCGCTCAAGTTGGGGGGAGAGATCTCGCTCAACAAGGACATCCAGCAGACACTGCTTAACAACTACGGGGTTTTCACCTTCAATGCAGGGGCAACGGCAAGGGTGGCTGGTGGGGGTGTAACAGCTGCGGCTGGTAACGCGCTGGCCGATTTCCTGATCGGTATTCCGAGCGCGGTCTCGCAGGACGCCCCCGTAACGGGCTATACCAACAGCTGGTACACGGCACTCTTCGTGCAGGATGATTTCAAAGTTCATCCACGCCTGACCCTCAATCTTGGTCTGCGCTGGGATGTGCAAACGGCGCCGACCGACCCTCAAAACCGGGTCGTCAATTATGTTGCCGGCCAGAAGTCCGTGGTTATCCCGAGTGCGCCTGTGGGGGCTTTGTTCTTCGGCGATCCCGGTGTGGAACGTGCCGGCATCCCGACGAGTTACGGTCACTTTTCGCCCCGCATCGGCTTTGCGTGGGACGTGGCCGGCAACGGGAAGACCTCGATCCGTGGTGCGTTCGGCGTGTTTTACGGCAGCATCTCAGGCAACGAGTGGAACACCATGACCAACTTCCAGCCCTTTTCCACCCGGTTGACCTTTACTAATATCAACCAAAAGACAAATGCGCTAGGCGTCCCGCTGGGAGCTTCGCTCAGCAATCCCTATACAGCTTTCGTTGGGGGAAATCCCTTCCCGTACAAGGGGACATTTACAACCGGCGGAGGCCTCTTCCCGGTGGCATCGGATTTCAAGTGGCCACGCACGTATCAGATGAACGTTTCTGTGCAGCGTCAGGTGACTAAAGATCTAATCGTGGGCGCGGCTTACGTTGGCACGTCCAGCAACGACCTGCCCTTTGCCCGCGACATCAACTACCCGGTGCTTAACGCCACCGCCACCAGTGCGGGAGCGAACATTCTCGCACGGCGGCCCAACCCACTGTTCGGTGCTGTGCTACAACTGCAATCGGACCAGACCGCTTCCTACAAAGGTCTGCAAATCACCAGCGCCATGCGGATGAGCCACCATGTGACCTTTAACGCCTTCTACACCTATAGTAAGACCCTTAGCAGTGTAGAGCTCTACAACAGCACGACTCAGGGGTTGGCACAGAACTACAGCAACCTGGCGGCGGAACAGGGCGCCGGCGACAGTGACCAGCGACACGTCTTTAGCATGAGTTTCACCTACCAGCCCGATTACTTTGGCAAAAGCAGTAACGGCATTCTGCGTGGTATCTTCAACGGCTGGAGCCTCTCGCCCATCATCAAGATGCGCAGCGGCCTTCCGTTCAGCATCACCAACGGCAACGTTGACGCCAACCTCGACGGCAGCACTAACGACCGGGCGCAGTTGGTCGGCGATCCCCACCTCGCCAATCCCACGGCGGCGCAGTGGTTCAACACGGCCGCCTTTGCTCAAAACAAAGTCGTTACCGGGGTCGCCACCGATGGCAGCTCGGCCCGCAACCTTCTGTACGGGCCGGGCTATAAGACTGTCGATCTGGCCCTCTCGCGCGACTTTAGTTTGAGCGAGCGCTTCAAGCTGCGCTTCCGGGCCGAGGCCACGAATGCCTTCAACCACGTGAACCTCGGACAGCCGGGCGCCTCCGTTCCGGCCGCGGGTTCGACGTCCGCCAGCTTTGGCGTTATTACATCGGCCAACTCGATGCGCAAGATGCAGTTTGGCTTGCGCCTGACTTTCTGAAACGTAGTTCCTGATTTCAGTTTTCTCTGCGTAGTCTTTGCGGCCTCGGCGTCTCTGCGGTGAATCACCTCTTGAAAAGGAATCACCGCAGAGAAGCCGAGAACGCAGAGTCAGCGCAAAGAATGAATCATGCTGGACGCACAACGAACTGAAGCGACCACGACCGAGGTTGGGTTCAAGCTCCGAGGGTTGCGCTGGTGGATCATCAGCCTGATCTTTCTCGCCACTCTGATTAACTACATCGATCGGTTAACGATCTCGGTACTGGCCCCGGTGATCACTCGCGACCTCGGGCTGACCAATACCGAGTTTGGCGGCATCATTACGTGGTTTCTGTTGGCTTACACGATTAGCCAGGGCCTTTCGGGAAAGCTTTACGATCGCATCGGCACCAAACGCGGGTTCGTCTGTTCGATCATGCTTTGGTCCGTAGCCGCGATGGCGCATGCGTTCGCACGCGGTTTGGCCAGCCTCAGCGTCTTTCGTTTTATTCTCGGACTCGGGGAGGCGGGCAACTGGCCCGGCGCCGCCAAGACCGTAGCCGAGTGGTTTCCCATTCGCGAGCGTGCTTTCGGGATGGCCATCTTCAATAGCGGAGCTGCAATCGGTTCCGTCATTGCGCCGCCACTGATCGTTTGGCTTAGTCTGACGTATGGATGGCAAACGACATTCATCGTGACGGGATCGCTTGGGTTTGCCTGGTTGGTATTGTGGCTTCTTTTTTATCAGACACCAGATCGTCATAGGTGGTTGGGCGAAGAGGAACGCCGGTTGATCCGTGAGGGTCAGCGAGTTGACGGGGCGACAGATGCTCTCGTGACAGAGCCGTCCGCGCCGCTCGGATGGCGAGAGCTGCTGCGCTATCGGCAGGTTTGGGCGATTGTCCTGGCGCGGTTTTTGACCGACCCAATCTGGTGGCTCTACATCAGTTGGTTACCGAAATATCTCGCTGATGCGCGAGGCTTCTCTCTGGTCAAGATTGGCCTTTTCGCCTGGGTGCCTTATGTCGCCGCCGACGCAGGTAGTCTTTCGGGCGGCTGGCTGTCCGGATACTTAATCAGCCGCGGTTGGAGCGTAGACCGGTCGCGGAAGCTGGTAATTCTGATCGCTGCGCTCTTCATGCCCGCCGGAATTTTCGCGGCCTTTGCGCACGAAGCGATGGTCGCGCTGGTATTGATCGGCGTTGTGCTCTTCGGATTTCAGGTTTGGATCAACAACGTGCAGACCTTGCCCAGCGATTTCTTTTCTGACAAAGCTGTTGCCTCCGTCGCGGGTTTGGGTGGAACAGGCGCGGGCATTGGCTCGATGATTTTTATTTTCAGTACGGGATGGGTCGTGGACCACTTTTCATACGTACCGGTTCTAGTGTTCGCCGGCTTGCTCGCTCCTTTGGGAACGTTAGTTCTATTTGCACTTTCCGGTCCTATCAAGCTCGTGTCTCTAAAGCCATCGCTGAGATCCGCGGCTGGTTGAGGTCATTTGGGAAAGGCAAATTCGGCTCTGCCGTCTGATGTGCGGAAAGGCTCTGCCTTTCCGATTCGATTCAATAAGAGTATGGAGGCTATGCCTCCGAAAAAACCGAGGCGTAGCCTCGTTCAAGATAGAGACCGATACGGTAAGGCGAAGCCTTACCGTACATCAGGGGGCGGAGCCCAAACAGTCACCCATGCGACCAGTTTTAGACAGATGATTATTAGCAATCATTCAAATACGTGGAGACGGTGCTTGTTCGTCATCTCGCTGACACTTGCTTCGACTTTGCCGGTTGTTCCGTTGCACGCCCAGGATGCGCGCGAGTTGGAGCAGGAGCGCGCCGCAAGCAAGAAGCTCAAAGGCGAGCACCCGCTGCTTGAGCTGATGCGAACGCGCAAGTCTGCTCTGCGGCCTGAGTTGTTGGGCGTTCATCCGCGTGTTTACGTCACGGACAAGGAACTTGCTGAGCTGCGCGCACGCGCTCACAGCTCGCATCGCGAATTGTGGCAGCAAGCGATCAGCCACGTCCGGGCACTCGCCGCCGACCCGCCGCCGCCCCCCGCAGAACAGCGACGCCAACAGAACGATGTCGGTATTGCGATCGCAGAAGCCGCTTTCGTTTACAAGATCGAAGGCGACAAGAAATATCTGGACGCCGCCCGTAAGTACATGGACGCGGCGGTCAGTTACGACGTCTGGGGTTATGCCAACAACAAGCCAAATGTGGATCTCGCCGCAGGTCATCTCCTTTACGGATTAGCCTGGGGTTATGACTTGCTATATCACGACCTTAGCGAAAAAGAGCGGACGCGTTATCGCGAAAAGCTGATCAAGCAAGCGCGTCTGATGGCTGACTATTTCAAACCAAAGCCGGGCCGCACTTTCGCCTATAGCCAGAACCACACTTTCATTCCCATCACGGGCCTGGGCGTCGCTGCCTATGCGCTTTACGACGAGACTCCCGAAGCGCCCGGCTGGGCCAGTCTGACGCGAGCGATCTACGATCGCGTATTGGCGACGTATTCCCAGGACGGTTATTACTACGAAGGCTTTGAATACTGGATCTTCTCGACCCCGTGGCTGGTCCATTATCTCGACGCGCACTCGCACTCTACCGGCGAGGACCTTTACGACCGCGCCGGGTTTCGCTTGATGCATCAGTACGTGGCGCACTCGATGCTGCCGGGGGGCAATTACGTCTTTGATTTTGGCGATATCTTCGAAGGACCACTGACGCGCGCAGGCAAAGGCGAAGAGTACCCGCGCACGCATCCGCAGGGACATTTTCATACGAACTACAACTTGCTCTATCGCCTGGCGCAACGCTTCCAAAGCGGCGAGGCGCAGGGTGTGGCCGTGTGGCTGAAGCAGTTTCGTCAAGTTAACGCGGAAGACTTTTGGTCGCTGGTTTGGTACGACCCAAAGATTAAGCCCGTACCCATCGAGCAACAACCGGCCTGGCATTACTTTCCGGACCACGACGTTTTTTACTGGCGGAGCGATTGGTCAAACGCGGCGACCGCCTTTGCCTTTAAGTGCGGCCCCCCGGAAGGTCATCACACAGAAGCTTTACTGAAACAGTTTCCCGACTGGCGTTTGTCTTCCGGCCACGCGCATCCGGACGCGAACAGCTTCATCATCTTTGCGCGCGGTGAATATCTAACCGGTGACACCGGCTACGCCGGCCTGCCCATGACCGAGCATCACAACACTTTGCTGGTCAATGGCAAAGGCCAGGCGAAAGAGGGTGCCGGTCACGACGTGTTTGCCGAAGTACCTTACGAACGCTTGAATCGCATACGCATCAGCGAGGTAAAGGTCGAGCAGAACCAGGTCATCGTGCGAGGCGATGCGACTGGGGCCTACGAACCGGAACTGGGTTTGGAGAAATTTGTGCGAGAGTTCGTCTACCGATCGGGCGCCGGCTTCACTGTTGCTGACGAAGTGGAAACGACCAAGCCCGCGGTCCTGACTTTCCTGCTACACGCGGACGACCACATTGAGAAAGGGCAGGGGTGCCAGTTCAGCATAAGAGCAGGCCGAGTGAAACTGCTGATCGATCCAACCCTTGCGGCGCCAGTTGAGCAGGCGCTGCAGTCTATTGATGCTGTAATAGAAACCAATAACCTGACTGCCCCGGGCCCTCCCGGTGCGGTGGACAAGGGCGAGCGGCAGGCGCGCGGCCAGAAGCTTTTGCTTTCCACTGCGGTGCCCACCACCAGGGCGCGATTCACACTGCGACTGAGCATCGAAGACTGAAAACCGGCAACCAGGTCGGTCGCTGAAGGAGTAGAGCAACAGTGCATTTGAGAAAAGGAAAAACCATCCGAGACTCAGCTCTTGACGTGGGCTGTGCACAAGTCAACGTTCAGCGAAGTCCGCCTGGCGGACGACTGACAGTAGCCCAGCAGTTTACTGCTGGGGACGACGGAGTGAACGATATCAAGTCCGTGGAGCGGTCGGCTGACTTTTTGTGCAATATCAAACGCGGCATTCTGGTGCAATTTCAGTCGTCCGCTATTGCGGACTTTTTGTCCAAGCTATCTGGCCTAACTACCAAACTAATTGGTGCGCTTCTTTTGCTCCTGGCAACCACAGCTGTATGGGCAGCACCGCGCGTCAAAGTTCTGAAGCTCTCGATCACCAATCCCACGGACGAACTTAGTCTACACGAAAACATCGTCATCAACATCGCTGACTTGAAACGCATCGCGCCGGACTTCAAAGCGGGCGACGCCATCGTGACCACCAGTGACGCGGCCACGATTGAGGATGACGCTCGCACGATCCAAACGATCGAGCTGCCTTCGCAGGCGGACGATCTGGATGGTGACAACAAGTACGACGAGCTTTGCTTTCAAATTGAGCTGAAGCCAAAGCAGACGCGCATCGTGACCATAGCCTACGGCGACCCGGCGACGATTCAGCGTTTGCGCAGCGAATACCCAAAGCGCACCGCGGCAAAGTTCACGATGAAGTTCGACGGTCTCGCCTGGGAATCAGAAGCGAACGCGTGGCGGATTTATTTCGACAAGCGCAACGCGATCGATATCTATGGGAAGCGGCGGCCCGGTCTGTACCTGGAAATGTTTGGCGCGCCGGAATACGTCTACCATTGGGAGTCGCCGCTGGGGCGCGATATCTACCGCATTGGGGATGCGATCGGAATCGGCGCGGTGGCCGCGCTGGTTGACGGTAAAGTGGTGAAGGTCTCCGACGTTGCCGAACGTAAATGGCGCATTATCAACGCCGGTCCGGTACGCGTGATCGTCGAGCTTACTTACAAAGGTTGGAAAGTCGGCGGCCGCGAAGTAAATCTCACCAGCCGCATGACGCAGTGGGCCGGCAAGCACGGCTTCGAACATCGCGTCACCGTTGAGAACGGCGACGGGCTGACGTTGGTAACCGGCGTTGTGCGTCACCCGGGTTTGCAGGAAAAAGTTTTTGAGCCGACCTCCACTGGCCCAGCGCTGGTACGCGCGTGGTGGGGACCCCAGGTCGAGGAAGAAGGGCCGCCGGCAACCGCGATACACAATCTTCCTAACCAGAATCTCGGTCTGGCGATCATCGCCAACGGCCTCGACAGCAAGGTAGCCGAAGACGATCCGGTAAACCTGCTAATCAAACCGCAATTCGTAAACGGAAGCGCGAGTTGGTATGTCATGGGCCTGTGGGACCAGGAAGACACTGACGCCCTCAATGTGAGCGCAAACAGTGCCGACGGAAGATTCCGTTATGGCACCGTTGTTCCTCCCGTCGCCACGCCAAAGACCTTCGACGCATTTATCGAGCGAGTGCGCGAATCAAGTCGCCGCCTCACTCACCCTGCCCGCGTATCGCTTCTTTCTTCCAGCGCCGTGTCACAGTCAGCGCCGCCCGACACGTTGCAGCCGGCCCGGAAGAGAACCTATGCCGAGGCCATCAATTTGTTACAGCAATCAGCGGATCGCACCGCGACCAAGTGGGAACCGATCATTTCGCAGACACCGCCTGAGGACTCGACTCGAGACAAGGGCCTGGGCTTTTTCACCGAAGGTGATAATCAAACTGGCGAATGGAAAGAGCAGAAGGGTTTTTTCTGGACCGGCAATTTCTGGGTCGGCGAACTGTGGTTGCTTTACGGAAAGACCAAAGACGAGCGCTTCCGTCATTGGGCCGAACTTTGGAACGCGCGCCTGCTGGGAAAAGAGATGACTGAGAATCACGACACGGGCTTTCTCAACTATTACTCTTCCGTGCTCGGTTATCGTCAGACTAATGATCCGAAGTATCGAGCAGGTGGTTTGCGGGCCGCGGAGCGCTTGAAGCAACTCTACAATCCGACGACTGAACTGGTGGCAGCGTGGGGCGTTAACGGCGACGACACCATCATCGACACGATGATGAATCTGCAAATTTGGTGGTGGGCATCGCGTGAGACAAACGATCCCCAATGGCGGGCTCTGGGTTTGCAGCATGCCCTCAAATCGGCCGCGTGGCTGATACGGGAAGACGGCTCAGTGATTCAATCAGTGCATTACAATCCCGGCGACAATCGCCAGGAATTCAATTCCTCGCAGGGGGGAAACTCGAATTTGAAGTTCCCCAACGACGCTCGCCCCGGCGAAAAAGTTTTCACGCACACCCACCAGGGCTTTGCTGCGGACACGACCTGGTCAAGGGGCGCGGCCTGGGCGCTGTACGGTTTTACTGAAGGCGCGGGCGAAACAAAAGATCCGCGCCTGCTGGCGACCGCTGAAAAGATCGCCAGGTATGTTCTGGAGCGTCTGCCCGAAGACGGCGTGGCGTGGTACGACTTTGTCGATGAGGGCGTACACTTTCGCAATCGCGATACTTCGGCCGCAGCGATCATGGCCGGTGGGTTACTCCGCTTATCCGAATTGACGCCGGACCGAACCCGGGCCGCAAACTATCGTCGCGAGGGTGAGCGTATTGTGCAGTCGCTTATCAATCGATATCTGACGCCGGTTGGCGCAGACGACAAGACACCTCCAGGTTCTCTGCGTCACGGCTCCAGCACGCGGCCCAGCGACGTGATGTTGGTTTATGGGAATTATTATTTGCTCGAAGATCTTTTATGGCTCGACGAGCACAAGAAAGACTAGTTCAGAGTTCAAGCTTTAGCTTGTCTGACATGAGCAACTTGAAGGTTGAACTCTGAACTAAGACAGAAAGGGTAATCATGAGCACACAAATGAAGGAAGCAAAAGACCAATTAATCTTTCGGCATACGAATGAAAGGAAAGGCCGGCATGCTTCGATCACGCCAGAGAACAGCTCGATGAAGCATCTGGTCTATGGCCGCGTCATTCTCGATCGGGAAGTACCCAGCGTCACGTTTTCAACCGGAGTTCTCGAGTCGGGTCTCATCTGTTTGTCCGGTGAATGCACCATCAAAGCTGATGGCGAAACGACCCAGATCGGCCAATACGATTCGATCTATCTGCCGCGCGATACCGAGGTGGAGATCACCACTGACGGTTCAGTTGACCTGGTCGAATGTGCCGCGGAAGTGGAAAAGAAATATCCGTTACAGGTCGTCCGTTACGCGGACGTGGAAAAAGACAGCTCACTGAAATTCAAAACCGGTGGAGCGTCAAATTCTCGTACAGTCAACATTACGCTCGGCAAAAATGTGGAAGCAGGACGCATCCTGGCCGGTTTTACTACTTCCGAGCCCGGCCACTGGACCAGTTGGCCGCCGCACGAACACGCGTCGATCCTCGAAGAGCTCTACGTTTATTACGACATGCCGGCGCCTTCATTCGGCGTGCAGTTCGTCTACACGAATCCGGACGAGCCGGAATTCATCGGGATCGTGCGCGACGGTGACGCGGTGATCATGCCCAAAGGTTTTCATCCGAACGTATCCGTGCCCGGCCATCCGATCAACTTTGTCTGGATGATGGCGGCACATCGCGAAGTTGAAGACCGCCAATTCGGCGTGGTGACCGTGCAACCCGGATTCGATCAAGGCGGCAGCGGACTCGAGGCGAGCCTGAAGAAGTAGCATAGACTTCAGTCTGTGTCTCTCAAAGCGAAAGGGAGAGGTCGTGTCCACAGTCAACTTAAATGCCCATGACGATAGATCCTTAAACGCAAAGGACGCGGAGGTCTTCGCAAAGGAATGCAAAGGTTTTCCTCTGCGGCCTTTGCGAAAAACTTTGCGTCCTTTGCGTTTGATCAAATCTTCGTCATCACTCTCCCTGATTGGTCTGGCATTCCTTCTAATCATGTCAGTAACCGCGTCCGCGCAAAGAAAACCCTCTGAAGCAACTCGCCCGGTCGTCGTCATGCCGGCCCAGACACTAAACGACCTGAAAGAAAAACTAAAACCCGGCAATAAGACCGAAGAGCTGATGGACAGCGCCGGCATGGAGCTACGCGTCGCCGTACAGCACGAAAACAACAAGACGGGCGCGGCGGCGGAACTGCACGACGCTTCGGACGACGTCTACTACGTGCTGGAGGGATCGGCAACGCTCGTGCTCGGCGGCAAACTCGAAGCGCCCAAAGAGGTCGAGCCCGGCGAATGGCGCAGTCCAAAAATAATCGACGGCAAGACTTTTGAAATCACCAAAGGCGACCTCGTAGTCGTGCCCCGCGGCACTCCGCACCAACGCAGTACCGCCAACAAAGACTTCACCATGATCCTGATCAAGATTTATGAGGACCCGCTAAAACCTGGAGCGCCAAAACCAAGTGTGCTGAGCCAGAAACCATGAAAGAACGAATAGTCGCTGCTGAAAAAGGAGTATCGTCGGTCAAGTCTTTGAGTGACGCATCGCCGTCTTCAGCGGCTGGCGCCAGTTTCACCGGTGCAGTTGTGGCGGCCAGTGCCGAGTCGCTGGGCGGGCGCGTTGGCCGTTATCGATGGGTGATCTGCGGGCTCCTTTTTTTTGCCACGACCATAAACTATGTCGACCGGCAAGTGCTGGGAATTCTTTCCAAGGACCTGCAGAGTGCGCTGGGTTGGAACGAATTGCAGTACGGCAATATCGTCGCCGCCTTCAACGCTGCGTACGCCCTCGGACTGTTGGGGGCTGGACGCCTGATGGATCGCTTCGGGACGAAGATTGGTTATTCACTCGCACTCACGGTCTGGAGTTTGGCGGCGATGAGTCATGCCTTAGCGCGTTCGGCGTTTGGTTTCGGCGTGGCGCGCGCGGCGCTCGGAGTTGGCGAGGCCGGAAATTTTCCGGCAGCAATCAAGACCGTGGCCGAGTGGTTTCCCAAAAAGGAGAGGGCCCTGGCCACCGGCATCTTCAACTCGGGCTCGAATGTCGGCGCCATCGTCGCGCCGCTCGCCGTCCCATACATTGCCACGCACTTTGGCTGGCAATGGGCTTTCATAATCACCGGCGCCATCGGTTTGGTATGGCTCGCTTTTTGGATACCTATCTATGCGCGACCCGAGTTACATCCGCGAGTTAAAAAGGAAGAGCTCGCCTATATCCAGAGCGATCCGCCGGACCCACCAGCCGCAAGAATTCACTGGTTGCAACTGATTCCTTACCGGCAGACCTCGGCGTTCGCGATTGGGAAAGCACTGACTGATCCCATCTGGTGGTTTTATCTTTATTGGGTGCCGCCATTTTTGAGACAAAACCACGGGCTTGATCTCACCACGATTGGTCCGCCGCTGATCGCCATCTACGTAATCGCGGACATCGGCAGCATCGGCGGCGGCTGGCTTTCATCGAGCCTAATTAAGCGCGGGTGGACGATCAATCGCGCGCGTAAGACGGCGATGTTGATCTGCGCTCTGCTGGTGACCCCGATAGTTTTTGTTTCCGGAGTTAAGAGCCTGTGGGTAGCTGTCGGGCTGGTAGGACTTGCGGCTGCGGCGCACCAGGGATGGTCGGCGAATATTTTCACGCTGGCCTCGGACATGTTTCCGCGCCGCGCAGTTGGTTCGGTCGTGGGCATTGGCGGCATGGCCGGCGCGTTCACCGGCGCGACCATGGCCGTCATTGTCGGCTACATCCTACAAGTCACCGGGGGCAATTACAGAATTCCGTTCATCATCGGCGGGACTGCTTACTTGACGGCGCTACTGATCATTCACTTGCTGGTCCCCAGAATCGAACCAATCGGGGATGTCGAGCACGTTCCGGCCAGGCCGCTCTCGATCGGAACGATCGTCGGCTTCGGTTTCATGGGGATCATTTTTGGCTCGTTTGCCGGTTGGTGCACGGGGATACTTTCGAGAGTGTCAGGTCCGCATCTGCTGGAGTACATGGCCGCGGGTGCGCTTGCCGGATCAATCATTGGTGTGATTAGCGGCTTGATTATTACCAGCTCTAAATCGGTGAAGGCTTAATCGGTGAAACGGGAGAAAGCATGAAGCCCTGGGGTTTGGAAAGCGGCTTGGCCGCCTGATGTGCGGAAAGCCTCCGGCTTTCCGTCACACCGAGAAAAAGCTGAGCGGCTGCGCCTTTCCCGGCCTAACCGAGGCATAGCTTCGATGAAGAATAGGTTACTCGTGCTCGGAAAGGCACAGCCTTTCCGCACATCAGGCGGCGAAGCCGCCGGGCTTTTATCTTAAATGGTTCAGCGCTTCAGCCGAACATTGCTGATGATGGTTCTCGATTCATTCAAACTAGATGACAAAGTCGCGCTGGTGACCGGCGCTTCTACCGGGTTGGGCCAGGCCATTGCTATCGCGCTCGCAGAAGCAGGCGCTGATGTGGCCTGTCATGGGAACACACACGCGCCCGACGCAACTTGCGAAGCCGTTATTAAAAGCGGCTGCAAAGCGTTGCCGCTGATCGGCGACTTGAGCGATCGCGCGACGCCACGAACGTTGATCGACGATACGATCGCGCACTTCGGGCGGCTCGATATTCTGGTTAACAATGCCGGCACGATTCGCCGCTCGCCCGCGACCGAATACTCGGAAGAAGATTGGGCGACCGTCATCGAAGTGAATCTTTCGAGTGTCTTTCGTCTGGCCCAACTCGCGGGCCGTCACATGATCGAACGTGGTGGCGGAAAGATTCTTAACATCGCTTCGCTGCTTTCGTTTCAGGGCGGGATCACCGTGCCGGCGTATGCCGCTTCGAAAGGCGGCGTGGCGCAACTGACCAAAGCGCTGGCGAACGAATGGGCGGCAAAAAAGATCAACGTTAATGCGATCGCGCCGGGTTACATGCGCACGGACAACACGAAAGCTTTGCAACAGGACGAGACGCGCAATCGGCAGATACTCGAACGCATTCCCGCCGGACGTTGGGGCGAACCATCTGACCTGGGCGGCGCGGCAGTGTTTCTATGTTCGGCGGCGAGCGATTATGTGAATGGGCACCTGCTGGTCGTTGATGGTGGTTGGATGGGGAGATGAGAGTGTCCGACAAACTGAAGTTTGTCGAGTGTCACTGGAGCATGAGGTCAGTACCACCCCGCGTGAGCGGGTGGATCAAACGCTCAATGAGTGGGTTGGCTGTTCGGCCCACCCACTCACGCAGGTGGTACTGACTTCATTGCGAAGTAGATCGACAAACTGAAGTTTGTCGGACGCTGATGCGGGAGCTCATTAGAATGTTTATGGCTCGATTCTCAATTCTTGTCATCCTATTGTCGCAACTCCTGCTCGTCTCCAACGCGCAGCCGGCTCGGCCATCTCCGCCTTTAACTGTCGACACCTCATCTCTGAACACCGAGATAAATACTTTCCTCGAACAGGAAATGACCGCTCACCTTAACGATATCAAGTCCTACGATCCTGCTCCCGACAAAGTATTTAACGCGGGCACGACCGGTGAATACACCTGGGGCAGCTTCGCGAACGCCGTCGGTGCGTATGCCGCGATGTCCGGCAAGCGCACGCTGGGCAATCATGACCTCGCGCGCGAAGTGGGCGAGGTCGGGCTGCTGGAATATCGCTTAAAGGGAACCCGGTTCTCACAGCTCTATGGGGTGCTGGGGCTGCGATTCTTTGGTCGCGACTTGAACAGCAATCCAGTGTGGCAAAGTCTCAACGAATCACAACGCGCGCAGTGGCGGCAGTGGCTCGACGTCTCGGCCTTTTATGATCCAAAGACTCAACAGGTCATCAACCTGCCGGAAAATTATCTGGGTGTGGCGGCGCGTATCGCCAGCGTCAGTTATCAACTAGGCCTGCTTAAAGATCGCGCGCTGGTCGATGGCGTAATCACTCGCGCGGCGCGGCCCTTCACTAACGGCGGCATCTATTCCGACGACGCGCCACCCACGGGTCGCTTCGATCGTTACTCAAACGAGTACGCGCGCTTCGTTTGGGAAGCCGCGGAAGCTGCCGATCGGAAAGACATTCTCGACGCCGTCCGGCCATCGCTGAAAGAGCAGATGCGCTTATGGTGGGACCTGGTGCTGCCCGATGGCTATGGGTACGCCTGGGGTCGCAGCATGGGTGTGGTCAGCTACATGGACACGATGGAAATCGTCGGCTTTCTTGCGGCGCATCCTGAGTTCCGGCCCGCGCCACTCGATCAACTGGCAAGCGCTTATTACCAGGCCTGGCGCTGGCTGAGGCATGATTACTCTGAAAAGTCACACGTGCTTTCGGTGTTCGCTTTTGGCCGCGGTAATTATGCCTACATCACGCGCGAGCGCGAGTGGCAACAGACGGTAAACTTTTTTGGCAAAGGCGCGCTGGCCCACGCGCGATTCATGGAGGCGCTCAACCGCGAAAAGATATCAACATTCCCCGCTGAAATCGTGCGGCCCGACGTCGCGCGTTTTGTTTTCTTTCGCCGCGGCGAACGACCGGCGGGTGTCTGGCTGGTGCGACAGGGCGAGATATATTTCACTCTACCGATCAGTACGGGAACAAAGCCTGGCGTAGCGGATTACTTGCCGGCGCCACACGGTCTTCCTGGATTTGCCAATCCGGTCGAACAGGTCTATCCGTCGATGACTCCTTTCATCGAACTCGCTGATGGACGTGTGATTGTGGCTACTGACGGCGCCGATGAGATCGAACCGGCTGCTGATGGTAAGTCGTTGCGCGTGGTCTGGCGACGCTGGGCTCTGGTGGGAAGCAAGGCCGGACAGCTCGTCGATCCGCACATCACCAGCGAAGTCGTCTGGCGTCTGGATGGAGCGACCATCACGCGCGATGAAACTCTTAAACCAACCGCCCCTGTTTTAATACGACGTTGGTGGGTGGCGGTGCCGACCACCGGTGAGCGTAGTGAGATGTTAATGTCAGGGACACAGCGTTGGGACATTTTTCACTCTCGTGAACCGGGCCTGGCCGTCGCCGCCAGGGCAGACTGGCCATTAGAGATTTCTTTACTAGCAACAGGAGACACAGCGCTGGGACGCGGCGCGCGCGCGCCTTTGCCGCTGCACCTGGTCTACGAGTCCCGAGACTTGCGCCTGGCGCCGAATCAGAATGCCCACTGGCGCCTGACGATGAAAGTCGCGGCGCCTCAAATGTATAGAATGCAAGTGGCTCGACCGTGAGCGCGCTTCTTAATCTCAGTCAGGGAATCCCGATAAAACAAAATGGCAATCACTGAAGAAACCACGATTCAACCACAACACACCGACTGGGTCAGCGTTCCGGTCGAACAACTCGACGCAGGCATTCAGCGACAAATGATCGTCGGCGAGAATGTAATGATTTGCCGCCTGCGCTTTGCGCCGAACGTGGTGACCCCGGCGCACGACCATCCCCACGAACAGATGACTCTCGTCGAGAGTGGCCGCGTGCTCTTCACTATTGGCGACGAACAACGCCTCGCTAAAGAGGGCGACGTGCTTTACTTTCCTTCCGGCACCTGGCACGGCGCGACGATGCTGGACGAAGAAGTAATTCTGGTGGATATCTTTTCGCCAATCCGTGAAGATTTTCTGACTAAGTAGCATAGACTTTAGTCTGTGTATCTCGAGCGCAAAATCACAGACTGAAGTCTATGCCACTCAAAACAAATGAGTCTTACGATCAAATCCAAAGATGGCTGCCGTTGGGACTTGGTGAGTCTGGGCGAAGTCATGCTCCGTCTCGACCCCGGCGACGGCCGCGTCCACACGACCCGCAGTTTCCAGGTTTGGGAAGGCGGCGGCGAGTATAACGTCGCGCGCGGGCTGCGTCGCTGCTTCGGTATGGAAGCGGCGGTGGTAACTGCGCTGGCTGATAATCCCGTCGGCCGTCTGGTTCAGGATCTGATCAACCAGGGTGGCGTGGATCAGTCTCATATCAAGTGGCTCAAGTACGACGGCGTCGGCCGCAGCGTGCGCAATGGTTTGAATTTTACTGAGCGCGGTTTCGGCGTGCGTGGCGCCCTCGGTTGTTCCGATCGCGGCCACACAGCGGTGTCACAGCTAAAAACCGGCGATATCGATTGGGAAAAGATTTTCGGTGCAGAGGGCGCGCGCTGGTTTCATACCGGCGGTATCTTCTGCGCGCTGTCCGAAACGACGCCGCAGGTTGCGCGCGAAGCCATGGAAGCAGCAAAGCGCCACGGCACGATCATTTCGTATGACCTGAACTATCGCGACTCACTTTGGAAGGGCATCGGTGGACCGGCACGCGCGCGCGAAGTCAATCGTGAACTGGCGCCGTTAATCGATTGCATGCTGGGTAATGAAGAAGACTTCACTGCGGCGCTCGGCTTTGAGGTCGAGGGGCTTGACGAGCACCACACGAAACTTGATGTGCGTAACTTTCAGAAAATGATCGAGCACGTGATTCGGGAGTTTTCGAACTTCAAAGTTGTCGCCACGACCTTGCGCAACGCCAAAACCGCCACGATCAATGACTGGGGCGCGGTCTGTTACAGCGACGGCACGCTCTACCAGGCGCCCACCCGCGAGAATTTGGAAATCTGCGATCGAGTCGGCGGCGGCGACTCATTCGCGTCAGGTTTGATCTACGGCTTCCTGGCCGGCAAGGGACCGCAGTGGGCGGTTGAATGTGGCGCGGCGCACGGAGCCCTGGCGATGACTACGCCCGGTGACACGACGATGGCGACGCTGTCAGAGGTTGAGAAAGTAATGAAGGGCGGCACAGCGCGCGTGGATAGGTGAGCTGAGTTAGTTTCCCTCTCCCTTTGGGAGAGGGTTAGGGTGAGGGGCGAAGCTAGAGCAATGAAAGAGATTCATGACCTCTCTTTTTCACAGATCTAACCAGCTGAGAAGAACTAGAAACGGATTGGGGGCAGCCGCTAGACCCTCACCCCGACCCTCTCCCAAAGGGAGAGGGAGATCGAACTTATGAACAAAACCGACGTTCTCCAACGCATCCGCGAGTTCGGCTTGATCCCCGTAGTGCGCGCGGAATCGGCCGACCAGGCGATGCGCGCAGTTGAAGCAATCAAGGCCGGCGGCGTCAACGTGCTGGAAGTGACCATGACTGTGCCCGGCGCGATCGATGTGATCGAGCAACTGGGAAAAGCGTTTGGCGCCGAAGCCGTGATCGGCGCCGGCACCGTGCTCGATCCGGAAACCGCGGACAGATGCATTCAGGCCGGTGCGCAGTTCATTGTCAGCCCCGCGCTGAACGAAGAAACCATAAACTTCTGTCGCGCCCAGGACGTGGTTATCTTTCCCGGCGCGTTGACACCGACCGAAGTTGTGCGGGCATGGAATGCCGGAGCTGATGCGGTGAAGATTTTTCCGGCGGGCGCAGTCGGTGGAGCAAGTTATCTCAAGGCCCTCAAAGCACCGCTGCCGCAGATCGAACTCGTTCCCACCGGCGGTGTCTCTCTCAAAACCGCCGCGGATTTTATCAAAGCCGGCGCGATGGCGCTTGGCGTTGGTGCTGACCTGGTTGACATGAAAGCCCTCCGCGAGGGGAACGATCAACTCATCACGGAACGCGCGCGACAGTTCCTCGAAATCGTGCGCGCAGCGCGCCAAAGCTAACATGCGAATTTGATTCTCAAGATGGGGGCGCTTCCTGGTGCCCAAGTACACCTCGCCAAGGTAAGAGCCGCCCGATTACTTGCATACTTATGGCGCAAAGCTTGCTGCAGAACACGATGTTAGCGCGCTTCTCTGGTCCAGGCGATATATGAATCATCTCGCAGCGGCCGGCCGGTGACAATAGGCAGCAGAGCAAACGGTGTTTAGAGTGCCAACTTTAGTTGGAGTAAACTGACGCGGTGATCTATGAGTGGGATCCGAAGAAAGCCAAGGCCAACCTTCGCAAACATCGCATGTCGTTCGAGGAAGCGGCTACTGTATTCCTCGATCCGTTCGCGGTTACTTATCCCGACCCGGACCATTCCGGCGAAGAGTTCAGAGAAATTACGATTGGCCACTCAGCCAAAGTCGGAGTAATCTTTCTATCGCACACCCAAAGAGGAGATCGCATCCGAATCATCGGCGCGCGTAAGACAACCCGGTGGGAGCGCAAACTATATGAAGAAAGCATCGGCAAAGAAAACCAATAACGGGTTGAGACCCGAATATGACCTCTCGAAACTAAAGGGTGGAGTCCGGGGCAAGTATTACCGACAAGCCACAGCCGGAACTAACCTCGTGCTGATCGAACCGGAACTCACCGAAGTTTTTCCCGATACGGAATCAGTGAACCGCGCTCTTAGACTTCTCGCTGACACTGCCGCGTCAGCGACCGGAAAGGCGCGGAGTCAACGAGCACCGCGCAAGCGGCTCAAACGAAGCGCTTGAACACGCGGTCGTTGAGAACAAAAACTATCCCATGGAATCTTCGGACACGGCCTTAACTGAATATAACCAGTTGCGTGCTTCTGTCGGCATGGCTCCTGCGGCCGATGATGACTATTACGAGTACGTAGCATGGGTAGTCATTTTCGATCTTGATGCGCCAGAAGTTGCCGATGAATCCGAACGTTTGCCGGTTGAACAGCAAGGATTGTTCTTGATGACCTACGCGACGTACCTCTATTGGTTGGCGATGAAAGGCGTTGAATCAAAGTTCCCTCCGAACTCGTGGCGATTGGTTGCTCCTCTGCTTGAACGAGAACTCTCAAAGCAGCCGTGGTATCAACCAGAGGTAATGAACCGACTCTTTGATTCAATGCTCGATAATCCGCCGATGGGACAGAGGCGGGGAAGATATGCTGACCTCGGTGCATCGCTTGGGCCTTGGCCCGACGCTGTGATGGCAACAACGATGGCTGGTTACACTTTAGATTATTCGACGAATGCTGAGTTTATCCTGTATGTCGCCATCATGAGCGCGAAGATTCTCGAGACGTTAACTAATGTGGCGCCCATGGGTTAGCCTAGGTTTATTGCTACATGATCAGACCTTTTCGCGGAGTCCATCCGCAAATCCACCCAACCGCCTTCATCGCCGACAGCGCGCAAGTGATTGGCGACGTGCACGTTGGCGAACAGGCCTCCGTCTGGTTCGGCACGGTGGCGCGCGGCGACATGTTCTACATCCGCATCGGGAATCGCACCAACGTGCAGGACAATTGTGTGCTGCACACGCGCACCGGCGAGTTGCCAACCATCCTCGAAGACGAAGTCACGGTCGGGCACAGCGTCACTCTGCACGGTTGCTATGTCGAGCATGGGTCGCTGATTGGGATTGGATCGATCGTGCTTGATGATGCGCGGATCGGGGCACAGTCTCTGGTGGCGGCCGGTTCGCTGGTCTCTCCGGGAACTGTTATTCCGCCACGTTCGCTGGTGATGGGAATGCCGGCCAGGGTCAAACGGCCTTTGACTTATGAAGAGGTTCTGAGTCTTGATCGGTACTGGCAGAACTATGTTGAGTACTCAGCCCACTATCTCAACGAGCCGAAGTAATCATTTTCCATTTGTCATCTTTCATTTCTCATTTGGCATTCGACCGTTGGCAAAAGGTGTTTAGAGTACCAACTTTAGTTGGGTTCTTTTCCACAGAAAAACCCGACTGAAGTCAGTACTCTAAACGCCTGTCTGAAATGGCAAATGAGAAATGTCCAAAATGGAAAATGAATCGATCAGGCGTGCTTCTCTTGCGTGGCCGACTCAGATGTGGGCGGCGGCTGCACGTCGCTCTTATATCCGCAGTCTTCATTCGCGCAACGACGCGTCGTGCCTTTCTTGGTCGTCTTCTCTAAAAGAAAAGGCGCGCCGCATTGCGGACACTTTTCGATTACCGGTTTGTCCCAATAGACAATTTCACACTTGGGATATTCAGCGCAGCCGTAGAAAATCTTGCCTCGCTTCGATCGCTTGACGATGATCTCGCCCTTACAACCGGGACGCGGACACGCGACGCCGGTGGTCTCGCGTTTGATGTATTTGCACTTCGGATAGTTCGAGCAGGAGATGAACTCGCCAAACCGTCCCTGACGCTTCACCAGTTGAGCGTTATCAACCGGGCACTTTTCGTCGAGGACTTCCGGCGGCGCTGAAACCTGGCCGCTCTTGGAAATCTTGCGGATATTGCGACAGTCGGGATAGCCCGAACAGCCGTAGAACGGTCCGAACCGGCCCCGCTTCAATTGCATCTGCTTGCCGCACAACTCACAGGCTTCCGGCTCTTCTGCTTCACCGTTACCAGAGGCTTCGGTTGAGGTTGCGCCGTCCGCGGCGGCGGCCGGCTCCGCATCGCGCGTGGCGCCGCATTCAAGGCACTTGAGATACTTGCCGAAGCGGCCGAGCTTCTGCACCATGCCCGGTGTGTTGCACTTCAGACAGACTTCGTCGGTGGGCGTTTCCTTCGTTTTGATTTCGCTGGAATACTTCGTAAATTGGGCCAGGTCCAGCTTGAACTTGTCATAGAATTCGGTTAACGCGTCGGTCCACTTAAGCTTGCCCTCTTCAATTTCATCCAGCTCCTGTTCCATCCTCGCGGTGTAGGTCTCGTTAAAGAGATCGGCAAAGCCGCCTTCGATCAAAACATCGTTCACGGTTTTGCCAAGCGCCGTCGGATGGAAACGACTTTCTTTCTTTTCGACGTACTCGCGATCCTGGATAGTCGTCATGATTGCGGCATAAGTCGAAGGCCGGCCAATGCCCTTCTCTTCCAAAGCTTTCACCAGCGTGGCTTCGGTAAACCGCGGCGGTGGCTCAGTGAAATGCTGTTCCGGATCGATCTTGTTGAGCGTCAGCGACTCGCCTTTGACGACCAGTGGCAATGTGCGCTCGGCTTCCTCGTCGTCGGCCAGCGCTTCGTCGCGACCTTCCTGATAGAGCTTGAGGAAGCCGTCAAACTTCTGCACCGATCCGGTGGAGCGGAACACCAGCCGGCCGGCCTGGATATCGATCGTCGTTTGATCGAACAGCGCCGGCATCATCTGTGAAGCGACAAACCTCTGCCAGATCAGCCGGTACAATTTCAATTCTTCCGGTTTGAGATATTGGGCCAGCGAATCCGGCGTGCGCGTTACATCCGTCGGGCGAATTGCCTCGTGCGCGTCCTGCGCGCCTTTCTTCGAACGATAGTGGACTGCTTTTTCGGGCAGGTAGTGGGCGCCATATTGCCCTCTGACAAACTCGCGCACTTCATCCAGCGCCGCGTCTCCCACCCGAGTCGAATCAGTTCGCATGTAGGTAATCAGACCAACTGAGCCTTCCGCGCCGATCTCGACACCTTCGTAGAGATGCTGCGCAATCATCATGGTGCGCTTTACCGGAAAGCTGAGCTTGCGCGAAGCTTCCTGCTGCAATTTCGAAGTGATGAACGGCGGCACCGGGTTTCGTTTGCGCTCTTTGGTGGTGACATCACTGACTACAAAAGTCTGCTGCTCGGCTTGAGCGACCAGCTCTTTCGCCAGCGTCTCGTTGCCGATCAGGATTTCGGTCTTCTTAAGTTCGTTGTCAAAGCCGCCGGTCTTGACCGTCTGATCGCCGACTTTCAACAAGCGCGCATCGAACGCAGGGGGTTGCTGCCCGGTGAGATTCGCGCCAATCGTCCAATATTCGGTCTTGGTAAAGGCTTCGATTTCGCGTTCACGCTCGACCACCATGCGCAGCGCCACCGATTGCACGCGGCCCGCGCTTAGCCGGCCGCCAATCGTTCGACAGAGCAGCGGCGACACTTTGTAACCGACCAGGCGGTCAAGCACGCGGCGCGCCTGCTGGGCATCGACCAGGTTCTCGTCGATCTGTTTCGGGTGCTCAAACGCCTGTTGCACCGCGCGCTTGGTAATTTCGTTGAACATCACGCGGAAGGTGGGTATGACCGGCTTCTTAGGAACTATCTCTTCGGCCAGGTGCTGGCAGATCGCTTCGCCCTCACGATCAGGGTCAGCGGCGAGATAAATTGCCGTGGCGGTCTTAGCGGTCTTCTTCAGATCGGAGACTATCTTTTTGTTATTGCGCTTCTTCGAGTCGGGAATGATTTCGTATTCCGGCTGGAAATTATTCTGCACATCCACGCCCAGGCCCTTAGAAGGCAGATCCTTGATATGCCCGATCGAGGCCATCACGATGAAGTCCTTGCCGAGATATTTATTGATGGTTTTCGCCTTGGCGGGCGATTCGACTATGACGAGATTCTTTGTCATTACTTATTCAATTCCGGTCACGCACATATGTCTGTTCGATGATCGAGGGTTGCTTCTAAACCAGTTGCCAGAGGTTTTTAGGAGCGGGCATGAAAATAACACTAAGTATGCCCTAAAAGCCAAACGACCCCTATTCTGCCGCTGGAGAGTCACCGGTCAAAGGAGTATGATCCTCCAGCCAAAATAACTTTTCAGGAGTGAAAACATTATGTCAAAGCTCTTTCTACTGCTCGGCATTTTAGTCATTTGCGCCATGGCCGCCCTGGCCTTTGCCGTCAACGAACCGCCGGTCGTCGGAGCGCGCGCGCCGGAATTCGCGCTGACTACCAACGAGGGGAATCAGGCCGCACTGAAGGATTTCCAGGGCAAATGGGTCGTGCTCTATTTCTATCCGAAAGACTTCACCAGCGGCTGTACCTTGGAGGCGCACAATTTCCAAACCGATCTCGCTAAGTACCGAGCGCTGAATGCCGTGATTCTCGGGGTTAGCGTTGACACGGCCGAATCGCATAAGAGCTTCTGCGCGAAAGAAGGGCTGGCCTTCAAGCTCCTGTCCGATACGGACACCAAGGTGTCGGATGCATACGGCTCGTTGATGGAGTACAACGGCATGAAACTCTCGGCTCGGAACACTTTCATCATCAACCCTCAGGGCAAAATCGCGCAGGTATTTCTGAAGGTCAGCCCAGGTGGTCACAGCGCAGAAGTCCTGGCCGCACTAGCGAGCCTGCAGAAACCATAGACCTAATGTCCGACAAGCTTCAGCTTGTCGATGACCTCATGTGGCACAGACTTCAGTCTGTGGTGGGCGGCTAAATCACAGACTGAAGTCTGTGCCACTCAATCGACAGACTGAGTTCGTCGGTCATCATTCGCACGTTCTACATCCTCCGCACAAAACACATTCCGGGAAGTGCGCGAACCAACTCGCGCATTTCCAAGCTGAGCAGCGCGCTGGTCAACTGAGTGATCGAAAGCTTCGTGCCCTCGGCAAGCGTGTCGATCTGCAAAGGCGTGTCAGTTGAGAGCAGCCTGAACACCGCCTGTTCTGGTTCCGACAAATCCGGCGGTGACAGTTTTAGTTGATCCAACAACTCACCTTTCTTCCGCGACTCTCGGCTCGGCGGTGGAAGCATTTGCGCGGCAATTTCAGCCGGCAACTCGCTGGCGACGTCCTGCCATTGCTGGACCAGCTTGGCGCCCGCTCCTTTGATCAGATAGTTGGTGCCGAACGAATTGCGGGAAGTAATATTACCGGGCACCGCAAACACTTCGCGGTTCTGTTCCATAGCCAGCCGCGCGGTGATCAGCGAGCCGGAATTCTCGGCCGCTTCGACTACCAGAACTCCCAGGCTCAATCCGCTAATCACGCGATTGCGATACGGAAAGTTCTCAGAGACGGGTGGCGTCGAGAGCGGAAACTGAGTCACCATCGCGCCGCCGCGATTTAGGATCTCGTCCGCTAATTTTTTATGGTCGCGCGGATAGACTTGATCGAGCCCGGTGCCCATCACCGCCACCGTTCGCCCTCCTGCTTCCAAAGCACCACGATGCGCCGCGGCGTCGATTCCGCGCGCCAGTCCGGAAACGATCGTCACGCCGCGCTGCGCCAACTCGCGCGACATCATCAGCGCGGCATTTTGTCCATAAGTGGAGCAACGCCGCGAACCAACGACGGCGACACACGGCCGCTCGAGACATTCGTCCCACGCGCCTTTTACATACAACACGACCGGCGGATCGTAAGTCTCGCGCAACAGCGCTGGGTAAACTCCATCGTCAAGCACGAGGATGTCGCCACCGAGTTTACGCACGCGTTCGATTTCAGCTTCGGCGCGCGCGTGCAGTTCCCTTGACGCGATGCTCTCAATCGTTTCCGGCGGCAGACGCAGCAGGGCAAGATCGCGCCGCGGCGCGTCAAAGATCGCTTCCGCCGATCCAAAATGTTCGAGCAACCGCGCCGTCACCCTTGGCCCAACACCCGGAGTCATGTTGAGAGCAATCCATTCTTTCATGAGTAAGCAGTAAGCCGTCAGTAAGCTAAAACAGGGATCAGCGGAGATCTGAAACAAGCCGTGCGAGGAGAGGAAATATCACTTCAGAAAGTTGCCGTCAATGCAACGAATCGCGCAAGTTTCTAATCAGGAATCGTGAGGGCGCGAGCAATATTCTGGCAGGAAGAAGTAAGCCTCTTGCTGCCTACTGCTTACTGCTCACTGATGGGAGTGGCGGAGGCGTGTAGGAATCGAACCTACCTGAGCCTGCTCTCGCAGTCTCACTAACGGTTTTGAAGACCGCGCCATTCACCAGAACAGATGCGCCTCCGTATTCTGATTCAATTTCAAATCTCAGATCTCAAATCGGAGATTCAAAAATCTCAATCGGTGTCCGCCGAGCCTCTGGAACCGTAGCCCCGGATCGCCCTTCTCAGAACCGAGGGCTTGACCCTACCCGCCGCGAAAGCCTCTGTCAAGGAATCCATCCGCGCGCTAATAGCCTTCTTTCGAGACCGAAGACGAAGCGGACACTGGACGTCTCAGCTTGACCCGCCGATAGCAGGCAAATAGAATGTTTATCGAACGAACGTTCGAACGGCCATGATATTACTCGCCCGCTCGCGCAGGCGATACTGAATCAGATGATCAACTTTCAAACTTCGCCCGAACAATACAGACACTGGAAACTGTCGATCGATGGTGCTATCGGCAGGCTCTCGATGGACGTGCAGGAAGATGAAACGCTGGCTGACGGCTACAAATTAAAACTCAATTCGTATGACCTTGGCGTGGACATTGAGCTGGCTGACGCGATTCAGCGGCTGCGCTTTGAACATCCGGAAGTGCGCGCTGTCGTAGTCACGAGTTTGAAACCGCGCATTTTTTGCGCCGGCGCGAATATCTACATGCTCGGGACTTCGTCGCACGCCTTCAAAGTAAATTTTTGTAAGTTTACGAACGAGACGCGCTGTGCAATCGAGGATGATTCGCGACATTCAGGCCGGCGCTACATCGCCGCGCTGAACGGCACGGCTTCAGGTGGTGGCTATGAATTGGCGATTGCCTGTGACGAGATTTATCTGGTTGATGATGGGAACTCCGCGGTTTCGCTTCCAGAGGTTCCGTTGCTTGGTGTACTGCCGGGCACTGGCGGCCTGACCCGACTGGTCGACAAACGCAAAGTGCGGCGCGATCGCGCCGACGTATTTTCCACCCTGGCTGAAGGATTGAAAGGTAAGCGCGCGAGGGACTGGGGGCTGATCGATGATTCGTTTCCCACCAGCAAGTTTCAGGAAGGCGTCGAGGCTCGGGTAGCGCAAGTTGTTAACTTGCGGAGCGCGGGTAACCCTCAAACCGAAAATGCCGACGGATCTGCGCAAGTTAACAACTTGCGCCACCACGGAATCAAGCTAAACCCGCTCGAATTCGAATCAACAGAAAGCACTCGTAACTACAAATACGTCAGTCTGAAGCTGAATCGCGAAAAGCGTTACGCTGATCTCACCGTGCGCGGTCCTGAATCTGACTTACCCACGACTCCTGATGAGATTCAAAAGCTTGGCGACAATTACTGGCCGCTGCGCGCCTATCGCGAGCTGGACGATATGCTTTTGCATTTGCGGGTCAACGAACCTGAGATCGGTCTGGTCTGCCTTCGCACGGAAGGCGTCATCGACAACGTGCTGGCCGTCGATCAGACGCTCGGGGCGAATCGCGATCACTGGCTGATTCGTGAAATCATCTTGCACATGGCGCGCGTCCTGCGGCGGCTCGATCTTACGGCAAAGAGTTTCTTTGCGATTATTGAACCCGGTAGTTGCTTCGCGGGGAACCTGCTGGAATTGGCGCTCGCCTCTGATCGGACCTACATGCTGAACAAACCCGACGAAGCAATAGAGATGGCGACCAGTGATCTCAACTCAGGTGCGCTGCCGATGAGCAACGGATTGACGCGGCTGCAGTCTCGTTTCCTGGTTGAACCGGCCAAAGTTGATGAAGTACTCGCCCACGAAGGTTCGTTCGACACGGACGCGGCGGACCAAGCTGGATTGGTAACGTTCACACCGGATGATCTTGACTGGGAAGACGAGATTCGAGTGGCGATTGAAGAGCGGACATCGCTTTCACCCGATGCGTTGACTGGTATGGAAGCTTCGTTGCGCTTTGCCGGACCCGAGACGATGGACACGAAAATCTTCGGCCGTCTGACCGCCTGGCAGAACTGGATCTTTCAAAGGCCGAATGCGGTCGGTCCAAACGGCGCATTGACGAATTACGGTAAGCCAACGCAGGCGCAGTTTGATTACAAGAGGACTTAGACATATTAATAATGATGACGAGCGAATTCTCAAAATTACCCTTTGAGAGGGTCTTGCAAGGCGATGCCGCCGAAATTGTGGCAGCGAGAGAAAAGGCTCGCCTCATGCACCGCACTAAAGACATCCGAGCTTCGGGAGACGAGGTTGAGCACACCGTTAGAAAGGTGCTTCGGCGAAAATGTTCTCAGGCTTACTACGTTGGCCACGGACATATTCTGGATTCCCAATGGTTAACAAGTCCTCAACTTGACGTGATCATTGCAGACAATAATTCCACTCCCGTTCTCTTTGAGGGTGCAACAGGCACCGAGTACTTTCCATATGAATCAGTGTACGCAATCGGCGAAGTCAAGACTGCCTACAACAAGCACGAGAGTCCTATTCACACTTTTACCGAGAAAGTAAGAACGATCAAATCAACGCTACAAAGAGACACTGTGCAGGCATTGCAGAGCGGTGGGTCGATTTTGTCTTCCATTGAGTTGAACGAACGCGTCTATGGGAGTTCAAACCCTCTCTTCGTTTTCATGTTATTCGTCGAAGCCGCTGATTTTTCAACTGACGACGTGCGAGACCTCTATTCCACTAGCAAAGCGACCGACTTGCCGAACGTTGTCTGCTTCATCGACGAAGGTGTCATTTTGTTTAAGAAAGAAGGAGGGTGGTCAACTGGAGAGAATTGGAGCTTTTTTAGCATCCATCCAGGTTTTTCAGACGAGATGAATCTAACACTTCACGCTCGACAATCAGGACGCTGGTACTTCAACCAGTTTGGCAGCGAGGAGAATCGTATCGGGGCTAACTTCGGCTTTCTCTATTCAGTTATTTCTTCGTTTCTAGGCAGATGCAGTCTTCAACCTCCAAATATTGCTAAGTATACAGAGCAAATTTTTACGGTAACCAGGTCTGAAGAGATCGCTGAAGATCAGGTACCACCGCTAAGGTTTGGTTAGAAAGCGTAGCCTTATGAATCTTTACGATCGCATTCCTAACAACGTAAATCTTTCTGAAGACAAGCGTCTGCAACGCGCTTTAGAGAAGTGGCTGCCGAACTATCTCGACTGGTGGCACGCGATGGGTCCCGATGGGTTTCAGGATAAAGACGTTTGGCTGCGCACGGCAATCGACGTCGGCTCGGAAGGCTGGGCGCATTTCGATTACGTGAAGATGCCTGATTATCGTTGGGGCATTTTTCTTGAACCCGCCCAGCCCCACGCCAAGGTTGGTTTTGGTGATAACTACGGCGCGCCTGCTTATCAGGAAGTGCCGGGAGAGTTTCGCAACTCTTTGCGGCGCATCATCGTCACCCAGGGCGATACTGAGCCGGCTTCAGTCGAACAACAGCGACTACTCGGACACACTTGCCCGTCTCTCTATGACCTGCGCAATCTGTTTCAGGTGAATGTTGAAGAAGGCCGACATCTCTGGGCCATGGTCTACTTACTACAAGCGTATTTTGGCCGCGATGGGCGCGACGAGGCCGATGCTTTGCTTGAGAGACGCAGCGGCAATCCCGACAAGCCGCGCATCCTGGAAGCATTCAATCAACCTTGTGACGACTGGCTCAACTTTTATTCGTTCACGATGTTCACCGATCGCGACGGCAAGTATCAGCTTTCGGCCCTGGCTGAATCCGGGTTCGAGCCGTTGGCGCGCACCTGCAAGTTCATGTTGACCGAAGAAGCTCATCACATGTTTGTCGGCGATACCGGGTTGAGTCGCGTCGTCCGCCGGACGGCGCAGTTGATGAAGCAGAGTGCGAACGAAGAAGTGCGTGAGCTGGGCGGCATTCCGCTCGAGATCATTCAGAAGTACATTAATTTCTGGTTCAGCTATTCGCTCGATCTGTTTGGCGGCGAGATTAGTTCGAACTCAGCCGACTTTTTCGCCGCCGGTTTGAAAGGACGCTTCAAAGAGCAGGAGCAATATAAGGATCACATCGCCGCGGAAGGTTCGTTTGTGATGCAGGTGGTCGAAGGTGGAAAGCTGGCGCCGCGCGAAGTGCCTTTGCGAAATGCTTTGAACGAAGTGCTGCGGACAGAGTATGTGAAGGACTGCGAGAAAGGTCTGGCGCGCTGGAACAAAGCGCTGGCTGATGAAGGTGTAGTGGCGCGGCTGTACCTGCCCAGCATCCGCTTTCATCGGCACGTCGGCGAGTACGCCGGCCATCACTTCGATTTGGAAGGTAACTCGATCACGCGTGACCAATTTGAAGTGCGCCAGAGTGAGTGGCTTCCGACCATCGAGGATCGGGAATACGTGCGCAGTCTGATGCACCCGGTGACTGAGCCGGGCAAGATTGCCAACTGGATCGCGCCGCCGGCGTCGGGCATCAAAGGCAAGCCGTTCGAGTTTGAATATGTGAGGCTGTGAAATTGGAATTTCGGATTGCGAATTGCGAATTCCTTTTCAAATCGCAGTGAACAATATGGGATCCATTCACCACGCAATTCCAGGGATTTCGAAATCCGCAATTCGAAATTCGAAATCGGACCGAACCCGCTACGATCAAAAGCTCGAACTGATCCTGCGGGCCTCCGCACGTATTTTCGCGGAAAAGAGTTATCACTCGACTTCAATGCGTGACATCTCGCGCGCGACGGGGGTCAGCCTCGCCGGGCTCTATCACTACTGCAAATCGAAGGAAGAACTGCTCTTTCTGATCCAGGATCATTGTTTCGGCCGCGTACTGCAGCGCCTTGAAGAGCGCCTTCAGGGAGAGTCAGAACCAATAGCGAAGCTGCGCATTTTTGTCGACAATCATCTGTCGTTCTTTGCCGCGAACATGGCGGAGATGAAGGTTTTGTCGCACGAGGCTGAGTCGCTCGCCGGTGACCTGCATGAGCATGTCTCAACTCGGAAGCGGCAATACACGCGCACGGCCCGTAAGATCCTTTCCGAAGTGCAACAGGCCGTAGCTGGCTCTGCGCGCGCGCCACGACGCAATGGCCAACTCAAAAGGAACGCTCGGCGGGTCGACCTAACAGTCGCTACGTATGCATTGTTCGGGATGATGAATTGGATCTATAACTGGTACGATCCGCGTGGAAAGTTGTCTGTCAGTCAACTGGTGGATAATATTACGCGTCTGTTCCTGTCAGGTTTTCTTTCAGATGCAGAGCAGGCCCTGACGCAGAGAGGTTCTGAACAAGCCGAAAGGGTTAGCATCTGGCGGACTGTGTGAAGCCCGATCATTAAATAATTCGATGGTAACTCAATTTCCGATGACCGACCCAAAAGCAGCCCTGGTCAACTATCGTGTCGATGAAGGAATAGCGCTGTTGACGCTCAACGATCCGCCGGCCAACACCTATTCGTACGAGATGATGCAGCAGATCGACGCCTGCATTCTTGAAGCTCGCCTGGATGAGGACGTGCAAGTGATCGTGATCACCGGGAGCGGTGAAAAGTTTTTTTGTGCCGGCGCGAACATCAGCATGCTTGGTAGTGTCACTCCTGAATTCAAGTATTATTTCTGCTTGCACGCGAACGAAACGCTGAACCGGCTGGAGCAAACTCCAAAGCTGGTCATCGCCGCGATCAATGGCCATTGCGTGGGTGGCGGTTTGGAAATAGCCATGGCCGCCGACATTCGCATCGCGCGCCGCAACGCCGGCAAGATGGGTTTGCCGGAAGTTTCGCTCGGCGTCCTGCCTGGCACCGGCGGCACGCAGCGTCTCGCGCGCATCGTCGGCAAGTCACGCGCGATTGAGTTAATGGCGACCGGCGAATTGTTTAGTTTTGAGCGAGGGCAGGAGCTGGGACTTGTCAATCAGATCTACGACGGCGAGACCGGCGAGCAGTTCATGGAGCAGGCCCTGAACTACGCCCGCAAGTTCACGACTCCGAACAAAGCGACTCGGGCCGTCGGCCGCATCAAGCGCTCGGTGCAAACCGGGGCCGAGATTCCATTCGAATCGGCCCTGGCCCTGGAACGCGAGTTACAACAGCAACTATTTCAGTCGGAAGATGCTAAGGAAGGTCTGGATGCATACGTCAACAAGCGCAAAGCGGAGTTCAAAGGAAAATGAGTCAGAACCACCTGCGGTAGCGGATGGTTGATCATGAGACGCGATTGACCGATGGTTGATCATATGACCCGAAAAACCGCCCGCTACCGCAGGCGGTTCTGACTTACTTTTATGGACGACGACAACATCAAAGTCTCCGAAGACAACGGCATCGTGTCGATCACGCTCAACCGGCCTGAACGTCTTAACGCCTTAGTCGGTCACATGCGGCGGGACCTCGCGGAAGCTCTGGAAGAAGCGGGCAGCGACCCGCACGTGCGGGTCGTGGTTATCAACGGCGAAGGTCGGGCATTCTGCGCCGGGGGTGACGTGAACTTTATGGCTGAGTTGGTCGAACGAGGCGATGCTGAAGAATTTGCTCGCCTGCTGGGCGCGGCGCGTCGAGTAATTCTGGCAATTCGGCAGATGACCAAGCCCGTGATCGCTTCGATCGAAGGATCGGCGTCGGGCGCTGGTTTCAATCTGGCGCTGGCTTGCGATCTGCGCATCGCGTCATCGACCGCGACGTTCTGCCAGTCGTTCGTGAAGCTGGGCTTTCATCCGGATTGGGGCGGGACATATTTTCTGCCCCGGATGGTCACGTCGAATATCGCCTGCGAGTTGTTCTTCCTCGGCGACACGATCGACGCGAACGAGGCTTTCCGTCTTGGCTTAGTCAATCGCGTCGTGGCTCCCGAAGAACTGCAAGCCGAGACGCAAAAGCTGGCCGAACGCCTGCGTTCAGGACCGGCCGTGTCGATCGCGGCGGCGAAACATGCGGTTTACGCCAGCGAGCACGACACTCTGGAAAAGATGCTGCAATACGAAGTTGAAGCCCAGGTGCGTTGTTTTGAATCCGAGGATGGGCGCGAAGGAGTGCGCGCGTTCGTCGAGAAGCGACCACCACAATTTACGGGACGATAAGCCACAGAGGCACAGAGACGCAGAGAGCAAACAAACAGTAATGGCGCGCATAAGCGAGCCTGAGTGCCGGGCATTTGACCGATTGGCCTAACTCGACCAAACTGTTTTGTTCTTTCTCTGTGACTCTCTGTGCCTCTGTGCCTCTGTGGCGCTCTGGATCAATCAAATGAAGCTGGCCAATCGATTAGCTCTCATCACCGGCGGTGGCCGCGGCATCGGCCGGGCCATCGCGTTCGCCTTCGCCAGTGAAGGCGCGTCAATAGCGGTGGCGGCTCGCACGCGCGCCCAAGTCGAGAACGTGGCGGAAGAAGTTGCCTGCGAATTTGGCGTTGAGACGCTGGCGATCGAGTGTGACGTTGCGGATGCCGCGAGCGTTACCCGTGCATTCGCGCATACCAGCGAACAGTTTGGCGGTGGACCTGACATACTCGTCAATAACGCCGGCATCGCCGAGACTGCGCCCTTCGCGAAGACCGATGAAGCAATGTGGCAGCGCCATCTCGAAGTGAATCTGACCGGGACCTTTCGCTGTACGCGCGCGGCGTTGCCCGCAATGCTCGAGCGCGGCTGGGGTCGAGTCATTAATATAGCTTCAATCGCTGGTAAGACGGGCGCGCCATACATCTCGGCATATTCCGCTTCAAAACACGGCGTGCTCGGCTTGACGCGATCGCTGGCCCTGGAAGTCGGCGCCGGCGGGATCACGGTAAACGCTATTTGTCCGGGCTATGTCGATACTGAAATGACTTCGCGAGGCATCGAAAACATCGTGGCCAAGACCGGCAAGTCGGCGGACGATGCACTGGCCGTACTCAAGCGGTCGAGCCCGCAGAATCGTTTGGTGACAGCGGAAGAAGTTGCCGCCCTGGCGTTGTTGCTTGCATCAGAGGAAGGCCGCGGCATTAATGGCCAGGCGATCAATGTCGATGGGGGAACGGTGCTGTTTTGATTTGGAGTGCGCCGACTTGTCGGCGATTTTCGCCAGATCGCCAAATAGTCAGAACAAGGGTCTAAGCTCACCTCAGTATTGAACAAAGGGTTAAGAAAAAGCGGCGACAAGTCGCCGCACTCCAAAGTTAATGATCGAAAACTTGGGCAATCTTGAACGCACGCACTCATGCGGTGCTTTGCGCAGCGAAGACGTCGGCAAGCGGGTCACGTTAATGGGCTGGTGCGCGAAGCGGCGCGACTTTGGTCCGCTCACGTTTATCGATTTGCGCGATCGCGACGGACTTACACAGATCGTCTGCAACGAAGAGAAAGCGGCGGAGGCTCACGCCAAAGCCAAAGAAGTGCGCGGCGAATACGTGCTCGCCGTTACCGGCGACGTCGTTCTGCGCGATGATAGTGCGCGTAACCCGAAGCTATCGACCGGGGACATCGAAGTGCAGGCAACCGAACTGGTGATCCTGAACGACGCGCGTACGCTTCCCTTCCAACTCGACGCGCCATCGTCCGAAGCGCTGGCCAGCGAAGACCTGCGGCTGAAGTATCGGTATCTCGATCTGCGCCGGCCACAGTTGCAGGCGAACCTGCGCTTGCGCCATCGCCTGCTGCTGGAAATCAATCGCTACATGGACGAGCAGGGCTTTACGCAGATCGAAACTCCGAACCTCATTAAGTCGACCCCGGAAGGCGCGCGCGATTACATCGTGCCATCGAGAGTGCAGCCGGGAAGATTCTTTGCGCTGCCGCAGTCGCCGCAGATCTTCAAACAGATCTGCATGATTGCGGGCCTGGACAAGTACTACCAGATCGCGCGTTGCTTTCGCGACGAAGATCTGCGCGCCGATCGGCAACCCGAGTTCTCGCAACTCGACGTCGAAATGAGCTTTGCTACTCCCGATCAGATTTATACCCTGGTCGAAGGGTTGTTTGCTCGAGTCTTTCGATTGATTGACGTCGAATTGCCTACTCCGTTCCCTCGACTGACTTTCGCGGAAGTCATGGAGCGATTCGGCTCGGACAAGCCAGACCTGCGCATTGAAGGGATGGAGCTCAAGGATCTCTCATCCGCGCTGGCCGAAACAACGTTTGCGCCGTTTGCCGCAGCGCTCGGTGCAGGTGGTCAGGTCAAGGGCATCGCGGTGCGCGGCGGCGGTATGTCGCGCAAGACACTCGACGAGTTGCAGGAGTTTGCCAAGCGCTACGGCGCCGGTGCGCTCGCCTGGATCAAGCTGGGCGACGAACTCTCATCGTCGCTGCTGAAAGTCCTGGGCAATGATACGGTCACACGTGTGGCTGAACTGGCGGGAGCAACCAGGGGCGATGCAGTCCTGATCGTCGCTGGCAAAGCAAGCGTAGTGGCTGCCAGTCTCGGCGCGTTGCGCAATGAAGTCGCGCGCCGCGAAAAGCTGATCCCGGAAGGCGTCTATGCGCCATTGTGGGTTACTGAGTTTCCGATGTTCGAGTTCCACGAAGACGATGGCCGGTTCTATTCGATGCACCATCCGTTCACGTCGCCCTTGGATGAAGATGTTCCCGCGCTTGAACGCGCCGTGAATGGTGAGACCCAACTGTTTGCCGGGTTACGCGCGAAAGCTTATGACGCGGTCATCAATGGCGTCGAAGTCGCCGGCGGTTCAATTAGAATTCATCGTCGCGACGTGCAAGCCATCGTGTTCAAAGCGCTCGGCATGAGTGAAGAGACGGCACGGGCGCGCTTTGGTTTCTTCCTTGACGCGTTGGCCTACGGCACGCCGCCGCATGGCGGGATCGCTTCGGGCATCGAGCGCACGCTGATGGTGCTCGTGCCCACCGAAAATATTCGCGACGTGATGGCGTTTCCTAAGACTGCTTCCGCGCAGGATCTGATGATCGACGCGCCCGGTGAAGTCGATGAAAGACAGTTGGCCGAGCTGCACTTGAAGATCGTGAAGGAGTCGTAGGTTGCAGTCGCTCGGTTGGTTGCGTCTTGCGGCTTTGCCGCCAGATGTGCGGAAAGGCTTTGCCTTTCCGATCTCCGTTGCTTATTTCAGAGAGGCTCTGCCTCGCAATCGGGGCGTAGCCCCAAAATTCTTTGATACGCGCTCGGAAAGGCAGAGCCTTTCCGCACATCAAGTGGCAAAGCCACAAACTTCCTCTGCGAATCGTGGTGATTTCCATCCAGCAGGCACACGTCGACGAAATTCTCGAGCACGCGCGTGAATGTACGCCTCGCGAATGCTGCGGCTTAGTCGGCGGCACATCTTCCGGCCGCGCACAAAACATTTATCGAATGCGAAATGCTGCTGCCGATCCTCTCGTTACCTACGAAGCAGCGCCGGAAGATCTGTTTGCCGCGCAGCGCGCAATGCGCGAGCGCGGCGAGCAACTGCTCGGTATTTACCATTCCCATCCTCGCTCTGCCGATCCCAAACCCTCGGACACCGACGTGCGGCTTGCCTACTATCCATCAGCGGTTTACTTTATTGTGGGACTCGGCGGTGAACGGCCGAGCTTGGGCGCCTTTCGTATTTTGGAGAGTGAGGGACGCTGGGAACCGGTTGAGTACGACGTCTCCGCCGACGCCAATCGCTGAAACTGCTGAAACTGAACGAGCAGGGCTCTCGTAGACATCCTAGATGGAGCCAAAACGAACCAAGTACGATACGAATCCACTCGACGGAAAAGTCGCAGACCGCGCAAATAAGTCGTTTGAATCACGCCCCGGCGCGACGGAAGAAGTGCGAGGTGGACGGCCCACGCGGGACATCGGTCGCACTGAGAATGGCGCGGCGCGTGATCACACTGAAAGCGAAGCGCCAACTCGCCGCATCGATGGTGTTACGTCTTATCCATCCGTGTTCATTCCGCCAAAGCCCCGGGCTGACTACCGGCCGCCGCCGGCTCCCGACGTGTTTGCATATCAAGCCCAACCCGTTGCGCCGCCCAGCGTCTATCAACCACCGCCGGTACCGGTTTCTTTCGGTCCTCGATCTCATACGGTGCCGGGGCTCGGAATTTCTGAGAAGTGGGCCAGTCTGCTGCCCTATATCCCCGGTCATATCGGATTAGTGGCCGCTGTAGTTGAACTGTTACTCGTGCCGCGCACCGAAACCCGTACGCGCTTTCATGCGGCGCAGGGATTGGCCCTGCAGGCAGCTATTCTGATTCTGACCGGGGTATTTAGTTTTGTGACTCTGATCTCCGGCAACGGGTTTGGCTCCGGAATCTTTGGGGCGGCGGCGACCATCTTTCTGATCGTCTCGATGATTCGTGCCTGGAAGGGAAAATCTCATCACATAGCACCACTCGACGAGCCCACCAAGTGGTTGGATGAAAAGATTAAGCCTCGTAGGTGAGAACAACAACCGCAGTGGGATGAACCATATCGGTGTTGGAATGAACGGAAACGGAGCATCGGCTGAGCAGTGTGTCCGCGGTGAAGAGCGACGCGTTGGACTGTGAGACAGCGGTCGCTATGCTCAAAAGCTCGCCAATGAGCTTCAGGGTGGTAGTCTTCAAAAGACAACATTCGCGGGGCGTTCTCTTCGCTCCAGTGGCACTGGGTTTGATACCGATACAGGGCAACGCGTCCCATGAATCGTCATCAGAGCTTTGACGGGGAACGCTCGCCAGAGTTATTTGAGGGGAGTAATTCAGATGAATCGACCTGTTTTTCGAAGCGTGAACACGTGGCTGATGGCCATGGCTATTATGCTGATGCCGCTGGCGGCTTTTGCGCAGACGAAGATCGTATATCACCAAAACAAATACAAACTGACGGATGACGTAAAGCTGGGCCGGCAGGCAGCCGCCCAAGCGGAACAACAGTTTCCGTTGCTGCGCGACGCGGAAGTCAACGCCTATGTGGAAAAGATCGGACAACATCTGGTGGCTTCGATTCCTTCGGAGTTCCAGCATCCCGAGTTTCGTTATTACTTCAAAGTTATTAACGCGCGTGACATCAATGCGTTCGCGCTGCCGGGTGGTCCGATGTACGTGAACCGTGGAATGATCGAAGCGGCTCGCACTGAAGGCGAGATGGCCGGCGTTATGGCCCACGAGTTGAGCCACGTCGCCTTGCGTCATGGCACGGCCCAGGCGACCAAGGCCGGGAAGTATCAAACGGGGGCAGCAGTCGCCGGCATTCTCGGGACGATTCTGGGTGGCCCCGGACTTGGGCAAGTAGCTCAAGCTCCCTTTGCGCTAACCTTTCTGAAGTACAGTCGCGAATACGAAACCGAAGCCGATCTGCTCGGCGCTCGTATTATGGCGAACGCCGGATACGACCCGCGAGATCTCGCGAACATGTTCCGTACGATTGAAGCCCAGGGCGGTGGCGGTGGTGGTTTTTTAAGCGATCACCCCAGTCCCGCAAACCGCTACCAGCGCATCATTCAGGAAGCGCAGTATCTCCGCGTAAACAATCCGATCCAGGACAATCGCGAGTTTTTCGCCATCAAAGAAAGACTGCGTGGTTATCCCCGGGCGCAAACGATGGCCGAGATTCAGCAGAGTGGCCGGCGTTATCCAAATCAGGGGAACGATTACCCGAACGGCGAACGTACCGACTATCCTTCCGCGCCGCAGGGCCGGGTTGAATATCCATCGTCGCGCTTTCGTAGTTATGCAGCGCTCGGCGTCGTGCGCGTGAGTGTGCCGGACAACTGGCGCGAGGTTTCAGAGCAGGGTTCGGTTTGGTTCGCGCCCAATGGCGGTTACGGATCGAATAATGGGCAGGCCGTCTTCACTCATGGTGTCAATTTCGGTATTGCTCAAACGAACAACCGCAACCTGCAACAGGCCACCAACGAATTTCTGAACAGCTTGCAACAGGGCAACGGAAACCTGCGCTCGCGCAGCGGCTATCAACGCACTTACGTCGGGGGCCGCAACGGGTTGTCGATTAGTTTGAGCAACAGCAACGAAGCGACCGGGCGTCCGGAGGTGGTTAATGTAGTCACGACTCAATTGCGGAACGGCGAGTTGCTCTACATCATCACGGTTGCTCCGGAGAGCGATTACAACAACTATCAGAGCACCTTTCAGAATATTCTACGGTCAGTGCAGTTGAACGATTAAGTAGCTTTGGACTGCGCCGGCAGAGCGAAGCGGCGACGGCGCTTTGGTGTTCGACAACACTCCGGATGGAAAGTTTTCAAAGGCATCGACCACCGCCGCGAAGCGGCAAAAGATCTGTAGCCCACGGCGCGAGCCGTGGGTATCGGTTAGGCCGACGAGATAGCCGCGGAGCGGCGAAACTCAGGGAACAACAAGCCTGGAATGCAGTCGTCAACAAAGTCTACGGTTTGTCGGACATCCAAAGCGGTGTCGCGCTGCGCTTGCCACCGCACTCCAAAGGGCTGAGCGCCTCGCCTTGACACCGGCTTTAGCGCTCCCCATAATCTCTAACTTCGCGCTCGAGCACTTCGCCGGCGTTTAGCACTGAAATAACGGAGATTTTGCATGCCTAATCATAAGTCAGCAGAAAAGCGTGTGCGCCAGAGTGAGCGCCGGCGCCTTATTAATCGCAATAATCGCACAAAGCTGCGCACCTCGATCAAAAAGCTGCGCGTCGCCCTCGACGGCGGAGACGCGCAGGCGGCTGGTGGGCTGCTTCCCATAACCGTCTCTGAGATCGACAAAGCCGTAAAGAAGGGCGCGCTGCATCGCAACGCCGCCGCACGGCATAAATCGCGTTTGACGGTTCGAGTAACGCAAGCCAGCGCGAAGTAAGTGAGTTGCTTGCGATAGCAAGCGGGAAGAATTTCGAAGGTGTGAGGCGGATCGTTAACCGGTTCGCCTCATTTTTTTGCTGGGAGCGCGGACTGTTCCCGTCCGCAATGAGCGCGCAGCGCGAACAAAACTTTCTAACCCATCAACTCACAAACAAGCATTTCGACTTGCATCCGCGGCGTCGCTTTAGAAGTCTTGATTGCCAGGTCGGCTGCCGCGATGCGCTGCATCCTCTGCGCCACGGTTCCGGAATCCATTTGTTTGAGCATCGAAAGATAAGCGCCCTGTTTGAACGGCGGCATGCGAACCTCGCTGAAAATCTTTGCCGGGGCAGCGCCCTGCGACAGCAGTGCTTTCGCTAAAGCCATTCGCCGGTAGGTGCCGGCAATCAGACCGATCAGCAGGACCGGCTCGACTCCGTCATCCAACAAGTCACGCAGCGTCTTCAGCGCCGCCCGGCGATTACCCGCCAGGATTTGATCGCTTAACTCCCAGTTCAGGTGTTCGCGCGAACGACTAATCAACTGATCAACCAGCGCCAGGGTGATGCGGCCGGACGGTAACGATGCCGCCGCCAGTTTATTCAGTTCGTTCGTCAACGTGTGCAGATCGCTCCGCACCATTTCCAGGATGCGATGCCCGGCCTGTGGCTCAATCTCGACTCTTAGTTTTTTCAGGTGGGTCTTAATCCACAATTGAAGTTCGTTAGTCTTCAACGGCTGGAACTCAAAAGCCGCGCCCGACATGAGTGACTTGGCCAACCTCTTTCGCTTGTCGAGATCGTCAGCAGCGAAAATGACCACCGAAGTCTCAACCGGCCGATCGATATACTTGAGCAGCACATCTTCATCGGCTTCCTTGAGCTTCCCGAAATTCCTAATCCGGACCACGCGCCGATCAGACATCATCGGCAGTTGCTCCGCGATCGCGACGGCTGAACGCACATCGTCGGTCAACAGGTTAAATGACGATTCGTTGAATTCGCGCAGCAGCGTGTTGCGCAGGGCCTCTTCGGCGATCGCGCGCGCGGCTTCGTCGCGGAGAAAAGACTCGGGGCCGAAAAGGAAATAGACCGGCTCGATCTTGCCCTGCTTCAGCGATTGAGTGAGCTCTTTTGGCGTGCGAACCGGCATGGTATCTGTAGCATAGACTTTAGTCTGTGTGATTTCTTGACGGCGAAGAACACAGACTAAAGGATCATCTGATCAAGTTAGTTGAAAACCCTGCTTGGTTCCTTCCCCTCCCTTTCGGAGGGGTTAGGGAGGGTGCAAAGCTTGACGCCGACAAGCCCCTCTCCCGGCCATCTCCCAAAGGGAGAGGGAGAAAGACTTAAACTCTCTGCTACTTGTCCTCCTTAACGCCGAACCCGTTAACCAAAGTCGAAACGATCGACTCGGCAAAGCTGCGCGCCATGCGTTGCACCGCCGGGTCTTCTTCGTTAAAGAAGTTGCGCGGATCGTTGGCGAATTCAAACTCGCCGCGAAAAACAAAATTTTGATTGTCGTAGAGCACGCGGTTTTCGTGCTGGTCGCGCACGGTCACCGCAGCGGTAATTGTCACTTCAAAGATGCGCGCGCGACCCTTGTCATCCAACAGCACGCCTGAAAATCCAAAGCTCTTGACGGTACCGTCGATCACTGCGTCGGCGCCTTCGCGCTCGCTCTGCACGCGCAAACCGTGGCCGCGGCGAATCAGCTCGTTCATCACCGCTTCGGTAAAGCGATGCTCGATTTTGAACCGCAGCGCGTTGTTCTGGAACGCCGGCACAGCCACCGTCTTGATATGCGGCGGCATCTGGCTTTTCGTCACCGGTTTATAGCATTCGGTGAAGCCGGAAACGGTTAGAAGCATTGCTGCAAACGCGGCAACCCGTACAAATCTGGTCATCAAATCGTCTCTTTCCCTGAAGGATGTCCCTGAAGGATGTTGATAATACGTCAAGAGCCGTGCTATACGAAAGCCACTCAGGCATCGAGAGGAACAAAATCGTGACTAACCCAATACCAATTGGCCCGACCTTGTCGCGAATCGGACAAATCTTCGTCAACGTAAAGGACTTGGAGCGCGCGATCGCTTTCTATCGCGACGTCCTCGGCATGACTTTTCTTTTTCAGGCTCCACCCGGCATGGCTTTCTTTGACTGTGGTGGCATCCGTTTGATGTTGGGTGTGCCTGATCGGCCCGATCTGGATCATCCAGCCTCGATCATCTATTACAAGGTGGACGACATCGAAAAGGTTTACGAAACCTTCAAAGCGCGGGGCGTCGAGTTTATTGTCAAACCGCATTTGGTGGCGCCCATGCCTGACTATGATTTGTGGCTGGCGGACTTTCGCGATTCAGAGGGAAACCTGCTGGCTTTGATGAGTGAAGTACCGCGACAAGTTGCGTGAGGATCTGGTTTGGAGTTCCGCCTTCAGGCGGCGTGACCTTTTTGAGCGCTTGGGATGAGGTCGGTATCACCTGCGTGAGCGGGTGGGCCGAACAAGCAACCCGCCTATGGAGTGTTTGATCCACCCGCTCACGCAGGTGGTACTGACTTCATTACGGAGCGGATCGACAGACGAAGGCTTGTCGGACACAACCATGGCTCCAGCTCCCGACCTACAGAAGATCGTCTCACGACTCGCGGCGCATTACGGCAAACCCGGCCCGCCCATTACGACCGATCCGTTTGAATTGGTCCTGCTTGAAAACGTCGGATATTTGATCAGTCAGAAACGGCGCGAAGAAGCCTTCAGGCTGCTCCGCGAACACGTCGGGACCAAACCGCATGAGATTCTCGCGGCTGCGCCCGAGAAACTTTTGCGGGCGACGAGTCTGGGCGGCATGCATCCTGAACAGCGGGTCAATCGTCTGCGCGAAATTGCATTGATTGCAATGGGCGAGTTTGGCGGCGACCTTACCGAGGCTCTGAAGCTCCCCTTGCCAAAAGCCAAACGGGCATTGAGAAAGTTTCCCAGCATCGGCGAGCCCAGCGCCGAGAAGATTCTTCTACTGACTCGCAGCTATCCGGTGCTGGGCCTGGATTCCAACGGCCTGCGAGTGCTCCTGCGTTTAGGCTTCGGCGAAGAGAAAAAGAATTACGCCGTCGCTTATCGTTCGGTTCAGGAAGCTATCGCGCACCAGTTGAAGAAAAACTATGACTGGTTAATCAGCGCGCACATTCTGCTCCGGCAACATGGTAAGGAACTGTGTAAGACGAATGCGCCGTTGTGTGAAAAGTGTCCGGTGAGGAAGAGCTGTGCTTACTTCGAACGGCGCGGGGCAGTAGCCCGACCGTGAGGGAGGGCGCGCTCTTCTTTCGCTGCGTCACTCTCGACACAAGGAAAATCAGCGGGCCAACGGGCAATAAATATCACGCGCCTAAGGCGCTAAAACCTGCTCACGGCTCTCCCGCTCCACCACCAAACTCAACCCCATGATCAGATAAAACATCATTACCACTTCGGAATCGCCCCAGTTGTAATGAACCACGCCGCTCAGCATGAAACCGACCAGCCCGCCCAACGCCCCCAGGACGATTCCCCGCTCGATCCAATTCTCAGGTGGGACCCGACGCCTTACGCGCCATAACGTGCGCGCGTAGGTCCCGAGCAGGATTAGCCATACAATCAGCGCCGGCACGCCCCGCTCGAGCGCTATCTGCAAATAGTCAGAATGCATGTGGCCCATCGGCATGCGGCCGTTGTCGAACAAACCCCACTCGCGCCAGTGCGACTTGATCGAATCCATGCCGACGCCAACCATCAGGTGACGTGGATTACTGGTCAGCAGATGAAAGCCGTCGTGCCAAACCTTCTGGCGCCAGACAATTGAGTTGTCGCTCTGATCAAAGAAGCCGACGCTTCGCCTTTTTTGCAAAACGAATAATCCGCCGAGGACGATTGGCAGCGCGCAGGCTCCCAGCACGATCAATGCGCGCCGGCTCACACTAAGCGCGGTAATCAAGGTCGCGGAAACCAGCAGCGAAAGCCAGGACGCGCGGGTGACGGTCAGCAGTAGCGCGACACCCATCCCCACAATTGCCAGCGCCAGCAACGCGCCGTTCCGGCTGCGCTTTCGTGGCACCGCCAAAAATAAACCAATCGTCAGCGAAGCGATCAGTTGGAGCATCTCGGCATAGGTCGTCCAGTGATTGTAAAAGCCGGTCGCGCGCCAATCGCGGCCACTGGTCCAGCGTTGTATGCCGAGTTCCTCCTCTGCCGTCGACCCGGGCAGCAAACGTCCCCGCGGGACCTCTAACACGGCGACCCATTCAACTCGATAGATCTTGATTTTGGCCGGCCCAGTCTTCGGAGATTGATTCAGGGTCTCAATCAACTCTTGCACGTTGTGCAGTGGCCGGCCATCAACTTCTTCCAGAGTGTCGCCACTTAGAATCGGTATTGGCTCGGGTCCCGGACGCACGCCGAGCTTTGCGTCAGACAGCGAATGACGCAGGACACTATCACTCAGTGGGCTGTTGGCGGCGACGCCGTAGACTTTCACTCCCCGTCCGAACGTGTACTGGCCAAACGTGTAGAAGACATTAACCATGCACGACGCGATCAGCACGATCACCAACGCGCGCAAAACCCGCGGCGAGCGAACATTTTCCGCGAACAGGTACACGATGGTGAACAAAGACGCCGCGTGCAGCTTCCCGATCGAAACGATCGGAGCGTAAGAAAGGAAGGAGGACAATCCGGTGATAAGAAAGAAACCAAACATGGGATAGTCGAGCGGGGTGCGCTCGAGTTTAGGACGCGGCGAAACAGTAAAGCGCAAAACCCAGAACAGCAGGCCGAGCAACCACGCAGTCTGCGCCGCGGCAATCGAGTTTGGCGCCGCGATGACGAACAGAAACAGGGCACCCAGTATCGAGCGCTCCAGCCAAATAGCTAGCGGGCTTAGGGTAGCTTCCCGCGATTTGACTCTCTGAATTGTCGTCATTCCGTCTCTAGCTTGCTCGATCTGATTTTCTCTGTGTCATCTCTGTGTACTTCCGTGTCTCTGTGGTGAATACAACCGCGACAACCATTCATTACAGAGACACGGAGAACACCGAGGCTGGACGCAGAGAGTTTTGTGTTTCCGCTTTTACAACCAGTCAGAATTGCTTAGAATCGGCAAGCTCGAATTATATTCGACTCTGGTGGAAACCACATGCGTAGATTGATTCCTTTTATTGCTGTTCTCTTACTCGTAACGACTTCTGCGTCCGCGCAGGTTAAGAGCGTGGCCCAATACATCGAACAAGTCCAGGCGCTGTCAAATCGCGCCGAGGTAAAGTCCGCAAACGACTACATCGATCGCAACCACGAAAGCATTGTGCGCGAGTGGATCGCCATTACTGAAATCAACGCGCCTTCGGGTCAGGAGCAGCCGCGCGCGAAATACATCGAAAGTCTCTTGCGCAAGTATCATCTGGATGACATTCATTACGACTCGACGGGCAATCTGATCGCCGTGCGCAAAGGCGCCGGCGGCGGCCCCGTGATCGTTTTTGACGCGCACCTGGACACCGTCTTCCAACCTGGATTGCAGATCAAAGCAACCATTCGCGATGGAAAGATTTATGCGCCCGGCATCGGCGACGACACGCGAAATGTCGAGGCGCTCCTGGCGACGATTCGTGCGCTGAACGACGCCAAGGTTAAGACCAAAGGCGATCTCGTGTTCGTGTTCACGGTCCAGGAAGAGACGACCATGAACGGCGCCAAGGCCTATATCAGCGAGAACAAGGGGAAGATCGATCAGTACATCGCGCTCGACGGCGGCTACGAAGGTTTCACCTACGCAGGCATCGGCATCAACTGGTACCGGCACCACTTCATCGGCCCCGGCGGCCACACGCGCTCGCGCACGCCGCCTTACTCGGCGTCTCTGCCGCTGGCCCGCGCAATCGAACGCATTTATCAATTAAAGGTACCAACCAATCCTTCTTCGAACTTGAACATCGGCATGCTCGGTGGCTCGGAAGTAGTAAACGCGAAAGCCTCAGACGCGTGGTTCACCGTCGACTTGCGCTCGACGAGCAACGAAGTGATTGCTGATCTGGAAAAGCAAATCCAGATCATTCTGAATGAAGAGGCGGCCCGCGTCGGCATGACAGTAAAGACCGACGTCATTGGCGCTTCACCAGCCGCCTTCATTCCCGGACATCGCGAATCCTATCTGGTGCGCATCTCGGAAGCCGTGCACCGGGTGATGGGTTTCGATCCGCCAATTGGAAGTGCCGGCTCGAACAATTCGAGCGCCGCTCTGCTTGCCGGCATCTCTTCAATCTCAACCGGCGCCGGGCCCTGCGAAGGCGCCCACAGCCTCGCTGAGAATTGCGAAATCGAACCGCTCTATAAAGGGATTAAGAAGGTTTTGTTGTTGGAGGTGGCGCTAGCGCGAGTTGAGTGAAGGCTCGCGAGTTGAAGAGAGCGTGCTTAATAACTCTGAGAGATCTCCGAACTATCGTCGGTGTGTTATGCGTAGAGCGTCCTCGCTTTCAGCTTCGAGCAGCACGACTTCATTGTCGCTTCTATTCTAATTCATTTGTAGCTCCAAGGTAAGAAGCAAGTCCTGGGCCTTGCTTCTTTCTGAATCGCTGAAAGACTCTATGGAAATCATCCGATCCTCATGTCGATCGTATTGAATCAGAAAGATCATTGATTCCGTCCTTTCATCCGAGCTATGACTTCGGCGGAGCCTAGGGTTTGGGTCTGCTCGCGGGTCTATAAAGGTCGCGCCGCTACGCGGCTCTGGCCGATCTACTCGAACGAGAAGCGGGAGCCCTCCCTTACGGTCGGGCTACTGCCCCGCCTTCTCACACTCGACTCTCCGCTGCTTGAGGGAGTAAAGCCTAATAACCGTTCCACCCGTCTTCGTAACCGTTCTCGAACCCTTCGCGATAGTAACGTCGGTACAGCTCGCGGTCGCCGAGTTTGGAGCTGTAATCTGTGGTGGCGTTCTGGTAGGCACTGAAGTCTCGGTAGTTTGAGCGCCGGCCTTTCTTGCGATCGTTGCGGCCCTGCTTGTTGCCTTCGTTGTAGCCGGCGTTCAGAGCCGTCTGGCGCAACTGATAAGACCCGCCATAGTTGCCGTACCGATCCCAATTGCGGCCGCGGCTTTGTCGGTTGTCGTTGCGATTGCGGTCGTTGTTCCGGTCTCGGTCGTTACGATCATTCCGGTCATTCCGGTCATTCCGATTGTTGTTGTACGAGTTCGGATTCTCAGTGTCGTATCCGCTCTCAAAGGCTAAACGGAAATAGCGCCGGTACAGTTCGCGATCACCGAGCCTCGAGCTGTAGTCCTTGGTCGCGTCATTATAGGCACTGAATTCCTGATAGCTGCGGCGCCGGTTTCGCGCTCGATCGTCGCGCCCTTCCTTCGAACCTTCGTTGAAGCCGGCATTCAGGGCCGTTTCCCGAAGCTGATAAGACCCGCCCAGATTTGGGTAGCCGTCCCAGTTACGACCGCGGCGCTGGGCTGCGGCGCTGGTGCTTGAAGCGATTCCAATTCCAATGAGCAGAAGAGAGAGTATGGCGAATTTCATGACCCTAAGTGGTTCGTTTGTCTTCATCTTTGCCTCCTACGATTTTCCTTGATCAATTGCTATTCGGGGTGTACGTCCAATAATAATTGACCCGTCCTGGAATGGCTAATGTAGCACTCGTCTCCCAATAATGACGCTCTACCACGCCCACGCGTACGCCTCGGTCCGCGGATCCGTTCCCACGTTCAGCACTCCGGTTTTCAGATCCACGACGATTGCCGCTAACGATCCGTCCGACCATGCACCGGTGACGCGCAGCTTGTGTCCTCGGGCGAGCAATTGTTTGCGCACGGCTTCGGGAATACGCGACTCAACCGAGAGATCGCCCGGATACATCGTGTGCGGAAAAGGCGAAGCGGGAAACGCTCGGGTCAGCCACTTCGGCGCTTCTATCGCCTGCTGCACATTCATTCCGAACTCGATCATATTCAGCAGCGTCTGCATCGTAAGCTGTACCTGCTGGTCGGCGCCGGGTGTGCCCAGCAGCATGTGCGGCTGGCCGTTTTTCATCACCAGCGTTCCCTGCAGAGTGCTGCGCGGCCGCTTGCCTGGCGCGAGCGCGTTCGCTTCACCCGGTTCGAGCGTGTAGTAGTCACCGCGACAATTAAAGATAAAACCCAGGTTGCCCATGACCACGCCGGTGCCGAACGCGCTGTGCAGACTTGGCGTAAAGGTGATCATGTTACGCGAGCCGTCGACCACCGCGATGTAACTCGTGTCGCCATCATGATCGCCGTCGCCTGCGGTCGTGACTTTCACCGGGCGATCGAGCGGCGTTGCATCGGTGGTGAATTTCTCTGCGGTACCCGGACGAAATACCAGGGACGCCGTGTTTTGATCGATCAGCCGGCGACGTTCGGCGGCATATTCTTTCGAGAGCAGACCCGCATACGGGATCTTAATGAAGTCCATGTCGCCGAGATATTTTTCACGATCGGCAAAAGCGAGCTTGATTGCTTCGACGCTGGTGTGGATATAGCCGGCGCTGTTCAGTCCCATCGCCTTGAGGTCATAGCCTTCGAGAATTTTCAGCGCGAACAATTCCGCCGGACCCTGGCTGGCCGATGGGTTCTTGTAGATTTGATAACCGCGATAATCGATCGAGACCGGCTCTTCGACCTTCGCCTTGTAGCCGGCAAAGTCTTCATAGCGAAACAGGCCGCCGTTCTCTTCCGAGAACTTCGCCATCTCGCGCGCGATGTCGCCTTTGTAGAAACGATCACGCGCCGCCTTCAACGCCTGATGTCGCCCTTTACTCTTATTCTGTTTCTCTGCTTCGACGAGTCTCTTCAGCGTCTGCGCCAGATCAGGATTGCGAAAAATCTCGCCTGCTTGCGGCGCGCGATTGTTGGGAAGATAGACCTTCGTGCTGGTCGGATACTTGCGCAGCTTCTGCGAAGTTGCGAGCGCGCGCGCCAGTGAATCACCCACCGGAAATCCATTTTCAGCCAGGTCGATCGCTTCTTTCAGGACCTGGGCGAAACTCATCGTGCCCCAGCGATCCAGCAGGACGTACCAGGCATCAACGGTGCCCGGCACGGTGCCCGCCAGCAGCGAGTCATTGACCGGCAGCTTGCCACCGTTGTGTTCTTTGTACCATTCGATCGTCGCGAGACGTGGCGCCGTGCCTTCGGCGTTGATCGAATAGACTTTCTTTGTCTTCGCATCATAGACGAGCAGCACCGCATCGGCGCCGACGCCGTTCATCGCGGCATCGACGATGCCGAGCACCGCCTGTCCGGCGACTATCGCGTCGAAAGCGTTGCCGCCCTTTTCCAAAATTCGTTCAGCCGCGCGCGTCGCTTCGGCTTTCATTGCGGCCACCGCGAAATGCCGGCCGCGCACCACGGGGCGCATCGTCCGGGACGCGCCGTTGGCCTCTGACTCACCTTCTTGCCCCATAGTCACTCCTGCCAGCGAAGACATTAACACTCCCACGAGCGCGATTCGAATCAGTGTTCGCATAGAACCTCCTTAAACCAGTCCACCCCCTGGTGTCGGGCTGCATACCCGGTTTTCCTTTGCGCCTTCCGACTTTCTTGGCGCCTTTGCGTGAAACTTATTCGGCGCGTTTTAGTTTCACGCAAAGGCGCAAAACCAAAACTGAAGGCGCAAAGAAAGACAACTACCAACTTCCAGCATATCAAAACGCTGCGCGACTACGCGGAGAGAGAGGCGGCGGGCTTACTAATCAAACTCCCGCTTCGGCATCGCCTGCTCTGTGCCGACGCGGCCGGCCTCAATCTTTGCTCGCGAATAGTTCTCACCTTTGATCGGTTCGCCGGCGATTCGCCGCAGCATTGTTAGCTGACCGACGTGCGTGAGTGCATCTGCAATTGGTCCCTGAAACAGACGCTCGCAAGTAGCGCTCAGTTCAGCGTCTGAAGCCAGATAGTTGTCGAAACTCTCGAGGGCTTGATGAAAGCGTGCGACCTCTTGATCCCAGGGCAACGGTTCGGAATTGTTCCAGGTCTCGTCGCCCTTCGCGATCGACAATGCCCAATCCAAAAGGTCGCCGACGTGCGCCAGAATCTGGGCCGGCGTCCGAGTGGTTTCGGAAGCATGGAAAGACGCAAATGAATCGGGCGCACCGCGAACCGCCTTAGCTCCGCGATAAGCGAGCGTCGCCACTGTGTGTCGCAGCATTTCACGTTTGGTATCTGAATTGTTCATAAGACCATTGAGCCCTCCCTTACGGTCGGGCTACTGCCCCGCTTTCTAGTAAGCATCCTCCCCACGCCACATAACCGGCACTGTCTGAAGAATGATCTTCACGTCCAGCAGCAGTGACCAATTCTCGATGTAGTACAAATCCATTCGCACCATCTCGTCAAACGGCAGGCGGTTACGTCCGGACACTTGCCACAGACCGGTGATGCCCGGCTTCATATCGAGCCGCTTGCGATGCCACAACTCATAGCTCTCGACTTCATATGGAATGGGCGGTCGCGGTCCCACAACACTCATATCACCCCGCAACACGTTAAAGAGCTGCGGTAGTTCATCGATGCTCATCCGGCGTAAGACACGACCCACGCGCGTCACTCGATCGTCGGCGCGTAGTTTGTACGCCGGCCGCTGGTCATCGCCCTGGTTTGAATCCGGCTGGCCCCTGATGTAACGGCGCTGGAACTCGCGGTGCTCCGCATCGTCTGTGTCCGCCCGCATGGTGCGGAATTTATAAAAGAGAAAAACCCGGCCGTCCATCCCGACGCGTTCCTGCTTGTAAAAAACCGGACCGCTTGAATCAAGCTTAATGAGCAAAGCAATCAAAAGCCAAAGCGGCGAGAGGATGGCCAGGGCCACTGAAGCAATGATCAGATCCGAACCTCGCTTGGCCACGCGCGCGGAGCTCGACAGCGGCGAGCGGAACAGCGTGACCATCGGCAGCGATCCTACTTGATCGATTTCAGTCTTGCTCGGGAGACAATTCAAAAGTGTCGGCGCAATGCGAAACTCCACGCCCCGGCGGCGTCCGGTTTGCATCATGACGTCAAACAGGGCCTCGCCCGGAACGTTCGGATCGGAGATGATCACTTCGTTCGCTCCTGAATCGCGAATCGCTTCAGGCAGACTGCGAAGGTCTCCTATTACCGGCACGCCTTCAAAGCTCGATCGCGCATCACCGTCGAAAGATCCATTGTCGACGATCCCGATCACGCGATAGCCAAGCTCAGGCCGCGCGCGCATTTCCCGGATGCAAAGTGCTGCCTCTGGTCCGCGACCGACGATCAGTGTCGGAATCAAATTGACGCCGCGACGGCGCACCAGGATCTGGCCGCCGCGCAAAAGCATCCGCACGGCGCCCATGCCGGCCCATACCAGCAGGAAATCAACCAGGAAAACCGCGCGCGAATACGAGAAGGTGCGATAAGCAACTCCACCACGATACATAAAGGTCGCGGCCACGATCAGCAACGATCCGATCGCCGTCGCCTTGAAGACGCGCGCCATGTCTTCGACGAACGAAAACTCGCCGCGGATTCGATATAGATCATAGTAGCGAAGCAACAGCAGCCGGATCGGAATCACCAGCGGCAGCAGCAGGGCATACGGAGCAAATTCTCTGCTCCAGGTGAAGCTGCCCGAGGCGCTTCGGTGAACAATCGAATCGTGATGGCGCAGATAGAAAGCCAGCGTGAACGAGAAGATCGCCAGCACGATATCGGTGGTGGCCAAAAGCGTCTTGACCAGAGGCACAACCCAACGCGGCGCTCGCGCTGGCTCGCGAACGGCGCGAGCGTCGGTTTGGATTTCTTTTATGCTTTCAGCTTTCATCAGGAGTCGTGGCAACTTTACCAGTACCTGCGGCTTTACCGCCTGATGCGCGGAAAGCCGGTTGACCCCGTTAGGGGCCGAATGTTTATAGCTCACCAGCACTTAAAGGCTCCAGTGAGCTCCTTTAGGAGCGTAATGTAATCTAACAGAAGTCTCGCTCCTAAAGGAGCTAAGTTGATTAGTGACGGCGGGTGCTATAAACATCTCGCTCCTAACGGAGCGAACGCAGACGGGCCTTCGGCATCTCAAACAGCAAAACTGCCTTCCGGATCACTCCAAAATCAACTTAACGACTTCGCCTCGTACAGATCTCGCCTCTCGAGGTTTAGCGGCGGACTTCTTCGCGACTGGCAGCGCATCAATCTCCGCCCGCGAAGAGAGGCGAAGTAGTCGTCCTTCGTCTACTAACTCCTGATCAATCGCGGCCCACTTGCCGGCATAGACACTAATAGCCGGCACGCCCAGCGCGGCCGCTTCGCGATTCATCGTCCCGCCTGCGCTCATCACCAGATCGGCAGCGGCGATCAGGTTTGCGCCATCGAGGGCCAACTGCGGCATGATCAGTTTAGCCAACTCGAGGGTTTCGTATGCGGCTCTCTGCGCATCCGAACGTGGCAACAAAATGATCTTTACTTCGGCGCGCGCACTCAAACTCACCAGCAATTCATCGAATAGTTCGTTTTCGAAACGATGATAGAGGGCTTCACGCGCCGGTGGCCGAGCGACGACCAGCACATCTTTACCCGCGACACCCAGCCCACGCAATGTCTCGGCAAACTCAGGGTCGGGCACAAAGTCTGCGAGATAGACGTCTTCCTTGGTGCCTTCATAGCGTCTTACTTTGCGCGTCGAGGCCCCGTATTTCTTCAGCTCTGCCGCCGGAAACGCGCGCGGCACGATCACGCGCGACGCCAGACGAAACGCGAGGTGGTTCGCCGGCTGATGTTCGTAGTCCATTAACGTGATTGACTTAATTCCCAGCGCGGCGGCGGCCGCAATGTGCGCATATGAGTTATGACTGACGGCAAGATCAAAACCACGATCGCGTCCCCACTTGCGCAGGGCCCCGGCACGCCCGATCAAGTTCCCTGCTTTGCCGGTGATCGATCCGCCGCCATGGCCGCCGATGACGTGCGGCGTCATGCCCGCATTCGTCGCCAGCTCAACCGTCTGCGCAAAGTCGCGGGCGGTGATCTCGATCTGATGCCCGCGCGCGACAAACTCCGGAATCAACGCGCGAAAGAAAGGCACGTGGGGAGAGTTGGCTAAGTCGATCCAGATTCGCATAGGACCCCGCACAAAAGAAAAAAGATACTCGATCTAATTCGGTTTCGTGTCTTCCTTCTGCTGGGAAGAACGATCCACGAAGTCACACAAAATTACACGAACAAACCCGTTCTGCTTCGTGTGATTTTGTGGATCGTTTTCCCTGGCAACAAAATCTATCAAAGTAAACACGCCCCTTACTTCTTACTTTTGCCTTCTCTGAGGCGTGCGAGCGCATAAGCCATCCACGCCTCTGACCAACGCATATACGGGATCCCGACCGTGTAAAAGCGCCGGCGCTGATAATGAAAGTAGCCACGCGAATCACGCATATTGTCGATGACCCAGTCTGCAATCTTCTCCGCGAGGATCAACGTGCCGGGAATCCGGCCGCGCAGTTCTACCAAAGTTACAATCGCCGATGCGGCCGAATGCGCGTCGGCGGGATAGAGTCGATCCGGATAATACTTGGGCCAGCCGTTATCCAGGAAAAAGCTTTCCTTCCAAAACTCGTAGCCGCGACGCAAGGTGTTATCCATCTCGTCAAACGACCCGGTCGCTACCGCTCCCGGTTCTGACCCCATGGAGTTCATGATGCGAGAAAGACTCCCCAATATGAAGGCCGTATGAAAATTATCGGCCCATGATTGATAGTCCTCGCCGCCATAGCCCCACGAACCATCCGCGCGCTGACGGCGACAAACATAGCGCGCGGCGCGCATCGCCCAATCGCATAAACTTGATTCACCAGTCAATCTTCCGACGACCGCTAAAGTCTCACCGGCAAGCAGGCTCGCATTGAAGACGCGCGTTTGATCGAGCGGCGAATAGCTAAAGCAAACTTCCGTGTCTGACTCTTCAGATCGGTTCAGGTCGTTGAGGATAAAGTCACAGATGGTGCGCGCAAACGGCAAGTACTCCTCGTGGCCAAACACTTCAGCAGCTTCACAAATCGCCCGCGCCGCGAAGGCCGTCGGGACGATTGCCGGCGTACCGCGCGGGGCAAAGAAAGATCGCGACTGCCAGTCAAAGTTGTACCCCCAAGCCGCGCCTTTGAAACCTTTCAAGCGCATCCACATCAAATCGTCCAGCAACTCGCGCGCTTCGACCTCGGCTTCTTTGGTTTGGCGGCAGCGGTATTCAGCCAGTGCTGCCAACGCGAACAGCGCAATGCCTTTTGCATTTCTTTCTCGCGGAATGCCTACGAGAGAACGAAAATTAATTGGCGAGCGTTTGTGAAATTGCGTCCAGGCGAGCCGCGCCCAGCGCGATTTTTTGAGAGGTGTGGCCTGAAACCAACGGCTGTTCAGGGCGTCGTAAGGATCATAACCGGCGAAACCCTGCCGGCGGCACCATTGCCACAGGTCCTGGTGCGCTCGTGTAAGATCAGCTGCCATTTTGGAGTGTTTGGAGTTCCGCCTTTAGGCGGGCTTGTTTTCCAACATCACCAGACCGCCTGAAGGCGGAACTCCAAACAATCCGCACTCCAAATTACTGGCTCGCGCTTACCGAAGTTTCGATCCGGCGCGGTGTCTCGACAAAGCTTTCGCGCCACAACTCAAACGACAGCAGCGTCCAGAGCAGCTTGCGATGATTAGCGACGCCGCGTTCGTGTTCGTCCTGCAGACGGGCCACGTATTCCGGATTGAACAGACCGCCCCGGCGCAGGCGTTCGGGCGACAACAGGTCATGCGCGAGCGGCCGCAACTCGCCTTTCAACCACTTGGCAAAGGGGACGCCAAAACCTTTCTTGCCACGCCGCCAGACAAATGGCGGCACCAGGCCTTTAGCGGCACGCTTGAGAATGTACTTCGAAGTATAACCGTGCAGCTTGTAGCGCGAGGGCAGGCCCGCGGCAAACTCTGCGACGCGTGGATCGAGATAGGGCGCGCGCACTTCCAAACTGACAGCCATACTGGCGCGATCGACTTTTGTCAGGATGTCTTCGGCCAGATAAAGCTGCGTGTCCAGGCTTTGCATGCATTCAGTCAGATTGTTTGAGTCGCATTCAGCAAACAGTCGCCGCGCATCACGATAAATGTCCGGCTCGCTCGCTCGCCTCACGTCTTCTGAAAGCAAGAGATCCTGATCGTTAGGCGTGAACGAGCCAAACCAAACATGATGCCTGGCGACTTCATCATAGTGCGAAGCGGTGATAAATCTTTTTGCCCGATAGTCGAACGAAAGATTGCTGGTCTTAACGGGCAGGTGGTTCACGACCGGCTCGATCAAGCCACGGCGCAAAAACCGCGGCACGCGGTCGTAAGCGCGCGCCATGTGATGACCGAAGTACATCGGATAGCCGGCGAAGATTTCGTCGCCGCCGTCTCCACCCAGCGCCACGGTCACGTGCTTGCGCGTGAAACGCGACAGCAGAAATGTCGGCACCAGCGAAGGATCGCTAATCGGTTCGTCCATCCACGCGCCGATTTCGCTTACGAGGTTCGCCGCCAGGCTGGCGCTGAACCGCTCTTCGTGATGATCGGTGCCGAGGAATTTGGCTACCGCTCGAGCGTACTGCGATTCGTCGAACGAGCTTTCGGCAAAGGCGATCGAAAACGTCTTGACGGTCTCTGACGATGCGCGCACGGCCAACGCTGTGACTACGGAAGAGTCGATACCGCCCGAAAGCAAGACGCCCAGCGGCACGTCGGAAACCAAACGCATGCGCACTGAATCAGCCAGCAGCTCACGAAGCTGGTCAGCGGCGTCGGTAACACTCGGCACGGGCTCACGTGTCTGGTAGCTCAGTTTCCAGTAACGCTTTACTTCGATCTGACCGTCTTCCAGCGTGAGCGTGTGCGCGGCGGGAAGCTTGCTGATGCCTTCGTAGATAGACAGGGGCGCCGGCACATAGTCGTACGAGAGATATTGGCGCAGCGCATTGAGATTGAGGTTTGGCCGCACCGACGGATGGGCCAACAGCACCTTGGGCTCTGACGCGAACAGCAACGTGCCGTCGAATACACCCCAGTAGAGCGGCTTTTCACCAAACCGATCGCGCGCGATGAACAAACGCCGCCGCCGGTCATCCCAAAGCGCGAAGGCGAACATGCCGTTGAGATGCTGGACCATTTCGCGGCCGTATTCTTCGTAAAGATGCGGCAGAATCTCGGTATCCGAGGCGCTGCGAAAAGTGTGGCCGAGCGTTTCGAGATCAGCGCGTAACTCGCGGTAGTTGTAGATTTCGCCATTGAGGATGACGGCGATGCTTTGGTCTTCGTTGAAAGTAGGCTGCTCACCGGTAAGCAAATCGATGATCGCCAGGCGCCGCATCCCCAGGGCCACGCCGTCATCGATCAGGTAGCCTTCCGAATCGGGACCGCGATGGATCATGCGGTCGCACATCAGACGCAGCAATTCCTCTCCGCCTTCAGGGGGCGGCGTGCGCGGATCAAGATTGGCCCAACCGGTTATGCCGCACATAAGACTTAATTCACCACAGAGGGCACAGAGGAAAACCAGATTAATAAGCTTAGATTACAAATCTTTTGATTCCATCTTTCAGATGAAGCGAATGGAAATTGATAAGCAAGCCGATTGGTTTGCCACTTAGTTTCAGGTACGAAATAATCTGCGCTTGATGAATCGGCGCTAACGCTTCAATCGCCTTTAGCTCGACTACCACCGTGTCTTCCACCACGAGATCGAGGCGATATCCGGCTTCAAGCCTAACACCGTCATACACAACCGGCAGAGGGACCTCAGATGCCACTTTCAACCCGCGCTTTATCAATTCATGTTTCAAACAAACCGCGTAAGCACTTTCTAATAGACCCGGTCCCAGCGCCGAATGGATCTTCATTGCTGCGTCGACAACCGCGCCGCTAATATCATTCTTATTCACTGCCTGGTTTTCTCTGTGTCCTCTGTGGTGAACCCTATTCTTTCCCTTACCGCGTAAATCGCCTTCGCCTGGGATTCGTGATAAGTGCGGACCTGCATTTCCGCCAACAACCCCATTAGGAAAAACTGTACGCCCAGCACCAGCATGACCGTCGTCAGCACCGGTAACGGTGTCTGGACAAAGTCGGCGTGATGCGGCCAGCTCGCATATTTCATCAGGAACGCGAGGACGGCGCACAAGATTGAAAAGAAGAACGTCAACAAGCCGGCCCAGCCGAAAACATAAAGCGGTTTGGTCTGATACGACGCCATGAACTTGATGGTCATCAGATCAAAGATCACCTTAATCGTGCGGGACAGACCGTATTTCGACTGTCCCATCGTGCGCGCATGATGCTCGACCGGGATTTCCGTCACGCGCGCGCCCGACCAGGAGGCGTAAATTGGAATAAAGCGATGCATCTCTCCATAGAGATGCACGTCGGCGAGCGACTCGCGCCGGTAAGCCTTCAGCGAGCAGCCATAATCATGCAAAGGCACGCCCCCAATCCAGGAGATAATTCGATTCGCGATCATCGAGGGAATCTTGCGGGTAAACAACTTGTCCTGCCGGTTCTTGCGCCAACCGGAAACCACGTCATAACCTTCGTCAATCTTGTCCAGTAGCCGGGCAATATCCGCCGGATCGTTTTGCATATCGGCATCCATTGGAATCAACACTTCGCCCCGCGCGGCGTCGATACCCGCCGCCATCGCCGGCGTCTGGCCATAGTTTCGTCGCAAAGCAATCACCCTGACCCGCCTGTCCTTTGCAGCTAATTCGCGCAACACCGCCAGGCTGCCGTCAGTCGAACCATCGTCGACATAGATGATCTCGGCCGAGCGGCCGAGTTGGGCCAGCGCGCGATCTAACTTCTCGTGCAGTGGGCGGAGATTGGGTTCTTCGTTGAGGACCGGAAGAAAGACGGAGATGTCCGGAGCATCGGCGGAAGGCAAACTGATGCCTGCTGTTAAGCTCTCAGAAATATTTTGCTTTTCGTCAACTTTGAGCATCAGGCGGCGCTGCGTAGTTTTTCCTTAATCCAGCGGCTGACGAGTTTATCGGCCGGAATGCGCTTTTTCTTTGCGATGGCTCGAATCCTATCGTAAACGGCTCCATCGATTGAGATGAGATGAGTTCTTTTCTTAATATCGAACTGGCAGTCTACTTCTTTGAAGTATTCTTCGTAGTCGGTAGTAGAGTGCGTATCCCAGAACTCGGCGGCCTCTTCGATAGTATTGAAGTGTTCGGGCAGAGGATCACGCGCTTTCGTTCGCTTACTTCTTGCGTTTGTCATAATTCCTCATTTCTCTGTTGTTCGCATCGCGAGCAGAAACAACCAGTCCCTGGCTCTTACCTTTGTAAATGAAAAAGACAGTCAAATAACGTCCGTCATCGGTCTGTCCGATCGTTTCATAAAGATCTTACCCTTGACATCACCTCGCTCGATCCATCTAACTGGAGGCTGTTTCCTGAAAACCTCCTCCACCTCCTCCTCGTAAACTTGGTGCTTTCGCTCGATCTTTTCAGAAAACTGTTTCAGCCAGATGACTTCCCTGATTCTCATTCAACCTCAAGCTCGCCGGGCCACGCAAATGATCGACACGCCGAACGGAAAATTCATGCGCCGCAGCCACCAACTCTCGGCGCCCAGAATGCGTCCGAGCAAACCATTCAGCGCGCCAATCGTAATATTATTCTCAGAGGCCGGACGCACACCTGTCAGACGCATCAACACTCGACCCACGAGAATGGGGACAAAGAAAGTAATGTTCGCATAACTCGCCCGCTCGACCTCTAAACCCGAGTCTCTAAGTTTTTGTTTCAGCTCGGGTAAAGTGTAACGGCGTCGATGATTGCTGATGTCATCCTGCACTCCCCAGAGAAACATGAACGCCGGCACAAACAGGACTGCGCGCCCCCCCTGACGGAGCACCCGGCGCATTTCGCTGAGGCCCGCAATATCATCATCGAGATGCTCGACGACATCAAGTCCGGTCACCAGATCAAATGAAGCATCTTCAAAAGGCAAACTCTCGGCGGCGCCTTGCTTTACTTCGGCCAGGCCGCGCGCGCGGCAGAAGTCGAGGGCCTCGGTAGAAACATCCACTCCTTCGGCGCGGCCGAACTGTGCCAGCATCTGCAGATTTGCGCCGGTGCCACAACCGACATCCAGAATCCGCGGCTGCAGTTTTCCGATATCCCGGCATACCTTTTCAACGAATCCTTCAATGATGCGACGCCGGCCCGCGAACCACCAGTGTTTCTCCTCGACCTCGTACATGATCGAGTAGGTGTGCTGCTCCATCTCGCGCGGGAGCGGATCGGTCATGCTGTTTACGGTGGTCGCCATGAATTCTCGCGGCTCAGCCGCTTGATGTGCGGTAAGGCTCCGCCTTACCGGTGTGTTCGTCTTTTTTCAAGCGAGGCTAAGCCTCGCTTCGGAGGCGCAGCCTCCTCATATGTATAAAGGGACGTCACGGAAAGGCGGAGCCTTTCCGCACAGCGGGCGGCAAAGCCGCAGCGCAAGACGCATTGTAGAACAATTGAACAACGCCGTGCAGGATACTACCTCTCACGTCTAACACTTGCGGACTGGTTTTCGCGAAACCACTCAACGAACTTCCCGATCCCCTCTTCGATCTGCGTCTGGGGATCATAGCCAAGCAGCCGGCGCGCTTTCGAGATGTCAGCGAAGGTCTGAGAAACGTCTCCGGGTTGTAATGGTTGCCGATCAATCTCAGCGTGCCGATCCAAGGCCTTCTCGAGCAAAGAAATCAATTCACGCAGTTCTACCGTGCGCGATTCACCCAGATTGATTACTTCATAATTGCTCTGATCGTAATCGATCGCGGAGCGTACGCCGGCGATGATGTCATCGATGTAAGTATAGTCGCGTCGCGTCGTGCCGTCGCCAAAAACGGGTATTGGCTGACCGGCGCTGATTAGCTTCGCGAATTTGTGAATTGCCAGATCCGGCCGCTGGCGCGCGCCATAGACGGTGAAGAAGCGCAGGCACACAATGCGCATGTCGTACAGATGTGCATACGAATGACAGAGCAACTCGCCGGCCGCTTTCGTCGCGGCGTAAGGCGAAATCGGATTGAAGATCGGATCGTCCTCGCTGAACGGGACCTTTGCGTTCAGGCCGTAAACCGAGGACGACGAACCGAAGACAAACTGTTTCACCCCGTGCGCGCGGGTCAGCTCGAGCAGGTTCAGTGTGCCGTTGATATTTGTCTCGACGTAAAGCCGCGGCTCTTTCAATGACGGTCGCACGCCGGCACGGGCCGCCAGGTGCACGATGCAGTCGAACGCTGTGGCGTCAAAAGCTTGTTCGAGGTCGGTCTGATTACGAATGTCGGCTTCGATCATTTTGAAATCCGGATTTGATAGTCGCGCCCGAACGTTCTCGCGCTTGATCGCCGGATCGTAAAAGTCGTTAAAGTCATCAACAACCGCGACGCGCCAGCCGCCTTCGGCCAGCAAGTGATCGACGAGCTGCGACCCGATGAAACCCGCGCCGCCGGTGATAAGGATGCTTTTCATTTCAATAAAGAGTTAGCCACGAAAAGGCGCAAAAAGCACAAAAAGGAAAGGTACATCACCTGAGTTGGTTCGCACTGACCGCATTTCTTTTGTGCCTCTTGCGCCCTTTTTGTGGCTTACGACTTCGTCGCATAGATCCACAAGTGCCAACCCCAGCGCGATGCCAAAGCTGATTCAACCGATCGGGGCAGCAGATTGCCAATCAGCGGAATGAATCGCTTATTAAGAAAGTATGCGTGTAATTCAATTTTCTGAAAGTCTTTGAATAGGTCCCGGGCTTCGCGCCGCGAGTAAACGCGCGCCAATGGATTTCCGGCGCCGTCCGTGCTCTGGCTGAGAAACTCATCTGAAGCCAGATAGCCATTGCTGCTGGCTTTCAATAGCCCTGCGTGTTCGCGTAGCGACTCCGGCGGCTCGCCAGTCAAACGATGAACGATTCTGATGCCGGCCTCGCTTTTCAACAGACGCGCGCCCGCGCGGCGCAAGACGCGAATCCCGACGCGATAGTTATAACTGCCACGATGATACAGCATGACTGTGGCGCGTCCGCCTGGTTTGAGCACGCGATGGATTTCCGCGACTGCGCGTGCTGTATCGGGCGTATGGTGGAGAACGCCATGAGAATAAACTCGGTCGAATGAATTGTCGGCAAAGTCCAGGTTCTCGGCATCCGCCACCCGAAACTCGCCCTCGAGGCCCGACAATTCAAATCGCTTACGGGCCAGCTCAATCGCAGCTTCGGTCAGGTCGACGCCGGAATAGTGCGCGCCGGCCTGGGCGAACTGCGCGCCATCCGTGCCCATTCCGCATCCGATTTCCAGAACGCGCAGCCCGCGCGCTCCAGTAAAATCCGCCGCCTCAGGAATGTGCCACTCCTTAGTGTAGCGATGTGCTTCGACTCTCTCGAAAAATTCGGGCGTACCCATCTCGGCATCGCTGAATTTAGTACCGCATGGATGCGCCTGCCAAAACGCGCGGACGCGTTCTTTTAGATCAGCGTTAGAGTCAATTACTTTCGGCGCCGTTTGCGACATCGCGTTGGAAGCAGTCTGAATTCTCATTAGCACCGCGCCTCAGCGAGGTGAATAGGTAAAACTCTCATTTGAGTCTAGCCGTTTCAACGGCCTCCAGTAAACCGCTCAAACGGTAGTGGCCTAAATTTGAAGAGTCTTCTGTTCTCCGTGCGCTCCGTGTCTCCGTGTGGGCAGGAATTCACCACGGAGACACTGAGAACACGGAGAAAAACTCAAAGCTTCATGGACTTGCCCAGCGTGCTCAGTTAGGATTGGTCGCGGGCCATTCGAACACAATGATCACTTTTCAGATCTCAGGTTACTTAACTGAGTTCACGGGCGGCCGGGTGGAGATCACCCTGGACGCTTCGCCGTTGAATGTCGGCCAGGCGCTGGATCTCTTGTGGAACGAACACGTTGGGTTGCGCGATCGCGTGCTGAACGAGTTGGGCCAGGTACGCCCGCACGTCAACGTTTTCGTCAACAGCCAGACCGTTCCTCGCGATAAAGTTTTGCAGACCGAGATCGTGGGTGACGCCGAAGTCTGCATAATGCCCGCAGTCAGCGGCGGATGTTTAGCGGCAGGGGTGCTTGTGGCCAGCGGTATTTTAGAGTACCAACTTTAGTTGGCTTCTTTCTGGAAAAAGCCCGACTGAAATCGGTACTCTAAACGCGGGCCAATCGATGCCGGCGATAAATCGGAACCGCGCGAGAATCGTGACCGTATAGCTCACCGATTATGTTTTGTCCAAGCTGTGGCTCCGAAGAACGACAGGCGACCCAGTATTGCCGCGCCTGCGGCACTGACCTGCGGGCCGTGCGTTTAACTCTCGAACAGCCGGACTCGATTACCGCTTCAGCAGTGTCTGCCCGCGAAGAGATCGGGCGCGCGATGGCGGACAAGATCCGTGAAGTGGAAGACACGCGCGATCTTAAGCGAGTCGCCGAAGATGTGCTGCCGCAGATCGAAAAGTTCCTCGAGTCGTATGAAGAGAAGCGTCTGCGTCGTGTACGCGCCGGAGTCATCGTGGCAGCCAGCGGCTTCGGAACCGCCGTCCTTGGACTGGTTATGGGAGCCGTGCTGCGTGGTCCGGATGCCGAGTCGGCTTTGATACTGATCGGTCTCGGAGCAGTTGCTTTCGCAATCGGCCTTGCCTTCGTGCTCAATGGTGTACTGTTCACCCGGCCGCGGAAAGGACTGGCAGACCACTCGCCTGATGCTCGCGCCCAGAACCTGCTCGACGCGGGATACGCGTCGCCGCAATTGAGATCCGGCGGTGAAGGTCAACCATCATTTCGCTCGCAAACTACTTCAAATCTTTCCAACTCGCAGGGTGCTTCTGTCACTGAACATACGACCCATCATTTGAAGAACGAACGGTGAAAGTGGCACGTCGAGTTCGCGAAATAGCCGCGGAGCGGCGAAAGATCTGTAGCCCATGGCGTCAGCCATGGGGAAGGTCGCAAAATATCACGGAGCCCCGACAGGGGCGAAACATTTTGGTTGGCGACCTTCCGGTTTCGCCGCTCTGCGGCTGTCTCATTCGTTTGCGACCAACACCCACGGCTCACGCCGTGGGCTACAGATCTAACGCCGCTCCGCGGCTATCAAGATTCTATGGCCATGATTCTCGAAGGCGGTTGTCGTGTTTCCGACATGCGCGATGGTGAGCCTCTGGCGCAAGAAAGCCTTCGCATCTGGAATCAAATCGGCCGCCAGACCGGCGCACAAGCGATCTCACTACGCATAATGGAGTTCGCACCAGGTCTTTCACCCGGAATTCGCAACGGCGACTGCGACGAAATCCTTTACGTGCTCAACTCGGAGCGCGGCTCGGAGCGCGACTCGGAGCGCGGACATCCTGTCCGCCCGAGCGAGCACAGCGAGCGAACTCCGAACTTGGAAGTACTCGGCGAGATTTTCATTAACGGTCATCTTTACGACCTCCCTCCCGATACCGGCATCTACATTCGCCCGCACGAAACTTTCTCCATCAACAATCCCGGTCCGGGTCAGATCGTGATCGTCAGCTCCCAATGTCCCGACCCTGACCGCAAACCGCAATTCGTCACGCCGTTGACTGTTCCTTCGACTGATTCGGCACCAACAGGGCAGCGCTCTCTCGTGCGTCTCGCCGATCGTCGGGCCCAGCCCACCGCCGATCGCTGGTACCGCGTGCTGGTCGACGATGAGGTCGGGAGTGGGAACGCAACGCAATTCGTCGGCTCGATCCCACCGGGGCGTGCGCCCAATCATTTCCATCATTACGAAGAAGTGCTTTTCATTTTGAAAGGCGAAGGCCGCATGTGGGCCGGCGAAACCAACACGCCGATCGCCGCGGGCTCGTGCATCTATCTCCCCAAAGGACAAGTGCATTGCGTCGAGAATACCGGGACGGGTGAGTTGCGCTTGCTGGGAGTGTTCTATCCGGCGGGCAGTCCGAGTGTTAGGTATGATGTGTGATCGGAGCGCGGACATCCTGTCCGCTTGAGCGCGAAGCGCGAACATTTCTTGGAATGTGATTGGGTCAGGCTGAGCGTGCTGCGCACGCTGGCGGACAGGATGTCCGCGCTCCGCTTACATCAACTCCGCAAGAATCCCCATTGCTTCCCGCACCTCTTCATCCGTATTAAAGAAATGTGGCGACATGCGCAGGCCGACGCCGGGGCGGCAGTCGACGAAAACTTTTCGCGCCGCCAAACGCTTGACCATTCCAGGACCATCTTCAACGTAAATCATCACTGAGGCGCCGCGATCTTCCACACTCGGCGGGCTGTTGACCTTCCAACCTTTTTCCAAAGCGAACTCGATCATCCACTCGGTGCGGCGTTGTGATTCGGATTGAATAGTCTTCACCCCGACTTCTGCGATGATTTGCAGACCCGGCAGAACCGAATAGAGCGCGGGGATGCTGGGCGTCCCTTGCGCAAAGCGGCGCACGGAATCGCTGTACTGCATCGGCGCCGACGCGAAATCAAACGGCGCCGCGTGCGCCACCCATCCGGTCAGACGGGGCGCCAGCTCGTTCTGCAGTTCAGGGCGCACGTAGAGATAACCACACGCGGGCCCGCCACACAGCCACTTGATCGTGCCGCCGATCAGAAAATCAACTTCCCACTCGCTCGCTTGTAACTCAAGTGCGCCGGCCGATTGGTAGACATCCAGCAAAACCAGCGCGCCGCACTTATGGGCACGTTCGACGATTGCCTGAACATCGACGCGATAAGAGCTGCGAAACGAAACATGCGAGAGCGCAACCAGACATGTCGAGTCGTCAATCGCGTGCAGAAGATGTTTCAGCGGGACCCTGATCCCGTCGTCGGTATGGACGACCTCGACATTCGCGCCCAGACGAGCTTGCGCCTCCCAGATGTACTCCATCGAAGGGAAATCCAGCGCGCTGGTGACGATCTTGTTTCGGTCGTTCGCGTTGAAATCGAAGCACGAGGCCACGCTCGAAAGGGCAATCGAAGCGTTGGGTTGAATCTGGACTGAACCGGGCGCGCCGCCCAGAATCTGCGCGAGGCGATCGCCGATGCGCGTGGACATCTCCCACCAACTCGCGGCCCAGGCGTCTTCGCTGGTGTGATGTTCCCAGGCTTCGTAGTAGGCGAGCATCGATTGGCGCGTCGCTCGTGGTACTGGACCCAGGCTATGACTCAGCAGGTGAATGCCTGAGGCCAGAGTTGGGAATTCTTCGCGGCGGCGGTTGATTTGGGGTTCAGGTTTCACCAGTTGAATTTTGGGTGCACTGAAAGTGCGCAATGTAATAGCCAGGGGCAACGCCCCTGGTTAGTCCGACGAATCAAAGACTTCCGAGCGCTGAAGGCGCGAAATAGTTTGAGAATTGGATCGGACACATTTCGCGCTTTCAGCGCTTCTGAAATCATGTCTACCTCATAACCTGGGGCGTTGCCCCAGGCTATTTCATTTCGCGCCTTTGGCGCTTTCAAGCTCTAATCTGACCAATCATCTTCTCCATCGCAACCGGATCTTTCAATAACCCGTCGAGAATGCCCGCTGCTTCTTCCCCAATCGGCGGATCGATTGTCTCTGCGCGAATGTGCCGCAGAATTTCACCGGCGACGAATTCTTTCGTCAGCTTCGGGACATCGGCGCCGCTGCTCATATCGGTATCGATCGTGGTCGGCATCACGGTCATCACATGCACGCCTTTATCACTGAGGTAGGCACGCAGCGCCTGACCCAGCGAAAGCAGCGCAGCTTTGCTGGCGCAGTAAGTACCGACGAGCGGCAGATTAACTTTGGCAAAGGCGGTGGCCACATTCACAATCATTCCCTCACCTTGCTCGATCATCGCTGGAGCGAGGGCCCGCGCCATCCGCAACGCGCCGAAGTAATTCACACTCATCTCTGCCAACGCGTTTTCAAAATTCATCTGCAGCGGATCGCCATAACCGGCCACGCCGGCATTGTTGACCAGAATATCAACGCAGCCCAATGCTGCGACGGCCTGTATCTCCTCTTCAATAGTGACGTCCAGTTTGATAGGCGTGATTGGTGCGTTTATCGCCTGCGCGTCGCTTCTTAGCTTCTCAATGTCTTCAGCTTTGCGGGCGCCGGCGAAGACTTCACGGGCACCTGCCTTGGCAAACGCGAAAGCCAAAGTACGGCCGAGGCCACGACTCGCGCCGGTGATTAAGATTCGTCGGTCTTCGATATCCATAAAGTGCGTTCGCGAACATGAGGTCAGTACCACCTGCGTAAGCCGGTGGGTCAAACAGTCAACGCGGGTTGGCATGTTGAACCCACCGGCTTACGCAGGTGGTACTGACTTCATTCCACGCATCAATCGCGCGAAGCCATAAAGCACGGCCCCGATCAGTGACCAAACCACCGCCAGTTCCAGGCTGGTCAGCGAATGCTTAGCGATTCTCTCGCTCAGACTTTGCGTCGTCAGCGTCCGGGTGTCCTGCGCAACCTGTACGACGATCAACGCACCCATTGACAGGACCGAAAGCAAAGCCGCACTGCGCTGCAGCCAAACCGGAATGCTAATCGCAATCTCAGCGTAGAGCTTAGGATTTCGCCGCGGTAACATCAAGAACGTCACGCTGTGCAGAAAGTAAAGCAGGACCAGCGCAAACACGGCAATATTCAGCGCCAGCGAAATGTCTTTTCTCAGCAGCAGGAAGAGACAGGCAGCCAGCGTTAGCGTCAGCGCCAGAACCGGTGTCGCCGTGCGCGGATTGATTACGCCCAGCCAGCGAGGCGCCAGTCCGTCTTCTACGAATATCAGCGCGAGCCGTGAAGGAACAATCAGCGTCGGATTCAACGAAGTCGTGATCGCCATGATCGCTCCCAAAGTCACAAAGCTCGCCGCGCCCCACGGCAGATAAACTGAAGCGACTTCAGTCATCGGCGCGCTGCTCGAGCCGAGTCGCGCACCGGGCAGAACGCCGAAGGCCACGACCGACATCAAAACGAAGATGACTGCCGTTACGCTAATGCCTTTCAAAAAGACCATCGGCAAACGCTGCGTGCTGTCTTTGGTTTCGCCAGCGGTTTGGGCCAGGGATTCAAAGCCGGCATAAGAAAAGAAGATCGGCGCCAGGCTCAGGGCGAACCCGCTTAAGCCGTGAGAAATGAACGGCGAATAGTTGGATGGGTGGATAGCAAACAAACCCGGAACAACCAACACAAAGATCGAAAGGCCCAGCAGCACACACATCGCCACCTGGATTCTGCCAAACCAGCGCACGCCGACGACATGTACGAGGTAGAAGAATAGCAGGGCGCCGACCGCCAGTGATTGATGAACGAACTCGCCGCTGAAACGTCGGCCGGTAAGCTCGATCACATAATCCGCCAGTGCGCTAGCCAGATAAGCGCCGGCGCCGATGTAGGCGATGATCTTCAACCAGGCGCCGATGTATGCGATGGCGTAGCCGCCGAAGGTGCGCGAGATGTGGAGGTATTCGCCACCAGGCTCCCGGCCCAGGGACGTCGAAATGAAAGCAGCATAAGGAACCGAGGTAGCCAGAATCGCCGGCATCAATACCAGGTAACCGAGAATCACGCTGGGACCGGTCAGCGACCATGCGTCGCTGGTAACTTTGAAAATCCCGGCGCCGATTAGAATGCCGATCAGCGCCGCATAAGATTCGATCGTGCCGAGATCGCGGCGCAGGCGAGAGACGATCGGCGCGGGGTTGGTGTGATTGTCGATGGTTAATCCTCTAGTTGTAGTGCGTTTTTGATTTGATACGGGCCGACGTAATGAGGTCAGTACCGCCCGCGTGAGCGGGCGGGTCAAATGGGCCCGATTGGACCCACCCGCTCACGCGGGTGGTACTGATGTTATGAAGCAAGCGCCTCCTACCGTGAGTGCTAGACTCACGGTCAGTGCTCTCAGCGACATGAGACTGAAAGGAGGCGCTATGGAGACAATATATATCGGCGTTGACTTGCATGCACGACAACAAACGATCTGTTATTTGAAAA